>JAABVA010001049.1_pt1 | contig 30709 bp, 33 predicted proteins | sample 5560331 | NCBI WGS metagenome assembly JAABVA01 (sample SAMN12812661, study PRJNA571458) | rock metagenome | isolation source: Antarctica rocks | place: Antarctica: Victoria Land, Mt New Zealand sud | collected 2016-01-07 | reverse complement strand
TATCGATAGAGACTCTCAGCGATCTTCGACGGTTAAGCTCTCGAGGCTTATTCGACTGCGTTTCGTTCAAATCACTGTTCTGTTGGGAATGAGGCTTTGTCAATAAACACACTATATGAGCTATAGAATGGTCTTCGATAGAAGTTTGACTCTTGGATCCAGCGCCCACTACGATGAAAGATATACAAGTTGATTGGAAAGTTGAAATGCTCAGGAAGAGGGGGAATCAAGACTTAACGACGTGTCGTTTGAGAGCCAGAGACTGTGCAGGACTGAATTCAATTGTCAGTCTCCCTCATACGCCTCTATATCTAGAGACATCGATGCATTTCTACGATTTAGAGTTTCCATCGAATAAAAAAATCGGTGGTTTTTCGTTTCCGTGAGGCTATTCTACAAAGGTCAGCTATTCTGAAGTACTGAAGAAGGGGGTACGAATAGGAGGAATCTCGTGTATTGAGAACCTGTCTTGAGAATGGTACAGTTCGATGACGATTGTATAATCTGCGGGTAATCAGGCCTACATATTTAGGGAGTGTCTATTGTAGCGTTAGCTTCGCACTCGAGTCAATAAAAGAACTACTACCTTTAAATATCATGACTGCAGTCCTCTGCCGTCTCAAGCCGTAGAGTTTCACTGGCAAACGATAACTCTACTTACGTAGTCACTCAGCAACTTGTGATGCAGGATAGTGAACGGGTGCTGGTGAAAGTAGTGGTGCTAATGCTGAAGAAATCGATCAGAAGCCCGGAATTGATTTAGTGAATGAAGAATAGAGAACAGCAGACTGACTTTACTAATCAAATAGTTTTAACGCTTTCTCGTATAACAAAAACCTGATCATCATTCAAAATCACGACAAAGCAAGAATTTTGCACGATCGATCAACCGTCGGTTCTTCTTGTTCTATCACTCGAACGAGACTAATGTTTGCATTCCCTTAAAGCAAGATATGAGATGTTTCGAGTTTTCCTGGGACTAAAAGGCGACAGTGACTATTCGCTCACTTGATAGTCCGTTCAAGGGCTATTTGGTGTTTGAATCGATGTAGTGCGATAGAGATCGAATAGGGTAGATAAAGAAAAAGAACTGGGGAATCAAAGCTTCGACTCGGGCTGAAAAAGAAAGAAAAAAGAGACCAGTAGAAAGGTTTGAGGCGAGAAGGGCAAGAAACAAATTTATCGTGAAGAAACAACTTGTGCCGAAGAAGTTATCAATGGCAAACCGAGATGGGTATAAAAGATTTTGTTGAATGGTAGTGATAGTCTTTTCTTATAAGGGATCGAATAGTTAATGAATAATACGCCATGTCATTGATTAGAACATGGCGGTTGTCTGGAATTAGGACATGTCGATGTGTTTTATCAAGGTCAGATGAGACAATATAGCAATTGGATGCATGATTAGGACGGGTGATGGTAGAGTGTATGTGATTATTGGCATGCTAGCTGCTGTTGTTTTCCCGCTATAACACAAGTGTATCAATCGGCTGCATAAAATGTTAATAACCCAGCATCAGCTCAGTTGAAGAGCTGGCTACGGTGAAAGATACTAAGCACCATCACACCAGCACCTCAGCAACTCCTATCCTCCCCCTCACAACGCAAGCGCACTAACACTCAGAATCCCCTCCTCCTCCTCCAATCTCCTCACCACCATCCCCCCAACCTCCCGATCAATCCCCAAAATCATCAGCGCCTCATCGCCCTTTCCCCCGTCCCCCTTGGCCTCACTATCGACAGATGCTACGCTCATGAAATTGATGTTGATCCCTTCCTTGCCCAGCAGCGCACCCACCGCCCCGATCTTGCCGGGGCTGTCGTAGTTGTGGCAGATGAGCAGGTTGCCTTCGGGGACGAAGGAGGTGGCGAAGCGCGAGAGGCGCGAGATGTGGATTTGGGTTTGCGCGGTGTAGCCAGATATTATGTGGTCTTCTTGGTCATGGCTAGGGTTGTTCGGGATGGGGCGAGCGCGGAGGGTCACTAGTGATGAGTAGGTGGATGGGGTGGCATCCCGGGAGTGGAGCTCGTTGACTACGATGCCGCGGTCTTTGGCGATCAAGTCCGCGTTTACAATGTTGATGTTTTCCGCATGCGATGTTATGGGCGAGGTAAGACCCTTGATGAGAGCCGCGAAGAGGGGTTTGGTGTTTGTCACTGTTGCGAGGGAACCCTCGTACACAAGGTCGAATGTGGTTCGAGCCGTGGCTTGAGGGTGCCCCTGGCCGGGTTTGGAGTAGTGCTGGGTGTATAAAGAGCCCATCTTTTCGATGAGTCGAACAAATGGTTGCAGTTTGGCGTATTCGTCAGGTAGAATCAGAGGCGCGTTGACTGCTGATCGAGGGAGGTCTCCGCCTAAGATGGAAAGAACTTGGGAGCATACATCTGTGCTGACGTTGTTCTGGGCTTCGTGGGTTGATGCGCCTAGATGCGGTGTCGCAATCACCTTTGGATGGGCGATCAATTTAGCAGCGGAAGAGGACGCAGAGGGAGGTTCAGTAGTGAAGACATCAATGCCAGCGCCGGCAATATGATTAGATTCAAGGGCTTCAAGAAGACTCTCTTCGTCAATCATGCCGCCACGGGCGACGTTGAAGATTCGAGAACCCTTCTTCATCATCTGAAGCTCGGCAGCTGAGATCATGCCTTTGGTGGAAGCGATCAATGGAGTGTGGATTGTCAGAAAATCCGACGCTACCAAGAGGTCTGATAATGAAGTAACGAGTTTTACGTTGTTTGTCGCAGCGACGGCTTGAGAGGCGTATGGATCCAGTGCTAGAACGTTCATCCCGAGTCCGATTGCCAGTCTGGCAACGGTAATACCAACTGATCTGTATCAGATATTGTGACACTTGTGGTATACGGCAAGGTATTCGTACCTCTTCCAAAGCCTATCACACCCAGTGTCTTTCCCTTGACTTCCACGCCCACCAGTCGGCTTCTTTCCCATTTTCCAGACTTTAGACTTGCGCATGCGTCGGAAATGTTCCTAGCGACCGAAAGGATAAGGGCAATTGTATGTTCAGCGGCAGCCTGAGAAAGTCAGAGAGGTTGGAGAGATGTGCAGGTGATAGGCGGAAGGCATGGTACTTCGATATTACCCGATGGCGAGTTGACGACAATTATACCAAGTCTCGTGGCGGCCTCAAGATCTAGGTACCTGGAACATCAGCAGATGAACAATGTTTCTCGGGTATGGAACTGCGGTACCAACTATGTCTCCGTAAGTCTTGTGCTCGATCCAATGCCTTTCTGAAGCCGTAATTCGCTCATACCGTTGTCAACACCAACGCCTGCCCTGGCTACCACTTTCAGATTCTTGCCTGCCGCAAGCAACGACGAGGTGACCTTGGTTTCCGAACGCACGATAAGGGCATCGTAGTCTGGAATCAGAGCAAGCACTTCATCGGGCGATAGCCCTAGTCGTTCGTCAACGTGAACAGTAGCTTGTAGAAGAGACAGTCCCTCGGGTGAGAGCTTTTCAGGCACCAGCACTTTCAAAGACGCCATGCTTGTTTATGTGAGCCGAGTCGGTGGACAGTAGGAGCAGAATAGAATTGAGAAGGCAGGATAAGAGAACGTTGTGAGGGCGGTGAGCGCCATATCAGCCCATTATAACCCACGGAGAATAGACCGTGGGGCATGTGGGGTTTCGAGCGTGGGGAGGGTGGGGGGCAAGTCCCGCTAATGCAGGGCGCGACGTCAGGTGGTTGCTGTTGCGCCCGGGCGGAAATGCGCCCGAGGAAGGGAACGGGAGCTACCCCTCACCGTGCCCCTGAGTCAAAAACACTCCCTCGGCAGAAATAAAGACCCCCTTCTTGTCGCTCCTTGGCTTTTCCACCCTCGAATATCGTACCAACATCTCTTTCGCTTCTAGGCTTCGCGTGTTGGGCATTGGAAACCACTGTGATAGGGGTCTGATATTTCATATCTTATTTTCCTGTTCATTCGTAAGCTTTTGCGGACCGAACTTTGCTCTTTCTTTACTCTGGCACTCTGGCAAGACTTTTCCTGAGGAAGTTGGTCGCTCTCCGCCCCTTGCGTAATCATGGTGGGAATTCGGAAAGCTGTTGAAAGGCCTATCACGAACCAAGACTGGGTGACTTGGTTTGCTGTCAACCGATAGATAAGGCTTACGTGCCACCCTTCCCTAGTAACAATAGTAAAGTTCAGAAAGAGACTGGGCTCATGGCCTTGGCCTTCTGGGAAAATTCCACAGCGAAGTATAGAGTATGTCACCGCCTCCATTGATGTGGAGACTGGTGAAGGACGTTGAGCGTAGGGGAATAGTTTTGTTACACCAACCAGAGTATATACTTAAGAGAAAGTGAAAAAAAGTCTCCAGTTTTCCACGTTACCCCAAAGGTTTCCTCAAATTTCGCATCCAGATCCTTCTGAAGGTTGCTAGGCAGCGGCATGATCGCTTAAATTTTGACGATTGCTTCAAATAGCGTCGCATTCCCAGGAACGATAGTCTTCGGCATTCACGTGCGGACCAATTCGAATCTTGAAGAGTCGAGAAGTTCCTTGAACTGCGTTCGTGTTCGATCGAGGGATGCAAAGTGCGTCATCATCAACCAGTCTAGCTGGGCAGCGTAAAGTGGCACATTAGACTCCGGCATGGCTGTCTCGTTGACTAGCAAAATCGAATCTTTGTTCATAGATGCGCGGATGTTTCCCAGTATCTGTTTGTCCGGCCAATCATGAAGCACAGTACGTGAATGATAAGCTTTGGCGCCTATAACTGGTTGCGGGTAGAAGAAATCATGCTTCATTGCCTCGATACCCGATGGCAGGTCTTTGATATCATCAATCACGATTGGAATATCCTGCAAGATTAGTTTCCCTAGGAGATTCGGGTATTTGCCCCTGAAAGCAATGAGATCGTACCCACGACCGCCTCCAACATCGACCAGGAGAGGTTCGGAGCTACTCTTCAAAAGCAACTTCTTTTCGACGGGGTAGAAGTTAAACCGATCCTCGCCTCTTTCCATGCGTTGCATGCCCATTGTGGTATTGAAAGCGGTTTGAAGCTTTGGTTTCGATTGAAGCCAGTCAAAATAGTGAAGTTTGGTTTCCATTGTGTGTTGAAACGGGTCATCATGGGCATCGTCAGGGTTCTTGAAGCCATTGCGTTCAAAATAGCCGGGAAGCCTCGAGAGCATTTCTATATTGCTAGTTCTAAAACACGTAGTCTGTGATATAAGCTGCGACGACGCTTATAGGGCTCACACACATATGGACAACTGCCGCAGTCAATGGAGACCCAATAACGTACGCACTCACATGATGTGTTGGTGCGAATGCATCCTGACCAATTTTCTTTGAAGATTCCCATGCCAGCTAGAATTCTCATTGTTGGTTTACGAACCGGTCAAAATGTGAACACACTTTGGAACAATCCTATTCAGGTATGTATAGCATGTTTCAACACTCATGACACAGGCTAGACGGTCTCAGTGCTTATCTAAACCACACATCGTCTCTTTGCACTTACTGATGAGCAGAGGGTCTGCCCCCGATCCCAGAAGCAAGCTGCTCGATTCGCACTCTGCCTCGATTCGCTGAGGCTTCAGCCGCAACATCGAACAACTTCATGTCTACTGCCAACCGAAGCGCCACAGGTTCATAAGCCTGAATATGGAGTCAGAAGTCAGTACTTGGGCGTAAGAATGCTCAGACCATCAATGAAGATGAGGATTGCGTACCTGAAATATGGTTCGTATACAAGGCATCATTCATTTTCTGACACGCGAATAAGAGCTCTATCCGCTCTACGTTGGTGACATCGCTAGGGGAAACGTTGGCCGCAGCCGTGATATTCGTGATGAGTTCCGAAACACTCATGTCTCTTCCGCGGTCGCAATCTTTATTTCTGGCGAGGACAATTGGAAAACACGAGTGCTGGCGGCAGATGTACAGCTCCAAGTTTCAAAATTATGGATAAAATTCGACGTTTTAGCAGTATGGTAGCAGCGGATCTGGAAACGTTCGATGGTACGAAGCGCATACACGCTGAAGTTGGTCACCGTTGAAGCTTGCGGCAGCCACGCTGCCTGCTAGGGCTTTTCTTCGTGTGTACGACAACCACGGTAATAAATTTACGTGTCCAGTACATTGCGTTAGATTGCGTCGTGGACGTATAGGAGCATCTCCCTCCACAATTCTCGTCCGGTGTATGAAAACCGGGTTTGCATACCTACTTCGAAATTCATGGCTTCTGCAATGTAAGAGGTGTGGAACGAATCCTCTCTTTACAAGATATTCATCCCTCGATCGTAAACCTTCAATCTCGGATAGCGTTCAGAACGATTAGAGAGAAATTGTCGGGTTCCTATAACTTGTACTTATCAGTGTCTGCTATTGCTGCTGCACTCTATCACCAGCAGACTATCGTTTCGCCAATGAAGAGGCATCAATGGACTTGTATCTGACGAAACATATTGTCCAAGGCATATTTATCAGCTTCTCAACCTTTTAGCATGAGTCATGACATTTAGACGCCTGAGTACTGATGAAAATATATCGCTAATTGTTGAAACAATTATGCCGTATATTCGACGTGAATGCTGCCCCTTGAGTATGTTCTACTCTTGTAGAGGCGTTATCTGTGTTCTTGAAAAAGCCAATCGCCTTCAGTGAAGCAAGTGCGTTGAGTCCTCAGCCTATAGCTTAACTTTCCTAGCATATCTAGCAGAACAACAGCACATAGCCACGGATAGATCTTCGACGAACATTCCCACGACTCAAACGGCTTTGCTTCCCTTCTGTCCCTCTAACAGGCGCACGAAACTTTGAATCTTCAGTACCCCACTATGATTCTGCGCAACAGCTGCCTCATAAGCCTTTCTGTACATATGCAGGCCCTCGGAGAACAGTTGTCTTCTATCGCTCCACCCAACATCCCTTCTCAAATTCTCAGACGAGACCCACTGCGGGAAGCTAATGAGCATCTGCACCACATCAATGCCAACATTCTCCCCCGCTGATGTGTATTTTACCCCGCCAGCTATCTTGTAATCTTTGACTAGCGCAGTGGCAACCTCGCTCAGTGTCTCGTATCGATGCCCGGAAATGTTGTAGCACTGTCCCTCCACCGCGTTTCTGTCCTCATGTGCCGCTATCGCAACATAGGCTTCAGCGCAATCGTCGACATGGGTCCCGTGCAATATACTTCGAGGGTCGGCGGTGAGCTCAAGGACACCATTTTCAGCGGCTCTTGCAGCCATCTCCAACAACGGGCCATAGAAGCTGCCGCTGAGGCCGTAGACGGTTGTTGGGCGGAGGAGAACGGCGTCAAAAAGGTCGCTGTGGTCAAAGATTTTTGGGGCGTAGGTAGCTCGGTGAATGGCGAATGGTGGAGGATTGATGGGGGACTGCTCAGTATGCGGAGCGAGGGCTTCTGCCCCGTCGAGGTAGGTCGTGCCGTAATCTTTGCAGCCGGATGTGAAAAGGACAAGCGGGCGGATACCAGCCTTGTTACTTGCCAACGAGAGGGCGCGGATAAGCGTGATCGTGTCGTTGTAGTGAGGGATGTAATCGAGGATTTGTTCTGTCGTAGAGACTATCACGTCGAGTGTTCGTTCCTGGGCTTGCAGACGCTGAATGAAGTCAGAGTCACCAGCTGATCCGAGGACAGAAATGATCTCGTCCGCCGCCAAGGATGTTCTGGACTGAGCATTACGAACGAGTCCGTAGGTGGTCCATCCTGCCCGCACGAAGGCTCTGGCGACGGCGTTACCAATGTATCCATTTGCTCCAGTCACTAAAACCGTCTGAGCTTTTGAGCTTGCCATTAGAGCTATACACTGTAGATTGGCTAAGCCTAGCTAAGTACTATTGACAAGTAAGGAGGATAGACGGGTACCAAGTGGAACAGTAGTAGTGCAAATACTGTGGGTGTAGAAAGCTGAGTTGTTAGTAAGATGAAGGGCGTATTTGTAGTAGCGGAATTGGTGACTCATGGAACGAGCAAGCGACTTCGGCAGCAGGAACTTCCATTGCTCCGCCGTACCATATTGCAAACCTCCTCCTTCATTTGCGGAAGGGAGTGGAGTTTAAGACAGCCAAGTACATGGAGGTAAATTCAGAATAAGAAGCGAGAAGCGAGAAGCAGTTCAACTCGGACTGTCACTCTCCGGTCCTTCCGGCGTTTAATAGAGTTGCCGCACAATAACCTTGGCACTTACTTGGCAGCTTGTCATTCTAGACTTGTTTCGGACTAGAGAATCTCGGCTCGGTTGTCAGAGCTCCGCGACAGAGATGAGGTTAACTTGGCGTGCTTAGGTACCGTACCTAGAGTAGTCGCCCAACCTAAGCCAACTCATACTTCCGTACTCAAGTTCATCATACTCTAAGTGAGAAATTAATAATGCAGAACTTTGTAAAATTTAATAGCTTGCAAAGATCTGACCATTTCACGTGTCATCGACAAGATGAAGGTCAGCGTTCTTCACCGAAACTGATCAGCAGATCTCGATAAGGCGGGCATGATCCGCGCAACTCGTGTGTTCTAAGATGTATGTAACGACAGGTCAGACTGATATTGATGAAGAGATCGTTCAGCAGCGTCACGAAGACTATTACTACAAATGATGACGCGATCTGCACTGTCTGATGAGTTAAGAAAACGTCGATGTCAATATGTACATGATTCGCTCATCCTGTTGGAAATAGGGGAGATGGTAATCTCCGCCTTCATAGGGCTGATAGGGCTGGGGCCCGCCAGTAGAGTTTTTACCTGCTCGCTCGTACCTCTGTAGATATCCTTAGAATTGGCCCGCAAGTATCATGGTATCGCCATCGTATGGGAACACCGGTTCTATGGAAGGAGCCTACCATTTCAGGTCGATCCAGAAATAGGTCTTGCTTTGGTGGGGTACGATGCCTACAAATACCTAAGCAATGATCAGGCTCTGGAAGACATCGTATTCTTTGCAACCAATTTCCATCCGCCAGGCCACGATGGTGCATCACTCATAGGGAATAAGGTCCCATGGGTTTGGCATGGCGGCAGCTATGTTGGTACACGGGCTGCGAGAATCCGCCAGCGCAATCTAGACGTAGCTCAGCTGGATGCATCTGTATGTTACAATACTATTATAAAAACTATGCCGTCGAATTGCTCAGATGATACTCACGCTGCGATTAAATATGCCGATCAGATTCTTACCAAAGGAACCGCGAAAGAAAATTCGCTCCTTAAAAGAGCAATCTTTCTTACAAACAACGCCAATCCAAGACAAAATGCCATCTTTCCAAACGTCAAGAAATCCGATGACTTGACGAACTGGGACGTTGCCAATGTCATCGCCTATCCCTACCAGGGGAGCCCATGGAGCTTCCAAACCTTCGGCTATCAGATAGCCCTGAGTGATTTTCTGCGATCGAGTGGAAGAGTGGAATCCGGCAAACTTCTCGTTTACTCTGCAATTTCCCAGCTTCGTCTTGATCAGCAACACGGACGATTCTCCCACCACCGTAGCTGGCATCACCGCAACCTACGGTTCCGAAAAGGCCTTTTACGCCCTCCTCTACTCTATCCTTCAAAAGGCCTACATCGACGACTCTGGCTTCACTCGGGGCTTCGTCCGCGACCCCGTTGATGCTGTCTCTTGGACCTAGCAGCTTTGCACCCAATTTTCCCAATAGCAAGTCGCTAACATCTCGAACACGCGCAATCTCATCTCCCTCTTCGATAACCTCGAAACTGCCTCAAAATACTACTGTCGAGGACCGCACCCCTACGCTCCCTTCCAAGCTGACGTCGATGGAATTCTGAAGTTGGGCGACTGGCACATGAAGCCTTCAAATGTCATGTTTACGGACGGTGAACTCGACCCTGGCGCACCTTGACTGTGCATTCCATTATCAAAATCAACCAAAAAGCTCCAAATCGACCGAGCACGCAGGAGGTACCGCCGTGCAACGAGCCTCCACTCGGGGATGCTGTGTTTGGGAACGTATGGCCAGGCGCGGTGCATGCCAGCGATATTTTCAAGGGGCTTTCTGACCCTGGAGTCGGGCTACCAGCTGATGAGGGTCCGGAGCTTTTTGGAAAGGCGCTAGATGTTTGGTTGAAGTGTTTCCGTCCAAAGAGCGATGACTAGAGTGAAAAGGGAAGTTGAGAGATATTGGCTGACTTTCTCGAATGCGATTGTGGCACGGAAGGCTGATGAGATCGGGTGAACTCACGTTCAAAGAAGAAAGATAACCACAACACCATTGTACCAGCGCTGTTAGGAATCGAACCTAATATAATACAACTCTCTAACGACTACGTTGTTGGCATCTCTGTATAAATCTAATCACTGGCTTGAGAGTATATCGAACCTTTTCCAAAGGGAGCAAGATTCCATTGTCAAGAGCCTGATCATGCCTCCACGGTATTTCTCATACTGCCTTGGCATAATGTAGCATGACCACCTTGAGACGACTTTTACGTCCATCACCCAATTCTTTCTCTTCGTTGCATAACTCTTGATATTTACGACGACTCCACATGAAGGGCTGTTCGTAGATGGGTAGAAAACCTACATGACTGTTGCAAAGAATACCGCGACCTTATGCGGAAAGCTCAGCCATATAGGGCTGGGTCTCATCCGATACCGATTGACTGTAGGGCGCATATCCTACTACCTACATCATGGATCCGTTCTCACTTACTGTAGGAATCGCCAGTTTGATTACTCTAACGGCGCAAACTTTGCGACTGACGAAGAAGTATGTTGACGGAGTCATGCATGCGAAAGACTCGGCAGTTGCACTTACCAAAGAGCTCGAAGTCCTTGATACCAGTCTTAAACGTCTTGACGCCTTCCTGAAGGGCGACGGCGTAGACTGTTGTGTAGTCGACAGAGACTCGGTGCTAGCTTGCAGTACCGCCGCTGGTCAGGCAAAGCTTACGGCTTTGTGCGATAAGCTAACTGCTGTTGGGTCAAGTCGGAGAAGTCGATTTTTATGGCCGTTGAACAAGGAAGAACACCTTGAATCCATTCAAGAGTTGCGAGCTCTTTCGCAGTGAATACAATTTGCTTTGACTATCGATGGCTAGTATAGATCCTTGTCTCGCATGCTTATTTGAGGGATCATCCTAACCTTACAAGCACTCTGCTCTCGAAAACCTCTGAAAATGTTCTGGGAATTTTCAAGAAGCAACTAGAAGGCTTTCAATTGCGCCAAGACGTTGAGGCCCGCGCCAAATCAATTGAGAACTCAATCACCGGTAAACCATTTTCAGTATAGTCTCTCGTCTTACGCATATTACATCAACCAATTGTACTCTCTCATCCAACTCATTCCACATTGAAATTACATGAACCTTTCCAAGCGGAAATCTGAAGCAATCTGATATGTGTAATCAGAGCAAAATCGAATATATCGAAATGATCGGGAAGAGCGGGAACGCAATAACATTTTGGCCTGGATCTCGTCTTTTGACTATGAAAAAAAGCACCATAGCATCAAGACGCCACGTGTAGACGGAACTGGTGAATGGCTGTTGCAGAGACCTGAGTTCCAAAAATGGCGAGATGAAAGAAACCCAATCTATACCTTGTGGTGTCACGGCTTGCAAGGGTCAGGAAAGTCGGTGCTTGCGTCAGTACCTCATACAGTTTCTTCTGGCTACGCTGATTGAAAACAGGTCCTTGGTCATAGATCGCCTGAGGAACGATGCAAGGGGTCAAGATGCTGCTGTAGCCTTCCAGTACTTTGACTATCGAGACCAGGAGAATCAGTCGCCTACTCATATCCTAGGAAGTATCCTCAGACAGGTTGCGGCAAAAAGATGTCCCGTCCCGAAACCGACTTCAGACTTACATCACAGATTCTCTGTACAAGGCAGACAGCCAGAACTCCAAGACCTTGAAAAGGCACTATTGGCAACTTGCGGGGATTTCAGTAAAGTATTCATCGTCATTGATGCTCTGGATGAATGCGACGAGAACAAACACCGAAGGACATTGATGAAATCGATAGCTTTCTTGCAACAGAGTCCGAGCGTCAGGCTTTTTGTAACAAGCCGCTCTCATCCGCAGGACATAAGGACTGCTTTTGAAGATGCTCCTCAAATTGAAGTCGAAGCAAATGCGTCGGATTTGCGATCATATCTTTCTCAGGAAATCGAGGATAGCAGAGCTGTGAAAGCCATGGACATCCCTTTCCGGATTGAAGTTGTAGAAAGAATAGTAAAGGCAGCTCAGAAGATGTGAGTTCCCTCATTTCTTGAGGAGATATTGTTTTGACCTCTGGTCAGGTTTTTATTAGCCGTACTACAGATCCAGAGAATTCTGGCCGAACCTACAGCTGGCGAAATGGAAGAAGCACTCCTTACCATGCCGACTACTCTACATGATGCGATCGAAGAGACACTAGTGAGAATAGATAGGCAGCCCACTAGCCGGCGAAGACTCGGTCTGAAGACTTTGATGTGGATATCTCACTCGACAAGGCCGTTGACCGTAGCAGAATTAAGCGGTGCTCTTACCATCCGCTCTGGTCAAACTGATCTCAATCCGCGGTACCGCCCAGCAAAAGAGTCAATTATTGAATGCTGCTTGGGGTTGGTTACTGCTGATGAAGAGAGTTCAACAATTCGCCTTGTGCATTTCTCGATCCAAGAATATTTCCGAGATCAGCCGGAAAAGGTATCCCTACCGGCTGAGGAAGAGATTGCGGAGATGTGCTTGACTTATCTGTTCTTCGACTCGTTTGCGTCAGGATGCTGTCAAGAGAGATACTCAGTCGAGAAACGAATACGAAAATATCCATTTCTGGGTTATGTAGCAAGAAACTGGGGCCATCATGTTCGGCAATCTAAAGCCGATAAAACAAAAGCTTTAGCTTTCAGACTGCTCCGCTCTCCATCTAGAAGGTCGTGCGCCGCCCAAATCATGAGATTCGTACAAGGCTATAAAATGATATATTGGGAGCCAGACGAGGCTAATAGCTGTAATGAGCTCCATCTCACCTCGTACTTTGGCCTGGACGATGCTGCACGTCAGATACTGGAATCAAGGGAGCTAGACGTTGATTCTACTACACATATTGGAACTACACCATTAATTCTAGCTGCATCTCGCGGCCATTTGCAGCTAGTCTGGATGCTGCTCGATGCAGGAGCAGATGTTTCGCTAGAAAACTGGTACGGTAGCGCATTACACTGTGCAGCGGAGGCTGGACAATGCGATACAATCGAAGAACTACTCCCTCACGTAGCAGATATCGATATTGAAAGCTGCGGTGGACAAACTCCACTATTCTGCGCAGTGACAGAGGGCCATATTACAGCTACAGCCCTCTTATTGGCACGTGGTGCTGATCCTAATAAAAATGTCAATTGTTTCCTTCCTGCACATTTGGTGATACAACAGGAGAACTTTGAGATGTTGCGGCTACTGTTAGATGCAGGGGCTGACGTCGAGAAAATGGGATTTGAAGGACTGTCAGCTCTGCACCATGCTGCTATCCAAAGCGACCGCCAGATACTGGATGCTGTTCTTGAAAGTGGCCTCGATCCTGATATCCAAGCCACCGAATCTTTTGAAGGTTATACAGCGCTTTTTATTGCGGCTGCGCATGGTCGGTCCCTCAATGTTCGACGGCTGCTGAAGGCAGGAGCCGACGTGAATCATCGATTGAAATCAGGTAAGACAGCATTAATTATTGCAGTTCTGAACAAACACAAGAGTACCCAATAAGTGCTTCTGGAATTTGGAGCAGTCCATCATCCATCGCCGTTTGAATTTCAGATACTCGATGATGAAGACGAAGAAGATGAGCTGCTAGCACAAAGCATCTTGGCTTGGCGGAGTGAAGTGTGTGCTTAAGGGACTCGGGAGACCGCGCTGTAAGAGTACGAACAAGTTCCAAGCCATCGACCAAAAACGTTTACAGGATACAGAAATCGATGGTTCACTTGACTAGTGACATGATCCACACACAATGTAAATTAGGCGATTAACTTAAAAATACTACCTGCCCTTAGAGCCAAGACATGTCAACATTCAAACCAACACTTCGCGTAGAGTCAATGACCCGGCAGCAACGGATTCACCCAGTCGTGCCGTGACCCGTAGAATCGATGAGAGGCACTGGATCAAAATCTGGGTCCCACCGTTCATCTTCGAAATTGACCTTGCCCTAGGAACAACCCTTCGGGGCCCCTTATCATGCTGCACTCAAACTTGAACGCAGCCATCCCCTAGACCTATGCGAAATTGCCAGCGAGGTAAAAGTATTTCCTACTGTCGCATTGCAACTCATCTCGCGCACCACCTGATATTGATACCGCGATGGTCACGGCCCTCGTTCACAGGGTATCTACTCATCCGTGATGCGGATTTCAAGAGCATCTAGACTCCTGCATCATACATGTACTATCGACCTCATCGCAGTCACCCCATTTCGCTCCATTTTCAACAACCCAATATCAACCCTCGAGCCACACAGTTATTTCTCCCTTTCCCGTTCCTGAACGATAAAAGTAATTGCTTTTGCAACATGTAACACATAGGAAGGAATGGTTCGCACATTCCCCCTCCCGCCACCCCCTACCTAAGGGGCCTCCCCTAAAAGGCGCTGAAGAAAGTCTGCAATAGCCGACGTCATGTTAAAAGATCAACAACCTTATACCGCTATAATATGATTGACCTTAATGAAGTTACAGTTCAGCATAGCTTCTACAAGCAAGAAGTCGCATCGCGATGTTCTTTAGTAGTGAAACAATATAACATATACATTCAACTTATCTTTCTACTACGCCACTCTTTAAAACGCCTTCATGGTCAAAAACCGAGATAGCAGCCTCAGTCGCTCTGAAAACCAGAAAAACTCGATCTCATAAAGCGTGTAATCAGTTTCTTAAGACGATTTTTATACATTTCCGTCAAGATCAATGAAGCTCATATAATGTATATTAACAATGAAAGTTGAACTTATGAATCTCTTTATTCTTCAAGCAAAGCAAAGAACGAAAGTGATAAGAAGAAGAAGAAGATTGTTTTTAAGAGATAATTACGCTGCGCAGTCAGCCAAGGCTAACCCGAAGAAGCTTAGGGAGGGCACTAACCCGAAGGGGCTTAGCGACGCTGGCACGTCTGAGAACGGAGGCAACCCCACACGGAGTCAGGCGAATTTGGTTGGTAATCTCCGCCCTACAGGGCTGGGGGCCGCTAGTAGAGTTTTCACCGTCCATCTTCTAGATAGACTCCAATCCAGCTTCAACCCCATATACTAAATGCCCCATATGACCTCGTATTCCAACACCAAGGACCGGTGGTGTGGTGCTCGGAGCGGGCAACTACAAATTCAAGCCCGGATATTGGACCGGCTGGTCGCGGAAGCAGGGCTCACCCAAAGAGACTGTCGTTAGATTGGTGGTGGAGAGCGAAGGACTCGAGCGGATTATCTGCAGCGCTGTGCTTGACGCCGAGATGTTTCCCTATCTTGCAACGACCCCGTTTTGGCTGCGCGGTATCTTTGCTGCGTTGAGACTGCTACCGCGAGCAAGAAGGTGGCTGGTGAGAATGGTTTGCTACGTCGGGCTGCAGGTCATCTATCGGGAGCATGGACATTGGGAGTGCAAAGTGGCGTTAATGCGTTGAGATGGTGGCAGTGGACGCATCATTTTGATGTCGGACGACATTCGGCTTGGACGATGTCGGTGCAGTATCGGAGCCAAAAACTATTTTCAAGACTTGTGCAAGGCTTCTACTATTGGATAGGAACGGCTCTGTTGGGAATGCGAGGAGATTATCCTGAGTACAATCCGGGTTTTGAAGATGACTTGAACATAGTTGAAATATCTTATCGTGAAGCTTGTAGATAACCTTGAATGTTCTCTGACTCTGTTACCAATCGAGCATCACATGCAGAATTTCATGAAGTTTCTTTTCTTAGTGGTTAAATAAACTTTTCATTAAGCAGCAGTTTCCTCATTTATTGTATAAATGTATTATACTGTTCGTTATAACGCGAGTTTCATTATAACCGAATTCGTTATAATCAAATTCGACTGTATTGAAGCAGAGATAAAGAGAAAGATCTTTAAGATACAATATGTAACATGATTGTCTCGTTCAACTGACAACTCTAACAATCGTTTTTCTCCCAAATCTTAGCGTGTAATAATTCTTCTCTGTTCCCAAATGAAGGACCTTTGTTGAACCCTTTTCAGACACAGCCCAAAGACCAAGGTTTTTATGTAACAGTAGAGAGAGAAAGCGATTTAGTAGCAACGCTCATCAAGCGCGAATCGTTCCCGTCAAGCAATTACATCGAGTTGCTGTGAAGAACCAGGAACCGGGAAATCTTTCAACGCGACGCCTACGGCCATCTCGCTGAAGGCGGACTCCCAATCGGAGGATGTATCTTTACTTTCCTCACCTGTGACAAATTCTTCCAAAGAGACGCGGGCAGAATGACGCTCGCCATCGCTGTCAACAGCGCCGTTGGTAGAGCAGCTTCTTTCTTCCGGACCAGTAGCCGCATCATCCAATGGCCAGAACTTCATCACGAGTCGTGACCACTCTTCCTGGTTAAGTGTGTCGCCACCTCTAAGGAAAGAGCGATGTAGTGCTGAGTGTTCGGGGGACACTTCCAGATTGTGTAATAGCCAGATGTTAATACGGTCTTGCGTGGGCAGCCAAGCTGTGTCTCTGCGCTGAGCTACCGCTTTCCAACCTGCGGTAATATCCCCGTGACTGTGTGTTAATCCTGCCGGAGACAGTAGAGTCTCGCTCTCCAAACCCTTTGACCGAGGTAGCCTCAAAATTTTGTCGATTGCATCCACATCGTGACCCATGTCCCAGCATGCGGCGCGGTATTTCTCGACTCTGGCTTCTATATTCTGCAAGCAGCTTGCTAGTTCTAGCTGAGCATCATACCTGTAGCTAGGGCTAGACATTGACGAGTCATGTCCATCCGTCCATAACAGTAGCAAGCTAGTATATGAGTGTGCAGTTTCGGCGAGTTGCACTAAGCTGATATATTGACCTAAAGGACTGGGTAACATATCGGTGGAGGAGTCAACTAGTTTACGGAATTTCCGCGCTATGTCCACGAGAACTTGTCTTATATTATTGCCGATAAATGGGTTTAGTGCAGATGAATTTGTTAATTCCTTATGTTCAGGTAAGGATTGGGGTGGGTCCCCTCGGTCCAACGGGGCGTCGAATGCCATGCAAGTAATTTTCAGCGTGTTAAACCATTTCCCCGGTATTCCAGCGTGGCTTTGGTGGATATGTTGTTGGAAATAGCTGGCCTGGAAAAATCGCTTATTAAGGTCGCATTCTCTGAACTTGTGCACACTTTGAATATGCTTCATGCGCTGCACTTGGTGATTATCGAAACGAGGAAATTCCTGGCCGCAATATCCGCAGAGAACTATTCTGTCAGGATCAAAAGGGGATGGACAATATGCCGACTCAACATTAGAGACAGTAGCACATGACCAATATTGAATACGCCCCAAGTCAAGGGTCATTCTTTGATGCAGTCTGAACTTGTGAGCGAATGAGCTCTATTGCAGAGACGCAAGTTACTTACCTTAGAAGGTTCTGTGTTTTAAACCTCTTAGGTGGATTAGAACAGCAGCTGCAAGCAAAGGCGGTGTCAAGCTCTTTCGCACCAATTGACGATCTAGAACGAGCTAGTTTAAGGTCGAAGCCTTGAGGACCCAATGATGCTTTGAGTAACAGTTAAGCGAATCATCACTCTCGAGTTGGGGTTTCTTAAACAACTCACGCGAAGGCAATGAAGGCGGCAAAGAAGAGAAGGAATCCGTTCGATCTCTGAGTGATTCTGTATCTGATTGATACCTCACAGATGACCATGACTGCTGTCTGCTAATTTGAGATGTCTCTGAAGGGCAAGATACCGCGTAGGAACCCGGGTCTGAAGCATACCCTGAAAGTAAGGATTCAATTCTTGATAAGTGACTTGCAACGCTGCTCAAACTAGAAGGTCCGGAACTGAACCCATTGCTCTGGTCGACAGACTTTCTGAGGTCTTTCAAAGATTGTAACGTTTCCTCCTTCGTAATAGTAGCCAGTGTAACTACGTCCTTAAGTTGTAAGCCAATGGTCTTGGATTGGAGGAAATTTCCTGCATCAAGAGTCCTAAGATTAAAAGAGAATCATTCGTAAGTGAATAAATATTTCTGTTTCTAGGACTGGTTTGACAGACCTTCCAATAATAGACAAACTTAGCCGGATGTTGGCTTTGTGGCACGCAATATCTCCAAATGTATCCTTGATGTTTTGCTTATCCAGCGCGACCAAGAACTTTTTGAACGAAGATCTTGTACCCCGTGACGAGAGTGGGTGACTCTTCTGTGCTTTCTCAAGCCATTTTCCAACATCTTCCAAACAATCTTCAAGCTGTATTTTCAGCGAGGCTAGGCCAGTTCCCCTCGTCGAATCAATATCCTTCTCCAGCTTCCCAATAAGCTCATTTACATCTTCGACTGTCTGTTTCAGCGATGTAAGTTCCTTCAAATAACGGCCGATGGTTCTGGAAGCTACTGAACAGTCCTGAAAGAAGCCATACAATGAAGTTATCCCGGCAATCGTTTGCCCAGTGAGTGATAGAATTCCAGCAACGCTTGATGCGGCGGCTAGAAGCTCCATATCAAGTCCAGATTTTTGAAGTATGTTCACTGCTACCACTATTGGAGTTACCTTTTCTCCACAGAATAATTGATTGAGAAAGTGTTAATCAGTCAACTGTGTCATTCACGGGTCTGTGTCTCGTTGGTGTTGGAATACTACCTACCTCTTATTCCCGACACGCATCTCTGAGCCATTGGGCCTCGTGGCCCAGAGAAAGCTTCCCGCCGCCAAACCCCGAACGGCTAGCGGGGCCACGGAACCCCCGGTCAATCGGCCACCTACCTCGAACTCCTCCTAAACGCTCTCTGACGAAGGACTTTCGCTGACGAAGGTTGTAGAACCGATCAAGGCCAGTTCAACGGTCCAAAAATCCCGGGAAAAGATGGAGGTTTGACTCAGCAAATGAGATCGGAGATATTGACGGTTTAGGCTGCTCGATCTTTCAGCTGCCAGCACCTTCCCCCGCCCGAATCAATTCCTGCGCGCTGACTATCTCACATACTTTGCGAGGCGTAATTGTAGCCCTGATCAAGACGAGTGCAATGCTTCAAAAATAATCCAAAAATTCGAAGGTTTGACCTAGTAATCGAGGTTGAAGAGGTTCAATGCGCTGAATGATCGCTCGCCCCCTTTCACCTCTTAGCATCTTTTCTCGCTTGAATCAATTTCTGCAAACTGACTATTTTACATACTTTGAGAGGCATAATTGTAGCTCTGATTGAGCTAAATTCAATGCTTCAGAAATATCAGAAAAATATGCAGATTTAGACTGACCGCGTCGGGTCGGGTTGGAATTTTTTTGGAAAAGTGTCGGGTCGGGTTGGGAAGCTTGACCCGAAAACCCGACCCGAAAACCCGACCCGACTCGACAAGATATTAGATAGGTGTAAATAGCTTGGTCGAACAGCCTTCATGATCCCCTTCATGGCTTTCTACCATGTTTCCCCGTCATGACTCCCTACCAAAGTCAAACGGCCTTCATGTTTTCCCTTCATGTTCCCCTTCATGTTTTTCGTCATAACTCTCTACCAAACGACCTTCATGTTCCCCTTTATGACTTTCTACCAAACGATCTTCATGTTTCCCTTCATGACTCTCTATCAAAAGATAATGCAAAAAGGTAATGCAAAAGCCAAAAACCGGAAAATTTTCTATATTTAATTCTCTTAACGTCAAGCTCGAATTCTTGGCGAATCGAGTTGAATTGACTCAATTCTCAGTCGAGTCGAGTCGCATTGAATTGAAAATATGAGCAACTCGACTTGAATCGAATTGAAAATGTGAGCAACTCAATTCGATCTCGATTCGAGTTCAAAATGTTAACTTGAAACTCAACTCGACGATCAGTCTATGCAGATTTGACCTAGTAATTGAGATTGAGAAGATTCACTACGCTGAATGATTGATTTGTTATTATTGATATATGAAAGTCGAAGCGAATATGTGCATGTAGATATATTGACTATCTAGTAGATAGAGCATATATGATAAAGCATACAGATGAAGAAAGAAGTGAAAGAAAGAATAAATATTGCTTCAATTGAAGCGAAAATAACCAATCATCAAAGTATACATATGAGCATACATATTTCATTTTCAACACTTTTTCTTAGAAATTGAAGCTTCATGTGAAGCTATTCAAATCTTCTATGTATATCATGCTCTTTTACTCGTTGACGTCATGTTCAATGAAATAGTCTCATTTCTTAAAGCTAGTTTCATAACTGATCTGAATCTTAGAAATTTGCCTGAGTTCAAAGATTTGATTAAATCATTAATCATCATTTAATCAATGAGTATGTATTTCAATTTGATTGCTTTCTCTTCTATTTTATTCTGAATATAATAATATAATGTATCAATGTGCTTAGCTTGAAAGTAATTGATGAAATTGCTATTCATTTTTATAATCACTTGATTGTCAGTTAAAATGATAGTTGAATTCATATTTGAATCATCATATCTCATCTTTTTCAATGCTTAAATCAGAAAGATCAATTCTTTGATTGCATTATATTTATCAACATATTCAGCTTCAACAGATGATGTGTTAATACATTGCTGATGTTTGAAGTTTCAGCTAATTAATTCATTTCATAGAAAAAATATATAGTTGAAGATGAATCTTTGAAAATTTAAGTAATTTGCATGAGCTGAATTAATATATTCAAAGAATTCAGCTTTCTTAACTTTCTTCACTTTGAAAAATGTTATGAATGTGTCAAAGATCAAACTTTAATCAATTTACAATGAACATTAGTGTCATGATGTCAGATCATCAACTCGATTTAGAACATAAATCATCGATGTCTTAGATAATTTCGATTCATTGAATCTGTTTTGCAGTTCAATGAATCAAGTCATCAATCTAGTCATTGTCATCTTAATTTAGTCTCAGCAATTCTGTTTTGATAATTTTAATCATGTACGTGAATCTTTGTAATCTTAAGTCATAGAACTACTGTTTAGTCTTGATTCTGCTTGATTCATGTATATAGAAGTCGAGCTTTCATTCTTTTCTTTCACTCTTTGTCTTTCATTTTATACATTATCTGATGTATTGTCTTGTATTTAAATTTTATCAAAGTAATAATAATATCAGTCTTTTATATTGATAGTATCTTTAGTCTAGCTCAGTTTCTAACATTACAAAAGATCTACACTTTCTGCAACGTTTTCATACGTTGAAATCTTGTCTAGTTATTCTTTCGCTCAAATAAAGTCATCTCACAATCTTTTGATTGACGATGAGCGTGCTGTTGAACAGTTCACTCAAAGTATGATCGAAAATTCAGTTGAGATCTTTCGTGCAATGCGAGAGCTTCAAAATCAAGTTTGACAACATGATGTTATCACTTCATTTTCGTTCATCGTTCTCAGTTCTTCAGTCTATATAAAATTGAATTCTCAGTCTCTCGTGATGATAACTCAGATCATTGCACAAATCTTGAACAATCAATCTTTTCTTGTTGTTCATCTCTCTGCAAATTCTGTCGCTGTCTTTATCGCTTCTAGATTCAAGAAGCTTCTCAACATATCTGAGTATGAGAAGAACAAAGATTGATTGAATGCATGAAAGCAGAGTCTGATACAGCGTATAAACGTGAACAATGATCATTATCTCTTTCATTGAGTCAAGATCATCTATGTTGAGTCACGACTCATTATAAATAAGAAGATTCACAATCTAATGAGTCAATATCAAGTCAATGATCTTTGTATCATTTTCATCTTTGCAGATTAATGACACAAGTTGCATCATTGCTGCGACAATTCTTTCAAGACAGAAGATGCTCATTTATATCTTTGCAAAACTCTGAAGCAAGACATGAATAACTTTGTTGACTACTACAATCTCTTCTATCAAAAGAAAGAATATTCTTTAATGAAAGATTTCTCATTGATTGATTGTCTGAAGCGCAATGTCAATTATTTCACTCAAGTCATCATCTTCTTCTAACGAAACTTCAATGAAACTCGATCATTCATCTTTCATCAATGAGTTTAAGCATTTTCTGACATCAATGAAGAGTTTCAGCAGCTTAAACATCATCAATCTCACTTCATCTTCATCATTGTTTTATTCATCAAAGTTAAGAGCATCTTTGCGTTGACTAGTAATTCTTTGAGTTCAAAGATCATCATTTTTGTGACTGTTGTTTTGACAGTATCTTTGTCTTTCTCTCTCTCATTTCTTGATGAGTCAATGAATTTAAGCTTTGTCATTATCATCATTCAAGATAAGACTTTGATCATTTTTGAGATTAAGAAAATCTGCAACAAGTGAAAGTTGTGCTACTACTGCAAGTTGCAACATTCGAGCAAAATCACTAAAAAATGCTCAAATAAGAAGCTCTTCACTCTGCGTATCATGAACGTTTACGACAGTGACGTTGTCAATATAGATGAAGAAGTCTCGCTGTCTGCAAGAAAAGTTTAGTTTCTGAGCTAAGTCACGCTCAGAAATCTGTATACATATCATCTTGTCTACTAGTTTCAATCTTTTCACTCTCACTTCAATCATATAGAAAGTTTTCTGCTAAATCTATCTTGAAACTCTTTGAATTTGATTTGACATTCAAAGATAATCACATGATAGTATTCTGTATTCTACGTCAAGCTCAATCTAAAGTTCTCGCTCTCGCTCTGATTGATAGTGAAGTCTTGACTTATGTCTTTATGAACAAATTCTTCATGCAACAACATTATCTTCTCTTGCATCAATTAACTCATTCTCACAGACTTTGAGAATTTGATGATCAAGTCGCTTTAATCAATGACATTACTTATGTCATTGAAATCACAATGATTCTTGATGAATACATCGAAAGATTATTCTTTTATGTCACTGAATTAAATCAATATTTCATCGTCATGAGTTTATCATGACTTCATCATCACGTCATTAATGTCAATTTTGAACACAATATTCTCATCTTGTCTTTCTTCTTCTGTCTTAATTATTGTTATCAATTTCTCGTCAAGATCTATGATTTTAATCAACAAGAAGAAAATTTTCTCGCTTGAAGTTAACAAAGTAGCTTTCTCTCAGTCTCGCTCTCAATTCACTCACAAGAAGCAATTTAGTTCATGAATTGCTCACAAAAAGCAATTCAGTTTACAAATCACTCACAAGAAGCAATTCAGTCTACAGATTACTCACAAGAAGCAATTCAGCATTCAGTTCGCTTGCAAGAAGCAATCTAGTTTCTCATTCACTTGAAAGAAGTAACTCAGTTTTCAGTTCGCTTGCAAGAAGCAATTTAGTTTCTCATTTTCTTGAAAGAAGCAACTCAGTTTTTCGTCTGCTTACAAGAAGTAATATAATCTCTCGTTCGCTCATGAGAAGTCAATTAATACTCAGCTCATTCACAGAAAACAAATTTCGTTCAATCTTGTCTCTCGTCTGAAACAAGAAGCTTCTAGTTGTATTCTTCAAGTCATTCAAAAAGAATACTCATCAAAAATCAAGTGTTGAAATTCTTTTCTCTTTAAAACTTCTGTTGTCTTTTGAGCAGATCAATTCAATCAATCTTTTATAAAACTTGACATAATTGAGTTGAAAGCTTGAAGCTTTGATCATGCTGCTTGTGTCAAAGACATTGAAGTGTTTAACATCACTTTAAAGAAAATCGACATCTTCTTGAATCTTAAATCAATCTCATCTTCTAGTTTAAACTCTGATGAGTCAAAATTGTGTCACGCAGCTTTGACTATCTGTTCAAAGAACAGTTCAACTCTTGCTCAATTTTCATCTCATTCTCAAAATAGTATATATAATAAAAATCATCGTCTGAATCTTCATCAAATGAGAAAGAAATTTCATTTGACTGCATTCACGACACAAGAAGATCTTGAAGTCTATTGACAAAGTAAGAATGTTGATTCAGTCACAATTTTATCGTTCAAATATTTTGAGTTTCTAGACGTCTTTTTCAAGAAGAACGTCGATATCTTGTCTTTGCATTAAGCTCATGATCATGTCATACATCTTAAAGAAGATGCTCAATTCTCAGTCTTCGCTTTGTATGACATGAGTCGTGACAAAATTCTAGAACTTCGTTGTTATTTGAATGAAAATCTGAGCAAAGATTTCATTCAAGTCAGTCACTCTCAGATGATCATCTTTGTTCTCTTCATCAAGAAACTCGAAGAAGAACTTTGCTTTTGCGTGAACTATTGAGATCTGAACGCTATTACAGTCAAGAATCAATATTCTTTGCTTCTGATTTCAGAAATGCTGAATCATCTAAGTCGAGCTAAAATCTTTATCAAGCTAAATATCATCTCTGCGTTCAATTGACTTCAAATCAAAGAAGAAGATGAAGCTTTCATCGTCTTTTGCACTTGATTTGAATTATTCAAGTATTTAGTCATGCTTTTCAATTTATGTAATGAATCTGTCTTGTTTCAGAAGTACATCAATAATACTCTTCATGAACATTTAAATAAGTTCTATACAGCTTATTTGAATGACATCTTGATCTATTTTGATAATGAACTCAAGCACGAGATTCATGTCAAGCTTATTCTGCGAAAGCTGCAAGAAGCAAATCTTCAGATGAATATAATCAAATGCAAGTTTCACGTCACTCAAGTCTCATATCTAGAATTGATAATCATCATCAAAGAGATCAAGATGAATTCTTTTAAAATAAACATCATTGTCAACTGATTCAACTTGATCAATGTTAAAGATGTTCAAAGTTTTCTAAATTTCACGAACTTTTATAGAAGATTCATCTATGACTATAGTAGAATAACTATCTCGCTCACTCATTTCATCAGAAAAGATGTACTCTTTGTCTGATTTCAGAAATGTCAGATTGCATTCAACACTCTTAAGAAAGTCTTCACTTTCAAGATTATTCTTTGTCACTATAATTCAGATCACAAGATTGTGATAGAAATCAATGCTTTGAACTATGTGTTTGAAGACATTCTCTCTCAGTACGATGAGAACGAGATTCTTCATTCAGTCGCTTACTTTTTGAAGAAGCATAACTCAGTCGAGTGTAACTACGAGATCTATAATAAAGAACTTATGATCATTGTTTACGCTTTCGAGAAATGATGATCAGAGCTTGAAGACTTTATCTATTCTGTCGAGATGATCATGAATCACAAAAACCTTGAATATTTCATGTCAACTAAGCAGTTGAGTCGTCATCAAGCTCGTTGAAGCGAGTTTCTGTCTAGATTCAACTATCACATCGCTTATCATTTCAACAAGATCAATGATAAGTTGAATGCTCTGATACATCGTTCAGAAAATCTCTTTAAAAAGAAAGATACATTCAATTCTTGACATCAATATCAACATCAGACAATTCTGAAAACTCATGTTTTAGATCTTGATATTGTTGAGAATCTCGTCTTCAACATCTTCAACATCAAAGTCATGAAGCTTCAGTCACAAATCATCGCTTTAGATTCAGTTCAGTTACATCTGTTTTCAATTATTTCAGCATTCTTGCAAATTCTAACTTTCATGAATCTAGAAATCGAAGAATTCAACGTTGAAAATATCGAGTTTTAGTTAGATCAAGACATTCTGAATCTTGATAAAGATTCTGCTAATACTTTCACTCAGACATTGTGAAAGTAAATTGAAATCAATGACAAATTTGCAGTTCAGATAATTGAAGTGCTTTACAATGAAGCATGACATCACAACAAGATCTTTCTAGTCGAGTGTGAAGAACATGAGAATCATCTGTACTTTCAAGAAAGAAAGTACATGCTCAACTCAAATAAATTACATCTTCATATCATTTAGCTCACTCATGATAGTGTCATCAATGATTACTCAGAAAGAGCAAAAAGTTATGAACTGATTAATCAAGTTTACTGATGATCAAACATTTATAAGTATGTTCAACGCTTTGTATGAAACTGTCACATGTGCACACGTTTCAAGCTCTTTAAACAATGAACTCAAGAATAATTGTATCTTCTTTCAGTCTTTGAACGTTGTTGATGTGATATCTTCATGAACTATGTAAATTCTTTATCGCTCAGCATCTTCATGAGTATCACATATAAATATGTTCTAGTCTTCGTTGATCATTTTATCAAAATGAGACATTTAGTTCTCATCACTTCTATGAAAGTTGAAGAAGTTATCAACTGCTTCTATGCTCATATTTGAAAACATCATGATTTACTCAAGTTCTTCATGTCTGATCAAGACACACAATTCATCTTCAATGTCTGAAAGCACATGTGTAAAATGCTGAAGATAGATGTTAAGTTATCAACGACGTATCATTCTGAAATCAATGATTCAATCAAGAAAGTCAATGCTGTCATGAAGCATTATCTTCGAGTCTTCGTCAACTACATGCAGAATGACTGAACTAAATGACTTTCTGAAGTCAAATTTATCATCAATAACGCATCATCATTAATCACTTTAACATCATTCTTCTTGATCAATTCAAGTCAGAATTCACGTCTAAACTTCAAGTCTTTTGAGTCTCTGCTTAAGAATCTTACATCTCAAGCTCAAGACAAGTTAATCAATGTCAAAAAGTTCATCAAGAAGATGAAGAAATTAACTGAGCATCTACATGATGAGATGCTTATAGCTCAGATCATCTACAAATTCAATGTCAATCTTTCTTGTTGTTCTTGTTTTAAATACTTCGTCGAAGATGAAGTCTGATTGAATGCTTGCAATCTCAGCATCGCTTGCCTTGCAATCAAGTTAAATGATCATAACATTGACTTCTTCAAGATCAAGCGTGTTTTCAAGAACAATTCTTTGATCATTGAGTTAAATCTTTCAGCATTCATGAAGATTCATTCAATCTTTCATGTTATTCTTCTAAGTCATATCGCAAGTGATTTTCTTTTAAGTCAACGTCAGAAATCTTGAGAACTTGTTATCATCAAGAATGACGAAAGATTCTGATATGTAAACAGCATATTAAACTTCAAGCGTGATAAATGTTATAATTCATCTCTGCTTAAGTATTACGTCAATTGAAAAAATCACTTTTCTACTTGAGAGTCTTTTCATCTTCTGAATAACTGTGAGCAAACGCTTGATAAATATCATCTCGTCAATTCTGTCGTCGAAGAATCACATGTACTATTGTGTGTTGTTACGAGTCTAGTCTTCGTCTATTCTTTCTAGCCTTCGCCTTGATTTCATTCTAATCAAGTCTAGTGAGCATTCAAGCTAGAAATGATGTCATTGAGACTCTGCATCATATGTGTAAGGCGTCAACCCAATCGAGCCTAGCACAGAGCTGAGAAACACACATATAAGAATCGAGTTCTTTCCTGTAGATACTTTTCTTTCTTAGCATTTATCTATTAGTTTAATGACACTCATATGACTCGCTTTATGCTGATCTCTAACAGTAGATAAATGCTCATCAACTACTCTGCTATCGACGTGTAGATGATACGAAATAATCTACTTCGTTCATTCAGAAAATTCGCAAGGAATTCTTCGAATTACTTTCATCAAAACACACATTCAAATTTACTCAAATTTATCAAATCAATCACTCAATCTTATCACAATCAAACCTATCTATCTATCTTTATCTCTCTCACAATGACACGCGACTCTGAACCAGTCGAGTCACGAACAGCTCGTCTGCTTAGAAGCACTGCTAGTAGACAAGTTTCTCTTATTTCTTTCGATGCTTCAGCGAAATCTCAGAATGTCGCTACTTCATGAGACATCAACACGAGTCAACAACTTCGTCAATGAACTATCGATCAGTCAGACGAGATCATCAAGATGCTGATCGAGCTAAGAGATCAACGAGACATGACTTTGAAACTCAACGAGCAATGAATCAATCTACAAATCAATCACATCAAGAGACTTGATGAGCTAGAGATCAATCAAACAACAATAGACACTCAAGAAGAGACTATCATCAATCTACGAAAGAAAGTACTGAGTCTCAAAAAGAGACAGCGTTCAGCGAATCATCTTCGATCTCGACAGTCTACGAAGTCTCGAGCTTCTATCGAGAATCATACTCGACGAGAGTCGTTCACTCTATTCGACAACGATCATCACAAGTTCTTCAAGTTTCCGAATTCATCTATATTCACTGATGAAGATGAATCGACATGAGACAGCTGAAGAGTCAAGATAGACGACAAGCTTCAGGCAAATGTCGATCACTTCGATAATGAGAATATCTGTATTGTCTATGTGATATCTAGACTAGAAGGTGATGCTGCTGAGCACATCTTCGCTCGACGTCGACATGACGCTTTGCATTCATACATCTCGATCGACGAGCTATTTGAGCATCTGAAAGAAATATACGATGAATCAAATAAGAATTGAAAGTGTCGTCGCGAGTACAACGCTTTGAGGCAAGCAGACAAGTCTTTCAATGTCTTCTACTTCGACTTTATGAAGCTATTCAGCTATCTCGAATACGACGATCGCACTCTGATGAACGATCTTCAGAATAAAATCAATAATCGCTTGCAGAACGCTCTATCAATTTGTTCAGAGAACTTTACTTCGCTCACTCGCTTAAGAATCTTTCTTCAAGATGTGAATAGTAAACAACGAGTCAATTATCAGCTTCGCAGCGAACGTCGCACTGTCATCGTCAAAGTCACTGTCATACCTGATAAACGCGCTACTTCTCTGTCAGTAACAACTTCGATAATCAGTTATGTTAAGTCGACTATCTCTTCTATTTCTGAGTCAGCGAGATCGTCAATTATCTGCTACATCTGCAAGACTCTCGATCATTTGTTCAAGAATTGCTTTCAGCTGAACAAGATTGACACTTCTGCATCTCATGCATTCACTCTTCGCCTACATGAGATCGTCATTTCGAAGAATAAAGAGAATGAGAAAATGTCTTTCGAGAATAGCGAGGCAAAAAACTAGAGACTTTCATCAAAGACGCAATGAAAGATGTGTTAATTTCTTCAACGACGAGCAGATCAGATGACTCTTTTGCTTCTGAATCTTTGACTATTAAATGTGTACTTTCTAGCAATGAAATTAGTTACTCATTGAAGTCATTGATTGACATCGAAGCTGCTGACTATTTGTTCATTGATGAAGTGATCACGCAGATTGTTTGTGATCAGTTGCAAATCGAGTCTCTGACTTTGATCAAAGCGAAGTCAATTCGAGAATTCAACGATCATTATGCTAAGAAATTCATTACTCATGTCATCTATTCGAACCTGACTGTTCAAGATCATACGATTGACACAGCTTCTATGTTGATCACTCGATTAGATCAACATCAAATGATTCTTGAAAAAACATGAATGAACAAAATCGATCTAGTAATTGATATGCGAATCGATTTCCTTCGATTTTCGAATTTCAATCCTACTAGTCAGAAATCGATTGCTCTATTCTCAAGCAATAAATCAATCACGAAACGAAAGAGCTTGACTTCTACTCATATACTGAAGAGATCTTTCACTTTCATTACATCTCAAACCAGTCAAAACAAGAAGTTCATTGAACAGTTAAAACAGCGCGACGCGACTTTGACTAGCGTCAATTCTAAATCAACGTTCATTCTGAAATCATTCTCTTTCAGTTCAACGAACATAGCAATGATAGAGACAGCGACATATAAAATGTTAGTCAAACGTTCAGACGTCAAGATCTTTGCTGTTATCGTCTCGAAAATCGATTGACTCATAACTACAGCTGAAAACAAGTCTGAAGAAGTGAATCTGCATGAGCTTTCCCACGCTGAAGTTCTCGAGCAAGTCAAGGTCAAGCTCTTCTCTGAATATCACGACTATCTAGACGTCTTCGATCGAGCAATGATCAATCAGCTATCATCGCATCGTTTCTACGATCACAAAATTGAGTTGACTGATGAAGAAACGTCTTCTCGAAGCAGACTATATCAGATGTTCGATCACAAGCTTCAGAAGATAAAGAAGTATCTGATCAATCATCTAAACAAAGGGTTCATTTTCTTCAGCTTCGCATCATACGTCTCGCTCATCTTGTTCGTCGAAAAAAAAAACGATAGTCTGCGTTTCTGCGTCGATTACAGAAAGCTCAATGCTTTGATCAAACGAAATCGCTATTCTTTGTCATTGATAGACGAGACTCTCGCTCGTATACAAGAAAGCAAGTATTTGACTCGATTGAACATCATTGTCGCGTTCAATAAACTTCGTATGCACTCAGATAGCGAAGATTTGACTATCTTTATTATCTTCTTCGACTCATACAAATATCATGTAATGCTCTTTGAATTAACAAACGAATCGATGTTCTATCAGTACTATATGAACGACGTGTTGTTCGAATATCTACATCAATTTTGTCAGATCTATCTAGATGACATTATCATCTACAGCAAGACTCTGAAGAAACACAAGCGACATGTACGATTGATCTTAAATAGACTACGAGAAGCTGGCCTACAGATAGACATCAACAAGTTCGAGTTTCATGTTCAGAAAACTATCTTTCTAGAACTCTTGATATCAATCGAAGAATTGAAGATGAACTCGCGAAAGATGCAAGCAGTCGTTGATTGATCTACACTCAATAATCTCACTCAGATACAGTTCTTCATTGACTTCTGCAATTTCTATCGACGCTTCATCAAGAACTT
>JAABVA010001048.1_pt1 | contig 30711 bp, 26 predicted proteins | sample 5560331 | NCBI WGS metagenome assembly JAABVA01 (sample SAMN12812661, study PRJNA571458) | rock metagenome | isolation source: Antarctica rocks | place: Antarctica: Victoria Land, Mt New Zealand sud | collected 2016-01-07 | reverse complement strand
CGGCTTTCTCGTTTCGTGCGCAAGAGCCTGTCGTTCTCCAAATCGGATCGGATGCACGAGATTTGCCTGCGGCTCTTTCTGCACCGCTACAACCTCTCTCACCTCCCATGATTGAGCCACTACCCAATTCCTATCGTCGCCCCGAGCTGTTTCATCAGGCGCATCATGGCGACCAGACCCCAGTGCTCTACTACCTTGCCCTCAGCGATCCGGTAGATACGGATCTCCTCCACGCTATAACGTTTGCCAGTAGGGCTCAGGCCCATGAACTCACCTCCGTGGGTGCCGCTATTGGTCCCTCGGTACACTACCCGGTCTCCTTCGGCAGACAGATATTCACCGCTGGTATGCCAATCGGGAAAGGCGTTGCGAATCATGGAGTAGTGTTCTTTGAGCCCTTCGCGGTGAGACCCCTCCGAAGGAGGGAGATTGTGGTCGATGTAATCTCGGGCAAATAGCTCCTCTATTGCGTCCAGGTTCCCCTCATTAATGACTTCTTCTATAACCCGGCGTACTACGATCTTGTTCTCGTCCGACACAATCTCCTCCTTCCTGTAAGACCTAGCGGGTTGTCTCCAATAGTGAGACCGTCCCCTCTATCCGCTCGGTGACGGAGGCGAGCCTAAGACCTCACACCCGTACCTTGCGGCAGCCGCTGCTATAGCCCCGAAGTCAGGGGGGGAATCGGGGGTTGGCGGCAGAACCAGGTCTTGCGCGGGCACGCTCAGATCGAAGAAGGAGTTCTCGAATCCCGCCGGGGTGATGAGGTTGAGGAGATGAGCAGTCTCTGAGTCGACCCTGAAGGCGTGCGGGATGCCCTGCGGCAGGAACACAAAGGACCCTGCCGTGGCCTCGATCACCTGATCTCCAACGAAGAACGTCGCCTCCCCGTCGACTACCAGAAAGCTCTCATCCTCGCGCCCCTGCACGTGCCATGGCGTCGCAAAGCCCCGCGAGCAGAGTTCTTCAACCAGGGAGTACTTCCCGCCCGTTTCGGCCCCGGTAGCATTCACCTTTAAAAGGGTCCCCATATACCACAGGGTTCGCCCCTCGTCCGCGTCAAGAGCGTAGGGTACAGCAGCCGTTTGCTCACCACTGCTTGCCATGAGCACTCCTTCCTAGTACACTGGTTAGCATACCTAATTTATCAGTTAGCTAATAATTAGGTAAACTAAATATACCGGAGGGTTCTATGGCTGTCAATAGAAAAAGTGCTAAAAAATCCATCCCCACTTGGCAGTCTGAGAGTAGCCCTTCATTAGAGCTCAATACCGGGACGCTACTGTTGCAGGTGTATCAGGCCCACGAGCGGCAGCTCATCAACGCGCTTAAAGACGCCGGGCATCCCGATCTTCGTCCTAGGTATGGTGCTGTGCTCGCGAACATCGACGCCGATGGCACGAGGCTCACCACGCTAGCCGATCGCGCCTCGATGAGCAGACCGTCCATGTTAGAGCTCATAGACGAGCTTGAGTCGAAGGGTTATGTGAGGCGGGAACCGGACCCGGATGATCGCAGGGCGAAGCGTATCGTTCCGACGAAGATGGGGATGGATACGATCTCGACCGCTTCCGAGGTGATCAATAATTTGGAGCAGCGCTTTCGCGAACTCCTAGGAGAGCAGCAATATCAAGCCATGAGACGAGCACTCGGCGAGCTACACACCCGTTTCGGCTCGAAGTCGGCTAGCGCTCAACCGCGTGCGGCGTACACCAACCGACGGGGATCGCCCTTCTAACCCTATAGGTGCCTCTATTCACCGGATTGACGCTAAGAGGTCTTCTCGGAAACTGAGCTTCCGGTGTTCCAATGCATAGCAAGAGCTGGTGAATAAGGGCAAGAGGCTGAAGCGCCTTCATCACTGTGTATCTGTGTTCTTCCCCAGCAGCAACTCTGTTCTTGCGTTTCCCACAAAGAGGGACACAAGATAGAAAACAAAGAAACCGAAGAACAGTCCTATCAGGTACCAACTCAGTGCGTCAGGATTATCAGTTTGGTTAGCCCAGAGGCCCGGAACGGTAGTATTACTAACCGCTGAAATTACTGCTGCGATGTCTGAAACTGCGGCCCCCTCACCGGTACGCCGTAATGTCCGATATGTTATCCACCCAACAACGATTCCGAACAATAGTGCGCCCAGATAAACGATCTTAACCCCTATGACTCCAGCTGAAATAGCAAGGAAGGCGGCGATGATTATTATGAAGGCTACGATGCCTACAGCTAACCAGAATGTCCAGTCAGATAGTCTATCAGGCGAATTTCCATTTCCCTTGGCCTGATTTTCTGCCATTTTTATCCCCTTCTTCCTAGCTTAGAGGCTGCGCGGATAGGCGGGTATCGAAGGTGCCGATGGCCGACGAGAAGCCGATTTGATCGTTCGGAGAATCGGCAAATATGAAAAGTAGCGAGCCTATCCGCGCAAGCTCCTAGTTTTATGAGGGCAACATACCGGTTGCACGACTGGCGCGCGAGAGGATCTCAACGACTGGTGCTAATGGGTTGCCCTTAGCTATGGAGTGGGTTGCCTCTATTCATCCAGCTGCCGAGAAGACCTCTTCTCGGTAACCCGTATACTAGATTCCGCATAGATCCTTCCTGCGGAGACCGCTACGACATCGTAAATACCTCGTGAAGCACGATAGTCGACACAACATCTAGTAGCTCCGAATAAACATTCAGCGAGGTGCATGGGGCTTCACTGAGACCCCCGCTAGCGGTGGAACTGGTTGGTTCAACCCGTACCCTAGCCTTTTCTAGCCAGCCTTGTTCGCGGCCGAGCGCCGAGCTAGTCAGAAAGGGGAATACCGCTTACTAGCGCGAGCTGCGCGAAGTAGACCGCCCCTTAGTGCGGACCGCTGGCGCGCTCCTCCATCCTTCGCTAGCAAAGCCGTTTTGAGGGAACTGGATGTATGGTTGATACGCCATCCGGTTGTATAGTGACGCCACGCCTGATGCTCCAGCTAGCGTTTTGCGCTCATGACCTTTCGCTGGCGCTTCGAAGCAGTAAGTGAACAAGCGGATCCCGTATGAGATGGTAGGGGGGCGTGCGGCGTACGAACCCGATCCGACCTTCTGCCTTGCGAAATACTTTCTAAGTTCCGCCCCTTCTCGTGCCTTCGAGGAAGAACTTCTTCGCCTCCTGGTTGAAGGTCTCGGCTCGCTCATCGTGGGGCAGGAGGGCGGCGTTGCGGAATATCCTCATCTCGGCCCGGGAGTTTAGCCGGGTGAAGCGGCTCGCCTGCGAGACTGGCGTAGTGCGCGCCTCCTGGCCCCAGACGATGAGGCTCTTGTGGGGAACGCGCGGCCACAGGTCCGAGAGTCCGAGGTTGAGCTTGCCGGAGACAAAGGCCGCCGGGAAGTGCTTCGCCCCCGGCTGGTGGCTCGTGCGGTAATAGTCTTCGACGAGGTCTTGCGTGACCGCCTCCTGGTCGTGGTAGGACATGCCGCCGAGGAAGTAGCGGATGCCGCGCCGGGAGACGACGGCGTTGTAGAGGGCGTCCCCGAGGACGGGCGTGCGAAAGAAGCCGTGGATTGCGTCGCCCAAAGCGCCGGAGGATCGGTCGAGGCTGCCCCCTAGGCCGGTCGGACAGATCAGGATGAGCTTCTTGAAGAGCTTTGGGCTGCGCACCGCCGCCGGCACGACGAGCGCCGCCGAGAGCGAGCTCGCCACGAGATGGGCCTGACCCTCGATCTTCTCCCGCGCGAAGTCCTCGACCTGCGCGGCCACGTCCTCCGGTCCGTACGAGCGCCGCGGTCTCTCCGAGAGCCCACACCCCAACAGGTCCAGGGCATACACCCGAAAGTCCTCCGAGAGCTCCCGAAAGTTCTTCCGAAACTCGTAAGATGACGCCCCCGCGTAGGACCCGTGTACCAGCAACACCGGCGTCGCCCCAACCTCTCCCGCCACCCGGTACGCCAGTCTCCAGCCCCGCCAGTTGTAGCGCCGCTCTTCGCCGCCCGTGAGCCGCGCGGGCTCCCCGACCTCTCTCAGCCTCCAGTTCAACGCCGAGAGCCCGGCCAAGCAACCCACTATACCCGCGACCGCCGTCCGCAGCTTCATATCGCCTCCTCGTCGCACAAAGACACTATCCTACCCCGGGATCGACCCCAGGAGAAGCCCCGGCCGGTCCGGTTAGTAGATTGCAAAATACGCTTTTCGAGATAACTTGTAAGCTGTTTACCCAAGTCGCCGTGCTTCAGGGCCTTCGCCGACGGGTCGGGGCGTGAGGTCAGTTGGCTGTCGAGGCCGTACTCCGTGCGCTCGAAAAGGGTTAGCGACGGAACCACTGGGGCGTTCTCTAAGTTAACATTGCCGATATGGCTTCTATTTTTCGGGCGGTGCTCTCCATATCGGCGGTAACCGCCCTCTCGCGGGCGACGGGGTACGTGCGGACGATGGTGGCGGCGGCGGTTTTAGGGACCGGGATAGTAGCCAATGCTTACACCGTTGCGAGCGGGTTGCCGACCATGATCTACGAGCTCTTCATGGGCGGTATCCTCTGGTCGATCTTCGTTCCGCTCCTCGTCGAACGCATGACCACTCACGGTGAAGAGGACGCCCAGAACCTTACCAACGCCCTTCTCACCCTGATCCTGCCGTTCCTCGCGGTGCTCTCCGTGCTTGGCATCGTCTTCGCCGAACCTTTAGTGAACCTCTCGACGCTCTGGGAATACTCTAATCTCTCGGAGGAGGACGTGCAGCAGACCTTCGACCTGGCGGTCCTGCTCTTCCGCTTCTCCATCCTTCACGTCTTCTTCTACGGCATCGGCACCATCGGTACCGGCGTCCTCAACGCCCACCGGCGCTTCTTCCTCCCGACCTTCGTCCCGGTCCTTAACAACGTCTTCGCTATAGCCTGCTTTTTGGGCTACTTCTTGCTCGCCCCGAGGAGCCCCGGCGTCGCCGTCTACTTGCTCGCCGCCACCACCATAGGGGTTGCGCTCATGTCGCTGGCGCTGCTTCCGGCGATGTATCGCCTCGGCTACAGGGTCCGCCCGGTCTTTGGACACCCGGCGCTGCTGCCGGCCGTCAGGCTCGCCGGTCCTATGCTCGTCTTCGTGGCGGCCTCGTTCGGCCTCCAGTTCGTCGTCACCCTGCTCAGTAGCGCGTTCTTCGCCTCGACACAGGTCGCGTACGCCTTCGTCGTCTTCTCGCTCCCCTACGGGATCTTTATCATCGCCCTTGAGACGGCCCTCATGCCGGAGCTCTCCGAGCAGCACGCCCGCGACGACCTGGAGGGCTACCAGGATACTCTCTCCTTCGGTCTGAGGACGATGGCTTTTATCATGGTCCCGTCCACGGTCGGTCTCATCGTTCTGGCGAACCCTATCGTCGGGCTGCTCTACGAGCGTGGGAGCTTCACTCCGGAGGATACGGCCCTCGTCGCGAACATCCTCATCGCCTATTCGGTGGGGCTCATCGCCTACTCGGCGTACTTCCTGATCGTCCGAGCGTTCTACTCCCGGCAGAACACCCGTACCCCCGCCCTCCTGAACGTTGGAGTCTTTATGCTCTACGCGGCCCTCGCTTACGGCCTGACGAACCTCGCGGGGGTAACCGGCCTGGGGCTCGCCCTTTCGGGCACCAGCACCGTCTTCGCCCTTGTTAGCCTCGCGGTGACCAGAAAGGAGATCAGACGCCTTGGCGGCCGGCGTCTCGCACGCTCCTTCTTCAAAGTCCTGGCCGCCGGAGCCGCAATGTACGCCGTCGCCTTGGCCGGCACGACCCTCCTCGGCACCGGCTCGGGCTTCCTCGAACGCGCGCTTATCCTCGCCGTCGTGGGGAGCGTCTCCCTCGCCGCCTACCTCGGCGTGGCCTACCTACTTGGTGCCGAGGAGCTAAAGTCAGTCATCGTCCTGCTACGGCGGAGGGTTAGTAAATAACTGCCGGATTACCGCGGACGGCCAGAGAGACGTATCCCCGGGGCGGTAACACCACGGCCCGGCGAGGAAGGCCGCTGTTACCGTAAAGAGTGTATTGGTGCCGCACCCGGCCTCGCGGTCGCGATCAGAGCCAGCCGCGAAGTAACCCATGCTAATAGCCGGGCGCCAGTAAAGGATCAACCACCCTGCGCCTGCCAGACGCCTTTGGAGATGCCTCTTAGGAGGGCCTTGCCTTCCTCCACATCCGCCGACCCGTTCTTGCTGAAGATAGCTATCACGTAGGGGTTGTCCTTGCGGGCGACGATGCCGGCCTCGTCGTAGACCTTGAAGAGCCAACCTCCCTTGTTGGCCACTTTCGTGCCCTCGGGTAGGCTGTCTTTGAGGGACGACTGGAGGTTGTTATGGCGCATGAGGTCTACCATCTCCTGGCAGCTCTCGGTACTCGCCGCCTGTCCCGCGTAGATGTTCTTGAAGATAGTAGACATGTCGCGGGGCGTGGTCCGGTTGTCGAGGAGAGGGACGGCGGCCCGCGCGCTGGTAACCTTCTGGTAGAGCACCGTATTCGGGGCTCCCAAAGACGCGGCGACCTCATTCACGTAGTCGCGGCCGCCGACGAGGCGCGTGAGGGCGTTGGTCGCCACGTTGTCCGATTGGGTAATCATCACCCTCAGGTACTCTCCGACAGTGTGATACCCTCCGGCCTCCTGGAACTGTAGCGTCCCGGCCCCGGCCGCCCAGTCCTCGAGAGCCGTTGGGAACTCATCCTGCAAGGAAAACTTGCCCTCGTCTATTCCCCGGTAGACGGCGACCATTACCGGGAGCTTTATGACCGAGGCGCTGAAGAAGGTCTCGTCCGGGTTGATCCCGTAGCCCCAGCCTCCTTCGAGGTCCTGCACGTATACCCCGGCGGTCCCCTCATGGACCGTCCCGTACTTCTCGACAGTCTTTCGCGCCTCTTCGAGCCCATCCTCGACCCGCGCGCGCTCCTTCTCGGGCACCTCGTCGGTGACCGCCCCGGCCGCCGGGACCTCCGCCGGCTCGACGGAGGGCAGGGAACCCGGCTTCACGGGCTCGACGAGGAGACCGGAAGGCTCAACCGTGGCCGCGTTCTGGGGATAGACGGAGCCCACGAGGTCCTCGGGCACTCCGTTCAACGCGGCGTCCTCGGCCTCCGGGTGCTCGGGATCGTCGGCCCGGATAGACTTCAGGGCCGTCCACTTCTCGCCCTCCCGCTTGAGGAAGAGTATGTGGATCCCCTCGTCACCCGGCCCCTCGATGCGCACGGAGGCCCACGCGGGGTCGAGCTTGCTCTTGTAGACGCCCTTGATGCTCTCGGGAGTTATGCCCGGTATCTCGGTGGCCACGGTCTCATAGGCGAGGCCCTCCGGCGTGTCCCCAAACTGCCCCGCGATAGGTCCCTTCTCCGGGGCGGGAGTCTCCTCGGAGGCTGGCGGCTCTTTATCCGACGAAGGAGATACCCCGGCGGACAGTGCCGCGAAGTATTCTCCGACGCTCCCCGCTCCGCCTGAGGCGAAGTCCAGGGCGAGAAGGGCACAGATCACGGAAACCAGCAATACAGCCAGCATGCCCAACGACCGCCATCGAAAACCGGGACCAAAGAGCCGCCGGGGGCGGTCGTCCGCCCCCCATTCGTCCTCGTCAGACCTGAGCCACGACCGGAAGTTTTTGAAGCGTTTGATTATGCCCGGCCTCTCCTGAGAAGAAGGCCAGACCGGCACACTCGAAATAACTCTACTAATACCGCTGGCAGGACCATCGCCCCCTTGAACCCTTCCTGGTAGCCGATTCCGTGTACCCTGAGGTCGCTCTCCGGCTATCGTAGCCTGTGCCACCTGGTATCCTAGCAGAAGATCAATCCCTTGCTCCGGGTTGAGCGAAAGATCGGTCGCGAGTCTCCCGGACGCCGGGGATCGCCTCGGCTTGGACTTTGCGGGGTTGCTCCTTTACACTCTGGGTCTTGATCTATCCTACACGGCAGACCTTATCGAGTAGATAGTAGAGTTGCGCCACGACGAAGGAGGAAGAGAGGTAGTGGAGACGGACGTGCGGTTACACCGGCGTCTCGGCGGAGACCCTGCGGAGAGACCGGAGGGAAGACCGGGGCTCGCAAGATGAAGGCGACGGTCCGGCCGCTCGATGACAGCGCCTCACTCCGTGAGGGCACGGACAGGCTGCGCGCCCTAGTGTACCCCACCGCGCAGGACTCCCACGACCCGAATTGGCACCGCTCACTCTGGAGTTGGTTGGAGAGCCACCCTCTCGCAGCGGAGCACATGCACCGTTGGGTCCTCGCCACCGAAGCGGGTGAGGTGGTGGGCCACCTTGCGGCCACGCCCCAGTGGTATCGGGTCAATGGACAGCGGGTGATCGCCCATACACCCGCCGACTACCAGGCGCTACCCCAGTACGGCTTCCAGGCCATCTTGCTCATGCGCAAGTTCTTCCGCACCATCGAGAACTGCGTATCCATAGACATGGTGCCGTCGGTCATCGCCGTCGAGACGCGGCTCGGGGCCAAGGAGGCAGGGGAGATGCAGTACATGGCGAAACTGCTCAACGTCTCAAGGCTCCCCGCGCCGGCGCTCCCCGCGCGGGTGAAGAAGCTCTTGAACCTCGAGGAGCGGCAGGTCCTTACTACTCAGCCCGCCCCGGCGTATGCTGACCGGCCCGGGGCAGGCCCGCAGGGCTTCCACGAGAACGTCATACCGCCGCCTGCGCGCCCGCGCGCGCCGATCCCCAAGCCCGTGCAGGGGCTGATGAATGGGGGCCTCCGGCTCGCCGACGAGGCCCTGAGCAATGCCTTCGGTGGCAGGTTGAAGGTGGAGGTGCTGGATGGGTTCGACGAGTCCTTCGACGAGATGTTCGAGAAGGTCGCCTCGGAGGTGCCCGTCGTGCCGGAGAAGAACGCGGAGTTCCTGCGCTGGCGCTACGGCCCTGGCTCTCCGCAGCACCCTGTGACCATTCTTGGGGTGAGGGGCAGGGAGGGCCTCCTCGGATACGCCGTGCTCGGGGTGACGATAGAGGGCTTCGTCGACCGTCTGCGGGACGGCTATGTGCTCGACCTCGTGACGCTCCCGGGGCGGCCCGATGTCGCGCGGGCGTTGCTCCCGGAAGTGGTTCGTCATTTCAGGCGGTCGGGGGTGCCCCTCTTCAGGTACCGGTTTCTGGAGTCGCCCACCTCGCCCCGCAGGAGCGATCTTCTGAAGATGGGCTTCTTCCCGCGCAAGGGGCGGCGCAACAGGCTGCTGGTAAAGTTCGCGGACCCCGTCATACACAAGGCGGCCCGCGACATAAACAACTGGTCGTACAGCATCGGCGACGGTGAGGCGACCTTCTGGGTTCGTTTAAGTTAGATACAGGAGGTATCAGGCATGGCAGTTGACACCGAGAACGTGAGCGCCAGTATAAGGGAGTGGCTCCAGGAGAACGTCTCGGGAAGCCGGGACATCCCAAACGACTATCCGCTGATCGAGAGCGGTATCCTCACCTCGCTACAGACCGTGGAGCTAGTCATGTTTCTCGAGGATAGGTTCGGTATCACCGTCGAGGACGAGGAGCTAGACGAGGAGAACTTCGGTTCTATCAGCGCGATCACTAACCTGGTGGCCGGCAAGACGGGTTGAAGATGCGCCCGGAATTCACGTTTAACGACCTGCTCCACAACTCCGTCGAGTGCGACCCCGGCAAGGTCGCCATCGTCGATGGCAAGAGCGAGTATACCTACGAGGACCTGGCGCGAGAGAGCGGCGCCCTCGCCGCCGCTCTCCAGGATGCGGGGGTGGAGAAGGGCGACCGGGTCGGTGTGCTCATGGACAAGTACTGGGAGGCGATAGTGGCGATGCTCGCAGCAACGCGAATCGGCGCCGCCTTCGTGAACGTCAACCCCATGCTCAAGCCTCCGCAGGTCCGCTACATCGCCGAGGACTGCGACATCCGCGTGATGATCGGGGACTCCTCCAAGCTAGACGAAATGGAGCCGAAGACGGTCGAGAGGGCGTTCTACCGGGGTGAGAAGCCGGACTCGGGGGGCGTCTCCGGCGAGCTCTTGGACCTCGCGGAGGTGCTGCGGGGGGACGATGCGCCCAAGGACGTAAACGTTTCCGAGGTCGACCTCGCCACCATCCTGTACACGTCCGGTTCAACGGGGATGCCCAAGGGAGTCTCGACGAGCCACCGCAACTTCGTAGCGGGGGCCCAGATCGTCTCTACGTACCTGGAGAACACCAGCGACGACCACATCCTCTCCGCGCTCCCCCTCAACTTTGACGCCGGACTCAACCAGTTTACGACCTCGCTGCGCGTTGGCGCGACTCTGACCCTCCTCCGTTCAAGGCTGCCGGGGGACCTCTTAAAGGGACTGCGCCGGCACGAGATCACGGGCGTCACCGGGGTGCCGCCGTTGTGGTCGCTCTTGCTTCGGGGCTCGAAGTCCATCGGTGAGGAGCCGCTTACGCACCTGCGCTACATCTCGAACACCGGTGGGCGTATCCCCCAGGCCAACCTCGACGAACTCAGGCGCTTGTTGGAGCCTTCGGGCACGAAGATATATCTGATGTATGGTCTCACGGAGGCGTTTCGCTCTACCTACCTACCGCCCGAGGAGATAGACCGCGGGACCGAGTGTATCGGCAAGGCCATCCCGGACACTCAGATCATGGTGATCAACAAACAGGGCGAGGAGTGCGCCCCGGGTGAGATCGGCGAGCTGGTCCACCGCGGCCCGACGGTCGCGATGGGCTACTGGGGCAAGGAGGAGGCGACGCGCAAGGCGTACCGTCCTAACCCGCTCGCCCCCCCCGAGCTGTTGGACGTCGAGAGAGTCGTCTACTCCGGCGACCAGGTCCGGCGAGATGAGGAGGGCTTCCTCTACTTCGTGGGTCGCGAGGACGCGATGATAAAGTCGCAAGGGTACCGGATGAGCCCCGAGGAGATAGAGAACCTGCTCATAGGCTCGGGGCTCGTACACGAGGCGTGCGCCTTCGGGGTGCCGGACCCGAACGTGGGTCATCAGGTTATGGCGGTCGTCTCGCCCAAGAGCGACGGCGAAGGCGTTATAGATGAGGTCCGGGAGTACGTAGTGAAGAATGGGCCACCGTACATGGTGCCGAAGGAGATAATGGTCAGGGACGAGCTGCCGAAGACTCCTTCCGGCAAGATCGACCGAAAAGGAATAAGCAATGCGTACGCAACCAGATAAGGCTCAGGATCTCGCCAAACGCTTCGGTGGGTGGCAGGACGGCGAGTTTGCCCCCGGCGGGACGACCGTAAGCCGGATCGCCGAGCAGTATGGCACGCCCTTCTACCTCTACCACGGCGACATGATCGTGGACCGCGTCCGGCGCGTCCGGAATGCTCTCGGCGGCGATGTCGAGGTCACCTATTCCGTCAAGGCGAACCCGAACCTGGCCGTCTGCCAGCTCATCGCCCGCGAGCGTCTCACCGGCGCTGAGGTCGCCTCCTCGGGCGAGTTGGTCGTTACGCGCGCGGCGGGCTTCGATCCGCAGGACATCGTCTTCGCCGGTCCCGCCAAGACCTACGAGGAGCTCGAGATGGCCGTGGAGGAGGGCATCTTCGCGGTCAACGTCGAGTCGGTGAACGAGATCGACCGTCTCGCCGCCGTTGCGAAACAGCAGGGCAGGAGGATAGGCGTCGGGCTTCGCATCAACCCTGCCGCCCAGCTCATGGGCTCCCAGATGCGCATGGGCGGGACGGTCGGACAGTTCGGCCTAGACGAGGCTGACCTCGCCGAAGCGGTCGAGAGGACGCTCTCACACCCGGACCAGTTGACGTTGCGCGGTGTCCACGTCTATACGGCTACCCAGGTCTTCGACGCGGACGCGCTCCTGGAGCATTGCCGCAACATCTTCGAGCTCGCGCTACAGACCGCCGACCTCGCGGGTAGGACGCTCCAGATGGTCGACTTCGGCGGCGGCTTCGGGGTGCCGTACTTCGAGAAGATGGAGGACTTCGACCTGGAGAGGTTCGGCCTGGGATACCAGGAGCTTCTTGCCCGGTACTGTACCGACGCGCGCCTCGAAGGCTGCCGCTTCGTCTTCGAGCTTGGGCGCTACCTCGTCGCCGACGCGGGCGTCTACGTCACACGGGTGGTGGACGTGAAGGACATGAAGGGTAAGACTTTCGTAACGACCGACGGCGGGATGAACCACCACCTCACGGCGACCGGGAACATGGGGCAGGTCTTCAGGAAGGCGTACCCGATCCTTAACCTCAGCCGGATGGGCGGGGAGCCGGGCGAGCCGGTGGCGGTGGCGGGACCGTGCTGCACGCCGCTGGACATGTTCGGCACCAACATACCTATCGGGGAGCCGCGGCCCGGCGACCTCGTCGGGGTGTTCTATAGTGGGGCGTATGGTTTCAGCGCGAGTAACCTGGGATTCTTGAGCCACCCCAACCCGGCGGAGGTCTTGATCTGGGAGGGCGAGCCGCGCTTGTTGCGCCCGGTCGGCAAGCCCGAGGACGTCCTCGCGGGTCAGAAGGCGCTGATCTAGTGTGAAAACGCAACCTGTGCTGGCAACGGCCCTCTACACGGTGAGAGAGGTCAGGAACGTCGCCAGGAGCGAGTGGGACAGCTGGCTTGAAGGCTCGCCGGGGGGCGGGCATATCTTGCAGAGCTACGAGTGGGGCGAGTTCAAGCGGCGTCGGAGCTGGAAGCCCATCCGCGTGGTGCTTGAGAGGGACGGCGAGGTGGCGGGCGTCGGGCAGTTCCTCGCCTACAACACGGCCCCGGTCCCGGGCAGCCTCTGGTATTGCACCAAAGGTCCCTGGCTGCCTTGGGAGGACGAGGAGGCCATCAGGGGCTTCTTCGAGGGGGTGCGCGAGGTTGCCGGGCGGCTGGGCGCGCACACCGTCAAGATCGAACCCGAAGTCCCGGAGCAGCAGGAAGATGTGAAGACCCTGCTCGCCCGTATGGGCCTCCGGAGGGCTCGCTACGACCTCAACCAGAAGACAACCCTGGTCGTGGACCTGGAGCCGTCCGAGGAGGACGTGCTCGCGAACATGAAGGGCAAGACGCGCTACAATGTCCGCCTGGCGGCCAAAAAGGGCATCGAGGTGGTAGAGCCCGACGACTTCGAGGCGGCCGTTGGCACGTTCTACGAGTGGATGAGGTCCACGTCCGAGCGTAAAGAAGGAAACTTCCTCCGGAGACCGCGCGGTTACCTCCACGGCGTGATGCGCGAGATGCGCGAGGCGGGCCAGGGGCACCTGTTCTTCGCTACGCACGATGGGGTGCCGTTGGCCGGCATGTACGTGTTCACCTTCGGCGAGAAGTATTGGTATATCTACGGCGCCTCGGGTACCGAGAAGCGCAACCTCAAGCCAAACTACCTCCTGCAGTGGGAGGTGATGCGCTGGGCAAAGTGCCGCGGCCTGACTCACTACGATATGGTCGGCATCCCCAAGCCTGAGGACCTCCACGAGGGCAGCTCCTTTTGGAGCGTCTACAAGTTCAAGGAGGGCTTCGGTGGGGAGATCTCGGACTCCATCGGCTGCCTCGACCTGCCGGTCAAACCGCTGCGCGCCGCCGCGTGGTACAGGTTCGAACCTTATTACTACCGGCTGTACTACAAGCTGAAGAACAACGTCTTCTACTAGCCATCGTGTCACACTCCCTTATTCGCGGACCGATCCGTGCGTGCCGGGAGTGCCGGATAACGTGAAGGAGCCGTCGTACGCCGTGAAGAGAGAGAAGAAGCAGAGGGGCCCTGATGGCATAGAACGCCCCGACCGACGGGGGCTTGGGCGATGAAGGCGGTGGTCCGGCCGTTTGAGGACAACGACCTTGAGGGTGTCAACGCTTTACGCATCCAGGCGTACCCCGGTTTCCCCGAGACCCGCGAAGTAGAGTATTATACTGCCGCCTACGACTGGTTCGGGCGCCATCCGCTCGGAGGCGAAATGCGCCGCTGGGTCGCGGTCGCCGACGGCCGGGTGGTAGGGCACCTGGCGGCGACGCCTCAGCACTACCGGGTCAAGGGCCAGAGGGTCGTCGCCCACACGCCCGCTGACTACGAGGTGCTACCCCAGTACGGTTTCCAGGCCATCAGCCTGATGAGGACATTCTTCCGCGCCACCGAGAACTGTGTGGCCTGCGACATGGTACCGGCGGTGATCGGAGTCGAGACCAGGCTCGGGGCCGAGGTGGCGGGGCAGTTGCGGTACGCGGTGAAGCTACTGAACGTCTCCAGGCTCCCGGCGCCGTCGCTCCCGGCACTGGTGAGGAGGCTCCTCAACCTCCGGGAGCAAGGCGAGCCGGCTCGCGGGTACACGACGGGCCAGTCTGGGACACCGCGGGAGGCGGAGGAGCCGGCCGCGACCCCCCCGGCGCGCCCGCGGGCACCGCTCCCCGCGCCGGTGAAGGGGCTGCTGAACGGTGGACTCCGGGCGGTAGACGGGGCTTTGGGCGCCGCTTTCGGAGGGAGCGGCCTGAAGGTAGAGATGCTGGACGGGTTCGACGAGTCCTTCGACGAGCTCTTCGAGAAGGTCGCCTCGGCTGTGCCCTGCGTGCCCGAGAAGGACTCGGCCTTTCTGCGCTGGCGCTACGGTCCCGATTCCCCCCAGCCGCCGGCGACCGTGCTCGGGGTGAGGGGAGGAGAGACCCTCCTGGGCTATGCTGTGCTCCTCACGACCTCCACGGGCCAGGACGGCTACATACTCGACCTCACAACGATTCCGGGGCGCCGCGACGTAGCGCAGGCACTGCTCCGCGAGACGGTACGCCACTTCCGGCGGACGGGGGTCCAGATCATACGTTATCGCTTCCTCGAGTCGCTCGACTCGCCCCCGACAGAGGATCTGTGGCGCCTCGGCTTCTTTCTCCGCCAAACCAGGCGCAACACCTTACTGGCGAAGTTCGCAGACCCGAGCTTGCACGAGGCAGGTCGAGATACCGCCAACTGGTCATACAACATCGGCGACGGGGAAGCGACTTTCTGGACCAGGTAACTCGTGTAGCAGTTGCTATCGACGCCAGGACGGACCTGCAATGAAGCGCGCACTTTATAGCTCAAAGCGCCGAAACAAGAGCAAGAAGCCAGCGGCGGCTGATCGCTGACAGCTAAGGATTCACGGACGCTATATTAAGCTCCTCCGAGTCGGCTGCTATGACCTTGCCCTTCTCGTCCGTGAGGGGCTTGTAGCTGTCCTTATGGAGCTCGCCGTCGAAGGTAACCTTACCGTTCTCCGTTACTTTCTTATTGGTAACCCACTCGGCCTCTTCGGGGGTTCTGTAGACGGGCTCGGATTCCATCTCCACCTTCTTGCCGGTAGGCTTACCCCAGACCTCGGCGTAGATGTAGCCGTCGTCGGCTACCCGCTCCTGGAGGAGCACGTAACCGTCCGAGACGTTCTGGAACTTCATGTCCAGGGCACCGAACCACACCGTCGCGTCCAGGCCGGGCCGGATGTAGGGGAGCTGCGCGATGTGTGGGTGGCGCTCTGTTACGTCCAGCCCCGCGTAGTTGACCGCATTGTACAGCGTCGAGGCGACCTGGCACAGCCCGCCACCATCGGCCTTCTCTTCCCTGCCCTCGATGATTACCTTCGTCTTGTAGTACTTCAGCGGAGCGGCGACTTTGTTGACGGAGAAGACCTCGCCCGGTGCCAGGAACGTCCCGTTTATAGCACCGGAGGCGATCGCGAGGTTCTTAGCCCGTTCGCCATCATCGTCGGGTACCATCGCGTAGTTGGTCCGGTACTGTCCGATGAGCTGTGTCGGTTTGAGCGCCTCGGCCTGCTCGGTGGTCAGCTTTGGCTCCGCAGTCTGGACCGGCACCTGGAAATTACGCTGGCCCTGGAAGAGACCCGTCTCGAGGTCGCTAAAGAGCTGCTCCTCCTCGATCTGTTTGCCCGTCTGGCTCTTGGTGACGGAGATCTCGTTGCCCGCGGCCTTGAACCCGGCCTCGATCGCATCGACCGTGAGCGCGTCGTACATCTTCGGGGTGGCATTCCGGAAGCGCTCCCGGTCCAAGCCAACCTGGATCTCACCGCCCTCCGGCGTAAAGCTCAGAGTCTGCCCGACCTCCTCAGGCGAGAGTTTCCAACTCTCGCCTGAGACGCTCAGGGTAACCGGCCCGGAGGCCATCGTCTGCTGTGCCTTCGCGGCCGCCGTCTCGGCGGCGGGGGCCCGGACCGCGGGCGCCTGCGTTTCTCCGGCGACCTCGACCTCTCCGCTCATGGTGTCAAGCGCTTGGTCCACGTTTGCCGCCGTAGCATTGACATCCATCTCGTACCCCTCGCGGTACTCGACGGCCTCGGCCTTGTTGCCGCTGACCTTCACGGCGGCGTCTCTCGGCTCCGCGTTCACCTGCTTGGCGAGGTTCTCAATCTCGGCACGCGCGGACGTCCGATTGTAGTCCACAACCGCCGGGATGGTTATCGTGCTCCAGGCCGCCACCATCCGGTCTCCGAGGCGCTTGAGGATGCTGCCCTCGCGCCCGACGTCGTAAGCATCGTTTACGGTGCTGTCCGCATCGAAGCTCATACCCAGCTTCTGGGTGCTCAAGGAGAGTTCCTGCGGCCCACCGGTGAAGTGAACCTCCTGGAGGGCGCTCGCTGCCTGCTGCTCGACTAACGCATGGGCCTCATCAGGGGTCTTGCCACCCAGGTCCACGTTCCCCACCGCGACGCCGCGGTAGATCTCATCGTAGTTACTCCAGTAGTCCGCCGCCACCAGCAGGGCCAAGGCGGCGCAGAAGATGAGCACGGGTCTGATGATCCTCCGCCGGCCGCTCTTACGCTGGCGCTTGTAGGAGCCAACAGTGGCAGGCCGGACCAGGAATCCTTCCCCGGGGTTTATCCTGTCTTTAGAGTTCTTGAGACTCAACGGTCCATCCTCCACACGTAACCTCTTGTCCACCTACATCTAGTATTGGAGAGGCCCCCTCCTCCTACATATACACAATACCTCGGCCCGGCCTCGGTAGTGCTTCACCGCCAAAGGCTAACATGGCCAGGGAGGTTACGCTAGCTTTTCGCGAGCCGTTTGTCCACATTCGCGTACTCGTATACAGACGCCACTCTACGTATTTCTCGCCTTTTTGCTAGGCTTTGTCTCCATCGTCGAGGGAGTTCTTCACGTAGACCCACCAGGGGCCTATCTTATCGGCGTGGTAGCGGGCGTTGAGCCGGTCCATCAGCTCGCGCTTGTGCTCATTAGTGAGGTGCTGGCTGAACAGGATCTGGCCGTCGGCGAGGAAGGTGGGAACGTTGGGGTTGGAGGCTTCGAGGTCGTCCAGCCAGCCCTTGAAGCCTCTGGGCGTCTCGCCCCCTATATAGCTGTCTACCCCGGCAGAGAGCCAGAGGTAGGAGTCGGGGTTCGTCCGGTGGAGGAGCACCAGGACCTGCGGCGAGCCTATTGAGGCTATCTTTACGTCCTCCTCGTACCGGGCCTCTATCTCCTGTGCCCCCTCCCTCTGGGTTGACAGGGTTACGGTAGTGCCGGTTAGACGCTGGGCGGCGCTCGCGTTGATCGCCTCGAAGGTGTTGCCCACGGCTACCGCCAGGAGGATCGCGGCGAAGAGTACCGCCGGTACCCGCGGCGACTCGGTCCGCCGGAGCCAAGAGACGACGAAGGCGCCGAACCCGATGGCCGCGTACGGTAGGAAGACGTAGAAGTCGTCGGCCAGCTGGAAGTCTCGTATGGACCACAGGATGGGGCCCGGGAGCGTAACGAGGATCGGAGCGAAGCGGTACTCGAAAGGTCTCTTCGTGTAGAGGCGCAGGACGACGAACAGCCCGATCAGAATAGGCACCAGCATCGTGGCGTACGGCAGGATGCTGGTGGTCGCCGCCCCCGCCAGTTGCGGCCCGAGGTTGAAGGTGCCCCGCACGAGGTACGTGGTATTGAATACGAGCATCCCATCGAGGAGAGCCTTCAGGGCGCCATGGTAATAGTAGTACGCGAGGATGGCCAGGAGGGGCACGTAGATCCCCGCCGCCGCCCGTAGCGTCGCCCCGAAGCGCTCCTCTCTAGGCCGTAGAACGGCAAGAAGGAAGGTGACGAACGGGAAGAACCCCATTAGCTGCCATACGAGGAACGCCAGAGAACCGAAGAAGCCCGACCAGAACCATCTCTTATGGGTCGCGAAGAGGAGGCACAGGATCTCGAAGAGGACCATCGGGGTCTTTGGCTCGGGACCCGAGGAGGCGGGCTGGGCGAAGCCGTAGAAACCGAGGAAGGTCAGGGCCGCGAATAGACCCGCCCTCTCCGATTGGAACACGTTCTTGCCGAGCAAGTAGACTCCGACAACCGCGAGGCAGGCGGTGGCGAAGAAGACCCCGCGCACCGTGTAGATGTCGTCCCAGCCGAAGATCCGGGAGATCATCACACCGAGCCCGGCGATCATGGGCGCGAGAGGCCCCTTGTGGTCGAAGATGCCTACGTAGGGCGGGACGCCGTCGGCCACCCTCTGGCCCCGTAGAGGTAGATGGAGTAGTCGCGGAGCAACACCCCGTTGAAGCCGTAGAGTCCGTAGACTAAGACGGCCAGAGCCAGGATAGAGAACGGGAAAACTAACCTCCTCATCCGGGCACGGCTGTCTTTATGCATGGCGCTCTTGCTTATCGGTGCGGCCTCTCATAGAGCTCGACGAAGCCCGGCTATGATAAACGCCCGTCAAGCCCTTCGCAATCACCGAAAGGCCCGGAGTCCCCTACCTCCGCTCTCCTTTTTACGGTGCAGCGCCGGGGAGAGCCTGCCCCGAAAACGGTGCTTTTGGAGCGATTGGCTAGTTTCAGCGGCTGTCAGGGTTCCGGTAGGATTGGAAGGCAGAGAGAGCAAGCCATGAGCGAGCTGTGTACGCTGCAATCCCTCCTATAGCGGCATGCAATGACATTAGACCCCCAAGCCTTGCCCTGCTCAGTACCGATGTAGCGGGAGTTCCGATGCACTCCGTGTCCCTCTTTAAAATAGGCGTAACAGAGGCGGTCCAACTGCAATGACTACCGCTATAGAGACGCTCCCCGAGCGCGGCGACCAGCCGATCTTCTGACATGCAAGACTCATCTTTACCACGGGGGAGGGGCGGATCTAGGGCCTGGAGATGGAGGCCGCGCTGGGACTCGTCCTGCTCGACGCGGAGGACGATTACCAGAAAAAGTGGCTCGGGCCGCTGGGACCGGCGGCGTCAGTGGCGGCGCGAGCGATGTTCTTGCTCAACCGGACCCTGAACTGCTGACTTCTCCGGTTGTGGGTCGAGGGGTTGGAGAACCTGTCCGAGGAAGGGCCGTTCGTAAAAGCGCCAAAACACGTGTCCACCCGAGGCAACGAGAACCTCCGGCATTTCCGGCGACTTGGGGCGTGAATATCGTTCCGGTTCGGCGGCGCCGATATGCAAACAAACTATCTTTCCCGGTAATCTTTCTCATAAAGCGTTTGTTAAACTCCTCCTTCTATGGCACAAGCGCAAGACAATGTGGAGACACGACGACAACGGCGAGAATCATCGCGCTCTCTCCTGAGTCGCCGCGACTGGGTATACCTGTTGAGCCTGTTGAGCCCCTTCGTCCTGTACGATTTGACCCTGAAGGGCGTCCTCGTCTTCTCGCGGCCCGAGGATTCGGGACTCTGGGGAGCTTTAGGGCTTATGCGCGGGGGCCACAACCCCCTACAATGACGACCTCAAGACGACGCTGTTCCTGGACCAGCTTTCGAAGAAGAGCCTCCTGGTCGACAAGGCATACACAGTCGTCCCTCACACCCACAACGCCCTCGCTGCGACCGACTGCGGCATCGCGCCCCCGCTTGATCCCTGGGGGACGAAGGTGCTCGCCTACTACGAGCCGCCCTCCACCTGCCTGCCCGAGCTCCTGAGCGAGCAGGGTTACAATACCGCTTACTTCATGTCGCAGGATGGGAGCTTCGAGGGGAGCCCCGACATCCTCAAGAACATCGGCTACGAGGGCTTTCACTCGGTAGATACGATGGACAAAGAGGGCTTCGAGAAGACGAACTACTTCGGCTACAAGGACGAGGCTATGCTGGAGCCGAGCAAGGAGTGGCTTGAGGAGAACGGGGGCGGACCCTTCCTCGCCACATACTTCACCACGACTACCTCGCGCCGGAGAAGCGTTATGGGAGCAAGCAGTTTACCAGCGACAAGGTGATCAATCGCTACCTCAACAGTGTCCGCAACCAGGACTTCTTCCTCAAGAACCTCTTTGAGCAATACAAGGAGCTCGGGCTCTACGAGGACACGGTCTTCGTCCTCGTCGGCGACCACGGCGAGGCCTTCGGTGAGCACGGCCGCTTCCAGCACGACAACGCGATCTACGAGGAGGGCATCAAGGTACCGCTTATCATCCACGACCCCAAACGGTTCGAGAACGGTACGCGCCTGACGGGTCCGGTCAACTAGCTCGACATCCTCCCGAGCATAGCGAATCTTCTGGGCTACAAGGTCGAAGACGGAGACTACCCGAGTTACTCGCTACTCGGTCCCATCCCCACCGACCGGACCATCATGACGAGCTGCTGAAGCGCGGCGGGGTGCCTGGCGAGCATCAAGGGGACGGAGAAGTACATTTACCATTTCGATGATAAACCCGAAGAGTTCTTCGACCTCTTCACAGATCCCGCCGAGAAGAATAACCTCGCCGCCAAGAACCCCAAAGAGGTCGAGACGCGCCGCCAGGAACTCCTGGAATGGCACGCGGACGTTCATTTGAAGTACGGTACGCAGTCCTCCGAGTAGCCGAAGACTGCCCGCCCGGACGAAGCTGTCAGCTATTGGCCAACCCCAAGCTTTCAAGCTGATACTAACTACCAGTTACCTTGCGGGCCGACCGGCCCGCGGAGCGTCATCACGGACATCGGCTGCCGGGGTTGTTGTATTTCTCGTCCTGGCGCTGGCGGTAGAACTCGCCGCGGCCCATCGGAGGCCTGTCCGGGTGGGTCGCGGCGTGGACCGCAAGGTAGCGGTCGTAGGCGTTCTCGCCGGAGATCTCCTTTATGTACTCCCAGGCATAGCGGAAGAGATTTGTCAGCGGACTTTCCGGCATCAGTCTAGCTTCCCGCTCCTACAGGCTCGCGATCCTCGATCCTGCGGCCCTCAGAGTCGAGGCGCGACTCTTCGTAGGGAGCCTCGCTCATGTCGGGCCGCTTCTTGCCGCGGATGATACCGAACCAGACGCGCGCGGCGTCGCCTATGACGATGATGATCGCCAGCGCGAAGATGATCGAGAGTATCCCGTCCACCGTCGTGTTCGTAATGATCTGCTGGGTCTGCTCCAGCGTCGAGGCCCCGGTGTAAGTCTGGCCCGCGTTGTATGCCTCTTGGGCGGCGCTCCTTTGGGCGAAGAACCCGATCTTGGGATCGGCCGAGAAGATCTTGTACCAGCTCGCTGTGAGCGTGACCGCAGCGTCCCATGCCAGCGGCAATAGGGTCACCCAGGCGTACTTCATCTTACCGGACTTTATGAGGATCGTGGTCCCTACCGTCAGCGCGATCGCGGCCAGGAGCTGGTTGGCGATGCCGAAGAGCGGGAAGAGCTGGTTGATGCCGCCGAGCGGGTCCGTCGCCCCGATATAGAGGAAGTAGCCCCAGGCTGCGACTATGATGGCGCTGGCGACGATGTTGCCTGGTAGCCAGGAGGCGCGGGCGAAGGGACGGTAGAGGTTGCCGATCATGTCCTGGATCATGAACCGTCCGACCCGCGTCCCCGCGTCTACCGTCGTGAGGATGAACAGCGCCTCGAACATGATCGCGAAGTGGTACCAGAACGCCTGCAAGGAGGCGAGTCCGAGGAAGGCCGTGACGTCGTTGAAGATCTGGGACATCCCGACCGCGAGCACGGGCGCGCCTCCGGTTCGGGAGATGATGCTCTGCTCGCCTACCGCGGTCGCCGTATTTGAGAGTGTCTCCGCGCTGACCGAGAACCCGAGGTTCGTTACCGCGGTAGCGGCCGAGTCGGCGGTGGCGCCGACCACGCCCGCCGGCGCGCTCATCGCAAAGTAGATGCCGGGGTCGAGTAGCGTGGCGGCGATCATCGCCATCACCGCAACGAAGGACTCCGTGAGCATCGCCCCGTAGCCGATTATACGGACCTGCGACTCTTTCTGAATGAGCTTTGGTGTAGTGCCGCTGGCGATGAGCGCGTGGAAACCGGATAAGGCCCCGCAGGCGATGATAATGAACACGAACGGGAAGAGCGGACCCGAGAAGACCGGCCCCTGTCCGTTAAAGGCAAATTCGGTGGTCCTGGGCATCTGCAAGACCGGCAGGGTGAGCGCGATGCCCAAGGCGAGAAGCCCGATGGTTCCGACCTTCATAAACGTCGAGAGGTAGTCGCGCGGGGCGAGGAGTAGCCACACCGGCAAAACACTCGCCACGAAGCCGTAGACGATCAGTGCCCACACGATCTGGATCTTCGAGAAAGTCCACGCCTCAGCGTAGCCTGAGGTCTCGGAGATCCAACCACCCCCGATGATAGCCAGGATCAGGAGCGCCACCCCGATGAGCGAGACCTCCAACACCCGCCCCGGCCGTAAGAAGCGCAGGTAGAAGCCCATCAGGAGCGCTATCGGCAGCGTCATTGCGATCGAGAAGGATCCCCACGGCGACGCGGCCAGAGCGTTGACCACGACTAGTGCCAAGACCGCGAGCAGGATGACCATGATCGCCAGGACCGCGACGAGTGCCGCCGTCCCGCCCACGGAGCCTATCTCCTCGCGGGCCATCTGGCCCAGGGTCTTGCCGTCGCGACGCATCGAGAAGAAGAGGGTCGTCATGTCCTGCACCGCCCCGGCGAGGATGACCCCGAAGATGATCCAGAACGTCCCCGGTAAGAACCCGAGCTGCGCCGCCAGGACCGGCCCCACGAGTGGCCCGGCCCCCGCTATCGCGGCGAAGTGGTGCCCGAAGAGAATCCTGCGGTCCATCGGCTGAAAGTCCCGGCCGTTCTCCAGACGCTCGGCAGGTGTGGCCCGGTTGTCGTCGGTCTCCAATACCTTGCGCTGGATGAAGCGGGCGTAGAACCGGTAGGCGATTGCGTAGGAGGCGAGTGCGGCGAAGAGTAGCCACGCCGCGTTTATAGTTTCTCCCCTGCCGAGGGCCAGCATCCCCCAACACACGGCCCCGATGATGGCTATGCCGATCCAGACAGCGTACCGGCCGAGACGATTACCCATAGACTTGTTCCTCCTACCTCTTCCCAAAGGCTGTTGCTGCTGGCATGCTAGCACAACGGAAGAGTGTGTTAAACGCGCGTGACCGCCGGAGAAGTGGAAGTGGCTCTACCGCTTCCTTGCACAGGTCTACAGGTTGTCTTTTGGCGCTCCACGGTCGCGGAGAGGGCAGCTCGGGAGGCGCTGAGGGCGGTCACGACGTAACCATCTATCCGCGCGTCGTCGAAGTCCAGCTCGCCAGTCAGATGCGGGACGACCTTGACGGCTTCCAGACGCTGGACGACCTCTTCGAGAGTCTTTATCTTTTCCTCCCTGCCGATCACCAAGACCCCCGGATCGCTCTACTCGTCGGAATCAGGCATACCCGAGCGGTGGCCTTCGAAACCGCTCTCCTGAGATTTCGAAAGAACCTCTTGCGCTTCGGATCGCGTTGTTGCTAGGCGCGCTCCGGTTCCTAATAGTCCTCTTTGGTGAGCAGGCCGTAAGGTTGCTGTGCCCCGAGTAACCGCGCCAGCGCGCTGCCGGCGAATACTACAGTCAGGTTGGCTGAGAGCCCTGGTCAGAGTCCATGAAGCCTCCCCTTCCCCGGCTTAAAGTCCTCACCTGTACGTATCCTTGCGTTCCTATCACCTTCAGTCAAGAAGGAGGACCAGGCGGGGAAACAACACTGGCTACAACCGGGGCGAGAGGAGCCGCGGAGCCGTCAGGCACACGCCCACGGCCAGGACGGCGGCGATGATGCCCGGGTAGAGGAAGACCTCGAAGGGCGTGGAGTGGGCGGCGAGCCCGAAGACGGCTTGCAGAGCGTCGTTCATGTAGGCGAACGGGACGAAGTCGCGCAAGAGCGCGCGGAGGCCGGTCGGGTCCTGGTTGCGGAAGAAGCCGGAGAGGTAGATGAGCGGGGCGAGTATCGCCGTGGCGTAGAGGAGTACGTCCGCCGGAGAGGAGGTGAAGTTAGCGATGAAGATGCCGATGCAGTTCGCTGTTACGAGCGTAATGAAGACGGCAAAGGTCGCGGCGATCACCCATACGAGCGGCGCGGGGTGGAGCACGTAGACGAGGAGCAGCGCGGGCAGGAGTTGGATGAAGTCTAGGATGGCGTTTACTGCCAGGATCTCGAAGACTATACGCCTGGGAGAGAGAGGGGTGAGGGAGAAGCGCATCAGGATGCCGTCGTTCAGGTCCACCGTGAGGCTCTCCCCGGCCCCGAAGGTTCCGGCCATGACTGCAACGATCCCGACCACCGCCGCCCCATACTGAGCCGGTATATCACTCGCCGCCACCGGCACTATGAGCGCCACCGGATACAGTATCTTTATGAGGAGCGCGAACCTCTTCCCGAAGAAGAGGATGACGTCCTTCTTCCAGTAGGCGTCCGGCGGGTTAAGCCTCATCCTTTAGCGCCTCCCCCGTGAGCTTCACGTACACGTCCTCCAGGCTCGGCCGGCGTACCGCGAGGTCGGTTATATCTCCACCCGCCCGCACGATCCCCGCCACTACGTCCGCCACGATGCCCGCTCTCTCTTCACACTGGATCACGAGGTCCCGCCCCTCCGATACGACCCGTTCGACACCCGGCACCCTCTCAAGCTCCCTGTACTCGACCGGGTTTCGGAGCGTGGTGACGATGCGCCGCTTTCCTTCGAGGGAGGAGACGAACTCCTCCGGCGTGCCAAGCTCCGCGAGCTTTCCCCGGTGGAGGAACGCGACCCGGTCGCACATCGCCTCGACCTCGTCCACCTGGTTGCTCGCGAGCAAGACGGCGACTCCGGAGGCGGCTAGCTCCCGGATCCTCCTCTGGTAAGCGAGCTGTGAGACATAGTCGAGCCCGAGGGAAGGCTCGTCGAGTATTAATAGGTCCGGCCCGTGCGCCATCGCCTCGATGAGCGCGAGCTTCTTGCCCATTCCATATGAGTAGGTCTTCACGCGATCTTCCCTGTACTCCGCGAGCCCGAAGTAATCGAAGAGCTCCGCGAGCACGCCCTCGGCCTTGCCTTCCTCCATCCCGTAGGAGCGGGCGAAGAGGTAGGCGTTTGCCCAGGCGCTCAGGTCGCCGTAGTGGGTCGGGCGGTCGACCATCAGGCCCATCCTCGCGCGCGCCTTGCGCTTCTCCCTGATGCCGTCTGCACCGCAGGCCCGGAAAGCGCCGCCGTCCGGCTCGATGGCGGTCGAAAGGACGCGTAGGAGCGTGCTCTTCCCGGAACCGTTCGGCCCCATGAGGCCGAAGACCTCGCCGGGCCGGACCTCAAAGCTCACGTCCTCTACGCCGCGCCCGCTGCTCTTGTAGAGGCGGGTTATGTTCTTTGCTTCGAGCGCTTCCGTCTTCAAAGCTGCCCTCCGGTCTGTTGACGGGGCTATTCTAGCGCCGCCTCCGAACCTCCGTTGTTACGGGCATCACGGACCCTCGCATGCCGACCGTCCCGGCTTCGTTCGTCTCCGGTGGTTTGACTGATATGAGGCAAACTTCGGGGATCTACGCGAGTATGACCACTTTCGAGCATCTTTGGAGGGTTTGTGAAGGAGGATCTTCCGGCCATCGCCTACGGGCGCGAGCCTCGTGCTAGCGCCCGTAAGCAACTACGCTGCGTTCATCCGGTCCGTGGCCGATCTGCCTCCGGGCGACTACAAGAGGAGCGAGTACGGGAAGATGGTCCTGCCTCTAACCGTGCTGCGCCGGCTCGACGGGGTCCTACGTCAGTCACTGAGCAGGACCGGGCCCAAGCCGGCATGCTCGCCGAGGCCGTGCAGGAGATGACCGGACAGAGCGTCGAGTTGGTGTAAGGTCGGAGCTCCGTAGGACTTCGACCCGGCGTTGACCAGCATGCACCGCGTCTACCGGCGTGTGCCAGCCTTGATCTTAGTCAGTCTCGCCGATGGGCACGCCAGTTGTTCGGCAACGGCATGCGCCGGTCCTGGTCGAACGCGCGGGAGGTGATCTTGATCCCCGGAGGTGTGTAGCGACGAATCCTCTCGGCTTCGTCGATGCGGCGCATCACGTCGGTGACCATGGCCGGGTCGAAGCCAGCGTCGATGAGGTCTTCGAGGCTGGCGAAGTGCTCGACATAGCGCTCGATGATCTCGTCGAGCACTTGGTAGGAGGGTAGGCCCTCTGGGAGGGTGGCTTGCGAACTGCTCTGCATGTCGAGGATGCGCCGCGGACACACCTCGGCGATGCTGTTACGGTAGCGGGCAAGGTCGTACAGCAGGGTCTTGGGACAATCCTTGAGAGGCGCGAATCCGCCGACGAGGTCCCCGAGCAGGTTCGCGGCCCCAACGGAGATGTGGGTTTTGTTGCTGGTGGCGAGCACGAGGTAGCCGCGTTCGTCGAAGATGTCGCTGAGCGCGACCGCGCGGGCGCGGGCGTAGCGGCGCTCCCGGCGCACGGCGGCATCTTCTTTGGTCAAGGGTTCTGCGTCATCGGGTACGTCGGCTTCGGTGGTGGGCATGTCGACGGGGACGGTATCGAAGGCGATGCCGAGGTTGCGCGCGAGATCCTCGGCGTCGGCTAGCGATTCGTCCGGGGTCTCGGGAGCGGGCATGGCTACGGCCAGCACGCCCTCCGGTCCGAGCGCGTCGGCGGCAACCATAGCGGCGACGGCGCTGTCGATGCCGCCCGAGAGCCCGAGAGCGACACCTTTGAACCCGTTGCGCTCGGTGTAGTCGCGCACCCCTACTACCAGCGCGTCCCACACGGCCTCGAGGTCGTCGAGCAGCGGTCGAGGTTTCCAGGCGCCGAGCGTGCCGCGGTGGGGCGTCGGGCGAGTATGCACGTTGCTCAGCGGACCGTTGACCGGTCGGGGTTCAGCGACCGGTACGTCGACGGTGAACCACTCCTCGGCGAACTCCGCGCCACGAGCGAGAAGGGTGCCCTCGCCGTCGACTATGATCGAGCCTCCGTCGAAGACGACGTCGTCCTGGCCGCCGACGAAGTTGACGTAGACTACCGGCACGCCGTTGCGGACTGCGACCTTGCGGGTGAGATCTAGCCGGCTGCGGGCTTTACGCCGGTGGAACGGGGAGGAGTTGGGCACGAGCAGGATCTGCGCGCCCGCCGCCGACTGCGCCTCCGGCGGTCCATCGGGCGACCACATATCCTCGCAGATCGAGACGCCCACCACGACGTCGCCGATTCGCCAAACCAGGTTCGGCCGGGAGCCAGGCGCGAAGTTGCGCGCCTCGTCGAAGAGATCGTATACAGGCAGAAGCACTTTGTGGTAACAGCCTCGCACCTCTCCATCGCACAGCAGCTTCGCCGCGATGGACACGTCGCGCTCGCGAGTGTCCCACGAGCGTTGCGGCGGCACGCGGTCGATCGTGCTCAGGACCGTCGTCATCCGTCCCGACCGCCTGGCCAGCCGGTCTAACGCCTCCTCCGCGTCGTCGACGAACTCACGCTGAAGGACCAGGTCAGCCAGCGGGTAGCCGGTCAACACAAGCTCGGGTAGCACGAGCACGTCGGACTGCGCTTCCTGCTCGGCCCACGCCATCGCCTCGGCGATACGCTCGGCGTTACCGTCCAAGTCACCGACCCGGTTCGGTAGCTGCGCGACCGCGATGCGTAAAGCCGTCATCGTATCTCCCTTGACACTCGGCGCCTGCGCCCTCGGTGGTCCCTAGGTTGACAGTGAGGCGGAAGCCGCGCTTGCTACGCCATACTAGAGCCTTTACGTAAATTATACTCTCCGTACTCAGGCTCACGTTCGCAATGTCCGCCACCCAAGCCCTCGCTCGCCGCATGCTTCGGGCTATCTCTCTCCTTCGTCGATTTACGCAGGTGAAGGGGAGGTCTAACAAGAGGGGCCCAGACTTCGCTCCGCGGACCGGACGGGCATCTACGCTTTGATTCGTGAACACGATGTAGAGCGGCGGTCTGGAGGAAGCAAAGTCCGGGAGGGCGCGTGAGTAGTGTGGTCGGCGGCCTGATTCGCCTTGGAAGGACCTGTGCCGGTCCACGTGAAGCCTTCGAGCTTCCCGGTCGAGGCCACGGTAGTCGAGGTGGACAAGAACGGCCAGCACCTCAAGAAGACCCTCTTCTACGGCTGCTTCGGCAGTGGCACGCGGGCGATTACGGACCCCTCCGAACGCGAGAGGTGCCAACTACAGGCCGGGCGGGGTCGTTCGGAGCGCTCGAGAGGCGGGATTCACAATAGGCGATAAGTCCCCTCTCACCCTCCTCCATTGCGCTGTTGTGGCTGTGACGGTACATCTGCTCGGCGACGTAGCCCAGAAGGTTTAGTGTCGGCTTGGTGACCCGCACGTACCAGTTGAACGTAATTCGGGTTCCGTACGCACTCTCTGCGAAGAGGGTTTCGAGCACGCCGATCAGGTCGCCCGTGACGACCTCCCGCAACCTCTGCTCGGGCTCCACGTCCGTGTAGACGCAGTGGATGTGGAAGGGTGGGGCGAGCCGTCCGACCCCCGCCGCCTGGTGCACCTTGAAGGAAACCGTGCTTCCCTCGTGCAGAGCGTCGTCCTTACCCTCGTCCACCAGCTCCATCGAGGGCCACCATTCCCGCAGCGCTTCGCGCGAAGTCATGGCCTCGTAGATCGTCGGGATGGGTGCCGGGATTGTTCACTCCGTACGCGAGTCATAGGTCTTGATCAGGCGGTTGCCGGCCAGCAACCCTGCGAGGGGGCCGACGAGTCCCGGTACGAGGGAACGTACGGCGTCTGAGTTTTTCATCTGCATAGCGCGAACCTTTCTACCGTTGGGTGCCGTTGTTGCGCGGAAGGGCCGGGTTCCGGCGCTGGGTCTCCGTCAGGGCTTCCGGACGATAGAAGCGATCGTAGAAGTCCGGGTCCAGGTGGTGGGCCTGGTACGCCAGCACCGTTCGGAACGGGCCGCTGTTAGCCGGGAAACGCCCGTACCGGCCGTACACGTACTCACAGTACGCGATGGTCGCGTTGATGGCCGCGTCAGAGTAGTTCGGGATGCCCGCCTGCACGCGCGCACCTTCCTGCCAGCCCGTGGCGCCACCCCCGTCACGGTGCGTGCCACTTCCCCGGGCCCGCTTGTAGTTCACGAAGGCCAGCACGGCCTCCTCCATGTTTCGGTAGTAGGGTGGGCAGAATGGTTTGATGAGTACCTCGCCGTCCCGCTCCAGCCCCACCGCGGTTGGCACGGGCAGATCCCTGTTCAGCGCCTTCAGTATTCTCTTCGTCACACGTCCGGCCCCGATAGTGCGGGAGAAGGGGATCTCCTGCATACGGAAGCCGAGCGTCTGTAACCAGATAAAAGGGTGGGCCGCGAAGTGCGAGAATCCGCCCAGCCCGAGTGCCTGCGTCATGAGCCCCAGGTTCTGTAGCACGCTGCCCTGCTCGACGGCCGCGAACTCGTACAGCCAGGTCTCCAGGAGGCTGATCGTGGCGAAGCGGCCCTCTCTGGGATCGTCGTGCAGGTGACCTCCCTTCGAACGAGCGAACTTGGCGATGCCCGGCGGCCGGAAGCGGTTGCGTTCGTCCACCACGAAGTAGCCGAGGTCCTCGCTGAAGGCCGAGAGAAGGATGTTGATGTAGAAGGCGCTGATCTCGCCTACCGGTAGGAAGTAGCTCGTGCCGGGTACGTTCGCCGACCATTTGTTGAAGGGCATCACGAACGGCAACTCGCGCGGCACGTCCGGACGTGCTTCGGCAATACGAGCCCTGCTCCTCTCGTAGAGCTCTACCAGCTTGTGCTCGCGAGCCGCCCCGGATAGGTCGGGGATCTCGGTTCGGGGATGGTCTTGTGGGCGTTTGAGCATCCACGCCCCCTCGTCGTTGATGACGAAGAGGGCGACGGCGTGGACAGCGTCACCGCTCGCGACCGTGCGACCGATCAGGTGGATCATGATGTTCCCGCCGCCCGCCTCCGGCAGCTCGCCGCCGTCATAGGGCAACTCCGCAAGGGCGAAGCCCGTGACGCCGCATCCGGCGAAGGCCAGGGCCGCCTCTTCTTCGAGGCTTAACGGCTCCGGCGCGCGCTTGCTCTGATAGGCGAGCGGTTCTCCGTTCAGGCTCATGCCGCCGCCAAAGCGTTGCGAGCGGCGTTCGATCAGGGCCTCCAGCAACGGGTAGCGTGCCAACCGTTCGTGCGGCTCGCGAAACCTGGCTGCCGGTTCTCCCGTTGATTCCGGTGGTTTCATGCTGTCTTCCTTTTCAGTACGTCTCTCAAGCGCCGGAGTGCCTCGGCTGATTCCGCCTCGACTCGGCGACGAAGTACCAGGCGATCCAGGAGCGCCAGCAGCGCGTTTGACATAGTGTAGACGAAGTCGCGCTCGAAGACCGCGCCGCTTTCTTGCGGCGTCAGCGTGTAGGTGATCGTCCCGCCGCCACCGCCCGTCACCCGGCCTTCGATCACCCATCGTCGCGGAGGTGTGCGTTCGCGCACCGTCCACTCTACCGATCCACGCCGCCCGGCTACGAGGTACTCTTCGGTTACCTTCTCGCCCGGTTCGAGCGAGTGGTTCGTCGCGCCGCTCACGCCAAGGGACGAAGGATGCCACGCTGGCCAGTTGCCCGGCGTCGTCACGTAGTCGAAAGCTTCTTCGATTGGGACTTGTATCTGGACCGTATTGCATATTCGGGTCATGTACATCGACTTGCAGCGTAGATGAACCAGTGGCATCATGAGCGCATGAACGCTTACTCAGAAGACCTGCGCCAGAAGATAATCCAAGCCCTCC
>JAABVA010001047.1_pt1 | contig 30747 bp, 28 predicted proteins | sample 5560331 | NCBI WGS metagenome assembly JAABVA01 (sample SAMN12812661, study PRJNA571458) | rock metagenome | isolation source: Antarctica rocks | place: Antarctica: Victoria Land, Mt New Zealand sud | collected 2016-01-07 | reverse complement strand
GTGGTGGGTCCGGCAGACGCGGTAAACTATAGGGGGATCATAAGCCTCCTTCCCATCCCACCAATCGCGCCTCCTCCAATCGCGCCTAGCAGCACCCTATGACCCAGACATCGCCTTCTCTTAACTACACCCCTTGCCACGTCCGCCATGTCGTCTGGACGTGGCCCGACGCGCCCTGCGACCGCTGCGGTCAGCCGGCGCCCCGCTTCAGCACCGCTACGCGCACGGCGGTCGATCTGGATCTCGATCAGCCGGTCCTGCTCTTGGTGACGGTAGACGTGCATCACTGCACCCCCTGTCACCAGTACTTTCGGGCTCAGCCGCCCTTCCTGCGCCCCGACGCCATTTACGCCAGCCGCGTGGTCGCCACTGCCGTCGCCTCGGTCTACGAGGATGGCATGGCGCGGACACGGGTGAGTCGCCGCCTGGCGCGCGATTTCTGGGTACGGCCGAGCGAAGCCATGATCCGGCGCTGGTGCCGCGACTATGCGCGAGGCCTGGACTTCGCGCGCGACTATCAGGCGTGGGTGATCGAGGAGTTCAGCGGGGTGCTCTGTAGCGATGAGGTCTACCAGGAGCACCTGGCCCTGCTGCTGGCGGTGGACCCGGCCGCCCCCGACGGTGATCGTCTCGTCGGGTATCAGTTAGTGCAGGGCACGGTTAGCGCCGCGACGGTGCGGTGCTTCCTGGAGCGACTGCGGGCGTCCGGCGTGGACCCGGACGAGGTGATCACCGCTGGCTCGCCGCTCTATCCGGCGACCCTGGCCGCGGTGTGGCCCACGGCGGCGCAGCAGTTGTGCCTGTTCCATCAGACCCGCCGCGTGACCAAGAGTGTGGTGCAGGTCGTGCGGGAGGTGCGCGCGGCCGTGCCCACGCCGCCCGCGCGCCGGCCGGGGCGGCGTGGGCAGCGCCCGGCGGACCCCGCGGCGAGCGCGGTGGGAGAGCCGGACTATGCACAGGGTCCCGCCGCTGTCCGCCAACTCCATCGCCAGGGTCTCTCCATCCACGGCATCGTACGTCAGACGGGTTTCGCGCGGAACACGGTGCGGCGCTGGCTACGCACCGCGCCGCCTGTGGAAGAGGAGACGGCGGCGGACAGCGCCGTGCTGGAGGGTCTCGCATCCGCATCCGCATCCCCATCCCCATCCCCGATCACCCCGTCGCTCGTGACAGACGAGGCGGCCACGCGGGAAGAGGTGCGGCCTGAGGGGGCTGGCCCGCGCCAACCCGCGTGGCCGCCCCCTCCCTGGGAGAGTGGGGCGCAGGTTCGTCAGATCACGGACGATCTCTCCACCCACCGCTTCCTCTTCGCCCGCCGACCGGATCACCTCTCGGACGACGATCAGGCGTGTCTGCACGCACTGCTGACCAGTCCCATCGGCGATGAGTTGCGCCCCGTCCGTGACTTTATGGACGGGTGGTACGCCATCTGGCGCACGGAGGAGGGTGCGCCACGCACGCGTGCGGCCGCCTGGGCACGCTATCAGGACTGGAAAGAGAACCCCACGTACGCCGCCTATCCGCCCGTGCGGCGAGTACAAGCGCATGTGGACACGGAGCGGTTTGACAGACTGAGCGCCTTCTTGGACCATCCGGGGTGGGAGGCCACCAACAACGGCGCTGAGCGCATGGGCCGGGCCTTTCGCCACGCCCAAGCCCCCCATTTTACGCTGCGCACCCCGGAGGCGACGGACGGAGCCCTCACCGTGCAGGCCGTCTTGCGCAAGGACGCCTTTGAGCGCGGCACAGACGCCGCCGCGGCCCGCTCCACACGCGGCCGCGCCCCCCGCCAGAGCGTGTCGGCTCTAGCCGCCTAACGGAGGGAGTCGTGCGCGCGGGCGTCCGGCCTGCGTGCGCACGGTCAGGCGGGTCCCACCGCGGACGCCAATCGCACAGGGGGCGCGTGGGTCGCGCACGTGCGCTCGTCCGTCCGCACGCAGTTGGCGCAGGGGCCATCGCGCTAGCCCGTCCTTTGCCCGCCACGCGTCCGCCTCTCCAAACGTCAATTACGGAGTCTCGGCGTTAGTGGGTCAAAAATAAATCGCCCTTGACACAACGCGTGGCCGAACGCCCCTCGCACTATACATCCGAGCGTGAGTAACAGGGCAGCGCGTGCGCCGTGGGAGGCTGTTGACGTCTTGAATAGGGAGCAGCCATGTAGCCATGCGCGACCACCGCCGCGGCGATCAACGTGATGCCGTGATGCCTACCCATCGCCGGCCACGGCCGCATCGTTGTACACTGGTAGCATGAGCAACCGACCAACGACACCCCCGGCCGATTATGACAGTCCGTGGAAGGAGGCGCTGGTCCGGTACTTGCCGCACTTCTTGGCCCTCTTCTTCCCGGATGTCCATGCCCAGATCGACTGGAGCCACGGCTATACCTGCTCGACAAGGAGTTACAGCAGGTGACGCGCGACGCCGATCTCGGCCGCCGGCTCGCCGATACGCTCGTCCAGGTCTGGCGGCGCGACGGGATCGATGTTTGGGTGCTCATCCATATCGAGGTGCAGGGCACGCCGGAGCGTGACTTTGCCCAGAGGATGTTCGTGTACTATTACCGCATCTTCGACCGCTACGAGCGCCCGATCATGAGCGTGGCAATCCTGGCTGATGAGCAGGCGGACTGGCGGCCGACACGCTTTGGACAGGAGCTCTGGGGCTGTGCGGTAGAGATGCGCTACCCCATCGTCAAGCTGCTCGACTGGCGCGCGCGGGACGAGGAGTTGGCGGCGAGCGTGAATCCGTTCGCGGTCGTGGTCCGCGCCTATCTCGCGGCGCAGGAGACGGCAGGGGCTGCCGAGGCCCGTGGGAGAGCGAAGATCGGGCTCATCCGCGGGTTGTATGGGCAAGGCCACGAGCGAGGGCTGGTGCTGGAGTTGCTGCGGCTGATCGATTGGCTCGTGGCGCTGCCGCCGGAGCAGGAGCGCCTTGTCGCGCAGGAGTTGGAGCAGATCGAGGAGGAACAGAGGATGGCGTATGTGACAAGCTGGGAACGGATGGGGTTGGTAGACGGGCAACGCATGGCACTACTCAAGATGGTCCGGGCACGCTTCGGGACGGTGCCAGAGGCACTCGAGCGCCACATCGGCGCAGCAAATCAGGAGACGTTAGATCACCTGATCGACCGCATCAGTATGGTCGCGTCGCTCGATGAGCTAGCTGACGAATCACGTGACACGAAGTAGCACGTTGGCCTGCGCCCCCTGTCCCTGCACGTCCCTATCACGGTAGCGGGTGCGACCGACGTAACCGGGGAAGACACGGCCCTCCGCGCGAACGAGGCTATCAATAAACCAGTGCATGACGACGGAGGTGTCGACGAAGGTGGGCGCTGGCGTTAGGGCTCTCAGCATCCGGCCTCGCGTGCCTTCATCATGCAATTCTTTCTAGACGAGCTGCTAGCCCATCTAGGGCTGTCGTTACAGTCGAGTGTTCACCACTATGGTACGGTTGGCGCCCGTCCTCCATATCCATGGAGCGATGGGACGCACCACGGCCCGACAGTTGCCGCCATGGGTGCATGACCAACGATTTATCACGTAACGAGGAGAGTGCCGATGCAACGCGTTTTGATCACGGGAGCGGGACGAGGAATTGGACTGGAACTGGCGCGACAGTATGCTGAGCGCGGCGATCGCGTGCTGGCAGGCTGCCGCGACATCGAGCGCGCACCCGATCTACGGGCGCTGGTCGACCGGCATCGCGACCATGTGAGCGTCATCCCTCTGGAGGTCACTGACACCGCCTCGCTCACGGCGACTGTCCGGCAAGCCCACAAGGACGTCGAGGCGCTGGACATCCTCATCAACAATGCCGCGGCCAATCCAGGCGACGCCACGGTAGAGGGGCCAGACGGGCAACAATTGCTCGACGACGCCCGCACCCTGGAGGTGCTCAACACTAACGTCGTCGCGCCCGTACGCGTGGCGCAAGCGTTCATGGCGCTGCTTGCGAAAGGCAGCACTCCTCGCGTCGTCAACATCTCGTCGGGATCTGGCTCGCTGACCTACGCGACCCATAGCAGCGACTACAGCTATGCCGCGAGCAAGGCCGGGCTCAACATGATGACGCGCACGTTCGCGTGGAACGTGCAAGGCGACGGCGTCACGGCCGTCATGATCGACCCGGGCTGGGTCAAGACGGACATGGGCGGCCCCAACGCGCACCTGGAGCCGGAGGAGTCAGCCCGCGGACTGCTCGCGGTGATCGACGGGCTCACGCTCCAGGACGCCGGCCGCTTCCTCCGCTACGATGGGTCGGAGGTTCCATGGTAGTCCACAGCACGGGTGCGTGTGTGCTCTCGTAGGGGCGGGGCGGCCTACACGGTCCCCTCGCTCCTGTGTGTCCTCGCGCCGTCCGTCGGTGGCACATTAGGGACGTGAAGCGCCCCGACTCATCCCTCTGGGGACGATGACTACGATTTCTCTCTCCATTGCCGAGGTGTCGGCGTATCGCCCGACCACGTGATGATCACGTCCATACTGTACGCGCAGGGACGCGTGGTACACTAGGTTAGGGATGGCCGTGCCTAGCATGCAGGTGATCGAGCAACTGGACGGCGTTGAGCGTCGCTGCACCGGCCGCCGTATTGTCAAAGATGCACCAGACAGGCGCATGCTGCGCGTCGCCCACGAGCCGCTCGGCCAGCCGGTCAAGATAGGCGTCGTCGTACACGTCATAGTACATGCGCGGGGAGCCATGGAGCCGTAGATAGCGGAGTCCGGCCCAGCCGGCCGGCTCGTCCGCATGGGGGACCAGCGGCGGATCGGCGGCCACGCGCGCCACGTCCCACGCCTGGAGCAGACGATCCGCCTCGTCCCCGAACCAGCTCCGGTGCCGAGGCTCGCAGACAACTTCGCCGTCGAAGCGGTCACGTAGTTCCTGCCAGAAGGCGGTCGCGACCGATGGATCGAAGGAGAGGCTCGGCGGCAGCTGCACCAGCACGGGCCCGCGTTTCGCTCCGAGCGCGGCGGTCTCGGCGAGAAAGCGGTCGAGCGGCTCGGCCGTGTCCACCAGGCGCCGCTCGTGCGTGACGGCGCGCGGTACCTTGACCGCGAAGCAGAACCCCTGCGGCGGCGTCTCGGCCCAGCGCGCGTAGGTCGCCGGCCGATGCGGCCGGTAGAACGACGAGTCGATCTCGACCGCGATGAAGCGCGTCGCGTAGCGCGCAAGATGGCTCCCAGTATCTGCAAAGCGCTCCGCATACTCGCGCGGGACGGACCATCCCGCGCATCCGACCCGTATGACCTGCCGATCCATGCCCCCTCCGGCCGTCATACCACATCGACCGTCACGAGCGGCGCCGTAAGCGGGAATCGGCCAGAGTCACCGGTTGGTAGCCGGCGTCGACCGGGTTGACGTTGGTGCCGGGCGGCACGATCTCATCGATCCGATCGAGCGTGGCGGCATCGAGCGTCTTCTCGGCGGCCCCGAGCTGCGACTCTAGGTGCTCTATCGTCCGCGGCCCGATGATCGGCGCCGTCACCGCCGGGTGTGCCAGGACAAAGCCCAGAGCCAGCTCTATCATGCTCAGGCCGGCCTGCTCCGCGACCTCTGCCAGTTGATCGACGGCCTCCAGCTTGCGCCCATTGGCGGGATCGGACATATCGTACCGCGCTGGGATGCGTTCCGCGCGCCGGCTGGAGTTGTCCTTCCCCGAGCCAAAGCGGCCGGAGAGCCAGCCGCCCGCGAGGGGACTCCAGGGGATCACACTCATGCCGTACTCCTGACAGACCGGCAGGACATCGGCCTCAATGCCCCGGACGAGGATGGAGTAGGGCGGCTGCTCGCAGAGGAAGCGCTCGCGGCCCCGCCGCTCCGCGACCCACTGGGCCTGCACGATCTCATGGGCGGGGAACGTGGAACTGCCAAAATAGCGGATCTTCCCGGCCCGCACCAGGTCGGTCAGTGCGCCGAGAGTCTCGTCGATGTCGGTATCCGGCAAGGGTCGGTGGATCTGGTACAGGTCGATCCACTCGGTCCCTAAGCGGCGCAGGCTGTTCTCGCACTCCGTGATGATCCAGCGGCGCGAGTTGCCCTGCTGGTTGGGATCGTCGCCCATAGAGCCGTGCACCTTGGTGGCGAGGACGACGTTCTCGCGCTTCCCGCCGGCGAGCGCCTTGCCGACGATCTCCTCCGACTCGCCGGCGGCGTAGACATCGGCCGTGTCGATGAAGTTGATCCCCGCGTCGAGGGCGCGGTGGATGATGCGGATCGAGTCTTGGTGGTCCGGGTTCCCCCACTGCCCAAACATCATGGCCCCGAGGCAGAGGGGGCTGACCTTCACTCCTGTCCGACCGAGCGTGCGATAGTCCATAGTCGTGCTATACCTTTCGTCATCAGCGTAGCAGGAATGTGAGAGCTGCGACAAGATCGCAGAGTTGAGAGTGACCAGCGTCTGCAAGACGCACGCTCCCCTCATGATGCCTCTCCTGCATGGTCCGGGCCACCATACTCTCGTGACTCGTGACACATGCAGCGGCCACCTGAGGGGTCCCGTGTCCCTTTTAGATTGCAACGTGGTCGACGCCAGCCCACCTCTGTGATCGATCTTCATAAGGATGATGTCCTGCCCGTGCACCAGGGGTACGGGAAGAACAGCCGTGGGCGCCTCGTGTCATGGACGCGCTGTCCAGCGGGCCGGATCGACGAGCCCGTTCAGGTCCACGGCCGACGCCGTCGCCACGCCGATCACCCCGTCCGCCGCCCCATAGTAGAGATAATAGAGGCTCGCGCGCGCGACGAGGCCGGTCCCGAACACGACGCGGCCGACCGGTCCTTCCTGCTCATACGCCGCGCGCGGAGAGAAGATCGGGTCCGGGTGCCGATACAGCACGCGGGCCGGATCGTCGCGGTCAAGCAACGCTACACCCATCCGGTAATGGCGGCGGTTCCCCTCTGCGCGGTAGCTCTCGTTGGCATGGTAGAGCACAAGCCAACCCCACGGCGTCTCGATGGGCGGTGGCCCTGCACCGAGGCGTTCCCCCTCCCAGGTGCCAGGCCGCGGCTCTAGCACCGTGAGCGGCGCGGACCACGCCCGCAGGTCAGGCGATGTCGTGACCTGCATCGACGGGTACACGCGGACCAGCGCATGGAACAGGCCGCCGATCCGTCGCGGGAACAGGACCGCATCTTTCGCCTGGACGCCGGGGAGGATGGGGCGCTCCTCGACCATCCCGCGTGCGGGGTCCACCCGCGCGAGCGCCATGCGCATAAGGAACGGCGCCGGTTCCCACGCCAGGGTCGGGCTCCCCACGGACGCCACCGACGCCTTGGTGTAGGTGACCCACAGCTCGCCGTTCAGGACCGTGAGGCGCGGGTCCTCGACCCCGAGCCGCGCCTCCCCGTCGCCGGCCGACGGTTCGTAAAAGTGGCGGCGCGCACCGAACGATCGGCCGTCGTCGCTCCAGGCGATACCGAACCGGCTGAAGCCGTCGATGCCCACCGCTCGATAGACGAGCATGATCCGGTCGTCGACCATGGCGACACCGGGGTTCAGGACGCCGCGCGCCTCCCACCATGCGCCCGACGGCGTGAGGATCGGATTCCCCGGCTCACGCGTGAACAGGTCTGCCTCTCCACTCATCGTGTCCCTTCCACGTCACTGTGTGCGATGACGGCGTGCCTATCAGGGCCTGCCGCGATGGACTGTTCACCCGCTCTCTTGCGGCGCGTGGGGGCCACCGGTCGCATCCTCACGAGCGCGAAACCCGTACTTCCTCAGCCGAGCGGCTGGCCAGCAGCGCGCTCGTACGCGCGGTATGTTCGCATCAGTGCGATAGCACGCGCCACCCACAGACCCATCGAGACGATCACCAGATCAGCCGACAGGGTCGCAAGAGCTGGATTGACCGCGTGTAGGCCGGCCGACGTTCCGTGTCTCGTGTACGCCCCGCTAGCGTAGGCCACGACCTGACGAAGCGCCACCGTGGCAAGCCATGCGGCAAGATAGACAACGCCGCCCTTCATCCACAAGGCGCCGGTCGCCTCGTCACGCCAGAAGTGGATCGACTGCATCAAGAGGAGCCCACCCCCTAGACCGACACCCAGGGCGGGCAATGCCAGGACGAGCGCAAGCGGGTGCGCCGTGATTCTGTCGGTGCCGACCAAGCTAAACGCCGACAGGACAACCACGATCACGGACAGAACGACGGCCCGCTGGGGCCGGACCGGCTGAGCACGCATGCGTCGATACAGGGCGAAGGCAACCAGGAGTAGGACGATTCCACCCGTCACAGCCGTTTGCACAGGATCTACCTCCTCCGATTGTGTCGGCTCACCAGCCTGGCACTCTACAGTATGCAGTGTATCGAACCATCACATAGGGACTGCAAAAGCACCGTGACACCTGCGATACGAGGGGACGCACGCGAGGGTCAACATGCGGTCTGGTAATTATGTGTATAAGACACACTATCCGTCTCGATCGCGAGCTAGCGCGTATCCTAGCTGGCGCAGTCTCACCAGCGCCGCCGCGTCCGACACCATGAAGTGACCCTGCACGATATCGATCGCACGGCCCAGACCACCGGCCATTGACCTCGATGCATCGTGACGCTCTGTGCTCGGGAAGAGCGCCTGCTGGATAGCTGTGCGAGGCATGAGTAGGGCGCCGCTCGCATAGTTGGCCTGCCACTCCATCCAATCCACGCGCGCCCCCGTTCCAATTGCCCATGGAATACACTGCGTCGACGATGCTCTATCGGGATCGTCCGATTGCCGTGGTCGTGGAGTATCTTCTCGCTCCCCTGCGAAGTCGTGCAGGAGCAGATGGCCAAGTTCATGCGCCAGCGTTGTGCGTAAGCGCGCCTCCTGCCGAACGTCTTCCGAGAGCTGCCGCGCGATCTGGATGCGCGGCCGACGCCCGGATATAAACGTCGTTACCCCTTCGACGATCACGTTTCCATCACGGAACGCGGAGAGATCGGCAAAGAGATCGAGATCGTCAGCATCCAGCTCGATCAAACGGGTGAGATCATCGGTGGAGAGGGGATACGCCACACCACCATAACAATCGAACAGGAACCGCTGGATGCGTTGTTCACAGAGCATGTCAATCTCGCTGGCCTCGAGGAACGGCCGCCACCTAAATCGTCCCGTGCCATCCCGCACCCAACGCATCTCGCCGCCCCCTCTCGCCCCGCCGACGCCACCACGTCAGACGTCTCACCATCGCAATAATAGAAAGTATGTTCTATTAGAGCATGTTTCGTCAAGGCATGGATGCGCAATCTACTGCCTCCGGAAGTCCTAATCCTACTCGCGGTCCGACGGCGGTTGTTCTTTGAGGGTCCGGCGGAATGCCTGGAAGGCTGCCTCGACGGCCTCCGGTGTATACGTCTCATCCTGAAGGTCGTCGGGCAGGTCACCCGCGAGGAAGAGCAGGTATTCGTACGAGAGGTGGAGCGTACCAGCCAGTTGTTTGAGCAGATGGGGCGAGGGGGCCGGGCGGCGGTTGTGCTCGACGTCATTCAGATAGGAGAGCGAGATGGGCGTCCCATCTTCCTTCATAATCTGGGCCGCGACCTCCTTCAGCGTTAGGCCGGCTCGCTTGCGCCCCGTGCTGATGATGTCCCCTGCCGTCATCGCATCCTTCTCCCTGACACTGTCTCTGACTAGCAGCGTACGTGATGGCCCGCTTATGCGACAAGCTCGTACAGAGAGCCTCATAGCGCCGTCCGAAAGACAACCTGGATGTCGGCGTGCCCCAAACGCCTCAGTACCTGTTCGACGCGCGACCTGAGCTTCGTATCAAGCCACCGCTCATGGAGCATTGTCGGCACGCGCACGGTCAGCACAGTCCCCATCCATGGCTCAGCGACTGTTGCTGCCAGCCACACCGTGTAGTTGGCGGCGGTCATTGTCTCCTGCAAGTCGGTCAGAACGGCCTGCCAGAGAGGATCGCTTGCCGTACATGGCTGTCCCATATCCTGCTGCACTGGCGTGTACTGGTCACCCCCCTCACGCGTACGCGCGTCGCGTGGGCTCTCGCGTGTTGGCATCCTGTCTTGTTGTCTGTGTGTTGAGACGTTGTTTGTTGTAGGTGTCGCAGCGACACTACCGTGGTTCTGTTCCGACACTACCTCCTGATCGTTACGACACCACCGTCGTGTCTTTTCGACACTACCCTCGATCGTCCCCGGTTGCTCGTCGGCATCCCAGAGCAGCGCATAGACGGTTGCGTCCTTGTCGCCGGCAGCCGTCCGCGCCCTGGATGCACGAATAAGTCCCTTGTCCTCCAAGCCCTTCAAGGCGCGGATGACATTGGGACGACTCTTGACGCCGCAGCCGTGATCGAGCACGCGGCCATCGCGGGTGACGATGCCACCGAGGAATTGTGTGAGACTGATCGCATCCGACCCCTTCCCAAATCCAAGCGTCCGCCTCACAATATAGAGCAGCACCTTCAGTTCAGCCTCGCCGAGGAGGGGTGCCCACTCGTCGTAAATCTCATCCGGCAGCGGGGTCGTCGTGGGCCGTTTGAGGGGCATGAGGGACCTCCACATCGATGACACACCACGCGTCTTTCGCGCGGTGCTGGTAGACTGGCAGCGCTCAAACCCGTCCGACTTCATGCGCCCCCTGGGCGCTGTAGACCGCGGGAGACCACCGCTCTCCATTTTTACACTTTTACGCAATATGATGTAAGATGAGAGTGTGAGGCGGGGAGAATTGTGATCGGCGCTAGCCCGCTGTGTATCGACGCCGCAGAAGGGGAAAGCATGGGCACGTCAAAGACATCTGGGGGGATAACGCGCCCCCTTCGCAAAGAAACGCCCTTATTACTCCCAGTCCCCGAAGCAGCACGCCTACTCGGGGTTGGGGCGACGTTTGCATGGGAATTGGTACACAACGGTCAATTGCCGAGTGTGCGGCTCGGGCGACGCGTGCTCGTGCCACGAGCGGCGCTAGAGCAGTTAGCCTCGTCCGCCAACTGGCCACAGCCAGCAGAGATCGAGGGGCGTCACATCGGATGATACGCGGGCGAGCAGCCTAGCAGCGAATTGGATGTAGGAGAACGAGATCATGGCCCAGGGAAGCATCAAGAAGAGGCGGCTGTCTGACGGAAGCACGCGGTACGATGTTGTGATCGACTTGGGTATTGACCCGGCAATGAACCGGCGGCGCCAACGAAAGAAGACGTTCACCATCAAACGCGAGGCGCAAGCCGCCCTAGCCGCATGGCTCGCCGACATCGAGCGCGGTGTTGCCGTCGATCGCTCCCGCCAGACCGTGGCCGATACTCTACGCTATTGGCTGGATACCTATGTCCGCCCCAATTTGCGTCCGCGAACGGTGGCGACGTACGCCGAGGTCATCGACCATCACCTCATCCCTGGCCTTGGCGGCATTCGACTGCAAAGCCTGACGGCGTCGCAGGTCCAGGCGTTCTACAGCAAGCTTCTCGCGAACGGCGTCGGACTGTGCACTATTGCCACATGAGGCTCTCACAAACACTCAAGCAGGCGGTTCGACTCGGCATCATCACGCGCAACGTCTGCGACATGGTGGACCCGCCGCGCCTCCAACCGCGCGAAATGCACGTCTGGGATGCCGATCAGGCCCGCCGTTTCCTCGCCGTCGCTGATGAGAGCGGCTACGGTCCGATTTGGCCCCTGGCTGCCGCCGGGGGGATGCGGCGCGGTGAGCTACTAGGGCTACGCTGGGGCGACGTCGAGCTGGATCGTGGCCTCGTCCACGTACGCCAGACGGTGGTGCGGGTGGGGACGGGCCTCATCTTTTCGCAGCCCAAGAGCGCGGCAGGGCGCCGTGCGGTGCACATCCCGCCGGTCATCGTTAAACTCCTATGACCATCGTGTACATCAGAACCAACAGTGACGTCAGCTTGGAGCCCTCTGGCAGGACCACGACCTCGTCTTCGCGGCCGGGAACGGTGAACCGATCAACCCATCCAACCTGCGGCGCGACTTCCTCTCTCTCATCGCGCGAGCGGGAGTCCCAACGATCCGGGTTCACGATCTGCGCCATACGTTCGCCACGCTGGCGCTGAGTTCTGGAGCGCCACTCAAAGCGGTCGCGGAAGCCATCGGACACGCCGATACCCGGTTGACCATCTCAACCTACACGCATGTCCTTCCGGGACAACGTCAGGAAGTCGCGGACAAAGTCGCGTCCATTCTCTTCGGGCAGCAGAACGCGGACACAGTAAGTTCGTTAGAAGCCCAGGACATGGAATGAGGCTCTGGTAGCAGCATCCTATCCGCCCCTTCATGTGCGTTGTGATGGAGGTATGCGGAACGATGAGCGCCTGTAGGATGTCTGACAGAGCCAACTCCACCTCGACGTGTTTGTCGTCTATGTCTTGCGTGACCACTCCATGGACAATCGCGAACTGTCCGAATCCCGAGACGGGGTTCTCCATGCGCACCGTAATGAGTACCTGGCCTACGCCAGCGATGTCGCTATCGGCCGTGGCTTCAGCTATCAGCTCAACCGCTAGATTACCTTCATACACTACTCCTCGCTGTGCGCCTCATACACGGCCTGCAGCACGGGCATCAGCAGGCAGATACAATCGAGGATGAGTAAACATCGGATAGTGTTGAGGCGCGTCCCCGACTTGTTCCAGCCATGCGCGAGCGAGTGCCGCTGCACCTGGGCGCTCCTGTGCGCTCAGGCGACGGTGTCGGCCATAGCCTCGATGATGTCGGTGAGGATCGCACGCGAGGTGGCAAAGTTGAGCCGCACATGCCCTTGCCCGGGTGATCCAAACGCTGCCCCGTCGCTCAACGCCACCTTCGCCCGCTCGAGGAAGAAGGCCGCCGGGTCGGCGAGGTCAAGCGCCCGACAATCCAACCAGGCCAAGTACGTCCCCTCCGGCGCCGCGTACTGGACCTGCGGCAGTTTTTCCCCGAGGAGACGGGCAAGCAGGTCTCGGTTCCCGTCGAGGTAGGCGACGACCTCATTCAGCCACGGCTCCCCTTGCTCAAATGCCACGCGATTCGCCAGCATCCCAAGAGGGCTGACGCCGTAGGTCGCTAAGAACGAAAGCCGGTCCCACCACTCGCCGTCGGCCTCGTTCGTCAGCACGATCTGGGCACATTTGAGGCCGGGGACATTCCAGCCCTTCGAGGCAGAAGTCAGCGTGACCGACTAGCGGGCGGCAGCCTCCGAGACCGTGGCATAGGCCACATGCGTTGCTCCTGGATAGACGAGCGGCGCATGCACCTCGTCGGCCACGACGCGCACATCCTGCCCCTGTTCCTCCACGAGAGCGGCCAGGGCCGCGAGTTCCGAGCGCGTGAAGACACGCCCGAGCGGATTGTGGGGATTGCAGAGGAGGATCGTCCCAGCGCCCGCATGTAAGGCGCCGACGATGCCGACGAGGTCGAAGGTGGCTCGTCCCTCCTCCATCATCAGAGGGACCTCGATGATCGTCCGCCCGGCCATGCGCACTGCCTCGAAGAACGGCGGGTACGCCGGCGTCATGATCACGACCGGACTGTCAGGACGGGAGAGCGTTGTGATGGACAGGACGAGGCCTCGCACGACATCGGGGAGGATTCGTATTTGATGGGGCGCCACAGAGAGCCCGTACTGCCGGGCAAGCCAGGCGGCGCAGGCTGCTGGCACGCCAGAGGCGGCAGGGCTCGGCGCATAACCAGCCTCGCCCAGCTCAATCGCCTCGTGCAGGGCATCCCGTATCGGTGCGGCAAGAGGAAAGTCCATCTCTGCCACCCACGCCGGCAGCACATCATCCCCGTACAATGACCATTTGCTGGTCCCACGTCGGCGTAAGGCGGCCACGGACAGATCGGCGAACGGGTCGTCACCATTTTCTAGAGATATCACGCGCGGGAGCATCGGTTCCTCCTCGGTCACCTGGTCATGCGAAGGCATCGTGACGCTGCCGACATGGCCCGGCGTGGTCGATCAATCGGCGTCCCTGGTTGATATAGCACGGCGGACGCCTCAACTCTCGGGGCGAGCCGATCGCGTTCAAATCATGAGGAAACCTCCTCACAACACGACGAGAGCACGGCGCTCTGTGGATGGTACGTCCCCGCAACTGTGGCTGACCAGCTCACTTTTCGTTCGCCAGAAGGAATTGGCGCAGGGGCACTGGCATACCCGGCAACGGGGTCGATAGCCCGCACGAACGACCTAACCTCTTTGCCATTACACCGTGCTGTACCAGCAGATGCCGACATATGTCACCACGTTATCGACTCATCCGTGACATGGCTGTGACATACAGCGGGGTTGTACCCCGTCTTCATCGCAAAAAAGAGATAAGATGAGGCCGGGACCCAGGGTCTTTACCCGTGATCCCGGCCTCATCTGTTGCAAACTAGAGAGCCGATGGTCGGACTCGAACCGACGACCGCCCATTTACGAAACGGGTGCTCTACCAACTGAGCTACATCGGCGATGCGCCGCCCGCGTGCCGCGTGGCCGTCCCCGCGACAGCCGGGACCAACCTTGTGTAGTATAGGAAGTGGAGGGTTGATATGTCAAACAGTGATGTCACTGCCGTCGCTGCCGCCGTCGCCGTCGTCGTCGCCGTCGTCGTGGCCAACGGCGCGCCCCCCGACCCCGCGCTATGCGCCCCGCTGCTGCGCGCGGCGGACCTTGTCGTGGCGGCGGACGGCGGCGCGCGCGCGCTCCTGCAGCACGGCCTGCCCCTCACGGCGATCGTCGGCGACATGGACTCGCTGCCCGCCGACCTGCTCGAGGGCTGGGTAGCGCGTGGCGGCGCAGTGCGCCGCTACCCGCGGGACAAAGACGAGACCGACCTCGAGCTCGCCGTGGCCGAGGCGCGGCGGCGCGGCGCGACCCGCATCGCCGTACTCGGCGCGCTGGGTGGCCGCGTCGACCACCAAATGGCGAACCTCCTGTTGCTGGCCGGCCCGGCGCTCGCCGGCGTGGAGGCGGCCCTGCTCGACGACGGGACGCGCGTCGTGGCCGTGACGGGCGCCGCGGACGCAGACGTGGAGAACGCCGCGGGGCGAGTCGAGCTGGCCGGCCGCCCCGGGGATATGCTCTCGCTCCTGCCCGTGACCGGCCGCGTCGAGGGTGTGGTGACGCGGGGGTTGAGGTACCCCCTCGCGGGTGATACGCTGGTGCTAGGCTCGCCGCGGGGCGTGAGCAACGTGTTCCAGGCGCGGCGCGCGACGGTGGAGGTCCGGTCCGGGACGCTGCTAGCCCTGCACACGTGGACCGAGCGGCGCCCGCTGGAGCTATGAAGATTTCGATGGATCGTCTGTCGTCGCTACAGTGGATTGAAGAGGAGGATTGACCATGCGACACGCGCGCCAATTGTCGATCGCGGGCGTACTCATCGCGGGGACGCTGGCGCCCGCGACCCCGCACGCCGCCCACGCCGCCCACGCCGCGGGTCCGGCCGCCACTGCCACCGCCACCGCCAGGGTGTCGATCGACGGCGTCGGTCTCATCCCCGCCAAGAGCGACCACTACACGAACGTGTTGCGCGTAAAAGAATACGGCGCCTTCGTCGCGCTCTACCACACCACGTATAAGGGTGGGCTCAAGGCCCACGTCAGCGTGGACCGCAATAGCCGCACGATCTACCGCGCCGCGATGTCCAGCACGACGAAGGGCCGGACGTATTTCTATGTCTGGTCGCAGTTCCGCAACGGCGCGCAGGCCGGCCGCCTCGTAGCGTACCTCACGATCCAGGCCGGCTCGACGAAGGTGACCAAAGAGTTGCCCTTCACGCTCGTCCGTTGACCGGCGCCCGAGGGTAAGGCCCGCGCAGGGCCGTCAGCGCGAGAGGCTTGAGGTTGACGGCCCTCGAGAGCGCGGCTACTTCTCCAGCAGCGCGTCGACATGCGCGCGGCAGACCTTTGAACAAGAGGTGTATGCCGTGATCCCTGATGAAGACGTCGATCGGTTGGTCGCGCAGCAGCCCATACGACGGACACGACGCGAACGCGGGGTAGCGCCGGATCGACAGGCCGGAGAGCACGGCGTGCGGTAAGACAGCGCCCGGCCGCGGCGCCGGCCGCATCATCTGTAGCTTACACATGCGCAGCCCGCTCGCCGCGAAGAGGTCTGGAAAAAGGATGTGGCAGTCGGCCCCGTCGCACACGACGACGGGGCCGGCCGCGTATCTGTCCCCCCGCGCGTCGGTGACGATGCAGCCCCCTCTCGACCTCTGCACCGCGACGACGGTCGTGCGGGGGACATAGTCGAGCACGCCCTGCCGCGCGAGGCGCGGGATGAGCTAGCGCAACATGCGTCGGGGGTCCAGCGCCAGCTCATCCGGGAAGAGCAGGGCGCCCGCGCAGTACGACGGCTGGATAAACGGATAGCGGTAGAGGCCTCAGATAAGCGTGTAGACCACCGCCTCGCCCACATTGCGCCGCAGCTCCACAACCGTCGCACTCTTGCCCCCCGCCGTGCGCAGCTCGTCGCCCGGCCATAGGTCGCCCGCGTGCAGCCACCCGCTCCCGCGCAGTAGCGCGCCCCTATCGACGTAGAAGGGATGGTCCGCCGCCACCGTGATCGCCGCGCCGTCCGACAGGTCGAGCGCCATCAGGGGCTTCGCCCCGTCGTCGATGACCGCCTGCACCGCCTCCGGCGCGACCACGCCCGTCGTCGGGTCCTCCGCCAGCACCGGCTGCCCAGGTTGTAAGGCGGTGATCGCGAGCAGGCCGCCCGGCGTCGCCACCAATGTTCCCGCTGGGAAACACGTACACCCGCCCAGCACTCCCCTGATTGCCGCCCGCCCCTTCTGGATCAGGCGCGCGGCCATCTCGGCGATGCCCGGTGCGATGTGCACGTGCGCCGCCTCCGCCACGTAGCGCAAGACCTTAGCGAACGCCTTGACCACCCACGGCGCGTACGTGAGCAGCTTGATCAGCTTCGCCTCGGGCGCCACCGTGAGTACGACCATCACCAGTGCCACGGCCCGATCCTGCGCGGTCGCCTGGTGGTCGAAGAAGGCGGTGTGCAAGTCGCTGCCGATGAACCAGTTGAAGCCCGCCGCCAGGGTATCCAAGCCGTCGACGACATCGTAGGGGCGTAGGTTGCGCAGCGTCTATCCCTACAATATCGGCTACGCCCTCGTGGCATCACCTCAGACTCTCACGGAACCTATTTAATTCTGCTTTCCATGAGGTGCTCTCTCGCATCGCATCGTCCAGCGCGACTACCGGCTTGCTATTTGTGGCGCACACTCCGTAGATCTGATCGGCAACTTCATTCGTTAGGATGTACTCGAAGCTGAAAGAGCCTTCAAACGCGAGCCACGCGAGCTTCGCGCCGCTGTCGCATGCTTGCCGTAAGCAGTCCTCAAGGTACGAGCGAAGCCCGCGTGGCAACTCCTTGAAGCTCAGGTCGTATTCGTATGTGCGCAACCCGCCCAGCACGTGCTCCTCGTCCTCCAAGTAGTAAGTCCGCACAGAGAAAGGACGCACAGTTTCGGTCTCGAAACGCAGAGGCGGGGGTGTGAGCGAGTCCACCACTACAAAGACACTCACCGTGTATCCCGAGCCGCTCCAGCCGAGGGCATCGAAAGTGCGGCTCACGGGAGGCTCCACTATATATTGTCCTGGTGCGCCACCCGCATCACCCGCTGCCGAGCGTCGTACCCGATGTGCGTATTGATCGCGCCGGGGGCGGTCAGGGAGCCGGTGATGGGCGAGGTGATGCTAGTGGTGTCGCCGTTGCCGTCGTAGCCGTAGTACGTGTCCGGGTTGGGGTAGCCTGGCGCGTGCGTCTGGAGAAGCGTGTTGGGTTGCGTGGGACTGTAGGCGTAGGACTCCGTAGTGCCCAGGTCCGCTGTCTGGGCGGTGACGTTGCCGTTGGGGTCGTAGGCCCAGTGGTAGGCGTGGGTAGGGTTGTCCACCTGCGCCCCCGCCTCGTCGGTGAGCCGCCCCGCCCTATCGTGCGCAACCGTGTCGGTCCCCAAGATCGTCGTCGTGCTGGTGGTCCAGCCCGCCGCGTTGTAGCCGTAGCCATACGCCGTATTGAGGGTGTTGGTGATCGTGCCCATATTCGGCCCCGTCGCCGTCAGGCTTGTGAGCGCGCTGTTGGCGTCGTAGCCCGCCCGCTCGGACACGCCGTTGGGCAGGGTGACCGTCGTCGGCAGGTCGTCGGCGTTGTAGGCGTACCGCACGGTGTACGGCCCGGCCCCACCGTAGCCCTCGCCGATCGAGGCGACGTGCCCCTCGGCGTCGAGCTGCATGGTCACGGGCATGACCCCGTCGATAATCGTTTCCGTGCGCCGTTGGCCGGCCGCGTCGTAGCCGTAGCTGGTGGTGTAGCCGTCGTCGCTGGTGCTGGTCTCCCAGTCGGCGGCGTTGTAGCTGCTCGTCGTGACGTGCGTCTGGACCTGCCCTGGGCTCGTGCTATCGACGGTCCGGGTGATCTGCTGGACAGCGTTGCCGTCAGGGTCGTATTGGGTCGTGGTCGTGATGGTGGTCGTGCCGGTCGGGGCCGTGCTCGCCGCCACGCTCTGCGTCAGGCGGCCAGCCCCGTCGTACTGCGTCGTCGTGGCGCGGATGTCCGCGTCCTGCGCGAAGGTCTGGTTGCCCGCCCCGTCGTAGCTGTAGGCTTCGTAGCTCGGGTGCGTGGCCGCCTGCGCCTTGGTGAGGGGCGCGGGGTCGATCTCCACGTTGGTGAGTCGGTCGGCGGCGTCGTAGACGTTGTAGGTCACGTCGCCGTTGGGTTGTACCGTCTGCGCCACGTTGCCATCCAGGTCGTAGGCGTTCAATGTGGTCAGGGCCGAGCCCGCGATGTTGGCCGTGTTCGTGTAGACCGTCGAGGTGATGGCCCGATTCAGGGCGTCGTAGCCCATCTGCTCGAGCGTGACGACGGCGTTGCCGGCCGTACGGTCGGTCGTGGTCAGCGCCGTGGTGTTGCCGGCCGCGTCGTAGGCCATCCCCGTCGTCCCCGTCACCGGGTTCGTCATCTGGACCGGCCGCCCCGCGGCGTCGTAGCCGTAGCCGGTGACGTTGCCCTGCGCGTCCTGCTGGGTCGTGAGTTCGTCGGCGGTGTAGGTCATGAGCGTGGTCCCGCTGACCGGGTTGGTCTGGCTGACCAGGCGACCCAACGGGTCGTAGCCGCTCAGGGTCGTGCCCCCGTTGGCGTCGGTCTCGGCCACGGCGTTGCCCGCGGCGTCGTAGGTCGTCGTCCCCGCGGGCGCGCTCGGCGCCCCGATATCGGCGCGGTCCGGCCCCACGTAGTAGCCGCTGCTGCTCACGTTCTTGGTCCCCGTCACGCGCACCTTAAGGGTATGCCGCCCCGCCGCCAGTCCTCCCGCGCTCCAGATCAACACCGTGTACGTGCGCGCGGTGGCGTACAGATCCACCATGGTCTCGGCGCCCCCGTCGAGCGAGACGGCCGCGATGCCGTTGTTGGTGTCTTTGACGCCGTAGAGGGCCACCGCCGTCCCGCTGAAGGCCAGCGTCGCGGACTCGTTGGCCGTGCCGTCCCAGCTGTTGCTGCGCCCGTACAGGCTCGGCCCGCAGTTGGCGCAGTGGCCCCAGGTCCCGGCGTAGCTGAACTGGTCCTGCCCCGCCCCCTGCGCGTTGTCGTCGACCGTGGCCGTGGTCACGCGCGTCGCCGGCGTCGTGCCGTCCCACAGCCGGACGGCGGGCCGGCCCGTGGCGATCGGCCGGCTCAGATGGTCGTCGGTCGTGGTCGTCTGGGCGCCGTTGGCGTCCACCTGCAGCGTGGGGTTGCCGTCGGCGTCGTACGCGGTGACGCTGGAGACCGGCGCGGTCGTGGTGATCCCGTTGAGCGTCGTGGTGATCGGCGGCGTGCTGCTGCTCGTACGGTCGCCCTGCGCGTCGTAGTTCGTGCGGCCCGTGTACTGGCCGCCGGGATCGGCCAGCGTCGCATTTCCGTTCGCGTCCACGCTCACGCCGCGCCCGTCGGTCGTGCTCGTCATCTGACCATAGGCGTCGTAGCTGCTCATCGCGCCGCGCCACGTCGTCGGGCAGGTCGTCGCGCACGTGTTCTGCGTGGTCTGTTCGGTCGTGGCCACGACGCCGTGGTGGCCGTCGTAGGCCTACTTCGTCACCCCACCCTCGGGCTGGCCGGTCGCCAGCAGATCGTGCGTGCTCGGGTCGTAGCTGTGCGTGATCACCGGGGTCGCCAGGACCCCGTTCAGGGGGCTGTACGCCTGGATGGCCGGCTGATCCTCCTCCACGAGTTGCCCCACGACCCCATTGGGGCCGATGTACTGGTACTTATCGGTGGTCGTGTTGCCGTTGGCGTCGCTGCTACGCGTGCTGTCGTGGTCGGCGTCGTAGCTGCTGCGGCTGGTGTGGCCCAGCCCGTCGGCGACGGCCACGGCCTGCCCCTGCCCGTCGAGCGTGTAGGTCGTAGTCACCGCCGCGCTCGTCCCCGCGCCCGCCACGACGCTCGTCTGGCCCGGACTATATGTGTACTGGGTGGTGTACGCCGGCGTGTAGCCGGGCTGCCCCGCCGTCCCCGACACCGGGCTGGTGACGCCGGCCACCCGCCCCTGCCCGTCGTAGGCCACCGTCCAGGCGCGGGTGGCCGGGGTGGTAATCGTGACCAACTGCGTCCCGCTGTAGCCGAACGTGGTCGTGACGGCGTCACCCGTGCCCGCCCCCCGCGTCAGACTGGTCAGCTGGCTCCCCGTGTAGCCGTAGGTGACGTGTTAGCCCTGCGCCCCGCCGCTGCTCGCCCACAAGGGGCTTTGCACGTCGGTGAGCTGCCCGTTGGTGTAGCCGAGCAGGGCGGCGCGGCCCCCGCTGTTGACCACGCTATTCGGGCTCGTCGCGCTGCTCGCTCCGTAGCTGTAGCCGACCTTGTTCCCGTACGCGTCGGTGTCGCCCGTGAGCCGGCCCTGGCTGTCGAAGGCCCAGAACTCGCTCGTCAGGAAATTGGTCAGCGTGTAGCCGTTGGTCGCGGCGGTGAGTTGCCAGGGCTGGCCCGCCGGCGGGGCGTAGGCGGTGTAGGGCGGCGCAGCGGTGGGGCCGCCCGTGTAGACGAACGGCCAGACCGCGCCGCTCCCGTCAGTGTAGGAGACGGTGGCGGTGAGCACGCCGCCCATGCGCGGCGTCACGCTCGCGGCGAGCCCCCCGCCGCCCGCCCCGGCCAGGGTGCTGTCCCAGGTGCGCTCGATGGCGATGTCCGGCCCCCGGCCAGACAGGCTCAACCCGGCCATGCGCGCGTCGAGGTGCCCGTCGGCGAGATCGACCTGGAGGTCGACGCCCCCGCCGATGGAGCCCATCCCCCCGCCGCCGTGCGCGTGCCAGGGCACGCTCCCGCTGCGCGTCCCCCGGATCTTGGCCACGAAGGCGTCCTGGCTGCCCCCGCCCGAGCTCGCCTGCAGGGCGTTGGCCGTGGGGAAGCTCCCGTAGGTGTAGCCGGTGATGTAGGCGCCCCCCGCCGCGTCCACCGCGATGCTGTCGCCGAAGTCGTCGTTGCCGCCGCCGAGGTAGGTGCTGTAGACCGGCGCCGTCCCCGCCGCGTTGAGTTCGGTCACGAACGCGTCGGTGGTCCCGCCGCCGTAGCGGCTTTGCACGGCGTCGGCCGTGAGGAAGTCGGGCGAGGAGGTCGTCCCGACGAGGTAGGCGTCCCCGGCGTTGTCGACCGCGACGGCGGCGGCGCTGTCGCCGGCGCCGCCGCTCCCCCCCAGGTAGGTGCTGTAGACCAGCGCGCCCCCGCTCGGGGTGAGCTTGGTCGCGTACGCGTTGGCGCACAAGGGCACGCCGCAGGCGGCCCCGCGCAGGCTCCTCTGCGGCGCGCCCGGCGTCGTCGGGAAGGTGGTCGAGCCGGTCTCGCCCACCACATAGGCGGCGCCTGCGCCGTCCACCGCGATGCCGTTGCCGTAGTCGGTCCCGCCGCCGCCGAGGTAGGTGGAATAGGTGAGCACGGGGTCGATGACCAGGGGCTTGCGCGTGTCGTAGGCGCCGACGGCGAAGCCGGCCCGATTCGTCCCGGTCAGGGTGTAGCGGACATCGACGGGCACGCGCTGGCCACCGTCCTCCTGGTAGGCGGCCGGAGCCTGCTGCACGATCGGGCCGAGCGCGGCGCCGAGCACGAGGTTGCCCGCCGCGTCGAGGCTAACCCGCCGCGCGCCGTCCACGGCCAGCGTGATCCGGCCGGGGTCGGCCCCGGCCGCGAGCCGCCAGTCGTACTCCAGGCGTCCGACGGTCCCGTAGTAGACGAGGTCCATGCCGGGGTAGACGTCGTGGTAGGGCACGCGCGCATAGGTGGGGACGTCGACCTGCCAGCGGCTGGGGTCGGCGCCGACGAGGTAGGTGGCGACGCCGGGCAGCTGATCGTCGCCGCTGACCCGCGCGTGTGGGTCGGCGCCATCGTAGCGCAAGCGGACCGAGGTCGCGCTGATCGGCGCGGTCCCGGTGATCGCGTCGGCGCGGGTCAGGCCCCGGCCGAGGCCCTGGTCACGCGCGTGGCCGAGGGCCTGCCGGCGCGGCGCATGCGGCCTGCTCACGACGCCCAACGTGGCGCCGGTCCCGGTCAGATAGAGGCTGAAGCCGGGTCCATGGGACAGGAACTGGACGGACGCGTCGGTCTGCCCCTGGTTCGACTCGAAGGCGAGCGGCAGGCGGGCCAGGGCATCGGCCGTCGGTGTCACATCCGCGGCGCTGTTGAGCGTCGCGACCGTGCCCGTGAGCGCGGTGTCCGTGCCCGTGGCGGTGAGAGGGACCGTCGCCGTCGCCGTCGCCGTGCCCGTGGCGGTGAGAGGAACCGTCGCCGTGACAAGGGACGAGACCGACGGCGTGACGGTGGCGTTCGCGTCGATCGTCGCCGTCGGCGGCACGGTCGCGCTCAGCGCGCTACCAGGCGTCACGGTGGCGGTAGCCGCCGGCGCCACGGTGGCGGAGACGCCTACCGTCGCCGTCGCCGTTGTGGTTGTGGTTGTCGTCGCGGCGGCGCTGGACATAGGGGTCGCGACCAGGGTGGCGCTGGCCGAGAGTGCGGCCGCCGTTGTCGTCATGGTTGCCGAGGGTGCGGCTGCTGTGGCCGGTGTCGTAGCCACGGCCACGGCGGGGGGCAGCGGTGGCCGTGAGGTGGCAGGGTTTTGGGCGTAGGCGGCAGGCGGAGCCACCTGCGCTAACGGCGTCAGCGCCATCTCCGCGATCAGCCCGCACAGCATCAACAGTCGTACCATCCCACCAGCTCGCAAGCGCACGCGCATCCGGTCCGTCCTCTCCCTGCGGCCGTCGTTGCCACAGCGCGCCGACGCCTGCTACCATCTGGCCCGTGGAACTGCGACCGCGGCGCGTGGGGGCGCGCCAGAAGGCATGGCCGCCCCCGTGCCGGTCTCGGGCCATCATGGGTACAGCATCGCACACAGGCGGATGAGAAAGCTATCACCCCACGGGGTGATTTTTCCTCACCCTTTTCACCGCCGGTGGCCGCCCTATCGCCCCACGCACACGGCGCGGCGCCCCTATCGGGGTTAACCCTGCCACCTCACCCCCCTCATCCTCCCCGGCGTCCGGCCCCTCCCGCACATCACCATCACGCCCGTCGCCCCGCGTGCGTCGGGCGTTGGCGATGTGCGTCTTGACCGTATTCGTGGAGAGCCCGAGCCGCGCCGCGATCGCACGGTTGCTGTGGCCGTCCTCCGCGAGCGCGAGCACCGCCCGCTGGCGCTCCGTCAACCGCCGGGGCGGCGCGGCGTCCGCTCCCGTATCGGACACGCCCGCCGGTGGGGCAACGAGCAGGCGCAGCTTGTCGCGCAGGCGCACGCCCAGCCACTCGGGCGGGAGCCACGTCAACTCGCCACCGGCGATGGAGCGCAGATCGTCGACGAAGCCCTCGTCGGGGTGGCAGATGAGCACGGGGAGCGCCGTATGGGGGACGATAGCCTGGCGCCGCTCCAGCGCCCCCGCGAGGGTGGTGCAGTCGATGACGAGGGCATCGCTGCGGGGGAGCGCGGCGCGCAGGGCGTCGGCGGTGTCCACCAGTCCAGCATCAGGCTGGCCTCGGTCGCGTAGAAGCGCAGGCTGTCCGCGAGCGTAGGGTCGTCCAGCCACAGCGTCACGCGCGCCCCGCCGGGCGCGCCGCCGTGCAGCGTGGCGCGCTCTCGCACCGTGAGCATCAGGCCGGCGATCCGCGGACCCTGCCGCCGCTCCAGCAGCCCGCGGCTGATCACCAGCGCCTCGTCGTCGAGCACCGTCGCCACGTGGCGCGGCAGCGCCTCTGGAAGCGCCTCCGACCACAACACGCACGCTGCGATCCCCAGGTCCACGAGGGAGGCGACAGTGTCTCCATCGAGCGCCGCCAGTTCGCCGATCACGACGATCTGGCTCGCGTCGCTGGCCGCGCGCAAGTCGCGCACGAGGGGCACGAGGAGGCGACCAGGGGAATCGGCGGCGAGGACGATGGCGTCCGGGTAGTCGCGCGCGGCGAGCCGCACGGCCTCCGCGCCGGTCCGCACGTCGCCGCCGACCGCGAGGGTGGGGCACGCCACCAGGGCTGCCCGTATGCGGGCAGCACGGGAATGGTCCGAGCTCATGAGCAAAATGGTCTGGGACATTGATCTATCGCCTCCCTCGCGGCGTGGTGGTCCCACGCACGGCCCCGTGAGGGTCCCGCAGCGTGGCCTCGCGGACGCGCCGCGCTCGCCTGAGAGCCAATGACCGCGACGAACAGCAGCGTTCGCCGCGGTAAGTGTAACAATGCGCCACGAGCCTATCAATAGTAGCGATAGTGCTTTAGCGCCATTTCGTTCTCGAGGGCGACCGCCGGCCCTCACCCCCCGCCCCATGGCTAACTGGTCCCTCAGGGCTTCGCCCTAAGGGGCCGCTTTTAGGGATAGTTTTTTCATGAACGAGGGGTATCTCGGAGGGCATGCCCTCCGAGATACCCCTCGTGCGGAGGGGTGGGCAGCAACGCTGTCCACCCCTCCGAACAAAAAACTACCCCTGTAAGGAGGGGGGCCGGGGCGAGGGGATGCCCCGTGAGGTCGTAGCCTCTGGCTACGCGGGCTCCCCGACGGGCGCGCGGCTAGCGACATCCCCGAGCGCCTCGATGAAGTTATGTAGAGTGTCGGTGGTCAACTCCCCCATCGTGGCCACCCGGAACATCTCGCCGGATAGGCCGCCCTGGCCGGCGTAGACTATGTAGCCCCGCTCTTTGAGCCGGTCGTGCAGCTCCTCGTAGGACAGCCCACGGGGCAGGCGGATCGCGGTGAGGGCGTTGGAGCGCGGCGCCTCAACCGGCAGGAACTGCGCGAGACCCAGCGCGGCGACGCCCGCGCGCACGAGCGCGGCCCGCGCGGCGTAGTCCGCGACGCGCGCCGCCACGCCCCCGCGCTCCGCCAGTTCGTCCAGCGCCTCGTCGAGCGCATAACAGATCTGCACCGCCGACGTGAACGGTACCGGCGCCGGCGCGTCGCCGCGCCCCTGCGGCGCCAGGTAGCCCCCCAGGTGTAGGTAGAGGCTGCGCGGCGGAACCTCCGCGACCCGTGCGCGGGCGCACGGCGAGAGGTAGACGAAAGAGATCCCCGGCAGCCCGTGGAAGCCTTTGTTCGCCGTGCCGATCACGATGTCCGCGCCCACCGCCTGCGCGTCGAGCGGGTCGCAGCCCATCGAGCTGATCGCGTCCAGGATCAGCGGGATCCCCGCCTCCCCGGCCAGCCGCCCGATCTCCGCGACCGGGTTGAGCAGCCCGGTCGTGGTCTCGTGGTGGACCACGGCCAGCGCGTCGAGATCGTCGCGCCCGCGCAACAGGGCGGCCAGCTCGTCCAGGGGCGGCGGCGCCGTCCAGGGACCTGCCACCTCGGCCACGGCGATGCCGTGGGCGCGCGCGATGGCGACCATCCTGGCGCCGTAGACGCCGTTGTTGACCACGGCCAGCGCCCGCCCGGGCCGGACCGCGCCGATCACGGCCATCTCCATGGCCGCCGTCCCCGACCCGGTCACCAGCGCGACCGCGTACTCGGGCGGCAGCCCCAGCGCCGCGCGCAGCTTGCGCTGCAGGCCGCGCAGCAGGTCGGTGAACTCGCTCTCGCGGTGGCACAGGTCGCCGCGCAGCAGGGCCGCGCGCACGCGCTCCGAGGTGCAGGCCGGGCCCGGGTTGAGCAGCACCCACCCGTCATGGCCGGGGGCGAAAGGCATGTTTTTCCTCCGAAGAGGCCTGCGCTTGCCTTCCCGCATGCGGGAAGGCAAGCGGGAAGGCAAGCGCAGGCCTGTATGCTACTTGAACAATGCCGGTAGATCCGCCACGCTCCCGAGCAGGCGCGTGTGCCGGCAGGGGCCGAGCGTGGCGGGGGTGTGCGCGCCGCTGAGCACGCCGACGACCTCGCCGCAGCCGGCGTTGGAGCCCTCCTCCAGGTCGGCCGGCGAATCACCCACCTTCATCACCCGGCGCACGTCCTGCACGCCCAGCCGTTCCATGGCGCGATAGATCATGTAGGGGGCGGGCCGGCCCCGCGCCACGTCGCTGGAGAAGACGGCGAGGTCGATCAGGCGGCCGGGCCAGTCCAGGCGCTCCATGATCAGGCCGCCGATGCCCGCGTCGAACCCGGTGTCGGTCGCCACCTTGACGCCTCGCGCGCGCAGGAAAGGCGAACGTCTCCTCGGCGCCGGGCAGGGGCGCGAGCCGGCGCTCGTAGGCCGCGCGCATCTCCGCGACGAACATCGCCAGGGTCCGGTCCGCCAGCCGGTTGGCCGCCTCCGAGCCGGACCGCTCACGGCGGCCGGCCAGCAGGCCGAACACCTCGCGCTTGTCCATGCCCATCATGCTGTTCAACTCGTCGGGTGCGCCCGGCAGGTCATGCGCGCGCGCCGCCGCGACGAGGCAAGTCAGCACGGTGTCGTCGCCGTCGTCGACCGTCGTCCCCGCGAGGTCGAAGACCACGAGCTCGATCGGCCCCATAACTCCGACCCTCTTTCTCTTCTCTATTTCCGTAGTTGTCTATACAACTTCCCCATGGTAGCAGACGGTGGCTGCCGGGGCAAGACCAGATGAAGCGGGCCTGGCTTCGTTTCGCGATTGTGTCAGCGCGGCGCGCTCGCCTCCAGACCGCGCGCGGCGGGGAGCGCGGCGGCGTAGGCCGGCGCGGGGGCGGCTTCGCCCGTGGACGGATCGACCACGCGGGGGGCGTCGGGGTCCCACGACAGGGCCACGCGCGCGCCGTCGGACAAGGCCAGGGCGCGGGCGCTGCCGATGTCTACCGAGATTTCCCCCGCGAGCGTGTCCACCCCGAGCCGCGTGACGGGACCCTGGAAGGTGCGCGCGACGATCCGCCCCGCGAGCGACCCCTCGGGCGCGGCGGCGTCGTCGTCGAGCAGCTCGAGCGCGACCGTTTCGGGGCGGATCATCAGGAGGACCGGGGCGCCCGCCGGCCAGACGCGCGCGCGGTCGGCGCGCAACGGCCCGCCCGCGCACGCGACCAGCCCGGCGTCGCCGGGTCCGATCGTGCCCGCGATCCGGTTCATAGTCCCGATGAACCCCGCGACGAAGAGAGTCCGCGGGTCGCCGTAGATCTCCGCTGGCGAGCCGATCTGCTCGACATGCCCTTTCGACATCACCGCGACGCGGTCGGACACGGACAGGGCTTCCTCCTGGTCGTGCGTCACGAACAACGTCGTGATGCCGAGGCGGGTCTGGATGCGGCGGATCTCGTCGCGCAACTGCCCCCGCACCGTCGCGTCCAGCGCCGAGAGCGGCTCGTCGAGGAGCAGCACGTGCGGCTCGATGGCCAGGGCGCGCGCCAGGGCCACGCGTTGCGCCTGCCCGCCGGACAGCTGGTGCGGATAATTGCGGGCGACCTGGGAGAGCCCTACCATCTCGATCAGCTCGGCGGCGCGCCTGGCGCGTTGCGGACCCGCGACGCGCCGCACGCGCAGCCCGAAGGCGACGTTGTCCAGCGCGGTCAGGTTGGGGAACAGGCTGTAGGCCTGGAACACCATACCCATGTCGCGCCGGTTGGCCGGCGTGCCGGTGATGTCCGCGCCCGCGAGCAACACCCGGCCATCGTCCGGCCGCTCGAAGCCCGCCACGATGCGCAGCGCCGTGGTCTTCCCGCACCCGCTCGGGCCGAGGAAAGAAACGAATTCGCCCGATCGGATCGTCAGGTCGAGGCTCTCGAGGGCGACGTTGTCACCGAACCTTTTGTGCAGTCCCTGTAAAGTCAAGTCGGCCATGGTTAGCGCGCCCCTCCAATCTGCGCCTGGCGGCCACCCCTACCCCCGGTACCGCGGCCGAGGAATAGGATGCCGAACATAGCCGCCCAGGTGAGCAAAAGGCTGAGGATGGCCAGGGTGGCCGCCTGATTGGCCTGGTCACTGCCAATCTGGAACATGTACGTGGCGAACGTGTTGAACAGTAGCAGGCTCGCCATCGTATACTCGCCCATGACCAATGTGACGGTCAGGAACGCGGCCGAGAGGATGGCGAAGCGCAGGTTGGGCAGCACGATGCGCAGCAAGATCGTCGCCCAGCTCGCGCCCAGGCTCTGCCCGGCCTCGGTCAGCGTACGCAAGGCGATGGCCTGGATGCCCGCGTCCAGCGAGCGGTACGTAAACGGCAGCGCCAGGATGACATACACGAGCACCAGGATCTGGGGGCCGGAGATCAGCCATGGAACCGATCGAAACATCCTCAGGATGGCGATGGCCAGGGTCACCGGCGGGACGACGAAGGGAAGCACGCCGATGAAATCCAGCACCGGCCGCAGGCGCGGCAGCCTCAGGTTGACCCAGAACACGGTGGGGACCATCAGGACGATGCTGAGCAAGACCGTGGCCACGGCCAGCTCGAACGAGAGCAGGAAGCTGCTCTGGAAATTCGGATCGCGCAAGGTCGCGTCATAGGCGTCGAAGCCGTAGCGATGCGGGCCTGTCTCGAGGCTGAACTCGGCGCTGCCGATGAGCGGGACTAGAAAATACAGCGCGGCCAGGGCAAGCCAGACGCCGTCCACGACGGTGAAGCGCCCGCGCGGCCGAGCCCGCTTGCGCGCCGCCATCGGCGCCGGCGTCATCCCTTGCTCTGTTCGCGCCGCCCCTATCGTTCCCGTCGTCCCCGTCGTCCCCATCATCCCCGTCATCGCAGCCACCTGCGCGAGCGCCGCTGCAGCACGCCATAGGCGACCATGGCGACGCTGATGACGAGGACCATGCCGAGCGAGAGGGCGTTGGCCATCTGCGGGTTCGAGGCGAAGTCGCCCGTCGTGACGCGGCCGATCAGGATCGGGACCAGGCCGATCTGCGAGCCCACCAGGGCCGTCGCGGTGGCGTACGCCGCGAAGGCGTTGCCGAACAGGAGCACCAGCGCGCCGAGCAGCGCGGGCCACAGGATCGGCAGGGCCACCCAGCGCCAGTATTCGGCGGAGGTCGCGCCGAGACCCGTCGCCGCCTCGGCCCATTCGCGGCGCAACCCGTCCAACGCCGGGCTGATCAAGAGGATCATGAGGGGCAACTGGAAGTAGGTGTAGACCAGCACGAGGCCGAGGAACGAATACAGCGTGAAGCCGCCCTGGTAGAGGTCGAGGCCGCGATCCCTCAAGAACACGGTAATGAAGCCGGTGGTCCCCAGCGTCGCCACGAAGGCGAAGGCCAGCGGGACGCCGGCGAAGTTGGCGGCGACGCCCGCGAACGTGCTGAGCAGGGGCCTGATCCAACGGGGCGCCCCGTCCTTGAGGGCGGCGTAGGCCACGAAGAAGCCACATATCGTTCCGATGAGCGCCGTGGTGGCGCTGATCCCGATGCTCGTTAGGTAGGCGTTGGCGTACTGGTTCGCGAAGAGCGCCCGCACGTTGTTCAGCGTCCAGCCGCCCGACTCCGTCTGAAAGGCGCCGACGACGAGCACGACGGTCGGGAGCAGCAGGAACAGCGCGACATAGAGGAAAAAAGGCAGGACGGGAATCCACGGCAGCCACCGCGCGCTCGCCGACGCGCGCGATGTCGCCCCCCGAGGGCGCGGCGCCGCGACTGTTTGGGGAACGTTGGCATTAGCCATAGCACGGTGAGACCTTTGCTGCACGATAGAGGCGTCTACTGGGAGCGCCAGGGCGTATGGCAATACACCCCTACGCCAGCCGGCGCGCGGTTGTATCTACTGGGAGCGCCGGCAAGATGCCGGCGCTCCCAGTAGATACAAGACAGCCTCTAGCTTCCGGCGACCTTCGGACCCCACTGCTCCTGGAGGACCGCCTGCGCCTTGGTGATCTGCGCCACGGTGGCGAACTTCACGTTGCTGTAAGCATCGGCCGGTGGCAGCTTGGCGGCGAGGGACGCGGGAACCTTATTCCGCTTCGCCAGATCCGTGTACCGCGCGGGGTGCGTGTAGCCCTTGAGGAACAGCAACTGCACCTCGTCGGTGTAGAGGAACTCTTGCCACAGCTTGGCCGCGTTGGGGTTCGGCGCGTACTTGCTGATGGCCTGGCAGTAGTACCCCGCGTAGCTGCCGCTCTTGGGCACGGTGACGGTGACGGCCGGGTTGCCGTTGAACGAGTCGCGCGAGGCTAGCAGCAGGTAGTCCCAGCGGATGGCGACGGGCGTGGCGCCCTTGGCCACGTTGGCGGGGAGGGCGAAGGTCGGGTTGAAGTTGCCGGCCTTCTTGACCTTGGCGAAGAAATCGACGCCCGGCTGGATGTTGTCGAGCGAGCCACCGTTGGCCAGTGCGGCCGCGAAGACGGCCCCGAAGGCCTCGCCGGCCTGGCGCGGGTCTCCGCCCAAGGCCACCTTGCCGCGCAGCTTCGGGCTCAGCAGGTCGGGCCAGTCTTGCGGCGCTTGCGGGACCACCGATCGTATTGCCTCACGAGAGAATCTTACCCATGAGCGGGTCGTTGCCTCATGAG
>JAABVA010001046.1_pt1 | contig 30756 bp, 33 predicted proteins | sample 5560331 | NCBI WGS metagenome assembly JAABVA01 (sample SAMN12812661, study PRJNA571458) | rock metagenome | isolation source: Antarctica rocks | place: Antarctica: Victoria Land, Mt New Zealand sud | collected 2016-01-07 | reverse complement strand
TCTTTTTCCTCCTCGGCATGGGGGTACCTCCTCATGTTCGCTGCCGCGCGGCCACCGGAACGAGTGGGCACGGTCACGCTACCCGAGAAGGAGTATTGGGGCAAACCAATCATGTCATACTACTAGAGGGCGGGAAACGCGGTGCCAGGGCCTCAACCCTTCGTAAGTTAACGGAGGCCTTGGACATAGAGCCCAAAGAGCTGATGAAGGAGGAGTGATGGGTAAGAAGAAGCAGAAGGGCAACGGCACGGGCACGGTTTATCCTCGCAAGAACAAGGACGGCAAGGTCATCGGCTACCGCGGCTCCTACTTCGCGCCGGACGGCAAGCGGCGCTACGTGTCGGCTAAGAGGAAGGGCGACGTGGAGAGGGCGCTGCGAGCGGCTATGGCAGACGCGGATCGTGGGTTGGTCTTCGACGCCGGTAGCCTAACGCTCGGGGACTACCTCGATAGATGGCTCGACAACACCCGCGGCACCGTTCGCCAGCGTACCTGGGAGCGGTACGAGCAGATCTGCCGCGTGCACCTGAAGCCCGAGTTGGGGCGCGTCAAGCTCAAGAACCTTACCCCGACCCACGCGCGCGGCCTGTACCAAGAGAAGCTGCGGTCCCTGAGCTCCCGCACGGTGCAGTACATACACACGACGCTGCGCAAGGCCCTAGGCGACGCCCTGTCCGACGGGCTGATCCCCCGCAACGTGGCGGACGACATCAAGGCCCCCAGGCCAGAGAAGAAGGAGATCCGCCCCCTTGACCCCGAGCAGGCCAAGGCTTTCCTTGAAGCCACCCGCGGCGATCGGCTGGAGGCGCCCTGTACGTGCTAGCCGTGCATCGCGGTCTGAGGCAGGGTGAGCTGTTAGGGCTCAAGTGGGACGACGTGAACCTAGAGGCCGGTACGCTGCAGATCCGGCGTACGCTGTCCCTGACCAGAGACGGGCACGCATTCGAGGCCCCGAAGAGCGGCAAGGGCCGTTCTGTGGAGCTCACACAGGACGCCGCAGATGCCCTCCAAGCGCACCTGGAGCGGCAGATGCAAGAGATCGGGGCGTTGGGAGACTATTACCAAGATCAGGGCCTCGTCTTTTCCGGAGAGCGTGGCCAGCCCATGCGTCCCTATACATTGACCGGCAAGCTTGGAAGAATCCTGGACAGCGCCGGTCTCCTCCACGTCCGCTTCCATGACCTTCGTCACACGTGCGCTACCTTGCTGCTCGTGAAGGGCGTACACCCTAAGTTTGGGCAGGAGCTCCTCGGACACGCGGCCATCTCCATCACCCTGGACACCTACAGCCATGTCGTACCCTCGATGGGTGACCAGACGAAGAAGGCAATGGAGGAGGCACTCTCGTAGCCTACTGCTGCCCTACTGCTGCCAACGGGGCTCGGCGACGGTGCTGAGCCCGTTTCTCTTGTCGGCGTTTATCTCGCAAGATAGCAATTTATTTCAGTAGGGGCGGTGGGACTCGAACCCACACTGTACGGATTTTAAGTCTGTGGTCCAGAGTTCATCTAGTGTCTTGGCGTCCGTAAAATTCGCGTAAATAAGCCAAATTCTCTGTTTTGAGCATATACCGTGATTCACTGAATACTGTCTAGTATTGCCCCGGTTGGCATCAGCGTTGGCATCAATGCCCAAGGGAGGGCCGTACACAATTTCAGTCTATCCTGCACGAGGAGAGGTCCGGCGTAAGCGAGCATTATCCGAGGGGCAGGCGCCGAGACGTCGTCGAGCTGCTATAAAGCCGGCGTTAGTCGTGCATACACGGTTCCCAATAAGCAACAAACATCCTACCTAAATACCCCTTGAAAAAGACCGTTACCCTTCAAGACCGTCAAGTTAGCGAGAAGTTTATAAGTAGAGCATACCCTGAATGTGACTAGCAACATGGCACGATATGAGAACGCTTCTGACGCCACCATCACGAAGAAATTTTGTAAATATCCAGAGGGCGTGACGGAGGCTTTAGGCGAAGTCTGCTTTGACAGACGAGGCAGGGGTAAAATGAGGACGAGCCATTAGCGGAAAGGAGGCGAGGCGCGGGCTAAATTGGAGGGAGTTGTTCCGCGCCGCAAAGTCTATGTTTCCTTCGTCGAAGCCAGAACGTAAAGAAGCGCTCTTGAAGGTGGGGAAGCTTTGCGTGCTACGCCATAATGGGACCTACCCAGAAGACGAGGTAGCCGAGAAGCTGGGCTTCCATTCTGCAGAGACCATGCAAATTCAGCTGAGAAACTGGGGCCTTCCAGACTGGCTAATAGAAGCCAAGGTAGTAGAAGATCAAGCGCCGGCGACCGGAGCCAAGCCTTCTGTAAGGCTGAAGGGCCAAAACAAAAAGCGCGCGGCGAGAAGCAGTTATGGCGAGGGACAAATCCTTCCGGCCGCCGATCGAGCTGCAAATATCTTCGCCAGGGATATCGAAAGTCTGGAATGGTTCCTCACAACGTTGGATCAGCAATTCACGGAGCAGCTTCATGAGGGAAAGCGTTTCCTTTCGTACTCCCGGATAGAGGAAGACTCCGACCATTACCATAGGAGTTCATTCTCCGAGCAACAGTGGGAGGAGCTTTGCGAAGAATGGAATGTGGATCCATCTGCGGAGGAGTTCTACCTACCGCTCAAACCCTCCGTGTACCCCCATGGCGCAAGAGACACGCCCTGGCGGGGTCTTGCCATACTCATCGGCGTGCACGCGCTCATACACCCGACAGTGGACCGCCTCATCGAGGCACTTCACCCAAATCCGTCCTCAGTAGATTGGAAGGAGTTGTACGATCAGAAGGGAAAGGACAGCGCCAAGGGGGACGGCATCGTTACCACCCTGAAAGGCGCCGCCGGAAGACTCGCCAGAGTGGTGCGCGGCGGCAAAGTACGCAGGGGCGTTCGCGACGGCGTGGTCCCTCATTACGAGCACCAGTTGGCTTGGCGATGGATAATTCCGCTCGCCCGAGAAGGCTACTCCGACAAGGAGATCTATCGTAAGCTGAAGGAGGATGGTCCTCTCGACCCGGATGGTCGGTATTGGCTCCGACATTACAGTATCGAAGACGTGAAGCGTCTTAGGAACCTGCTGCCCCCGCCCCCCAACCAAGAGCCTGGTGTGTAAGGTACACGCTGCTCTCGCAGGCTGCCTGAGCATGAGCCGGCTCCGCACCACCTCGATAAGCGTCTTGCTGATCTGCGCCTTCCGCTTGTGGCCTTTGTCGTCATAAGGGTTGGGCTCTGTCGGCTTCTTGGTGAAATGAACTTCCCATCCTCGAAGCATTCGAACATCCGTTTTCAGGCCGCCAACATCCTCGCTCTCAGCAGTTCGAAGCCCGCCCTCCCGTAGCCCTGACGCTTCAACAGTTTGAGCTTATGCACGAAGCCTTCCACGGGACCGTTGCTCCAGGTTTCCGTCAGACCCACTCTGACCGCGTCGAGGTCCTTCCTCAAGCCGACGGCGAAGCGCTCCATCGCGCAAGCTCTGGATGCCTCGGCGTCTTTGAGGCAATCATCCAGCTTCTCTCCCTCCAGCCCTCTGACCATACCGGCGAACTCCTGGGTCAGTCGGCGCGCATCGGCGAGAGCCTAGTCGGCGTCGCAAAGCCTTTTGAGGTACTCCTCCTGCTCTTCGGAGAGCTTCTCCTCCCTACGCATGAACAACGCGGCCACGTTCTTCGCCGTGGGAGATAGTCCGGCAACGCAGCCCTTCTTCGCCCGGGGCACGGACGAGAGCGGTCTTCCCTGGGCCTCGGCGCGACGCAACTGCGCCGTGAAGCAGGCGCAGATCTCCTCGCTGTTGGTGTACCCTTGCTCGCGGATTTCCCGGTAGAGCCCTTTGCCGTTGTGGCACCCCTCGTTCCAGCGTCTCACGAGATACGGCATGTAGGGGTCGAGGACGCTAGCTCGCCTCTTGTACGCCCTGCGCGGTGGCGGCTCTGCGAGGTCCTTGTAGCGGTAGACGGTGCGGGCGCTTATGCCGAGCCGGCGGCAGATGTCCCTGAGATCCGCTCCAGCGAGGTAGAGGCGTCGGATGTTCCTCCACTGCGCCACGAGACGCTCGTGGCGCCCCTTCGCCGCCTCTTCGATCTTAGCCTCGTGCGTCCCCTTGGTCGGTTCGGGTTCATCGGACCCGGAGCCCTCACGTCCTTCTCCTCCGACTCGTTGTTTCCCGCCGCCTTCCGGAGCACGGGTTGCTTCTGGAGCAGGAACTCCTCAGGCGCCTGCGTGAGGTTGTGCAGCAGATGCTAGCGATCCGTTACCTGCACGGCCCCCGGAGCGCCTTTCGCCAATCCTTCGCGGTAGACGTTCGAGCGATCTCGGGTCGCTATCTCCGTGCCGGGGTGCTCCTTCAGCCAAGCCACAAGGCTCTCCTGGGAGCGTTCCGGCAGCAGATCGACCACCCTGTGGCGCTCGAGGTCCACGAGGATGGTTCCATACGTATTGCCTTTCTTGAACGCGAAGTCGTCCGTTCCGACCATCCGCACCTTCCCGGCTTCCGGCAGGGGCGCACCCTTGATCCTCTCCAGCAGGGCGTCGCGACCGGCCGCCAGACCTAGCTCGGCGGCCAGCCTGGCGCCCGCACGGACACCGAGCTCGAAGGCGATCGCCAGTAACGCGTCCTCCATTCGAGCGGTCTTGAGAGCACGGGCCGCAACCTCCTCCAAACGCTCGCAGAAGATCCTCCTCTCGCACGAGGACTCGTCGCAGAAGAACCGGCGGGCGAGCACCTTGAGCTTTACGGAGACGCCGTGCCAGGGCAGCTCGGAGACGGTGCGATGCTAGCGGCTATGCACCCGGGGGGAGCCGTGGCCGCAAACGGGGCAGCGCGCCCTCGCCTCGCCGGAGCTTACGACGAAGATGGTCACCTTCCCGGCCTCGATGCTCAAGCTCTCAAGTTCGAGGCCTCTGGGGAGCAGTTTGTGGTTTGCGATAACGGTTCTCACGCGGCGCCTCTCCTTACCCGGCTCATGGAGCCTAACGATAAGGCCTATTCACCAGAAGCGCGACAGAGCCAAGGATTGGCACGCATCCTTAGCCCCTGGGCAGTTCGGGTAGGCGGGCGCGTAGGCAATTCAATTCCCCGTCCGAGAGGCCGGTGGCGTAGGTCTTTCTCATGTCCGAGAGCGTGCAAGATTACCTCAGTCTTAAACTCTGCAAAACAGCTCTGAACTTTAACGATAGCGGGGTGGTTAGATTTGAGTCTCAGATTTTTCCTGTAGGTATTGTCGGAACAGGTGCTCGGACGTCTACCGTGTACTCCTCGAAACTCCTCACCGAAGGATCGCTCAACCACTGTCAATACCGCTGTGACGCCACAAATCTAATTCCAGCAATTCTATCCTCTAAGCATGCAAGAGAACGAGAAAGACAGCGTGGTTCAAGAGTTCTGGGATTGGCTAGTCCTGCTCTTGATCGCCGAGCCCCGTGCGGGCTGGGAGCGAGAGTTTGCCGAAATAACTCGTCGAGAGATCGAGAGGTTGGCGCCGTTGAGCAATGGTGAGGAGAACGATGGATAGAGAGCGAAAAACTACCTACCGCTGTTTGCACATAGTGATATTTCCGAACATCAAGAGATACCTGAAGAGCATCTACTGAAAGGAGCACGACATGAGATCACCAAAGATAGAAAAAAGATGGATCACTGTAAACGAGTTGAGGAACACGCTTTCCATATCAAGGACAAAAGCGTACGAGATAGCCACCAGTGGATGTGTAGAGACGGTGAAGATCGGGCGCTGCTTGCGCATCAACGTGCAATCTTTGGATCGCTGGTTGGAATCCCAACGGTATCCGAGCGCGTAGCTCTCTGGCGATTTTGCAGAGAAGCTTGCGAACGAGAACCGTCAAGAAAACGAAAGGTAGAGGATTGAGAATCAGGGGACCTCCTGCACCGTGGGAAAAGAAGAAATACCGATGGGAATCCCGCGAGCACCCATAATGCAGCCGCGGAAGAATTTAAGAGAAGAGAAAGAGAGAGTGCCAGATGAAGATGGTAAGGGGACCGTAAAACCCGTCGATGTGTTTTAGGTAGCTAAACCAGTTAATTAAAAAAGGAGTAACAGAATGAGAATAAATATACACAACTACAGGCCTCTGGATAACGGTCGTTACCGGTTCGTATTGAAAAGTATTGAAGAAAAGGAAACTATGTACGGAGAGCGGCTTATGTGGCTGTTCGAGGAGCTTGAGCATGGGGCAACGGTTGTTGGTTTCACCTCTCTCTCAACCAGCACAAAGGCTAATGCTTATAAATGGGCCTCGGCTCTAAATCCTGAGATCCAGAATCAGAGGAGCTGGACCGAGAAAGATGTAGTGAGTAAGAAGTGTTTTCTTACTGTTGGGATCACTCATGGGTCCAATGGCCCGGGGAACAAAATCACCGAGGTGGCGCCGATAGAGGAGTAAGCAACAAGCTCTATCAATTATTTATTTGCGGGAGAGGATCTGATCACCTTCACAGGTCCCTCCCGCAGCCAAGAAGAGAATTTAAGAGAGGAAATTTGTATGAAGCATTTAGCAGAACACCATTACAGGTTGCTCATCGAGGAATCCGGTGCCGCACTTAACGTTGCAGAGGCCCGCGACTACCGCATGATCAGTAAGAGGGTCGAGCTGAAGGAGCTTGAGAAATTGTTCCATCTGGCCCGGCGCAAGATAGCAGTAGAGCTGACCGGCATATTTTTGAGTGGAGTAGAAAAGGTATCCCGACGGAGTTTGGTAGCGAAGTGCCATGCTTCGCGGAAGGTGGTAGCGAGTTGAATAAAGGACATAAGCCCTTTGATTTCGAAGTAGCAGTACGCAAACACATAGAAGAATGGCGTAGGAGACAAGCTTTCATAAATAACCTCCTGCAAGAATCCGAACGCGAGGCAACCAACGACCCTGTCTCCGGCATAAAGCGTCTCTTTGTTCGAGTCAGGAGCATGCGCGACTCGGTCGAACGTTATCTCTTCGGCCGTTACGGGTTCGAGGCCGCACGGCTAGGCGCTCAGGCCATCGGGGATTACCTCGAAAGATCGGAACTCTCGCCCGGCACCCCTAAAGAATGGGCGGACTTTTGGACCGCGCGGATCCATTGGATGACACTAGAAGTTGCGGTTACCCGGATGTGCGACGTTGTAGAAGAAGCCCCGCGTCTCGACAAAGACTGTTATCGAGCAATGCGCAAAGAGTGCGAGCAGAGCCTTATGCACCTGTTCGGCTGCCTGATTGCTGCATACTTTCTGCGCACGTCGTACGAAAAGAAGCGGCTCGACAAGCTGGTTAGCGAAAAGGAAATACTAGGATTCCTCGCTGGCTGGGTGGGCGCGCAAATCAGCTTGGGGCGAAACCAGCGGCTCGCGCATTCCCTTAAAGAAGTGAGCACCTTCGCTCGTACTGGGCTTCTGCAGGAGCTTCCCGCTACTACTCTTATCGAGCTGGACCGCCTTGTTAAAGAAGGGAAACAACCCTCCAAATTGAGGAACTATGTGACTCAGCATCTAGAGAAAGCGGGGAGCCAGGCGGCTTATTTGCAGAGGGAAGGGAAGCTCGCGGCCGATGGTTTATCCGATGCGACTATCGGCAAATCGGGATTAGAGGAGTTCATGGCTAAAGAGAAGCTGGAAGCACTTAGAGCTTCCGCCAATCTCTCCGCGAGAGAGGACCAGGTATTGGAGTTGATGCTCAAGGACCAACTCGATCGCGAGATCGCCAGCAATTTGGGGATAGCTGAAGGATCTGTAAAAACGCTCAAGCATCGAGTACGCGAGAAACTGAAGGAAGCTGCAGGCCAACAATCCCCACTGAATTTCTCTAGAGCCCCATCCGTCTTGTAAACCTTTTAGCCCCTCCCAATGCATAGAGAGTAGAGACCCTATTAAAAAAAGGAGTAAAGAGATGACAAATTTCATAGCTCTCTACCGCGGTGAGACTATCGGTTCAGCCAAGATTGTTGCGGTTAGCGCTGATGCCAATCTAGTAGCCGATTTCGCGGCGCGAATGCTGCATCGTCAGGAAGAAGCTGAAGGTGATCCTGTTATACACAGCCTCGATGCTGGACGACAGCAAGCTTTGCGTCTGATCACCGAAGAGGCAAACCATGAAAGATAAACATGCGCGCCGAATAAAGGATATGCGAAGTATCTGCGTAATTACGATAGCACAGCACAGAGTGTTGGTCGAGACGCAAGACAGCCTGAATAACACAACTATTTGGAGGAAAACATGAACATTTATGGGATAGCAAATCATCAGAATGAGGAACCAATTATTCGTTTGGGGGAAGGGTTACCGGACCTACTAGCTTTGGGCCAGCGTGACGAGGTTCTGCCAGTGTTCGGTTCGGAAGCCGCGCTGCGAGCGTTCGTCCGCGCGCACCCGTGGCTAGGAGAGGATGGGTCAGAACGTGTTGAGCCCGCTCTGCTAGGAGCCAGCTTTATCGAGGTGGCGGAGCTTATCTCTCCGGCTGTTGAGGCTGGTGGAATCGAGCTCGTAGTCTTCGATCCCGTGCTGGACATTAATGGGGCGTGGGTTGGTGAGAGCTTGTCCTGGCCCGCGGAAAACTTCTGTGCCTCCATGACGGTGGTGGCGGACATAGCGCGCAGGCAAGAAGGCGTGCCGGCCGACCACCAGCCGAGTCCGAAAGCCGTACGAAAGGCCACGGCCTGGTATGTGATGCGCCTGCTGCTATACCGCCTCGACCTGTTGGGCCCCTTCGACTCGCTCAGGGGATACCTCGGTCTGAGGGCTTGAAGCCGAAGGACCGCCGCTGTCCCGAGAGGAGCATGCCCTGTCGTGTCCTCCCGAGCCAGCCAAACAAACATTTAAACAGGAGAAGTATTTACATGGAACTTTCAAACAACCACAGGACGATGCTGATTGAGGAGTCCGGCATCGCAGAAAATATCATAGAGAACCGCGGCTACCGCACGGTCGAAAAGAAAGCCGACCTGAAGAGGCTTGGGTTCTCTGAAGGCCAATGCAGCGTGCCGGGGTTGTTAATCCCCATCAGAAGCACAACTGGGGAGATAGTGCTCTACCAGTATCGTCCTGACGAGCCCAGGATCAAGGATGGTAAACCCGTTAAGTACGAGACACCGTCCGGTACCCGCATGGCTCTAGATGTGCACCCCCTCGCGCGGGAGATGTTAGGAGATCCTTCAGCGCCCCTGTTCATAACAGAGGGTGTAAAGAAGGGTGATGCCCTCGTGAGCCGAGACCTTTGTGCCCTCGCGTTAATTGGAGTCTGGAATTGGCGCGGTACAAATGACCGTGGGGGTAAGACGGTTCTAGTCGATTGGAACTACGTGGCCCTCAACGGCAGACAGGTCTACATCGTCTTCGATAGCGATGTGATGCTCAAGCCCGGTGTGTACAAGGCATTAGTTGGCCTGAAGTCCATGCTGGAGGCCCGCTGACATGGCCGAGGTCGCGGTGATCTATCTTCCCTCTACGGAAGGCGGAGGTAAGCAGGGAGTCGACGACTTCCTGGTTGCCAATCACACCGTCGATGAGTTGCTCTCCCATGCCACCTCCGAACTCAGAGAACCCCTTGAAGGAACTTATGAAGAAAGCCAGCCCGATACTCAGAGCGCGGTGCTCGTGCGCTATGCCGAAGAAGCCGAGCTCTTCCATACTCCAGACGGCGAAGCCTATGCCGCAGTCATGGTGGAAGAACACCACGAGACCCGCTCGATCAGGTCTAAGAACTTTAAGCTCTGGTTGATGCGTCGCTATCACGAGGAGTTTGGCGGACCGCCAGGCGCGCAGGCGCTGCAGGACGCACTTGGGGTTGTGGAAGCGAAGGCTCTCTTCGAAGGTGAAGAGATCCCGGTCCACGTCCGTGTCGCCGAACACGAGGGAGCGATCTACGCAGACCTCGCCAACGACGCCTGGGAAGCCGCGAAGATAACGTCCGCGGGCGTCGAGGTCGTGTCCGATCCGCCGGTACGCTTCGGGCGCCGCAAGGGGGTGCTCTCGCTATCCTACCCCATCCAACATGGCAACGTGGACGTGCTGCGCCGGTTCGTCAACGTCAGGAGTGAGGAGGACTGGAAGCTGCTCGTCGCTTGGTTGATACAGGCCTTCAGGCCTACTGGGCCCTATCCGATTCTGATCCTCCAGGGTGAGCAGGGCTCGGCCAAGACCACCACCGCAAGGATCTTGAGAGCCATAACGGATCCCTCGAGTACGCCGGTGAGGACCGTGCCTCGCGGCGAACACGATCTCATGATCGCCGCTAACAATTCTTGGGTAGTGACTATAGACAACCTCTCGGGTCTTCAGCCGTGGCTCTCGGACGCTTTGTGCAGGCTCTCTACCGGTGGAGGTTTTGGGACACGTACTCTTTACGAGAATGACGAGGAGACGCTCTTCGATGCCATGCGACCCATCATCCTCAACGGTATAACTGATATCGCAACCAGGCCCGACCTTCTCGACAGGGCTATCATTCTGACGCTCCCCCGCATCCCCGAAGAGAACCGCAAACCCGAATTTGAAGTTTGGGCAGAGTTTGAGCGGGCCCTGCCTCACATACTCGGGGGTCTCTTCAACGCTGTTAGCGGTGCGCTCCTCGAGTTTCCGAACACCCAGCTGTCCTCCCTACCCCGAATGGCTGACTTCGCACTGTGGGCTACGGCCGCCGAGCGCAGCCTCGGATGGAATCGGGACTCGTTCATGGAGGCCTATACCGGCAGCCGCGAAAACATCAACGAGCTCGCACTCGAGTCAGACCCTGTGGCCGTGGCAGTGAGGAAGCTTATGAAAGGTAGGGACGAGTGGATCGGCTCACCCACGGAGCTTTGGAAAAATCTGGGGGGTCTCATACGGGATCCGCTTGTTCACTTACTGCTTCGAAGCGCCAGCGAAAGGTCATGAGCGCGAAACGCTAGCTGGAGCATCAGGTGTGGCGTCACTATACAGCCGGATTCCGTATCACAGACGAGGAGGTCCGCAGGACGAAGGCTTGGCCAAAGGCACCCAATATTCTTAGTAACCGTCTCGCGCGCATAGCACCGGTGCTTAGGGGCATCGGGATAGAGATCGAGGAGGAGCGCGATCTCCGCAGCGGCGAAAGGAAGAAACGCCTCTTCAAGAATGGGCCTGCAAAAGATCGTCACCATCGTCGGACCGACAAGGAGGAATCCAGCAGCGAAGATGTCGTGCCAACGAACGCTATCGAGGAGCATGATCAAGCGGAGACGAGCCTAGAGGAAATTCCGGTAGCCGGCGCAATCCCCGACGATTGCGCCGGTGGTGACGATGGTTTGCAGGCCCATTCTCAATGGGTACTCGTCGCAAATAATGAAGATCTGCGAGCCCTGACGGCAAAGATCCGCGAGGCCGATCTCGTCGCTTTAGATTTGGAGACCACCGGGCTAAACCCTCGGACAGATAGGGTAAGGCTCATCTCTGTCTCTACTCCGGAGGGCACATGGATCATCGATTGCTTCAAGGTCGATGCCTCCCCCCTCTTCTCCGACCTAGCCAAAAAGAGACTCGTCTTCCACAACGCAGCCTTCGACCTCGGGTTCCTCATGAGTATGGGCTTCGAGCTTGGAGAGAGCGGCGGGGTGATCGACACGATGCTGATGTCCCAGGTAACCGAAAACCAAGAGACCGTAAAAACCGAGGAGACCGTATGAAGTCCAGTAAGAAGATGATGACGCACAACCTCAAGGACGTAGTAATGAGAGAGCTTGGGATCGAGCTCGACAAGGAGCAACAAACAGCAGATTGGGGTGATGATCTCTCTCCCGAGATGCTCGGCTACGCAGCCAGGGATTCAGAAGTTTTGCTCCCCCTCGTCAAGATCTTCGATTCCAAGCTCCAAGACGAAGGCCTCCAGAGGATCATGGAGATAGAGCACAGAGCCCTCCCAGCTCTCATCTGGATGAGTAATGCAGGCGTTCCTTTCAACGCAGAGAGTTGGCGTGAACACCTGAAGCGGGTTGAGGAAGAGAAGAATCGTCTGGAACTGGCACTCAATAAGCTGGCTCCTGAGCACCCCGAGGGAAAGGAGTGGAACTGGGGCTCCTGGCAGCAGATCTTGAAGGCGTTCAGCCTGCTTGACATAAAGCTGGATGACACCAAGGAAGAGACGCTCTCTCGCTGCGATCACCCCCTGGCCTCGGCATTGCTCTCTTACAAGAAGATCGCGAAGCTGACGAGCACCTACGGGCCCTCGCTACTGGAGAAGGTCGAGGACGGGAGGATCTACGCCTCGTGGCGGCAGATCGGCGCCGCAACGGGCAGGATGGCCTGTTCGAAGCCCAACTTGCAGAACCTCCCACCCGAGGTGCGCAAACATGTCCGGGCCCCGGAAGGCAAGATGCTGGTCAAGGCCGACTACAGCCAGATAGAGCTCAGGATCGCTGCCAAGATAAGCGGAGATAAGAAGATGCTCGAGGCCTACGAGAGAGGCGAGGATCTCCACTCCATTACAGCCAAGAGAATCACAGGTCAACAGGAAATAAGCCAGGAGCAACGCCAGCTCGCAAAGGCAGTCAACTTCGGGCTCCTCTACGGTCAGGGTGCCGAAGGATTGAGGAACTACGCCCGCGCGAACTATGGGGTCGAGATGGAACCTGAGGAGGCCCAGCTCTACCGGCACCGCTTCTTCGAGACCTACCCCGGCATCAAGCGCTGGCACAACCGGGAGCGCCAGGAATGGCAGAGTGGCAACACCGAGACCAGGACCCTCACCGGCAGGCGCCGCACCGACGTTCACAGGTTTACGGAGAGACTCAACTCCCCCGTGCAGGGCACCGGAGCAGACGGTCTCAAGCTTGCCCTCGCATTCCTGTACGAGCGGAAACACGAGTGCCCCGGCGCGATCCCCATTCTCGCGGTACACGACGAGATCGTCGTCGAATCCGATGAGAACAATGTGGATAAGGTCAAGGTTTGGCTCGAGAAGGCGATGATCGACGGGATGGATGAGGTACTCAACGCACCGGGAACCGAAGGATCACACGTCCCTGTCGAGGTAGAGAGCGAGGTTGGCAGGACATGGGTTAGCTAAGGTACCCGCACGCGGGACAAGCGTAAGTGTCTTCGAACTGCTGTTAGCAATTTCAAGGAGGTAATTCAATGATTAGATTTTACAAAGACAATTTGGTACCACCCGAGCTGTGTCGCATGCTGTATGAGGTGGTGCCGAAGGAGTACCATGTGCCGGTGCGCTTTCATAACCGATGGCGTAAAGACGTGCACGGGAAATCAGGGCGTTACCCGCTGGGAAGCGTCGGCCTTCCGCGGAACAAGAAGCCCTCGCCCATAAACATAAATCTGAATCCTATATACAGAACGAGCCACCGTTGGGAGAGCCACGCAAGCTCCTTCGCGTTTGCACCCTCTACAGCCCTCTGGAGACTACTGGTCGAGACCTGTCTTCACGAATTCGGGCATGTGGCAACCCAAAAAGAGATTTCCAGGATGAACCAGCATGAGTACCACGCCGAGTACGGTCTTGGGAAGGTGTACAAGGCTACCGAGCGGCTCGCCAATGAGTGGAAGGAGCAACGCGTCTCCCAGATTCTCGAAACCGATCCGCGGCTCAAGCAGCCGAGCTACATCAGCGGTTACCTCGGAGCCCGGCTCAGCCGTTGGCGCACTAGTGTAAAAGATGAGCCGGGGTATTTTCCATACATCATAGAGAGACGTTGCCAAATGACTGGAGGTCAGCTTACAGCGGGGGACGTGCTCCGCAAGTTGAACATAGAACCTCTCGATTATACGAACGCCTACGCGCTGCTGAGGAACACATCCGAGAGCATAGGGATCGACTACGTGGATAGAGCTGGCAGACACCACAAGCTCTACACATGGGGTGACGTGCTGCCCATAGCGGAGCGCTTCGACAAAACGCAACTCCGCGAGAGAGATGAGGAGCGTGCTATAGAATGGGAGATGCGGAGGCTCGAGCAGGAGCAGATGGCAGAAAGCTTAGTAGCATGAAAAAGCCTTGAAGAGTCTGAAGACGTATGGGCGTGAGCGGCGTGGCCAGATGCGATCGAGACCGACGAACACCCAATGCTCTCCAAGACAAACCCCGGAGGATGTACCGTAAGTCTGCCTCCTAACCTGCCGGAAGTACGATCCGAGGCTCGGTGACGTCAACGTCGCGCCGTCTCCCTTGGTGGCTAGTCGCGGCGCTTTGAAAGATATTGTGTTGCTCCTTGGCAGGGCGCCGAACGAACATGAGGTAGTGTTCACGACTCCTCGGCCACGGAAAATCTTGCATGCGGAGGGCGATTCCCCGTTTTTCTGTCCAGGGTATCCGGTAACATCTTTTACGCGGGAAGAAGGAAGGATGGGGCTATGGGAAATTTGGGGAGGTCGGTATGCGTTTGCGGATAAGCCTAATGACCGAAAACGGTTCGTTGCGAGTACCCATTCAATATAACCACCTACTGCAAGGTTTGATCTACACCAACCTCGACCGCGCGCTCTCCGAGTGGCTACACGAGAAGGGCCACGCCTACGGCCAACGCCGCTTCAAGCTCTTCACCTTCTCCCGTCTCTTTGGCAAACGGGAGGCGAGGAACGGCCACGTCCGGTTCGATAGCCCGGTCCACTTCTACCTCGGCTCGGTGGACTCCGAAGTGCTCGGCTCCTTCGCCGAACACTTGCTAACGAAGCCCGCCGTCAGGCTCGGAAGCTCGGAGTGCCGGGTCGCAGAGGTCGGAGTCGAGCCGGAGCCAGAGATAAACGCGGACAAACCCGTGATCTTCAAGACCCTCTCCCCCATCACTGCCTACAGTACCCTGCAGACGCCCGACGGCAAAAAGAAGACTTACTACTACTCGCCGCAGGAAAGGGAATGGAGCGAGTCGCTAGTCTCCAACATAGCGCGCAAGGCCAAGGCCCTGGACTGGTCCACCGACGTGGACGAGGACCTGAAGGGGGCCTATGTGAAGCCGCGCAAGGTCGGCAAGACGGACCAACAGATCCTGAACTTCAAGGGGTTCTGGATCAAGGGCTGGACCGGCCTGTACGAAGCAAAACTCCCGGATCCATACTTCCGGCTTGCCTACGACGCTGGGCTTGGCAGCAAGAACTCGCAAGGATTTGGGATGGTGGGGGTGTTGGAGGAGAAAGGGAAGAAAGATGCTTGACGCTATGAGCGCGCTCGCGCTGGACTACCTACGCGAGCAGATACCGGATGGCTTGGGAGATGAGCCGGATCCCTGGAAATGGTACCTGCGGGTGCGGGAGGAGCGCCCGGAGTTGCTGTTCGCGTATCTAATCGAGGCACCGAGAGATTCGATGTCGCCAAACTACTACGTGCTAAAGGCGGACCCTCAAGACTCCGATGTTGCTGTTTTGGAGCAGCGGGAGCGAAAACCGGGCGACGAGCTACGCCTGCCGTTCGTGCCGTCCACGGGTTCCCAATCCGGTGCGTTGGGGCCGGTCATCAAGAGGACATACACTCCTGCAAAGGGACCGGGTCCTTCGGCGAAGATCAACGATACCTCTCTCAAAGATTTTCGAGGTATTGCGAATTCGGATCAACCCTGGTCTAAGTATTTCGAGTATGTGACGGCAGTGGTCTCCCGCCCGAAGCTACGCTTCCGTGGCGAGTTGCTCGAAGACGGCACCGCCTACGCGCTTGCTCTCGCCGTTCGCACAATAGGAGAGAAACAGACCTGCTTTCTGAGTGTTTTGGACGCCGAAGACAGGCTTCCCGGCGAGGTGAAAGGGTATATTGACTACCTTCAACACATCCTGGCGTCGGAGAAATATTCGACAGGTCGGTTGGAGCCAATCGAAGAAGGCCGCTGTTCCCTAAGCGGTCGCATAGGGACCGTGTATCCCAACGCGCTGGCGGGAGCCGGCCTGAATCTGAGCAACGTGGACCGTCCTGGCGTCTTCCCCGGTCTCGATGATAGCGGAGCCTGGAAGAAGTTCGCTCTCTCGGCGGAGGCCGCAGACTTGCTTTACACGTTCTCGTACCATGTAAGCGGTCGTTTCCGTGCTCGGGTGGCCGGTGAGAACGCCCTGCTAATCCCTTATACAACGCTCGACCCGGACAAGCGCCGGAAGTTCATGCGGAGGGTGCGAGACAAATATCTTCCGCAAGTGGACACGGGAAAGCCGCTGGTGCAGCAAGAGGACAAGTTGCATAGCCTGGTCGATGAGGAGGGCGTGATTACAAACCTCACCATACTCTGGGCCGATTTTGGACAGAAGTTGGAGAACGTCCGTGGAGTGATGACGGACATACTGCCCTCGCGGCTACGCACCATATCCGAAGTCGCTGGGGAAATGAACAACGATGTATCTCTCCCTTTCCCGGAAGAACGCAACTACGGTAGGTCGTTGGATCTGGACGTGGCGTTCAATTACCTGGCGGCGTTGCTCCGGCGTCCGGGTGGCAAGCGAACGGAGAAGGTCAACAAGGGCGCGAGACTGTTCGAGTTCAAGCGGGACTTGGCCGCCGCCGTCTACCACGGACAACAGGTACCCGCGGAGCGGTTCTGGGAGGAGGTGCGCGAAGTTTGTGAGGCGTACCTCATCGACACGCTGGAGCGGAATCATTACGGGCTACTGTACGAGGGGAGGACAAAACAAGGAGAGAACTACCTGACGATGGCCGGTTGGATCCGGCACTTGTCCCGCTTCATCTATTTTCTAAGGCAACTGGAGGTTTATCCCAAAATGGAAGATTGGCGGTACCGACCACGCACCGAAAGGCTGAGGTCCGTCTTCAGCGAGTTCTTCGAGGACGCCGATGGACGATCCGGCATAGACAGGCCGGAGAAAGCCTACGCCTTCCTGCTCGGGGCGTTGTTTGGCAAACTAATGCAAGTGCAAGGGGCGCGGGGAGTAAACGTCGGCGCGAACGCTCTTCCGTGGCTCAAGCGATTCACACTGACCGGCAAGGACCTTCCCGAACTGTATGTGAAGATCCGGGAAAAGCTGCTGACCTACGGTACCAGATCCAGAGACATCGCCGATGTAATCGAAGAGCTAGGCTATTTGGGTACGACTCTCGGCACCCGGATAGACCTCAACCAGACCGAAACCGGATATTTCCTTTTGCTCGGCCAATCCTTGAGCTCCACTTTCATGCCGAGCAAAGGAGCGCCGAGTGATGAGAATACCAATATAGAGGAGACCGCATGACGGAACAGGACACCCAGCAAACGCTAACGTCACGCAGAGAGTTTCTGTTCTGCTACGACATCCGCATGGGCAATCCCAACGGCGACCCGGACGAGAACCGCCCGCGCATCCTGCCCGACGGCACCTACTACGTCACTGACGTGCGTCTCAAACGCTTTATCCGCGACCACCTAAAGACGCAGGGCCACGACATCCTCGTGGACAACATAGAAGGCCGGACCACCAACCTCACGGGTCGGGTCGGCTACTACCTTCAGCAGAAAGGCGAGCCACAAGCGGACGGCCCGGACCTGGTAAAGATAATTCTGGAGTCGTTCGTGGACGCACGGATGTTCGGGAGCACTCTGGCATTCAAGAAGGGCGACGAGAAAGAGGCCGCCGTCAAGCCCCGCGATTGGAAACCGGAGCCCAAGACCCTGACCGGCGCTACTCAGATCGAACAGGGCGAGATATTACACGCGGCTCAGGAGGTGGACATTCGGGGGACGAGCATCTTCGGTAGCGCCGAAGAGAAGCGGCAAGGAACGTTCACCGAGAACGTAGTGCTGCGTTACGGACTCATCGGCTTCGGCGGCGTCGCTAACGAGCATAGCGCAAAGAAATCGCTTCTGACGGATGAAGACTACGACGAGCTTCTAGGCGCGACGTGGCGCGGCGTCCGCTCGGCGGGCAATACACGCACAAAGGCCGGACAGGTCCCGCGGCTACTGGTCAACATCGTCTACAGGTCCGGCGTGGAGTTCCAGTTCGGTAGGCTACTCGACTACGTAAATCCCGTGGCAATTGACACCCCTGATGGTCCGAAGCCGCAAGAGGCGTGGGCTGGGCCGCTGGACTACATCGTGGACCTCTCGCTCCTGCGCGACCGGCTTGAAAGATACGCGCATCACATAGAGCGCGTCGAGTATGACAAGAGCCCCGACCTGCAACTCACCGAAGAAGACGAAGCGTTTTTGCAGCCCCACGTATATGGCGAGGCTAACTCATTCGAGGTCGTTCACCTGGACTTCGACGGGCCGGGGAGCGATGGCCGGTAAAGCAGAGAAAGCCGTCGTTTTTCGGTACGGCGGGCGGTTCGGGCATTTCTTGAAGGCCGAGGCGAGCGTGAGCGCCCTCAGCTACCCGATACCGCCCCGCACCGCGTTGCTCGGCATGATCGGAGCCGTGCTCGGCCTCGAAAAGGACACGCCGCAAGCCGAACTCGCAGATGCCCTGATCTCCGTATCCGGCCCAATTCCCCGAACGCACTGGCACCGGGTCAAGCTCCGTAAAGACCCACCGACGCCTCTGCCCCGCAGCGTAACGAAGGGAGCTAAAGGAAGCTCCGCCCCGGAGAAGGCCACTCTCATCCGACAGGAGTGGCTCTTCAACCCTTCGTACACGGTGACCGCCTGCCTACCCCCCGGGTACCATGAAGACCTGGTTTCCCGATTGCGAGAGGGACACTGGCACTACTCTCCTTGTCTGGGTTTAAGTGAGATGCCCGCCCGCCTGGAGTACGTGGAAGAAGGCGCCGCTTCTCCTCTGCCTTCCGGAAGCGAAATTCTTTGCGCCAGCGTTGCGCGTAGGGACGTGGCTACGCTGGATGGGCGCGGAACGCTCGAAGCTTCGTCCAATGGCGAACCGCTGGCGCTATTGCCGCTGAGGATGCCGCGAGAGGTTACCGTGGATCGGGTTTTCACCCACGCGGACTACATGGTCGAGCGTTCCGGCCTGCTCATGCCACTACGGGCGGACGCCGCCTATGAGGTAAGTTCCGCCACGGGTACGAAGGTGGTTACCTTTTTATGATGCCGGACGATGGGAAGCTACTCTCACACCCGGACAAGCTACTCTCCACGCACGTCGCGGATGTCCGCGAGGCGACACAAAAGATATTGGATCGGTACAGCCCAGACGCCGAGCGCGAGCGGCTCATCTCGGACATAGTGAGCCTGCATGATCTCGGCAAGACGAGCCCGGCCTTCCAGAAGTACATCCGCGACCCAAGCGGTTACCGGGGAGCACGCAACGGGAAAGCTCATACGCCGGTAGGGTTCACGGCGGCCCTATTGCTGGGAGAGCGTCGGGGTCGAGACTCGTTTTGGAAGCTGTGCGTGTCCGCGGCGGTGCTCGGACATCATTCGGGCTTCCCAAACGCTAACCGGCTGACGGATCACTTCCTGCTCGGTGATGAGTGGGCCAGGATCATTGACGGACAAGCCGCTGCAATACCCGCTAGTGAGGTCTCCGAGCTGACGGGGTTCCCTCTCGAAGAGATCCTTACGGACCCGGACTTTCGCGGAGCCGCCTACGATGCGGCCGAGGAACTGATCGAAGAGCTTCAAGACAAGGTCAAGGCCGACCTTTCGGGTGCCGTCGCGGATCGTCTCAAGATGCAATTCGCTTTTAGCATCCTGCTCGAAGCAGACAAGGCGTTTCTGGCTCTCTCACCAGAGGCGAGAAAAGAATACAGGTCCGTCTCCGAAGCGAACCTGCCTCCGGCTTTAGTCGAGGAATATCTGAAAAGCTACGGACCCTCGGAGATCAACACACTCAGGACGAGCGCCCGAAGGCAGGCGCTGGAAACGCTTCGGGCGAATCCGAATCGGCGGCTGTGGACCCTCGCCTTGCCCACGGGGCTCGGTAAGACGCTGACGGCGGCGAGTCTGGCGTTGAGTTTGCGGGAGGCTTCGCCGGAAGTAAGGAAGCGCCGCATCTTTCTGGTGCTGCCTTTCCTCTCGATCATAGACCAGACCGCCGGAGTTTACGGCGAGCTCCTCGGCAAGAAGACGCCACCTTCCACGCTCATGCAGAGCCACAGTCTGAGCGAGCGCGTCTACGACACGGAGGAAGAGCGCGACGCCGAATTCTTCCTCGACACCTGGAGCTCAGAGATCGTTATAACCACCTTCGACCAATTTCTTCTCAGTATGCTCGGCGACCGTTCGCGACACCAGATGAGGTTCCACAATCTGTCAGACGCCGTTTTGATCTTCGATGAAGTGCAAGCTCTACCCACGCAACTCTGGGACCTCGTGAACCATTCACTTACGCAGCTCACGCAACATCTCGGCAGCACCGCCATACTAATGTCCGCCACCCAACCCGGCTTCGCCACCGAAGCCGCAGCCTTGATCGAAGCCCCGACCGTCTATTACGACGCTTTCAGCCGCTACCAACTAGTACTCAAACACAAGCATTCCACCAAGCTCGAAGACTTTATAGAGAGCGTTCTCATTCGCCGCGCAGGCCTGGAGGAAGAGCGCGTCCTCATAACGCTAAACACTCGTGCCAGCGCCCGCGCCGTACGCGATGCTCTAGCGAAGGAATGGAAAACTCCAGTCTACTTCCTAACCGCCGACGTGACGCCGAAGGACAGGCTCGCGGCGATAAAGGAGATCAAGGACAACGAAGGACCTTGCCTGGTAGTCTCCACACAGGTCATAGAGGCCGGAGTGGATCTAGATATGAGCCTGGTGATGCGGGACTTCGCGCCTCTGGACAGCTTGATTCAGTTAGCCGGTCGCTGCAACCGCAACGCCCGTTGGTCTCGCAAGGACGCGGAGATTTACCACCTGATCAACCAGCAGGGTCGTTCCTTCGCCGAGATGGTCTACACCGTCGGCCGCGGCAGCCCGGACGTGAGGCTCGAAGAGACACGCCGCGTACTCGAAGCCTACGAAGTAGTACCCGAAGAGGCCGTGCTAGGGGTCTGCGATGATTACTTTACCCGCTTGCGGAATGGCAAGGATTTGGGCGTCAAGCACACTCGTGATTGGGCGTCGCTCGCTGACAAGCAGCCGAATATAAGAGAACTTCTACGGGGCGACAGCACCGGGCAAGTGCAACTAATAGTCGTCGAGAGAGACGAAGAGGATCTGACTGCCGACATCGAGGCGGCTCTGGAAGTGCGGGATCGCTGGGAGCGCCGCCGCGCCTTGAGGAAACTTGCGGGACGCATCGCACGGGTGACGGTCTCGGTATGGGTCAGGAAAGGCTGGCACCCCACAGAGATCGCCAACCCGCTGGGCCGTTACGATTCGAGCAAGCCTCTGGAACATCCGTGGTGGATAGTGCATTCCGGTAACTACGATCCCGAAACTGGCCTGAAGACCGAAGGAGAGCCCTTTCTATGAGCACGCAGGTCACCGGGACGCTGGTCTGGTACTACGCTATCTGCCCGAGGGAGGCGTGGCTGATGGCGCATGAGATCGAGCCGGAGAAGGACTTCGACCTGCTGGCCGAGGGACGGCTGAACCAGGAGGCGCACTACAATCGGGCGACGAAGGAGCTGGCGCTGCCGGGGATGCGCCTGGATCAGATCCGTCGAGAAGGCGACAAGCTGATCGTCTCGGAGGTAAAGAAGTCCTCGCGCTTCCTGCCCGCCACGCGCCTCCAGCTCGGCTACTACCTCTGGCGGCTGGCAGAGGAGGGGATGGAGGCGGCCGGGGAGATCCTGGTCCCCGAGGAGCGCAAGCGCGAGACGTTGGAGCTGACATCTGAGCTGAAGACGGAGATCGAGCAGATGGTCGCGAAGATAGAGGCACTCGTCCGGGAACCCGCGCCGCCACCCGCGAAGAATATCCCCTTCTGCAAGAAGTGCGCCTACGCGGAGTTCTGCTGGTCGTGACGAGGAAGCCTGTCTACATCTTCAACGGCGGCGAGCTGGAACGCCACCAGAACACGCTGCGCTTTACGACGGCCGAGGGGCGGCGTTTCGTGCCAGTGGAGACGACGGCGGAGATCCACGTCTTCGGTGAGATCGAGCTGAACACGAAGCTTCTGAACTTCCTGAGCCGGAACCACATCCCCCTGCACGTCTACAACTACTACGGTTACTGGGCCGGCTCGTACATGCCCCGCGAGCAGTACGTCTCGGGGCACATGACGCTCAACCAGGCCGCCCACTGCATGGACGCCGAAAAGCGCATGGTGCTGGCCCGCACGTTCGTGTCCGGCGCCCTGGCGAACATGGAGAGGATCCTCAAATACTACAACCGCCGCGGCACCGACCTTGGAGACGTCGTCGAGAGTTTTGCCTTGAGGAGGACCCTCATAGATCAACCCGCCACGACCGAGGAGCTTATGGCTTTGGAAGGCGGGAGCCGCGAGCTCTACTACAAGTCCTGGGACTTCATCTTGAAGGGCGACGATTTCGAGTTCGGCCAGCGCACGCGGCGGCCTCCGGCGAACAGGGTCAACGCCCTCGTCTCCTTCGGCAACAGCCTGATGTACGTCACGGTCCTCTCCGAAATCTACCGGACCCATCTCGACCCGAGGATAGGCTTCTTGCACACGACCAACCAGCGCCGCTACACTCTCAACCTGGACGTGGCGGAGATCTTCAAACCCATCATAGTGGATCGCGTCATCTTCACCCTCATAAACCGCGGCGCCTTGCAATCTAAAGACTTCCGCGGCGGCAGCGAAGCCGAGGGCGTCTTCCTCACGGAGAAGGGACGCAAGACCTTCCTCGAAGCCTACGAGTCCCGGCTCAAGGAGACTGTCCAGCATCCCAAGCTCGGCCGGGCCGTCTCCTACCGACGACTCATCCGGTTGGAGCTCTATAAGATCGAGAAGCACCTCCTGGGCGACGAGACCTACGAACCCTACGTCTCCAGGTGGTAGCGTGTTCGTCCTCATGATCTACGACGTCAACGTAGACAGGGTCACCAAAGTGCTCAAGATCGGACGCAAGTACCTCAACCATATCCAGAACTCCGTCCTCGAAGGCGAACTCAGCCCCGCCCAGTACAAAAAGCTCAAACACGAGGTCACCCAGATCATAAACCCCGAACATGACAGCGTCCGCTTCTACCTGCTCCGTACCACGCAGTACATGACCGTAGATAAGCTGGGTGTCCCCTCCCGCCCCGGAGACGCCCAAGACTTCCTGTAAGTCAACCCAAAGTAGCGTTCAAACTCGCAGGGTTCGACGAACATAGATTTTCCTGCAAATCACGAATTTCAGCACTATACCGGCGTTCCAACCTGTCCCTCCAAACCCCTACAAGCACTTGTCGAAACACCTGCAATCCGCTATATTCCAGGTTAGTTCGGAGCCTACCTACGAGGATTTGAAACGCAATAGGTAAACGAACCCCCACAGGAAGGAGGCGTTCGGAGCCTACCTACGAGGATTTGAAACGCGAGTACATCCGGCGCACCCGTTCGCGCATCCGCGTTCGGAGCCTACCTACGAGGATTTGAAACAGCTAGCGTGACAGTCGAGAAGAGAATGCAGGCCGGTTCGGAGCCTACCTACGAGGATTTGAAACCCTCGACACCAGCGCGGCGAACCTCGGCAACACGAAGTTCGGAGCCTACCTACGAGGATTTGAAACTGTACTTCTCCATCTTGAAGGTGTGGTAGAGATCGTTCGGAGCCTACCTACGAGGATTTGAAACGCAGTCAGCGGATTCTCAGCGGTGTTCGCGAAGTACACGTTCGGAGCCTACCTACGAGGATTTGAAACACATCTCCTCCAATGAGGCGTTCCCGCGTGACAAGGTTCGGAGCCTACCTACGAGGATTTGAAACTTTCGGAAAACGGTCACTTTCGCGCTATGTGCCCGGGTTCGGAGCCTACCTACGAGGATTTGAAACCCGGAGTAACAAGCCCCAACGGTAGTGCCGCGCCGGGTTCGGAGCCTACCTACGAGGATTTGAAACCGAGCCGGGCTGGACGTCGCAGGTCCTGGTGACGATGTTCGGAGCCTACCTACGAGGATTTGAAACGATTCATACCTGACCTCATAACCGCGTTTGGTCATCGTTCGGAGCCTACCTACGAGGATTTGAAACTAATATAAACAATTCCTCTAAGCGGACCAGTCCCGTGGGTTCGGAGCCTACCTACGAGGATTTGAAACATTTTTGCAGGCATCGGAGCAATAAACCGCGCGGGCAGTTCGGAGCCTACCTACGAGGATTTGAAACAGCGACTGTTGGCCGGGGGCCTGATCGGGGGCCACTGTTCGGAGCCTACCTACGAGGATTTGAAACATTGCTACAGACGCGGTATGCAACCTTTTAAGGAAGGGGGCGTTCGGAGCCTCCCTACGAGGATTTGAAACTAAGCTCACACTCGTATAGCCCATCCTGGTCGGGGTCTGTTCGGAGCCTACCTACGAGGATTTGAAACAGGAGAGTGGGAAGAAGAAGGAGGTACCGCTTTCCGGTTCGGAGCCTACCTACGAGGATTTGAAACAAGAATTCTTGAGACTGCCTCAGGGCCGGGGCTAGGGTTCGGAGCCTACCTACGAGGATTTGAAACATAACAGTCTCAAAGCACCAATGGATGGGCTCAAGGGCGGTTCGGAGCCTACCTACGAGGATTTGAAACTTGTAGAACTTGCGCGCCGCACCCTTGAGACGGCCCTTGTTCGGAGCCTACCTACGAGGATTTGAAACGCATCTGATGAGCCATTGGCACCGTCGCCTACGGCGGTTCGGATCCTACCTACGAGGATTTGAAACTCCGGAGCCTTCGTGCCAACGTAAGCGCCACCAAACGTGTTCGGAGCCTACCTACGAGGATTTGAAACTGAAAGTTCCACATCGAGAAGGCGGTCGTCGGGTCAAGTTCGGAGCCTACCTACGAGGATTTGAAACTATTGCTACCAGACTAGGACATTAACCCCGTCCCCTATAGGCGCTATGAGCTTTGCGGAAACAAACTAAGGAACACTAAGTCCACCGATGTGGAATTTCTAGAATCAAGGATACTTGTTTATATATCAGTCTATCCGTTGGAGTGAACGCAATGGCCAACAAAACGTCCAAGAAGTCAACTAAGGTCGCAAAGCCGGCTCTCCTCGCAGGCGGCAACCCTCAGATCGCGAAGGCCGATGGCGCCGGACCACCGGTCTTGCGCTTCGAGGCACAGCTCTTTCAGCATCCTAAGACTGCGAAAACCGATTTCCAGACCCTGCTCAACGTTCCGGTGTGGGTCAGCAAGCAATTTCCCTCGCACGTCTCGACCAAGGTCGAAGGCACCATCAACGGTCATCCTTTCCGAGCGGCACTGGAACCCAACACATCCGGAAGCCACTGGCTGCGTGTGAACAAGGCCATGCTCAAGGGCGCTGATGCCGACGCGGGCGCCACGGTGAAACTCGCTATCTTGGGACCAGAGCCTGAACCGACTGTCCCCGCCGATCTCCGAGGCGCCCTTACCACTTCTCAAGAGGCGAAGACGCTGTGGGACGACCTCACGACCATGGGTCGTCGCGATTGGGTCCGCTGGATCGAATCGGCCAAGCAACCTGAGACCCGGGCCCGCCGGGTCACACGAACCGTCGAACAGCTTTCCTCGGGAAAGCGGCGCGCTTGTTGTGTAAATGTCTATGAATATATGCTGTGTCGCATTCAAGAATCTGAGCAGACCGAAGAGGCTTAAATCAAACAAATTCTCGTGCATTTGTTTGGGCGGATGCGCACGAGGCCAGGGCCAGACGACGAACACTGACGGAGGAGATCGCGGCGAAGTTACTGAAGCTGAAACCGCCTCTTTGACGTTACGTGAGCAGACGAGACGCTAAAAGGGTCTGAAGGCGCTACCTCTGAGCGGGGGAAGGAGTCGGGTGAGGGCCTCTCTGCCGGACCACCAAACGGGCGTCCGGTCCCGGAGGTGGCTGGCATGAGCATGAGAACACGGTACCGCAAGGTTCAGCTAACTGGCACTGTAGGACTAAGAGCAGACCCCGCCGCGATGTCCGCGGCCAATAAGAGGGAAACACGGGGAGCATAAAATTCCCGGCGGCAACTTCTCCGCTGCTGACGTGGAGAGTGGCGCGGAAGGCGACCTATATTGCGACGGCTCTTGTCAGTGTGCCCCCGCTTTGGCCGTCAACTGCCTCGGAGCGAGACCCCTGCCTACCTGATCTTGCGGAATGTGAGGTCAAAGTCGGTCTCCCACATGCGCCCGACCAGTGCCTTCTCCCAGCGGCCTGAGATCGTGTTGCCGTCATCGCTGATCGTCGCGGCGAAGCGCTGCGCGAACGGTTCTCCCTCGCGCCAGAGCTTCCATTGCCCATCTCCGATGCTCATCTCGTAGACGCGGCAGACGCCGCGCTCGTCGGAGTAAAGCTGGTAGTAGGTCCCGTTGGCGGCGTCGCATCCCATAATCGAGATGCCGTCGGGCGCCTCGGGCATGTCCACCGTCGAGCGCTGCACCAGGTGTGCTCCCGAGTCGTGCCATTCGATCGTCGCCCGCGCTTCAAGGAGTTGTGCACGGAGCGGGACTTGAGGTGGCGTAGGGAGAGGTGCGGCGTGGCCCTCCCCGAAGAGAAGTCCCGGGAACGCCGACTCCAGCGTCCGCGCTCGACGCACGAGACTGGCAAGACGAGCTCCGATGCCGCCCCGACGAGCACGCTTGAGTTGACTACGCGGTTCTGCTTGGCCCCGATCAGTTCGTCGCCTTCCAGGATCAGGACCGGCACGGCCGCGCCGTTTATGATGCGCAGCTCCGGCACGCTACCCTCTCGTCCAGCTCCTCTACGCGCAGTGCTCCGCCTTCGAGAGCTTCGTCGAGAAGCGTGAATTCCTCCTCAGCGGACGTCATCCCACCCACGAGTGGGAATAGGTGCAGCGGACTCTGGGAGACAGGCCTCCCTAACTCCACTTGTTCCAGGGTCTTGCTCAACGTGTCGTTCACAGCCTTCTCCTCTCTTTGTTTACCGAACGTAGTATCCGCGAGAGGGTGGACGGAACTTCTAACAAGGACTCGGCGAGCTCAAGAAACATTTCCCTCGACCTGTTTAACTGGATAAACTGCCAAACTCTGCCACCGAAGCTGAGTCTCCCTGGGCATGTCCTTCGCGACCTTCACTCAGAGAGGAAGCCTCTCGCGTAGAATAGATGAACCTTGAACGGTTTCGTAGAAACGGCCCCGACCACTGACGCGTACTGGCGTTCCGTCATCCTATTCGGCAAGAACTCGGCCTCCTACAAGTTCGCCCTGGGACGGTCGCTCCTGGAGGTTGCCAACCGGGGCGAGACCTTCGTCTCCTTGGAGGAGCTTGCGGAGCCGTACGCCCGTCATCTGGTAGAGCACCTCGGGCGGACAGACCGCCAGGGAACTACGGCATCGAGCCGCTTTCTGGACGCTTGCCGACAATTCGCCGAGGGCGGCATCACGAAAGACCAGTTGATCGCGCGAGCCGTCAAGCTCGGCTTCGCCAACGTCCTCGACTCCTTCCACAATGTGAACCAGAGGGAGATCCCCGTGCGCTTCTTCATCGACGAACGAGGGACGCGAAGCGGCATAAACCTTACCGACGAGCTCCTTGGCCTCAAGGACACCTTCCAGCATGAGAACCTCGACCACGAGGTAGAGGCCCGCTGGCGCCTCGTCGAGACCGCCTGGTCACTGGACGTCACCCCCACCCTGCTGGTCGCGAGGTACGAACCGCTAGGCGGCGAGATCTACGTGGAGGCGGGGGGAGCCCGTCGCCACGCCGTGACATCGGGCAGGGACGCGCTGAACGGCTACCAGAAGGGCAGATGCTTCTACTGCTCCTCCGAGATCAGCGTCGTGGCCGGTAACAAAGAGCTCTGCGATGTGGACCACTTCTTCCCCCACACGCTCGTCCGCTTTCTTCCCGGTGGCCGCGGCAACCTAGACGGGGTGTGGAACCTAGTCTTGAGTTGCCGGGCGTGCAACAGGGGTAAGGAGGGCAAGGCGGCGCGGCTGCCGACGATCAGATACCTGGAGAGGCTTCACCGCCGCAACGAGTACCTGATCTGGAGCCACCACCCTCTGAGGGAGACCCTAATCTCTCAGACGGGACGCACAGAGGCCGAGCGGAGGAGCTTCCTTCAGGGGATAGAGGCCTTCGCCGCCGAGAGGCTGGTGAGTAGATGGGAGCCGCCCGATGAGCTCAGACCCATACTCTAGCGGGGTGCACCAGCCGACCCTAGCGTACTACGAGGCCAACGCGCCGCGCTTCTTCGAGGATACACGCGACGTCGATCTGAGCCCACTCTACGAACCGTTCCTGTCCAGGCTACCTTCCGGAGCCCATATCCTCGACGCTGGTTGCGGATCGGGGCGCGACAGCCTCTACTTTCTCGACAACGGCTCCTACGTAATCTCCTTCGACGCCTCGGAGGCCATGGTGCGCCTGGCCGCCAAGCATCTGGGGCGTCCCGTGCTCCGATTAGCCTTCGATCAGGTGGGCTTCGAGGAGCGCTTCGACGGGGTGTGGGCATGCGCCTCGCTCCTGCACGTACCGCGCCGGGCGATGGCCCGCACTCTAAGCCGCCTGGCTTCCTCACTCAAGCGAGGTGGTACGCTCTACGCCTCGTTCAGGTACGGCGACGACGAGGTCGTCCGGAAAGGCCGCCTGTTCACCGACTACACAGAGGAAGGGTTCGAGGGGTTGCTCGGAGCCCTGCCTGATCTGGAGCTCGTCAGGACGTGGCAGACGGCAGACCTTCGACCACATCGCGCCGGCACGACTTGGCTGAACACTTTATCGCGGAGGCGATAGGCGCTCTCCCCGCACCGCCGCTAGCGTGGCCAGATACACAATGCTACCGCAGTGAACTCGCCAGCATTCGAGGAACGACGGCCGCCGCCAGACTAGGGAGTTCGAGTGCCCGAACGCTGGCTGGCAGGTATATTATCGTGCAAGTCGGTGAGAGGGAAACAAGAACGGGACTACCTCGCTAGGTCGCGTCTTAGGAAGGGAAAAAGCGTGAACGGGAAGCAAGTGAGGACCTCGAAGTCTGACCCCATAATACGGGATCCGCTTGTTCACTTACTGCTTCGAAGCGCCAGCGAAAGGTCATGAGCGCGAAACGCTAGCTGGAGCATCAGGCGTGGCGTCACTATACAGCCGGATTCCGTATAAGTTCGATTTTATGCCGGAGGATCGGATCGGAACCCGTGGTCGGTTGGGCATGACCTTCGCGCCGGGCATGAGGGCTCCATCCCTGGGCGGAGACTGGGAGCGGGACCTGACTACGGACCTGAAGGCTCTTGAGGAAGAGCACAGGATCGCGGTACTCGTCTCGCTCATGAAGGAGCACGAGTACAGCGGCTACGGGATCCCCGAGCTGTACGAACGCGACGAGTTCGGCGGCATAGCGGTGCGACGCTTCGCCATACAGGACATGGGCATCCCACAGGAGGCCGAGTCTCTTGGGTTCGAGGCGATGGTCCGGGAGGTGATCGAGAACCTCGAGCGCGGCCAGGGCGTCGTGGTTCACTGCCGCGGGGGCCTCGGACGCACCGGCACGGTAGCAGCCTGCGTTCAAGTCGCCCTCGGGAACCACACCGCCGACGAGGCCATAGAAGCCGTGCGGGCGGCCCGGAAGGGGACAGTGCAGACCCAAGAGCAGGAGGACTTCGTGCGCCGCTTCGAGGACACTCTCAATGAGCGAGAGGGAGAGACCTCATGAAGGCTGAGGATCTGCATGCGCTCTCCCCAAGGGAGGACAGACGGGCAGGAGCGATACTGGGCCTCGCTGTAGGCGACGCACTTGGGGCGACCTACGAGTTCTGCTCTCCCAATGAGATTCCCGAGGGACCGTTAGAGATGGTCGGCGGGGGTTGGCTAGATCTCGAACCAGGAGAGACGACCGACGACACCGCGCTCACCAAGGCGGTCTTAAAAGCTTATGATGATAGAGGCTCTCTAGACCTGCGCCGGGTCCGAGACGAGATGCTCCGCTGGCAGGACACCCGGCCTAAGGACATTGGCAACCAGACCCGCAAGGCGCTCAACTACCTGAGGGAACATCCTGAGGCCCTCTCCCTGCCTGAGGATTCCGACGCTCAAGGCAACGGCGCAGTGATGCGAGCCGCACCTCACGGGGTCAAAACCAGGGATGCTAACGAAGCGGTCGACAACGCGTGGAGGGAGGCTGGGCTCACCCACCCATCCTGGGAATCCCGCGCCTCAAGCGGACTGGTCGCGGCGCTCACAGCACACCTGATCAACGGGAAGCGGCCCGAAGAGGCACTAGAAGGTTCGTTCTCCTTTCTAGAGATCAAGAACGAATCCGGCAAACAGGTGCGTGAAACTCTGCGCCCGCTAGAGCGCTATGAGCACAACCCAGGTGGATGGACGATCTACACGACTCGGCTTGCTCTGCTGTGCCTGCTCGATACCCGAGAATTCCGCTCAGGAGTCGAGACCCTGGTTCGGCTTGGCGGTGACGCCGACACCAACGCAGCAGTCGCGGGTGCCCTGCTCGGTGCTCTGTTCGGAGTCAAAGACATACCGTTAGAGTGGCTCGAGAGCCTGCGAGACAGGGATACGCTGCTTGCCATGCTTTAGTGAACCTTCACGTTGAGCATAGTTGAGCGTCCGGTCAGTTCTTCTACAAACACACCACCTAGAACACCGCTGCAAACACCGTAAGACCCTCGGATGGTCAGGACATGAGGTGCGGCAAAGGTAGTTAGCGTGTAAGACATACTCACGTACGGTTACCATGGCGGTGGCGACGATCCCGACGATGGTGACGATGGGTAGTGGCTACAAGCCGAATGATAGAATCGAGGAATGATTACTCGAATCATCACCTGCTATCACTGCGACAACGAAAACATCGTCAAGAATGGCAAGGCTCCAAACGGCAAACAGAAGTACCTCTGCCATGATTGCGCCAGGCAAAGCCGCGAGGATCCCAGCTCCAATGCCTACGCGCCACAAAGGCGCGAGGAGATC
>JAABVA010001044.1_pt1 | contig 30792 bp, 34 predicted proteins | sample 5560331 | NCBI WGS metagenome assembly JAABVA01 (sample SAMN12812661, study PRJNA571458) | rock metagenome | isolation source: Antarctica rocks | place: Antarctica: Victoria Land, Mt New Zealand sud | collected 2016-01-07 | reverse complement strand
ACGAGGCCGGCTTCGTCGAGGACGTCTCCCGCCTGGTCGGCGAGCATGACGTCCCGGCCGACAGCTGGTCGCACGGCGACGGGCGGACCACCCGGACCAGCTCCACCCGCCGGGAGCGGATCCTGCCACCTGCCCGCGGCCGAGCTGCGGGCGCTGCCCAAAGGCACCGCGCTGCTGCTCGCCACCGGCACCCGCCCGGCGCTGCTGTCCCTGCTGCCCTGGTACGACGGGCCCCGGGCCGGCGCGGTCGCCAGCGAGGTCCAGACCGCGACGGCGGGCATCAGCCGGCGCGACGCCACGGCCAGAGTCCGATGAGCGACGACGCGGTGACAGCGCAGCTCGCCCGCCAGGCGCAGCAGCTCGACGACCTGGAGCAGGCCGTCACCGACCTGCGTACCGCGCCGCCACCCGCCGCGCCGCCACCCGCCGCGCCGCCGGCTACCGTCCCGTTCCGGTGGGCCACCCTCCGAGTTCGTCGAGCACGTCATCGCCCCGCTCTACGCCCAGCACCTCACCGGCAACGGCACGTGGTGCGCCTCCTGGTGGGACCACGACGACGCCCGCGTCCGCCTCGAAGCCGTCTGGCGAGCATGGGAAGTGCTACGGCTCGAACCGACAACCGGGATCGCCCGGTGGCTGCGCGACGTCGCCGACCCCCACATGGACCGGCTCCGCGACCGGGACCGCGGCCCGTTCCGGGCCTGCGGTGAGGGCAAGCACCTGGCCGCGCCGGCGCTGCCCGTCGAGCAGCCCCCGACCGGGTTCTGGGACCAGCATTAGCACCCCACGGGCGGCGTGTCCGCTCAGCGAGCGGCTCAGGCACCGAAAGGACCTCGCTGCGCTCGGACTCTCCCATCCGGGGCCGCGGTCCCTGCCTACGCGACCGCTGGAACAGGCAGGGGCGGGCAGGCGGGGCCTGCCCTGGCAAACGGGACCGCGACCGCGCACACTACGGGGAACCTGCCGGGACACCAGCGAGTACCGCAAGGAGACCGATCTCGGGGTCGGCGGCGGCGTTGCCGGCGACGCCGGCGACGACGGCGATGGACATGGCTGTTCCTTCCGGTGCGGTGCCGGTCTACTGCCCGGCGGGGGTGAGGTGGTCGGGAAAGTTGGGGCGGGGGTGCTCCAGCCGCAGCAGGTGCATCGGACGCCGAGGGTGCGGGGTTCGAGTGCTGTGGTGGGGGTGTGCTCGACCCGGTGGACGGTGTAGCCGTCGGGGTCGAACGGGTCGGGGCTGGTCTGGGTGACGGTGACCGGGATCGGGGTCTCGATGCGGAGCAGCAGCGCCGGGGTGCCGCAGTGCGGGCAGCCGAGCAGCACCGGCCGGACGCCGGCCTGCGTCTCAGCGTGGGGCAGTGGTAGTTGTCAGGCAGTGCCTTCTGCTGGTCAGGCGTGCCGGGGCCGGCCGGGGAGCCGGGCGGTGGTGACGGTGCGGGGGGTCCAGGCGAGGTCGCGTTCGACCAGCAGCCGGGGCAGCAGCCGGACGGTGCCGGGGGCCTGGCCGGGGGTGATGCCGCCCGGGGAGTGCAGGGCTTCGAGGTCGGCGAGGTTGGTGTAGCCCCATTCGGCGTTGTCCGAGTCACCGAGGCAGGCGTAGCCGAACGCGTCACCGGAGGCGGGGTCGTATTCGGCGCTCCACCAGTCGCAGGGACCGGTGAAGTAGTGCAGCCAGATCGTCTTGTCGCCGGTGGGGACGGGCTCGGTGCCGTACAGCCCGGGAATCCGGGCGAGCTGATCGGCTGGGGGGTAGAAGTGGTGGCCGCGTACGGTGCGGTGCCGTTCGACTGGGCTGCCGGTGGTGCTGCGGTGCAGGGTGGACATGCGGTCCTCCAACGGGGGTGGGGGAGACCGTGGTGGGTCTCCGGGCCAGGTGGGGCAGGCGCTGCTGCCTGCCCGCGAGGCCGGCCGGAGGAGCCGCAGAGGCTCCCGGTGCACGCATCCGACGCGGCCCCGGGGTCCCGGTGATGGTTGGCAGCGCCAGCGGCACACAGGGAGCCGGCGATCACGGGGTGCGGCGCGGCGGCGCTTGCGGCGGGAGGGGCGGCTACGCATCCTCCGGAGGCCCTTCCCGGCTGGGCAGTACCGGCCGCAGGCCGGTTCCGCTCGGGGTTCGTGGCCGTGCCCGGCCCTGAGGGCGGTGGATTGTGATGGTGCCGCCGCTTGTGGGTGCGTGGGGAACCCGCGTGGTGGTGGGGCCGTTGGCTACGGTCGGACGATGACCAGCGCCCCGCCCCGCGTGCTGACGATCGCCGGCTCCGACTCCGGCGGGGGTGCCGGGGTGCAGGCCGACCTCAAGACGATGCTCGCCCTGGGCGTGCACGGGATGAGCGCCGTCACCGCGGTGACCGCGCAGAACAGCGTCGGCGTGCACGACGTCTGGAACCTGCCGGTCGAGGCCGTCCGCATGCAGATCCGGGCGGTCCTCAACGACATCGGCGTCGATGCCGTGAAGACCGGCATGCTGTCCTCACCCGGGCTCGTGCAGGCAGTGGCAGACGAGCTGCGCGGACTAGGCGCCCCCCTGGTCGTCGACCCCGTCGCGGTGAGCAAGCACGGCGACACCCTGCTGGCCGACGAGGCTGTTGCCGCAGTGCGTGAGGTGCTACTACCGCTCGCCACCGTCATCACCCCGAACACCGACGAGGCACGGCTGCTGACCGGCATCGAGGTGACGAGCACTGACGACCTGCCGAAGGTGGCCGACGCGCTGCTCGCCATGGGCCCGCGGTGGGTGCTCGCGAAGGGCGGCCACCTGCCGGGCGACGCGGTCGACCTGCTGACCGACGGCCCTGAGTGTCACTGGCTCATCGGCGCCCGGCACGACAACAGGCACACCCACGGCACGGGATGCACCCTGGCCTCGGCCATCGCCGCGGGGCTCGCGTCAGGACTGGACGTCCCCGCTGCTGCTCATCAGGCGAAGGACTACGTCACCGGGGCGATCGCCGCCGGCTTTGCGCTCGGGCGGGGGATCGGTCCGGTCGACCACGCGTGGCGGTGGCGCAGCGCCGGTCAGGCCGTCGCCGGCGACTGACCTGGTCCCCGTCACGTGCTGCGAGCGTGCAAGCCGAGCGCGTCGAGCTCAAGCTGGGCGAGGCGGGCCACAACGGTCCGGTCTCCGCCGGCGGACGCTGCGGCTGTGGGAGGACTTCTTGCGCAGCAGCCTGGACACCTCGACTCTCATGCGCGACGTCAAGGCGTTCGTAGTGGACAAGCGTCGCCGGAACGTGCCGCTGCATAGGTCGCTGCGGCCGCGGCTGGGCCGGGCCGATCCGCCCTGCCTGAGGACCAGGCGGACTTTGGAGCCGACGTCGCGCAGGAGTTGTCTCAGGCCGCCGACGAGCTTGTCGCGGTTCGATGCGGACTACCGGTCGATCATGGCAACCGCGCGACGCTCGGCATGGCCGCGACGGCCCTGCTGACCCAGCGGATCGCCGTCCTCGTTTCGGTGTCGTCGCTGGCAGTGGCGGTAACGGCGCCGGCGCTCCGCTAAGACCGCCGCCGCGGGCCGTGGAGGGACGACGAGCCGGTCGGCCGTCGCCCCTCCGATGTCCGCTGGCGCCGTCAGGCTATGACCGGTATGTACGGTGAACTGTGACGGCTGACGCTTGCGCCCCGGAGGGCAACGGCCGCCTGGACGACTTGGCCGAGGTGTTCGCGGCCTGCCGGACGGCGATGCTGGAGACTGCGGATTTGGGTCACTGGCGGCCCGCGGCCGGGTCGGCCGCGGAGCGCGCCGCCGCCGGTCTGCCGCATCCGGACCCCGCGGTCGCCGACCCGGTCGGCGCGACCGGGTTCCTGCTCGTCTCCGAGGCCGTGTCAACGTTCCTGCTCGTCGCTGCGGGGCACCTCGGCGCGCTCGGCGCGCTGCACACGAGCAAGGAGGTCCTGTTCTCGCCCGGCGCACTCGTCCGCGCGGTCCTCGAGAACTGCGCCCACGCGATGTGGGTCCTCGGGCGTCACGGCGAGAGCCCGAACAACCAATTGGCCAGGGCCTACCTGGAGGACTACCTGAGCGCGGAGGAGGCGAAGAAGAACGCCGGCCGGCTGGGGGACAAGACCACCCGCGTCTACCAGGACGCCGCGTCGACGTACAGCCGGCTTCGAACGGAGATCCAGGCCCGCTTCCCCGCAACGACGCCCGCCGACCTCGCCGGCCCGCCGCGGCGGCTCGCCGGGCAGGAGCTCCCCAGCCCCGAGGCCGGCGTGAAGTGGATGTACGAGCTGCTGGGCTCCGCGTCGGGCTCATCGATCGACGCGCGGACCGCGATGGGCGTGTACGGCTACTTGTCGAATGTCACCCACCCGACGCTCTACCCAGTCCGGCAGATGCGCGAGTGGACCGTCGCGCCCGGCCACGAAGGCCACGCCACGAACACGGTCTCGGTCGACGCCGATTTTCTCGTCCGCCAAGGGACCGTCGCGGTGCTTGCGTTCTACAACGCGCTGTCCTACGTCACGTCCTACTACGGCTGGCCGACCGGCGCGCATGACGCCCTGACCGCCGCGATCGATCGGTCGCTGCCGGGGGCCATCGGCCCCTGAGACCCTGCGCCGACCGATCAGCGACCGCCGGGCTGGCCGGACCGGTCGTCGGCACCGCTCGCGGCATCCAACGACCGCGTCTGGCGGGAATCGAGCGCGGCGATGCCGTCCCCGATAGCCCCTGCCGGTACAAGAGCAAGTACAGCGAGGGATCGATGAGCGGTTACCGACCCGGAACTATGGGCGCTCAGGGTCGGTCGGGAGGGATCGGCCAATGATGTGCGCTCGGCAGCTGGCGAGCAGGACACAGAGACAGGCCGCGGCGGCGCCGGCTGCGAAGGCCGCTGTGGTGTTGACGTGGTCGACGAGGACGCCAGCCAAGGCGGCGCCCATGGCGGCCCCAGCGTTGCTGGCGGTGTTGATCCAGCTGGAGGCCTCGGTCCTTGCGCTAGCCGGCGACAGTTCATCGGCGAGCAGGTAGCCGGTGACCAGGGCGGGGGCCAGGAACAGCCCCAGCGCGGTGAGCAGCACACCAAGGACGAGCACGTGCTGGGCGACGGCGAGGGTGGCGCTGGTGAGGCTGAGAGCGGCGCCGAGGGCAAGGAGCCGGACGACTGGGGGCTGGCGCCAGAGCTTCTGGCCGTAGAGCAGTCCGCCGACGGCGCTTCCGAAAGACAGCGCGGCCAGCAGCAGGCCGGTCGAGGCGGCGTTGCCGTGTTGCTGGGCGAAGGCGGGCGCGGCGATCTCGACGGTTCCCAGCACGAGACCGACCCGAGCAGGGCCACGAGCAGCGGGCGGAAGCCTGGCTGACGAAGCGGCCGGTCGCGTCGGTATGCGACCTTGTCCGGCAGGGGGCGTGGACCGATGCTTACCGGTGATCGGGTCATCGCCAGGGAGCCGGCGAGCGCCAGGCCGGCGCTGGCTATCAGGCCCAGCGCCGGAGGAGCGACGGCCGCGGTCAGGCCCACCAGGAGCGGGCCGGTGACAAACAGCAGCTCCTCGTCGACGGCGTCCAGGCTGTAGGCGCGGGCAAGCATCGCCGGGTCGTCAACACAGCGCGAAAGTGGATGGGGGTGGTGGGGTTGTTGGCCAGTGCGCGTGAGATCCGGGCCGCGGTACGAGCACAGCATGCTCAGCAAGTCAGAGGCCGTCAGGGTGCGGCGCTAGCGGTAGCCGCAGCCTGGGACAAGGTCGGGAAAGCCCGCGAGCACCTGACGGCCGCCGAACGCCAGGCTGGTGCCGTCGTCACAGCTGCGACGGCGCAGCTGCCGCTGCCAGTCCTTGCAGCGCTCGCCGGGATACCCATCACCGATCTACGCCGACTGGTACGCACCGGCAAGGACGCGGCGAGGCCCGAACAATCCGGTAGCGCTCCAGACCAACCCGAGCCGGCCGGCGACCCATCAGCGGCCGTGCACTGAACGCGCCGCACGGCCGGTGCTCCTCCGACAGGCGGAGCGGACGCCACTTTGCCGGATACGCGAACTACTCACCGGCGGCGGGCCGGCCGGCGACCCCCGGCCGAGGCGCTTACGGTAGCTGCTGCTGTGCACAGCAGCCCGCTGACAGCCGGCGCCGGCGCCGGCGCCCGGCGGCCCTACCGGGTGGAGGCGATCCGGCTCTCGACGCGTACCCCGGGCTACGCCTTCGCCACCATCGACCCGACCACCCCGCAGCTCGACGGCGCCGCCGTCGCGCTCCGCGCCACCCCCGACCCGAGCGGACGCCTCACCTGGCGGGTGTTCGACATCGGCAGCCAGCACGTCGGCTGCTCGGCTCCCGCCGCGGTGCGCAGCGAGTTCGCACTGCACTGCTAGCCGGCGTAAGGGCTGCCGCCGCGCTGGAGTCAGTAGCCGCCCCACTTGTCCGGTCGGACGCTGAGCGCGCCCAAAAAGTGGCAGGGACGCACCTCTAGTCATGATCGATCGGGTCCGTCTGGCGCCGCCCGCTGCCCGTGCTCGAGTAGACGGACTGCCAAACGCACGCGGATTCGCCACTTCCGCGCAGATGTGCGATTCTCGCACCATGGGTGTCGACAGGGGAGATCGGTCGCCGAACTTCGGGGCGCGCATCACCCAGGCGCGCGATGACGCCGACATGACCCAAGCCGAACTGGCGCGAGCGGTCGGGCTGGATAGGACAGCGGTTGCAAAGCTCGAGGGCGGCACACGCAAGGTGTCCGCTACCGAACTCGTCGTGATCGCGGCAGCGCTGGACCGACCGATCGACTGGTTCGTGACCGAAAGCCCCCCGGCCGTCGTCAGCCGCCGCTCAGACGCTGCCGCAGGTGGCCGATCACGCGCTCTTGACCTGAAGCTCGAACGCCTTGCTCGCGACAGCGCCTTCCTGCTCGGCCAGGGGGTGCTGACTGATCCCGGGCGGCGGTCAGCTTTGGACCTTCCGACAGACCTGGGCGCCGCCGAAGCGCTCGCCGCGCAAGCGCGGTCCCTGGCGGGGGTGGCTTCCGGGCCTGTCCTGGACCTGCAGCGGGTAGTCGAGCGCGTGGGCTTGTTGGCGTTCTGCCTCGACCTGGGCGAGTCTGGCGGCGACGCCGGCTACGTCGAAGTCGGAAACCTTGGTGTGGCCCTGATCAACGGCCATGTCGACCCCGGGCGTCGTCGGTTCAATCTGGCGCACGAGCTTGGTCATCATCTGTTCGGCGATGCGTACGCGCCGGAGGTGTTGATCGGCCCCGACAGCGGTACTGAACGGCTGATCAACGCCTTCGCGGTTCACTTCTTGCTACCGCGATCCGAAGTCACCGCGCTGTGGCAGGCTCGCGGGCAGGACGATGACAGGCTGACTGCGCTCGCCCTGTCAGCAACCTTCCGAACGAGCTGGTCCGTGACCTGCAACCAGCTCCGAAACCTCGGCCTGATCGACGATCAGACCCGGACGCGCTACCTCACGGACCGCCCCACGTCTGCTGACTGGATCGCCTTGGGCGAACGCTGGATCGCCGAACTCGATGCCCCTACAGTCCCGCCCGAGTACGGCAAGCGTGTCCTCCACGCGTACCTGGCCGGCAAGCTATCGGGCTCGCGAACAGAAGAACTCCTCTGGGGAACCGTCGTGCGGGCTGAGCTGCCCGATCAGCGCCCGCTTCCGTTGGAGTCACTGCGACGGGAGTTCGAGTCTCTGAGGTAAGCGTGGTCGTCCTCGACAACACGCCGCTGAGCCACTTCGCGCGAGCGAAAGCACTTCCCGTCCTGCAGGAACTCACCGCCGGCTTCCGGCGGATCGTGCCGTCCCAGGTCCTCCAGGAACTCGTAGCGGGCGCCGGCCAGTACCCGATCCTGAGCTCAGCGGTCACGCTGCACTGGACCGAACCCGTCGAGCTCGTCGAGACCGACGAAGTCGTGGCTTTCGCGCGCTACAAGGCCGAACTTGGCGGCGGCATCGAACGCAACAACGGAGAGGCCGCAGTTCTTGCCTGGGCGAGCGTGCACGGCGGCACGGCCCTGATCGACGAACGAGCAGCCACCCGCATCGCCCGTCGGGACAACATCGGCGTTCACGGGACGATGTGGCTGATCGTCAACGGACTTCGCGCGGGCAAGCTCGACCGGTCAGCAGCAGTCAAGATGGTCGACCAGCTCGCAGCGACCGACATGGCGGTCCCGACAGACGGCGCCGGACTGATCAACTGGGCCTACCAAGAGGGCCTTCTTCCATAGTCCACCGGTCCTACCTTGCCCGGGTCTACCTGCTAAGCCGTCGATGTCCGGCCGCCTGGAACAGTGACGGTCCGGACAGGTACGGCGGCTCTACAGGGTGAGGCCTTCGGTGGCGTTGTCCCGGAACAGGCTGCCTTCACGGATGTAGCGCCGGACCATCGGCAGGCTCTTGTGCCCGGTCTGCTTCATGATCGCTCGTTCGCTCTTCCCGGCGGCGGCGGCGCTGGTGGCGAACCCGGCCCGCAGGCTGTGCCCGGCCAGGTCGAGATCGCCGAGCCCGGCGGCTAGCGCGGTGCGCTGCACGACCCGGGCGACGGCCTTGTCGGTGAGCCGACTGCCGGCGAGCTGGCCGTGCCGGTTGACCGGGCGGAACACCGGCGTCCGCTGTTGTCCGCCCTGCTCAACCTGCCGGTGGTCGCCATCGAGGTGGACATGCTGTTCGGCGAGGGCAGCATCGAGGGCGTTCAGCCACGCCTGGTACACCTCCGCCGGGCAGGAGTCGGCAGCGCCGGTGTGCAGCATCGCAATCCGCCGGCCGGCGGCGTCCTGGTCGGTCTTGGACCGGCGCAGCGTCACCACCAGGCCCTGTTCGTTCACGTCCACGTCATCGACGTCGAGCGCGACGAGCTCGCTGCGGCGAAGCGCGCCGTAGAACCCCAGAACCAGCAGCGCCCGGTCCCGGGCGGCCAACAGCGCCTTGCCTGGCTCTTTGGGCAGCGCGTCGAGCAGCCTCCGGACCTGGTGGGCAACCAGCGGGTCCTTGCCCGCCGGGCTGATGCCGTGCACCCGGCGGATCCCAGCCAAGGTGGTGCGCACCAGCGGGCTGGCGGTGGGGGAGGAGTGCCCGGCTGCCTGGTGCACCGCGCTGATCGCCGAGCAGCGGCGGATCAGCGTCGCGACCTTCAGCGTCGCGGCGTACTCGGCCAGGTAGATCGCGACCGTCTCCGGGGCTGCCGGCAGGTGGCCCAGCGGCCAGCCGTCGTTCCCGTGTTGGCTGGCGCACCAGTCGGTGAAGTGCACCCAGTCATTCGCGTAGGCGCGTCGGGTGCTGTCGGCGCGGGCCGCGAGCAGGTACCCCTGGGCCCGTCGCTGCCCGGTCTGCACCATGGCCTGCGCGACTGGCCGGCTGTCGATCACGGCTGGCGGCGGCGGGAGCAGTTCGGTCATGGGTTGAGCCACGCTCGGGCCTGGCCGAGCAGCTCGTCGTAGCGGCGCTGCCGATCGGCCGGGCTGTGCTCGTCGACGGGCAGGCCGAGCTGGCCTGCGTGCTGGTGGGCGGCCATCCACTCGGCCCGGGCCGCGGCGAGCGCGTCCAGGGTGCCATCGCGGCGCAACACGAGGGTGTCCTCGACGCCGAAGTGCTCGAGCAGCTCGACGGCGAGCCGGCGGGTGGCCTGCACCAGCACCGCCGGGTCGGCCAACTCGGCCGCAGTCGTGGTCAGCACCCCACTGGCGGGGGCCACTGAGCTCAGGGGGAGATCCGCGGCGCCCGGCGGCGGGTACTGCCCGATCGGCTTGCCGTCCGGGTCGCGCTTCTCGTCGACGATCCGAACCCCGAGCTCTGGGGCTGGTGGGTCTGCGGCACTGTCACCAGCGGCGACGGTTCCAGCCGGGCTTGCAGGTGCATCAGGCCTGCTTGGGCGCCCGAGCAGCGCATGTGGTTGAGGGCGACCTCGAGCCCGGTGAGCAGCCAGGTCTCTAACCTGTCCCGGCGCACCGGCAGGAACACCTGGCCGTCGAGCAGCGTCTGCCCTGGCTGAGCCGGCCAGGCCAGTTGACCGACACCGGCTACCAGCTCGGGGGCGCCGGCGACGTTGGCGGCCAGGACGGCGCCGCCGTCGTCGGCGACCTCGAGCCGCCACTGGCTGGACCGATCGGCCGGGCCGGTCAGGTGCTCGCCGGTGAACACCACCCTTCCGGGCCGCCGGATCGCCACGGTCGACGGGTCCAGCGTCGGAACCGGAGCGGATCGCTCGACCCACTCGCGGAGGTCGTGCTGCCGGCGCTCGCGCGCCGACTCGCCGCTCTGAAGGCCGGTATTGCCGTTCGGTGCCGCGGGCACTGCGGTGACCAGCAGCCAGCAGCTGTTCTCCCGGTTGAGCTGGGGGCTCACCTGCTCGAACAAGCCGGCCAGGCGCTCAGCTGGCGGTGGGACGACAGGGACCGATCCCGATTCCAGCTCGGCGAGGCGCTCACGGGCGACGGCCAGCAGCTGCTCCAACTGGCGCCGGTCCTGCTCCTCGCCTGCTCGAGGCTGCGACGCATGCGCGGTGCGCAGCAGGGCGATGTCGGTCTCGAGCCGCGACCGCTGGTCGGCTGCTCCTCCCAGTTCGATCTGACCGCTGGCCGCAGCAGTGGGACGAGAAGTGCCGCCCAACTCGAGGTGACCGGTGGCGGTCAGGGTTGCGGCAGCCGAGACCGAGGCCCCGCCTCCCAGGACCAGACTGGACTCCGCTGCGAGCGTCACAGCGTGCCTGAGCGCCTCCATGGTCCGCGGCGGCAGGGCCGGGACACTTCCCAGCGGGGGCGGGATGTACTCGGGCTGCTCGGTGAGCGTCCGCAGCAGGTCCTCGAGGTGGGCCCCGGTCGGCTCGGCGATCGGGAACCGTGGCACGCCCGACAAGCGCGGCGGCACGTCTCGCTCGTCGGCTCCAGGAAGCAGGACCAGCTTGACCTTGCGGATGAACTCCGTCCGGTCCTGCCCGAACAGTCCGAGTAGTTCGTCAGCCTCGGCTGCGGCACCTGCCCCGGCGGTCGGGGCGCCCCTACCCTCGATTCGTTCCCGCCAGGCGGCGTTGACCACGACGACCACGAATTCGCAGTCCTGCACCTGTTGGGGGCCGTACCGGGACCAGTCCACGGTCGGGGCGTGCAGGTGGTACAGGTCCAGGTCGACATTGATACCGGCGCGGCGCAGCCCGGTGGCGAGGTCGAGCACCTGATCGCGCCAGGCGGCTGCGTCCAGTCCGGGGTTCGGCTGGTGCGCCCAGCTCAGGAACGCGGTGACCGGGCGGCCGGGCGCTAGCATGGCTGGACCCTACTCTGAGGTCCGGTACGCTTATTTACCGGACCTCAGGAACCGGGTTGCGCAACCCCGAATCCGAGGGCAAGACCGCTGCAGGCGCTCCGCGGCAGCGCCGATGAGTTGTCCTGAGCGAGGACCTTACGATGATCGCCGTCGGGCGAGCGACCCCCTCACTGCTGGAGTCGGAGGGGCCGGCATCGACGAGGGCGACCCGGTCGTCATCCACGCCACAAGACTGCACCCACTGCTCCCTCAAAAAGGGACGCGACCCTGACGGGGCACATCGATGACGAGATCGAGCAGGCTGCAGCGCGTCACCCCGGCCACTGCCTGTGATGCCGACCGACAGACCACCAGCTGCGGTTGTGCCTGCGTGCACCGGGCTGACCACCCCCGCGCTCGACCCCCATCATGACGGGGTGGTCAGCGGCTGGGCAGTCCGGTCGCCTCTGCGGAAACCATCCTTACGCCCGCTCGTAGGTGCGGGCCAGCGAGAGCAGGCGGTCGTCGGCGAAGTGACGGCCTACCACCATCAGCCCGACCGGAAGGCCGTCGGCCTCGGCAGCAGGAATGTTGAGTGCGGGGTGGCCGGTGACGTCGAAGCTGCCAGTATTGCGGACCATGTCCCAGCCACGCAGCGTGAGGCCGGACATGGTCGCGGTCGGGTCGTGACGGTGCGCGTAGTGGGAGGCCGTCGGCATGACAATAACGTCCACGTCGGCGAGCATGTTGTCGAACGCCCGCCGCAGCACGGGCTTGAACGACTTGGCGCGGCCGTAGAAGGAGCCGAAGAAGGTCTTGTTCACGTACTGACCCGTGAGCGCGACAATCTTCACTGTCGGCGGCAGCTGGTCCCCCCCGGTCTTGATGGCTTTGCCCAGCGCGTACGAGAAGTCCTCCCAGTAGCGGCCGTCATAGCCGAACCCGACACCGCCGGTGTCAAGAAGGCTCGCCATGCCGCTGGCGAGGGTGATGAACATGGCGGCGCCGCCGGTGAGGTGCTCCGGGACCGAGACTCGAGTCACGCCACCGCGGTGCTGGACCCGCTTCACGTCGTGCGGCTGCTCACCAGCGCCGTGGATGAGGTCCGCCGCCGGGTGCAGAACGACACTCTGGGCCACCGCGGCCGCAAGGGCGATCCGCTCTACGGCATTCGCCGGGTGCTTCTGCGCGGCGCGGAAAGGCACACCCCAGCCTCCTGGGCTCGGCTGCTGGCCGGCGTCGACTCCGGCGACTCCGGCGGCCAACTCGCCCAGGTGTGGATAGCGCTGCAGGACCTGCGGCACGTCTACGGCGCCGTCTCCCTGGATCAGGCTCGCCACCGGTAGCACCGCTTCTACTGGCGGTGCGCGACCGCCCGGCGCCCCGGAGCTGACCCGCGTCGCCCGCACCATCTCCGCCTGGCAGGACGAGCTGCTCGCCTACTTCACCACCGGCGGTGCGTCCAACGGACCCACCGAAGCGGTCAACCTGCTGATCAAGAGGATCAAAAGGGTATCGGCTTCAGGTTCCGCAACTTCGCCAACTACCGGCTGCGGCTACTGCCGCACTCCGGCATCACCTGGCACGATCGGTTCACAACACGGATCCGAGGACGCAAACCACGTTCTACGTCGTAGAGAGCCGGATATAGCGCTCGGCCAGGGCGGAGTAGAGCCCGGCCTTATCGCCGAAGTGCCGGTACAGCATCGCTTCTGCGATGCCTGCCTCGGCGGCGATGTTGTCCATCGACACTGCCGCGCCGTCGCGGGCCACGACCCGGTCGGCCACCTCCAGCAGTGGATCGAGGTCCGGGGCGGGACGCGCGGTGGGCCGACCTTCCCGGTGATCGGGTAGGTCTCTCAAGCAGGCCGGCGAGCAACGTCGGTCGGGAAGGTACGCCCATGCTCAAGGTAGTGCAGACACAACAGGGAGGGCAGCTCGACGCGGCGGAGGTGCCGGCCGGGTCGCTGCTGGACGAGCAGATGCTGCAACCCATCCGGGCTCACCTCGCCACAATGCTCGGCGATCTCGTCCAGCAGTTCTTTCGGTCCAGCCCGGACAGCATGCCCAACATCAGCTGGCCGGCATGCCGCAGTGGCTCGTCGCGGCAAACCGCGGCGCGAGACGGTCAATCAGCGCCGCCATACGCCGTCACTACCGGTCAGGATCTGCCCTATGAGCCGCAGCCACCGTGGCGATTCTCTTGTTCGACACAACACCGCATACTCGCCCCGGTGGCCCCCGCCCAGCAGAAACGCCCACTGCCAACCCCATCAACACCAAAGATCACGATCTAGTCGGGTGGCCCGGAGGAAATCTGAGCGTGCGCCTGGCTCTCGGGTCAGCGGGAGTTATTGTGGCTCTTGCATGAGCTCTAGCTGGATGCCGTCGGGGTCACGCAGGTAAACGATTGTGTGGCCAGCCATCGCGCCGTCCGTCAGGTGTAGTGGCGGCGCGTTGAACGTCACCCCGCGGCCAGAGAGGCGTTCGTATACCGCCTGCACTTCGTCGACGACGAGGCAGACATGGGCTGCGCCTACGTCGTTGTTGTGCATTTCGAAGGGCCTGCCGGGCGGATTCACGTACTGCAGTAGCTCGATGCGCGTGTTGCCGACGTGCAGGAACGCGTAGTGCAGGTCGACATCGGGTACCTGCACAGTCGCGCAGAGGTCCGGCCCGGACCCGGTCTCGTCGACGACCGGTTCAAGGCCGAAGACGTCGCGATACCAGGCGAGCGACCGCTCCAGGTTTGAGACGGTGACGCCAACATGGTGCAGGCCGTGCTGCTGTTCCATGAGATTCCTCCAACGAGAAATGGGGACGCTGGGCAGGGTGGCTATAGAAAGTCCCTGAGAAAGTCCGCGGTCTCCCGCAACTGGTCAGCGAATTCCGGCTCGTCGATGTGCGTCGCCGACTTAGGTGGCGCAGAGCTGTTCGCTCGGCCGGACTTGATGTCGATCGACGTGATGGGCGGCGCGAGCTCTGCCGTCAGCGCGCCGCGGTAGTCGATGGCGCGCAACGCATTCGCTAGCGCGGGCCAGTCGACGTGCCCCCTGCCTGGCGCGCTGCGGTCGCTGTCGGCCACCTGGAAGTCGATCAGTCGATCTCCCGCCGCGAGGATCGCGGTGGCGGGGTTGGGCTCCTCGATGTTCATGTGGAACGTGTCGAGGACCACTCCGAGACCGGGATGCTCGATCTCGGAGACGAACGCGACGACGTCGGCACAACGATTGAAGAGGTAGCCCTCGAAACGGTTCAAGGCCTCGATCCCCGTCTTGATGCCGGCAGCAGCTGCGTGCGCCGCGCCAGCAGCCAGCCCGTCCTGGAGCCAGCCCCATTCGTCGGCTCGCGGAGCCGTCGGCCCCAGCAGGCCCACCGGCCTGGGCACGATCGGAACGATCCGCCCGCCCAACTCAGCGCACAAGTCGATGCATCCGCGCAGGTCGCTTAGTGCCCGGGCCCGCGTCGTTGGGTCGGGGAATGCGAAGTCGGACTCGGCGGCGGCAAGGAACACAACACCGTGACACGACAGGCCGAAGGCATTCATTGACCGTCGAAGCATGGCCGGCTCCCGTTGATCGGGTGCCAACAGCAGAACAACCGAATCGAATCCGCATCTGGCCAAGCGCGAGAACGAAACCGTTAGTGGCTCGGCTCGCATCCAGTGGTGCGACGCGATCGGGTTCACGTCGCCCCGCTCGCGCGAGCAACCATGTGGCACTCCGCTAGCGGCTGCGCTCCGCTGCTTCGCGGTATCCAAGAGCCCGCGAGAGGTCGAGCCCCGCACGAATGATCTGCTCGGTAACGTCGCTGTTCTTTCCGAGAATCGACTCCCGAAGGCCGGAGACTGACAACGACGCGCGCAGTTGCCCCGTGTAGTCGAACACCGGCACGCCGACAGCCGCTATCCCGTCCGTGACGTCCTGGTCGCTGATCGCGTAGCCACGGCGCCTGGTGCCGGTGAGTTCCTTCAGGACCGCGGCGACGGTGGTGGGGGTGGACTTCGTGTACCGCTCCATTGGCTCGCTGCTCGCATGCTCCTGCCAGGCGTCGTGGATCTCCCTCGGCGCGTAGGCGAGCAGGACGCGCGGTCCCGCGCCGGCATGCAGCGGAAGCGATGCCCCGATGGTCAGCGCTAGACTCGCGACGAAGCGTCCCTCGAGGCGCTCGATGCATACGCCTCGAAGCTCGCGCCGCACCATGAGGAATATCGTCTGGTCCGTAGCGTCGTGCAGCGTCTCCATTACCGGCAGCGCGAGCTGGCGCTCGTTGAACGAGGCTTGCGACGCGCGCCCGAGTCGGATCAGCTCGACGCCCAACCGGAACGTTCCGCGCTGCGCGCCCTCCTCGACCCACTCCAGCTGCTGCAGGCTGCGCAAGAGCCGGTACACGGTGCTGCGTGGCTCGCCAACGCAGTCGGCAAGCGCCGCGGCACTCTGATCCTTCCGCTCGAGCGCCTTCAGTAGCGCTGCTACCTTGCCGAGGATCTGGACGGATCCCGTATCCACCAAATCCGCCATGATCCTTCCCCAGTTCGGGACGACGGTTCTGTTCGTCCGGCTTTGCCGCCCAATGGTGGCACGCATCGCTCGCTGCCTGCGTGACCTCCCATGCCGATTTGTCGGGAGTACGGCGAGCGAGACAGCGACCATGGCGAGCACGCCGCTTACCGTCCGCGCCGGCAGGCCGGCCGCCGAGCGCGCAAATCACGTGAGCGACCGATCCGTTGGAGGCGGTAGGTCCGGGCCCGCGCTCCCGCAGATGATCGCGACGGAGGAGACAAGCGGGATCAAGAGCGGCGGCACACCGGTTGCTGCAGCGTCCGCGGGTGAGCACGCCATGACCGCAGCCGCGGCTCCAGGCCACCTGGAGGACATGCGGCGCCATCGGCGGCCTGGCGCGTCTATTCACTAGAGGTGGTAGCGAGCGGCTGCACGAGCTACCTCGTAGTCGGCGCGCGCAGCTCGCGTGCTCTCCAGCTCGCTCACCTCGCTGACCGGAACGTTCCACCACGCGCCGGAGCCGCCGAAGCGACCCTGCGCGTCGACCTCGAGGACGATGACGGTCGCTCGCTCGCTCGCTCGCGCGTCCTTCAGTGCCGTTACCAGCTCGTCCAGCCCTTTGGGCTCCAGCACGTACGCGCCGAGGCTACGGGCGTTGCTCGCGAGGTCGAAAGGCAAGTACTCGCCCGACAGCTTCCCGTCGTCGCCGCGGCGCCGGAACGGGGTACCGAACGCTTGTGAGCCCAGCATCTCCGACAGCGCAGCGATGGAGCCAAACCCGTGATTGTTCACAAGCAAGACCGTGATCTTGATGCCCTCCTGCACCGCCGTGAGGATCTCACTAGACATCATCGCGTAGGACCCATCCCCTACGAAGACGTATACCTCGCGGTCAGGAGCGGCCATCTTTGCTCCCAGACCACCAGCGACTTCGTAGCCCATGCAGGAGTACCCATACTCCATGTGATAACCTTTTGGATCACGCGACTGCCACAGGCGGTGTAGGTCGCCGGGAAGGCTGCCGGCCGCACAGACGACGACGTCGGTGGGCTCGGTGTGATTGTTGACCACGCCGATAATCGATGCCTGCGATGGAGACTCGGCCCCGGCCTGAGCCACCAGCTCGGACACCTCTTGGCGCCACGCATCAGCCAGGGCCCGCGCACCAGCGGCGTGGGTATCGAGAACGCGGTACCCACGGACCAGCTCTCTCAGTTCGCTAAGCACTGCCCGCGCATCGCCGACGACGGGGATACCTGCGTGCTTCGCAGCGTCGAAGTCGGTGATGTTGATGTTGACGAAGGTGACGTCCGGGTTCTGGAACTCCGTCTTGCTTGCTGTCGTGAAGTCGGTATAGCGCGTGCCGATGCCGATTACGACGTCAGCGTCACGCGCCACAGCATTGGCCCCGGGCGAGCCGGATACGCCGACTGACCCAAGCAGATAGTCGTGGTCGTACGGTAGGGATCCCTTGCCGGCTTGGGTTTCCCCAACCGGGATGCCTGTGTCTTCAACAAATCGCTCTAGCGCAGCGGTGGCGGAGGAGTAGATGACCCCGCCGCCGGAGATGATCACCGGCTTCTTTGCGCGGGATATCGCTTGTGCGGCTTCGGCGAGCACTCCGAGGTCGGGGCGGGGGCGCGTCACCCGCCATACCCGGGGCCGGAACAGCTCCTCCGGGAAGTCCGCCGCTTCGGCCTGGACGTCTTGGGGGACGGCTACCGTGACCGCACCCGTTTCCGCTGGACTCGTCAGCACGCGCATGGCCTCGAGCAGCGAGGTGACGAGCTGCTCTGGCCGGTTAATGCGGTCCCAGTACTTCGAGATGGGCTTGAACGCGTCGTTGACACTCGCATCCTGCGTCCATGTCGCTTCGAGTTGCTGCAGGACAGGCGCAACCTGACGGGTAGCGAACAGGTCGCCGGGGAGGAGCAACACGGGCAATCGGTTGATGGTCGCACCCGCCGCGGCGGTCAACATGTTCGTCGCGCCCGGTCCGATCGACGTGGTGCACGCGAGCGTCGCGAGGCGGTCGGACTGCTTCGCATACGCTGCGGCGGCGTGCACCATCGCCTGTTCGTTACGCGCCTGGTAGTAGCGGATGTCGCTCTGCGTCTGCAGGAGCGCTTGCCCGAAGCCCGCAAGGTTTCCGTGACCGAAGATGCCGAACACCCCGGGGATCAGCCGCCGCCTGGCACCGTCACGCTCGGTGTACTGCTGGGAGAGGAATTCGATCGTCGCCTGAGCGACGGTGAGCCGGCGGGTCGTCATGAGGTGCCTCCTTCTGCTGCAGGCTCCTGGACAGCGGCTTCGCCTGACCACCGGTCTCGGATCCAGGCGTGCGACGGGTCGTCGCAGACCGCGAGCGCGCGCCGTGACGGCCCGGCGAGGACGTTGAGGTAGTAGAGGTCGTACCCAGGACCCGCGACGGTGGGTCCGTGGTAGGAGTCTGGTACGACGACGAGATCGCCGTCCTCGACCATCGACACGCTCGCGTCGAGAGCGCCTGCGGGGTGGCGCCGGTAGACGGTGTGCAGCGCGAAGGCAGGCGGGCCGGCGGTCCGGAAGTAGTAGATCTCTTCGAGCGGAACCTCGTGCGCAGACTCCTCGTCGTGCTTGTGCGGCGGATAGGATGACCAGTTGCCGCCTGGCGTAACGATCTCCACCGCCAGCAAGCGTTGTGCATCGAGGAGTTCGGGGACGCAGAAGCTTCGGACGAGCCGTGCGCAATTTCCCGCGCCTCTCGAGGTCACCATGACATGTTCGGCCGCGATGTACGCCACGGGGAGGCGGCGGTCGGCGAGGGCGTTCATGAGCGCGAGTTCGGCTCCGTCGTCCGACCGAACGTGCGCCTTGGCACCGACGGGCACGTAGACGAAGTCGGATGGCCCGCTGAACGGCGACGCACGGCCCTGCAATTCGATGTGCTGCCCATCGACGACGACCTCGGCTGAACCGCTGATCGAGAGCACGCCTGTCTCGACGTCGTCGGTCGGCACTCGGACGGACTGACCCGGCGCCAGTCGCGCGATACGCAAGCCGCTGTAGATCCAGTCGGCATCAGACGGCCGCAGCTCGAGGGAGAAGTCGCCGCGCGCGAGGTCGGTGGCCCGGAATAGCAGATTGCGCTCGCCGAGTGCCGTCCTCACGGGAGCCTTGCTCACGCGGTGTCCTTGAAGAATCGGGTGAGTTCGTTGAGGAGAACGTCCGGCCGCTCCTGTGGAATCCAGTGACCGCAGTCCTTGAGCACGCAGCCTCGGACGTCGTCGGCAACCTGGCGAAGTCCGCGTTCCGAGAGGTCTCCGAGGCAGTTGTCGCCGCCGAGCGTGAGGATCGGCATCGGCAGACGGCTCCCGGCGTGCGCCCTGTTGTATTCGACGTCCTCGAAGAAGGTCCGGTAGAGATTGAAACCGCTGCGCATCGCGCCAGGCATCGAGTATGCCCGGACGTACTCGTCGATCTCCTCCGTCGTCACGGCGTATGGGTTGTAGGCGATGTGCGTGTAGAACCACATGAGGTACTGCCGTTCACGGCCGGCGACGAGCATCTCCGCGACGTCCGACATCTGGAAGGTCATGTGCCACAAAACGCGGTCGCTTGTTGCGATGAGCAGTTCCTCGAGGCCGAAGCCCGGCAACGCGTGTTCGAGTATCGCCACCCGCTTTACCTTCTGCGGGTACGTCCGCGCCAACGCGAACACCGCTGAGGCGCCCCAGTCATGGCCGACCGCCGTCGCCGTCTTGAGCCCGAGCTTGTCGACCAGCCTATTGAGATCCTCACCGAGAGTCTGCTTGTCGTAGCCCGAGTACGGCTTCGAGCTGGCTCCCAGGCCCCTCAGGTCAGGCACGATGACGTCGAACGACGCTGATAGCGCCGGCATCACGTGGCGCCACTCGAACCACGTCGTGGGGAACCCGTGAACGAGCAGCAGCGGCTCGCCGACGCCGCCGCGGACGTAGTGCAGGCGCACGTCACCCAGATCGGCCATGTGATGGGTGAAGCCTGGGAGCTCTGCGTGCTTCGACGTCATGCAATCGTCCTTACGGTGTCGGGGTGGACGTCATTGACCCGGCTTCCGACGGTGTCGGCATACGGCCGGTATTGATCGCGTTGAGCAAGGTCTCCTCGTCCGCGTGCACAGCGGGCATCTCGCCCACCGTCCTGCCGCGATAGAAGACGACGACTCGATCTGCGAGGTGAGCGACTTCGGCCAGATCGCTCGTCGTCACGATCACGACGCGACCGTCGGCGGCCGCGGCACGGATCAGTCTGTGCAAGTCGGCCTTCGCTGCGACGTCGACGCCTCGAGTGGGGTCGTCCAGAAGGAAGACGTCGGGTTCGGTCACCAGCCACTTCGCCAGCGCGACCTTCTGCTGGTTACCTCCGCTGAGCTGACCGACCTTTGCGCCGACCGCAGCCGTCTTGATCCCGAAGCTTTGCACGTCTGCGACGGCGCGCCGGCGCGCGCGCCGGTCCGACGGGAATCGCTCGTCGCGGCCGAGGACCACGCTTCGCACTAGAGACAGATTCGTACTGATCGAGTCGGCGAGCATCAGCGCGTGGTTCTTTCGGTCCGCCGGGACGTAGCCGATCCCCGCTCGGACAGCTGCGGCGCTGTTACGTGGGAGCGGCTTGCGGTGAGGCAGCGTGACCTGCCCGGCGTCGGCCCGACGCCGCCCGAAGAGGACGTCCAAGACGGCATGGGGGCCGGACCCGTCGAGGCCGACGAGCGCGACGACCTCGCCGAAATGCGCGGTCAATGTCGCGTTTGCGAGCGTGGGTGACGCGGCGAGCCCCTCGACGACGACGGCCTTGTCTCGCTGGACGACTGGTGGGTGTTCGGCGCGTGCGGACTTCGGACGGTCACTCCCCAGCATCTCAGCGACGACACGCTCGATCGTGAGTTCGCCTACCGGGCACCTGGTCAGGACCGTCCGTCCGTCGCGGACCACGGTGATCACGTCACTTATCGCGAAGGTCTCCTCGAGGAAGTGGCTGACGAACACGATGCCGACGCCTGAGTCGCGTAGCGAACGGACGACGGAGAGCAGGCGCTGGGTGGCGTCAGCCTGTAACGCCGAGTTCGGTTCGTCAAGCATTAGCACTCGCGGCTTGAGGATGAGCGCCCGGGTAATTTCGACGAGCTGACATTGCGAAAGGGACAGGGTGCGCGCCGGGGCGTTCAGGTCGACGTCGAGCTTCATCCGCTCGATCGCGGGCGCTGCCATCCGTCGCATCTGGCGGCGGGACAGCAGCCCGAAGCGTGTCGGTGGTGTCGGCATGAACTGGTTCGTCAGCACGTCCAGTTCCGGGAAAACACTCAGCTCCTGCGAGACGACGGCGATCCCCTGCTGCGCGGCGGCGAGGGGGGAGGTGAGCCGCAGGCTGCGGCCGTCGAGCTCGATGTCACCGGCATCCGGTTGGAGGGCGCCGGCGAGGATCTTGACCAGTGTGGACTTCCCGGCGCCGTTCGCACCGACTAGCGCGTGGACCTCCCCTTCCCGCACCTCGAGATCGGCGTGTCGCAGCGCGTGGACTCCGCCGAAGCTTCGTTGGAGACCGGAGGCTGTCAGCACGGCCATGTCACGCGGCCGACGACGCTCGGCGACGAAGGACCGTGTCGAGCGTCACGGCGCCGATGATCACCGCACCCGTGACGAAGGTGCTCCACTGCGCGCCGACGCCGAAGAAGACCAAGCCACTCTGGATCACCTCGAGGATCAGTACACCGATCAAGGCGCCGACGACGGTTCCGCGTCCGCCGGACAAGGGAGTGGCGCCGATAATCACAGCTGCGATGACAAACAGCTCGTAGCCGTTGCCCAGGGTGGGGTCGGCGGAGCCGAAGTACGCGAGGTTCAGCATGCTCGCGATTCCGACCATCGTGCCGAGGAGAGCCAGTGCGGCGATCCTCGTCCGGCTGATCCGGACGCCCGAGAACGCGGCGGCTTGCGTGTTCGAGCCAATCGCGCGTACCTGGGCGCCGAAGCGCGTGCGCCGGTACACCAGCGTGAGGATCAGGCAGGCCGCCGCCATGACGTAGACGCTGACCGGGACACCGAGCACCTCGCCGCCGAGGTCGTCGAAGAAGCTTCCCTTGGGCTGGAGCGCGATGGGCTGGCTATCAGTCACGATCTGAGCCAGGCCGCGGTACATGGACAGGCTGCCGACCGTGACGATGATGACCGGCACTCGTAACGCTTCGGCGAGGACACCGTTTACCGCGCCGAGTCCCGCAGCTGCCACGACGGCGACTGCCGCTGCGCTCCAGGGGTTCCATCCGCTGTCGTTGATCAGCTTCGCAGCGAGCAGACTCGCGAACGCGAACGAGCCTCCGATGGAAAGATCGAAGTCGCGCATGGTGACGAGGAAGACCATTCCGAACGCCATCACGGCCAGGAAGGACGTCTGGCGCAGGACACCGATCAACGAAGCCTGCTTGAGGAACTCCGGGTGGAACGCCGACACGAGTACGACCAGGACTGCGAGCACGATCAGCACACCGAACTCGTCGCCGACCATCGCGCTGAATCGGTGCCCGAGGAGCCCGGCCGGCAAGCCAGGACGCCGTGCCGGCGCGTCTCGCTGCGTGGTCGCGGGTACGGCCGCGGCGGAGTTGCCGACTGTTGGCGTCTCGGCGGCCTGCGACTGGGCCGAGACGATGGTGGAGTCCCTGCGCCTCATCGCGGTCCTCATGGTCTCAGGGCGCTCAGCGGCTGCGCGCTTGAGCTGAGTCCCATGTCGATGAACTTCTGGAAGAGCGGTTTTGCCGATTCGCCGGCTGCGTTGTACCGCTTCGCCACGGTGTCGATGTTGTCTGGCGTCACGAGGTCGGAGCCAGTGTTGATCCATCCGTCCTGTAGAGGCTTGCCGCTTCTCAACGCGTCGCTCACCAGCTTGACCGCGACGTAAGCACGGGCCCACTCGACCTCGTCTGTACCGAAGAGCAGGTCGCCCTTGCCGATTGCCTGCAGCATTTCTGGCCCGACACCCAGGCTCGCGGCCTGCCATTTCGCGCTGGGGTCCGCCGCCTTGGCCTTCGCCAGGCTCGCGCCGTCGAACGGGCAATTGCCGAGGAACAGCCGAGCGTCGGCATGAGAGTTGATGACCGATTGCCAGATGGAGTAGTTCTTTCCGGGTTCTTGTGCGGTGACATAGGGGCCACTGACTTTGATCTTCGGCAGGTACTGCGCCAAGTACCTTTTCTGGGCCGCTGTCCGATCGTCCAGGATGCCCGTGCCTGTCGAGCACGTGCCGAGCACGACGGTGCCGGTGGCGTCTGCGCCCCACTTGTCGGCGAGGTACTTGATCGACGGCTCGACGAACTGATACTCGCTCGAACCGACGTATGCCTGCTTGTTGCCGTCCTCGGCGTGAATCGTGATGGTGGCGATCGGGATGCCCTTGGAGGAGGCGTCCGTGAGCGGCCGGTTGAACAGCGCCGGAGCGATCGGCATGACGACAAGTCCCTTGGCACCTGCCGTCACCGCGTCATTCGTCAGCTTGACCTCGGCCGCGGGATCAGGACCTTGCCCACTTACGACCGACAGGTCGACGTTGTTGTCCTGCGCCGAGGTCGTGGCGCCGTCGGCCTGGTGCTGCATAAATGCGATGCCGGTAAACGGCAGAACGAGGGCGACCTTGACCCTTTTGTCGCTCGAACCGGTTCCTGATACGGCTGTCGTGGCAGGCTTGCTGCTGCTGCATCCACTAGCGAATGCGACGACCGAGACAGCGACCATGGCTGCAACTAGTGCGCGAGACGTCTGGTGGTGACGTGCGATCATTACTGTTGTCTCCTTGAGGCTCGTGATCAGCGGGTTGCCGCGGACGCGGAACGGCGGTCAATCGTCCTCGTACGGGCGGAGCATGATCGCCATGCCGCCGTCGACAGCGAGGGCTGCGCCGGTTACCCAGCTCGCCTCCGTAGACGCGAGGAAGTAGACGGCGGCGGCGACTTCCTCGGCTTCGCCGACGCGGTTGAACGCATGCATCGGCGCCCACACCCGCGCCGGCTGCTTGTCGTCGGGCACGGTGGGATCACCGTTCATCATCGGCGTGTTGATCGCACCCGGCATCACGCAGTTGACACGGATGTTGTCGCGCGCGTGATCGATCGCCATCGCGCGCGTCAGCCCGACGACGCCGGTCTTGGAAGCGGCGTAGGCGGCGGCGCGATAGCTCGCGCCCTGGCTCATGACGGATGCGACGTTGACGATCGCACCTCCGCCCGACTCGCGGATCAGCGGAACGCAGTACTTCGACGGGAGGAACGTGCCGTCGAGATTCACCTGGATGACGCGCCGCCAGTCGTCGAGCGTGGAGTGCTCTACTGTTGCGCCGCTGACGACGCCGGCGTTGTTGTAGAGCACGTCGAGTCGGCCGAACGCGCGTCGCGCGGTCTCGGCGATCTCCTGCGCATCCGACTCGTTCGTCACGTCGCCAAGGCACATCTCCACGTCGGCTCGATCAGCGACGAGCGCGGCCGTCTCCTTGACGCCGCTCTCGTTGCCGGCGACGTCGTTGAGCACCAGCCGGTCGATGTCCCGGTTGGTGAAGTACTCAGCAGCGGCGCGGCCGATGCCCTGCGCAGCCCCGGTAATGACGGCGACGCGTCCTTGTCCTGTCACGGCAGCTCCTCTGCAATTGCGTCAGTGACGGCGGTCGCCCTGACCAGTAGTGACCTCGGTCACGAGCGATCTCGCAGTTTGTACCACTGTGCGGTTCACCAGTCCATAGTCTGGACATCCGTTCTCGAACAGTGGTACTCATGTCCACGAACGAGAGCCGGTTGCCCCAGGCCCGTCCCTCGGCGGATCGCTTTCGCAACCGTCGTTCAACGGGATGACCGGCCAGCGCCATCGAACGCAAGGAGTCCTCATGACGGTCCCGACACCGCTCGCTGCCGCACCGACGCGCCGGTTTGCCCCAGCGCGACCTGCCGGGCGACACCGTCCGCCGCTGGATGGGCAGCGAATCACGCTGCTGAAGCAGAAGGCGCGGTTCGTTCGCACAGAGACGGTCCGCCTCATCAGCATCGCCAAGACCGGCCACTACGCATCGAGCTTCTCGTGCGCCGAGATCTTCGCAGCGCTCTACTACGACACGATGCGGCTACGCGACGGTGACCCGCAATGGACTGAGCGTGATCGGTTCCTAATGGGCAAGGGCCACGCTGCTGTGGGCCTGTACCCGTTGCTCGCCGACCATGGCTTCCTCGACCACGCCGTGCTGGACGAGTACACCCGGCTCGGTAACCCACTCGGCGATCATCCGGATATGAGGAAGGTGCCCGGTATCGACTTCAGCTCCGGATCGCTCGGGCACGCGCTCTCGGCAGGACTCGGCATGGCGCTTGCGGCCCGCGTAGTCGGCGCCGACTACAACGTCTTCGTGCTGCTCGGCGACGGTGAGCAGCAAGAAGGCCAGGTGTGGGAAGCGGCCTTGTCGGCAGCTCACCACGAAGCAGCTCGTCTCATCGCGATCGTCGATCGCAACCAGTACAGCCTGGACGGGCGCGTCGAGGACGTGATGAGGATCGAGCCGCTCGCGGACAAATGGCGCGCCTTCGGGTGGCAGGTGCACGAGACGGACGGCCACGACATCGCGTCACTCGCGAGCACGCTCCGGAGCCTGGCCGACGATATGGAGCGCACGCAGCCAGCGATCCTCATCGCGCACACGATCAAGGGCAAGGGGATCACGTACATGGAGAAGGAGTTCGGGTGGCACCTGGGCTGGCTTGCGCCGGCTGACGAGGCCGCGGCATACGTCGAGCTCCGATCTGGTCATGACGACGACGCGTGACGGCCACGGCCCGGCGGCGTCGCCGGGCCGGCCGACGACACGACTACCGGGCCTCGCCGAAGGGTCCTGGCAGCTGATGACATTGCTTGACCAGTCACCAGGCCTGCTCGCGCTCGGTGACACGTTGATCGAGCTCACGGCGCAGGGTGCTCCCATCGTCGTAGGGACAGCCGACCTGAAGTACTCGAACGGACTCGTCCGGTACCAACAGGAGTACCCCGAGCGCTTCGTCCAGTTCGGCATCAGCGAGCAGAACATGGTCTCGGCTGCGGCCGGCATGGCTGCCAGCGGGCTCCAGCCGTATGTGGCGACGTTCGCCTCGTTCCTCGCGCTGCTGTGCTGCGAGCAGATTCGGACCGACATCGCCTACACGAACCTTCCGGTCCGCCTCATCGGCCACCACGCGGGTATCACCCTCGGCTTCTACGGCACCTCCCACCACGCGAACGAGGACCTCGCGATCATGCGGGCAATGCCGAACATGACCGTGGTCGCACCTGCGGACACGACTCAGCTCGGCCAAGCGCTCCGCGCGTACGCCGGCCACTCCGGACCCGTCTACTTCCGGATCGGGCGCGGGCGCGATCCCGACGTTTATGCGACGGATCGAGGGCGATACACAGCCGGCAAGGCGATCACGCACGGGCTCGGCCGGGACGTGACCGTGATCGCGACAGGGTCCATGGTTCATCCTGCGATTGAGGCGGCCCGCGAGGTCAGCGCCGCCGGCGTGCACGCCGGAGTCATCGACATGCACACCATCAAGCCGCTCGACAAGACCGCCGTACTCGAGGCGGCGAGCCGGAGTGGCGTGCTGCTCACCGTCGAGGAGCACGGCGTGCTCGGCGGGCTCGGCGGAGCTGTCGCCGAGGTGCTGACCTCCGCCGGTTCGCGGGTCAGACTCGTCCGGCACGGCATGCCGGACGAGTACAGCCTCATCGGGCCGCCGCTGCACCTATACCGGCACTACCGGCTAGACGCGAGCGGAATCGCGCAGGTGATTCGAGAGGCGGTCGCTGCATGATCGGCCCGGGAGGGGCGGCCTGAACAAAATGCACGTCTTCGTCACGGGCGCGAGCGGCTACATCGGCAGACACCTGTGCATTCGGCTGATCGGCGACGGGCACGCCGTCAGCGGCCTTGCACGAAGCGATCCGTCGGCGCGTCGACTCGCCGAACTGGGCGTCGCCGCGCATCCGGGTGCGATCGAGGACGTCGCCTCCGTCGTCGCCGGCGCGGCGGCGGCAGACGCCGTGGTGCACATCCCACCCAGTCATGACTTTACCGGCGGAGACGAAGCCGACCAGCTAGCTACACGCGCCATGCTCGACTGCCTCGCGGGCAGCGGCCGTCACTTCGTGTATACGAGCGGTGCGCGAGTGTACGGCGACACCCATGGCATCGTCGTGGACGAGGACACACAGGTCGCGCCGCCGCCGTCGCTCATCGTCAGGGCGCAGGTCGAGCAAGAAGTTCTCGCCGCGGCGAACCGCGACGTCGCCGCGACAGTCATCAGGCCGACGCTTACCTACGGCGCCGGTGCCAGTGGCGCCATGAACTTCCTCATCGACGAACTCAAGATCACCGGCCGCGCCCGCTACATCGGCGACGGCAACAACGCGTGGTCATTCGTCCACGTCGACGACCTTGCCGACCTGTACGCCGCTGTCCTACGCACACATGCCGCGACCGGGCGGGTGCTGAACGCGTCAGCGGGGAAGCCCGTGCCGCTGCGGGACCTCGCCGCGGCGCTTGCGGCAACGGCGGAGCCGCCGGCGAGCGCGGTTTCGGTCGACCTCAACGAGGCCCTCGCCGAGTGGGGCGAGATGGCCGTCTTCCTCAGCTCCGACATGCGCGTATCTGGTGAACGGGCGCGGGAAATGTGCGGCTGGCAGCCGCACCGGGTCGGCGTCATAGACGACGTGCGGTCAGGTTCCTACGTGGCGGCGCTTCGCCGCTGAGCCGGCGCCGGCGCACGGCTCAGGGGCCACAGCTACAGGGTCTTCACCAACCCGCCGTCGATAAACGCATCCGTCACCGTGATCCATGACGCGGCATCTGAGACCAGGAACACGACCAGGTTCGCGACTCCTGCGGGTTGCCGAACCGCCCGAGCTTGATGCCGCCGAGACCCTCGAACTCGCCGGGCGACTCCCACCCGACGCCGACATCACCGCCGCCCGCGCGTACGACCACCTTCCGTTACAGCACCCGTAGACGATCGTGCAGCGGGACGTCGGCAGCACCGAAGTCAAGCCGGTAGTTGACTGTTCGGTCTAGTATCGGGTATGGTCTCCCGCATGGGCCGCCCCAGAGAGTTCGATGTTGACTCGGCGGTCGATGCCGCGATGCGGACCTTCTGGGAGCGTGGATACGACGGCGCGTCGCTGTCCGACCTGACGCAGGCGACCGGCGTCGGGCGACAGTCGCTGTATCTGGCGTTCGGGGACAAGCAGCGGCTCTACTTGGCAGCGCTGGACCGGTACCGGGCCCAGTTCTTCGCCCCGCTCGTCGCGGCCCTGTCGGGCAGCGCCGATGTGCGAGTGACGCTTCGCGAGGCGCTGCTGCCGCTGCTAGACGGCAGCTGTGGCGACCAGCCAGACGGTTGCCTGCTGGTGGCCGCGGCCACCGAACGCGCCGGTGAGGATCCGCAGGTTCGCAGCCGAGTCGTCGCGGCGTTCGCCGGCCTGCAGACCGCCCTGCTGGAAGCGGCACAGCGGGCCCGCGCCGGCGGTCTGGTCGGCGAGACCGTGGACGTGGTCGGCTGGGCCGCTCTCACGGTGGCGACGATCCAAGGCCTGCGGGTGATGGCCGCCGCCGGCAGCAGTCGCACGACGCTCGTCAAAGCCCTGGACACCGCCCTGGCCGTTCTTCACCCCTGAACTGCTCGGCCCCTCGGGGTCGAGGACTCGCACGACTCGTTACTAGACCGTCCGGTCCAGAACGTTGAGATCACTAAGGAGAGAACATGTCTGTACCGCTGAACTTCACAGGAAGCGTCGCTGTCGTGACCGGCGCAGGTAAGGGGATCGGCGCCGCGGTCACCCGTGGCCTGCTCGAGGCCGGTGCCCGCGTCGTCGCCGGGAGCCGCAAGGCGAGTAGCGACCTTGCCGGCTTGGCCTCCGACGACGTGTTCGCCGCGGTGGACGTCGACCTATCCACGCCAGACGGCCCCGCCCAGCTGATCGCGACCGCCACCGAGCGGTTCGGTGGGTTGGACGTGCTGGTCAACAACATGGGTGGGCTCGCCGGCGGCGGACCCCGCTTCGGCGGGTTCATGTCGGTGACCGACGCCGACTGGTCGACCAGCATTGAGCTCAACCTGCTGTCCGCGATCCGGGCAACCCGAGCCGCGGTTCCTGCCCTGCTCGCCCGCGGCGGCGGCGCGATTGTCAACGTCAGCTCGGTCAACGCCTTCCTGCCCGACCCCAGCGTCGTGGACTACGCCGCCAGCAAGGCCGCCCTGACCAACCTCGGGAAGTCGCTGTCCGCGGAGTTCGCGCCACAGGGCATCCGGGTCAACACCGTCTCCCCTGGCCCGGTGCGCACCCCGTTGTGGACCGCGCCCGGGGGCCTCGGTGACCAGCTGGGCAGCGCGATGGGCACCGACCATGACGGCGCCATGCAGGCGATGGCCGACGGCCTGGGCGGCATCAAGCTCGGGCGGTTCGGCACTGCCGAGGAGATCGCCCACCTCGTGCTGTTCCTCGCCAGCCCGGCCGCCGCCTGGATGACCGGCAGCGACGTCGTCATCGACGGCGGCCTCGTAAAGACGCTGTAACAAGGCGACCCACTGCGAGCACCGGTCGGCCGGGCAGCCGCCGGCCGACCGGTGAGCCGTTGGGCAGCGCTGCGTCCCGCAACCGATCGACTTGCGGGACGGGTATCGATGCCCAGGTCGGGCGACGGTGATCAGGCCGACGCAGCGCGCTCGGCGTCGCTGCGCAGGATGCAGAACTCGTTACCTTCGGGATCGGCGAGCACGATCCATCCCGACCCGTCCGGCCGGCGTCGGTCGGCGACCTGGTGGGCTCCTAGCCCCAGCAGCCGCTCGAGTTCCTGCTCACGGGTGCCCTCAGCGGGCTTCAGATCCAGGTGCACGCGGTTCTTGACCTGCTTGGCATCCGGGACCTCGATGAACAACAGCCGTTGGGTGCCGTCGGCGGAAAAGATCATGCACTCCTCGTCACCGGGCTCATTCGGGTCATCAGGGTCCTCGGCGAAGCCGAGCACTTCGCCCCAGAACACCGACGAGGCGTGGGCGTTGAAGCTGTCGAAGGATGTGTGAGAGATCAAGGCAGCCATGGCGACCCACTTTGGTCAGCCGCCAGCCCGGCGTCCAGTCCGTTTCAACGCCGACGCCGCCCTTCACCAGGCTCGCCGGTTCACGATCCGGCTGCGGAACGGGTCGGCTCCGGCGCAGTCGAGACAGTTCCGGTTTCGACCACCATGCTGGAGCCGTGGCGAAGCGGCGGACGATTTCCTCGGGAGCGCGCTGGGAGTCGCTGGTCGGCTACTCACGGGCGGTGCGCGTCGGCCAGTGGGTGTCGGTCGCCGGCACGACAGCAGCAGCGGAGGGCGGCGGCGCGGTCGGGGGCGACGACGTCGGGGAGCAGGCGCGTGAGGCGCTGCGCCGCATCCAGCTCGCGCTCGAGCAGGCGGGCGCGCGGTTGGAGGACGTCGTGCGGACCCGCATGTTCGTGACCGACATCGGCCGATGGGAGGAGGTCGGGCGCGTGCACGGCGAGGTCTTCGCGGACATCCGTCCGGCAACCTCCATGGTCGAGGTCAAAAAGCTGATCGACCCTGCGCTGCTCGTGGAGATCGAAGCCGACGCCGTCGTCCTGTAGGCGATCGTCAGCGAGCCACCCGTTGACGAGTTCCCGTGACCGGGTGGGATGCCGAAGGTGCCGTGCGTGCCGGACGGTTCAGATGGTGACGTTGGGGGCGGGCCGGGTCACTTCGGCGAGGTGGACCAGGGCGCGGACGGTGGCGTCGGCGTCGATGGGATCGAGGGCCACGAGCAGATCGGCCTCCATCCGGCGGACATCCCGCCGGCACCGGGCGAGCAGGTTGCGGCCGGTGCCGGTGAGGTTGACGACGCGGTTGCGGCGGTCGCGCGGGTCCGGCCGGCGGTCAAGGAGCCCCCGGGCCTGTAACCGGTCCAGGATGGGGATGAGGCGGGTCTTGTCCCGGCCGACGGCGCCCGCCAGCTGGTTCTGCGTCTGCGCCGGGCCGCGCTCGAGGCCACCCAGCACGACGTACTCCCACATGTCGACGCCGTGCGCGCGCAGCAGCGCGGTCTCTCGTT
>JAABVA010001043.1_pt1 | contig 30809 bp, 28 predicted proteins | sample 5560331 | NCBI WGS metagenome assembly JAABVA01 (sample SAMN12812661, study PRJNA571458) | rock metagenome | isolation source: Antarctica rocks | place: Antarctica: Victoria Land, Mt New Zealand sud | collected 2016-01-07 | reverse complement strand
GCACGGGGGTTCGGGCCGACCACGAGTACGCCCGGGCCATCAGCAGCCCGTCGAGGGTGTCGAAGGCGCTCATCCCGGCGGCGAACAGCAGCGGCAGCGCTAGCACGGCGCCGATCGGCAGGCCACTTCCCGTGCCAGCCGCTCCCGCTGCACTGGCTGCACTGGCGGCACTGGCTGCACTGCCGGCGGACAGGGTCAGCAGCGTCACCTCCGAGGCCGTCTCCAGCCCGAGCCCGAACAGCGCACTCAGCGGCGCCATGTGCCACGACGAGCGGACGAGCGCCCGCGCGCGGCTGCCGAGCAGCCGGTTGACCAGGCCACGGTCAGCGAGCAGCTCGTCGAGCTCGGTCTCGTCCAGCACACCGGCGCGCAGTCGGCGCCACAGCCGGACGATGCCGCGCAGCACGACCGCGTTCAGGGTCGCCACAAGTGCCAGGAAGAGCATCGCCACGACCGTTGAGATGCTGCCGCCGACGGCGCGGAACGAGTCGACGGCCCCTCGCGTGGCAGCCCCCGCGGCCAGGGCGATTGTGACAGCGAGGACGACGACGACCGACGAATGGCCCATCGCGAAGAAGAAGCCGACCCCGACCGGCCGCTGCCCCCGCCGGACCATCAGCCGGGTGGTGTCGTCGATGGCCGCGATGTGGTCGGCGTCGAAGGCATGCCGGACCCCAAGCGCGTACGCGAGCGTGCCCGCGCCGGCGAGCACCCCCGCGCCCGCGGCTCCGGAGTGCGAGAAGAGCAGGTAGAGCGTCAGGCCGGCCAGGTGCAGCGCGACGACGCCAGCGATCACGCCCGCCAGCCGCAGCCGTTCCGCCTGGTTGAACCGAGCTGCCCGCACGGCGGGACCGGCTGGTGCGAGCACGCTCATCGGCCGGTCCAGGTGATGGCGTCGACCGGGCAGACCTCGATGCACTCCCCGCACCCGGTGCAGCGGTCGGCCCGCACCTCGAGGCCCCGCGGTCGGGGGACGAGCGCGTGCTCCGGGCAGGTCAGCAAGCAAGCGCCGCACCCTTGGCAGGCCAGGACCTCGAGCGGCGGCGCCACCGACGGCATCATCGCGGCATCCACGTGTAGCCGCGGGGCGTCACCATCCGCCCGGCCACCAGCCGGGTGTTGCTGCTGCCGACGATGACGACGCTCAGCATGTCGACGACGGACGGGTCACGGTGCAGCTCCTCCAGCGTGGTGATGCGGACCTGTTGGTCCTGGCGGGTCGCCTCCCGCACCACCCCGACCGGGGTGTCCGGGCGGCGGTGCTTGCCCAGCAGCTGCAGCGCCGCCGGCAGTTGCCAGTCGCGACCGCGGCTGCGCGGGTTGTAGAGGCTGACGACGAGGTCGCCCTCGCCCATGGCGGCGAGGCGGGCCTCGATCGCCTCCCACGGCGTGTGCAGGTCCGACAGCGAGACCGACGCGTGGTCGTGCCCCAGCGGCGCGCCGAGCAAGGCGGCGGCGGCGAGGCTCGCGGTCACACCCGGGACGGCGACGACATCGATGTCGGCGCCCGCAACCTCCAGCGCCGGGCTCGCCATCGCGTACACGCCCGCATCGCCCGACCCGACGAGGGCGACGGCATGGCTAGCCCGCGCCTCGTCGACGGCCGACCGGGCCCGTGCCTCCTCGTGGCCGAGTCCGTTGGCCAGCACTCGGGTGCCGGGGCGCAGCAGGTCGCGGACCTGGTCGAGGTACTGGTCGAGCCCGACCACCACCGACGCGCGACGTAGCTCGTCGACCGCGCGCGGGGTGAGCAGGTCACGAGCACCCGGGCCGATGCCGACGAGGGCCAGCCGGCCTCGGACCGGTGGCCGGGCGATGGCGACGGTCGCCATCGGCGCGGCCCCGGCTGAGCCGTCCGGCGGCCCGATGCCGATTGTCGCGACGGTCCGCTTCGGCACCAGCAGCTCGCCGCCCTCGGCCAACGCGGCCGCCTCGGCCACCGACGGCGTGCCAACGGCAGCAAGCGGCGCGGCGCTGGGGTTCGGGACGTCGACCAGCGCGAGGCGCCGGGCCGGGTAGGCGACCACCTGCCAGCCACGCTGCCGCGCTGCCGCCACGATGCCGGGCTCGTCGGCCTTCGCGTCGACCGTGGCCACCCGCGCGACGCACGCGGGATGCAGCCCGGCGCCGGCCAGGGCGGCGTCGACGAGGCGCAGCACCTCGTACGCGGTCACGCCGCGGCTGGCTCCCACCCCGACGGTGAGCGAGGGCGGGCGCAGCACAACGGTCTCTGGCTCGGGTGGCCCAGCCGGGTCGGCCGCGAGCAGCCGGTCCGTGACCAGCAGCTGGGGCGCGCCGGGGGAAGCATCGGCCGACACGTTTGACGGCAGCGCCGGCAGCGGCCAGATCGCATCCGCCTCGAGCCGCACCGGGTCGCCGTCGAGCATCGCCCGGGTGACCGCCGCGACGTCACCCTCGATCGGCCAGCCCAGTGAGTCCAGGCCCGGCACGCCGACCGCGTCCGTCGCCGTGGTGACGACGGGAGTCGCGCCGAGCACGGCCGCGACCCGCTCGGCCAGGAGGTTCGCCCCGCCGCCGTGACCGCCGAGCAGCGCGACCGCGAAGCGCCCGGCCTCGTCGACGCACACCACGGCCGGGTCCTGCGCCTTGCCGGCGAGCAGGGGCGCGACCAGGCGCACTGTCGCGCCGGCGGCGAGGAAGCAGACCAGCGCTTCACACTCCTGCCACGCGACCGGCAGCGCGGTTCCGACCGGCCCCGGATAGCTGCGGGTCTCGCCCGGCCAGGCGGCCGCGACCCGGGCGGCAGCCGTGCGGCCGGCGGCGGTGGCGGCGAGCAGGCCGATCACGGCGTCTCCCGTTCGGCAGCCAGCACGACGACGGGGTTGGTGGCGGCCAATCGGGTGGAGCCGTCCGGCAGCGGCGCCAGTCGGGATGCGGACAGCAGCGTGCCCTCGACCGCATACCCCGCGCCGGCGAGGATCTCGCGAGCCGGGCCGACCCGCTCCAACCCAGCCAGGGTGACGACGACGCGAGCCGGCTGCCGGTCGGCGACCGCCGCAACGACCTCCGGCCCACCGCCCCCTACGAACACCGCATCCGGGTCGGGCAGTCCGGCCAGGGCAGCCGGCGCCTCGCCGCACACGACCTGCATCCGGACGCCATGCGCCGCGGCGTTGGCCTGGATGCGAGCGCATTGCTCGGCATCCCGCTCGACGGCCACCACCGCTGCCCCGAACCGCCCACACTCGATGCCGACCGAACCGCTGCCGGCCCCGACGTCCCACACCACCGTCCCGAGTGCCGGGCCGAGCCGGGCCAGCGCGAAGGCACGGACCTCGGCCTTGGTCATCATCGAGTCGCGGTGGTCGAAGGCGTCCTCGGGCAGCGCCCAGCCGGCCGGTGACGGCCAGCCCCCGACGACCCAGCCGGGCTCGGTGACCTGCTCGTCGGCGAGGACGAGCACGACGTTCGGGTCGGCCCAGCTGCGCTCGGCGGCCTCCGCCGGCGTCAGCCGCGTCACCCGCTCATCCGGCATGCCGAGATGCTCGCCGACCATCAGCACCCGATCGAGCCCCGTCAGAGCCGCGCCGACCTGCGCCGGCCCGGTCGTGGTGTCGGTCAGCACGGCGACCCGGCGACCCACCCGGGCGGCAGCCAGCGCCGGGCGCGGGCCGCGGCCGTGTGCGCTGACCACCAGCGCGTCGTCCCACGGCAGCCCCACCCGGGCGAAGGCAGCGGCCACCGAGGAGACAGCGGGCAGGACGACCGGTGCGATGCCCTCCGCTCGCAGCCGCCGGACGATGCCGAACAGTCCCGGGTCACCGGAGGCGAGCACCACGGACGGCCCACGCCCGCTCAGAGCCGTCTGGACGACGGCCGCGACGACCGGCCGGACGTCGCCCATCGTCAACACCCGCGCCTCGGGCAGCAGCAGGCCGGCCTCGTGCGCCACCGCTACGTGCCGGTCGCCGCCGGCCACCAGCACCGCCGACCGCAGCGCAGCCCGGGCTGGCTCGCCGAGCGGGCTGCCGTCCCAGCCGACGACGGTGACGGGCGAGAGGTCGGGCTGACTCATGCCGCCCGCACCCACTCCGGGCGGGATGCGGCGACGACAGACCGCCCAGCGAAGTCGACCATCGCCACGTCGGCGTCCAGCCGCCCCTCGCCCGCGCGCAGTAGCACGCCGCGCACCCGGCGACACAGCTCGTCCCCGGCGACGCGCAGCACCCCGGCGGCCTCCCAGAGCTCGTAGGCGTGCCGCCCGGTGCTCGCCGCACCCACGGCGGCCACGAGGTCACCGTCGCCCCCGACCGCTGCGGTGATCTCGCCGAGCAGCCCGAGGTCGACCTTCGAGCGGGTGTAGTGCGTCATCAGCACGCCCGCGGCGAGCTTGGCGAGTTTGCCGGCCATCCCGACGAAGACCACCCGCTCGAGCCCATCGGCAAGCATCCGGCGGATCGCGGCGCCGGTGAAGTCGCCGACCTCGACGAAGCACACCTCGGGCAGGTCCGGCAGCAGCGCCATCGCGCCCTTCTCGGTGCGGCCGCCGGTGCACAAGACAGCCGTGCGCTCGCCCTGCGCCGCCATCACCGACACCGCCTGCTCCACGCTCGCCCGCCACGAGGCGGTGGAGAACGGCCGGACGATGCCGGTGGTGCCGAGGATCGAGATGCCGCCGACCACGCCGAGCCGGCCGTTCGTCGTCTTACGCGCCATCTTCTCGCCGCCGGGCACGGAGATGACGACGTGCACCCCGACCTCGGCCAGGTCGACGACGTCGCGCACCGCCTGCATGATCATCGTGCGTGGCACCTCGGTCACCGCCGGACCGCCCACCGGCAGACCGAGCCCGGGCTTGGTGACGGTCCCGACGCCCTCGCCGGCGGCCAACTCGACCCCGGGCGGCCCGGCCAGCCGGACCGTTGCAGTCATGTGTGCCCCGTGGGTGACGTCGGGGTCGTCGCCGGCGTCCTTGACCACGACGGCGGTCACCGCATCGCCCTCGACCTCGCACCGCTCGACCGGGAACGACACGTGCGCGCCGGAGGGAAGGGTCACCTCGACGTCGGCGGGCGGGGTGCCGGTCCGCAGCGCGGTCAGCGCGGCCTTGGCCGCGGCGGATGCGCAGGTGCCGGTCGTCCAGCCGGTGCGCAGCGCGTGCGGGCGGACCTTCGCCGTGCGGGGCAGGTCCGGCTCGGAGAGCGGGGGCTCAGGTGACGTCTCGGGCAGCTCAGCCATCCGGCGCCCCCGCTGGCTCGCCCGCGGCCCTGGCGGCGCGCAGCCCGTGGCGGGCGCTCCGGTCGGCCTTGCGGAAGCCGTGGAAGTGCCCGGGGTGGTACAGGTGGCTGCGCCGCCCCCCAGCCGACAGCGCCGGGCCGACGAGGAACAGCGTGTGCTTCCACAGCTTGTGCTCCTTCACCGTCGCCTCGAGCGTGGCGATCGTGCAGTGCAGCACCAGCTCGTCGGGCCAGGTGGCTTGGTAAGCAGCGACGACGGGGGTCTCGGGCGGGTAGCCGCCGGCCAGCAGCTCGTCGACGAGCTGGCCGGAGCGAGCGGCCGAGAGGAACAGCGCCATGCTGGTGCCGTGCCGGGCGAGCTCGCTGATCTCCTCACCGGCGGGCATCGGCGTCTTGCCCCCGCCGAGCCGGGTAAGGATGACCGACTGCGCCACCTCCGGCACGGTCAGCTCACGCTCGACAATGGCGGCGACAGCCGAGAACGCGCTGACCCCCGGCACCGTCTCGTACTCGAGCCCGAGCTCGTCGCAGATCTCGCGCTGCTCCTGCACCGCGCCCCACAGGGTCGGGTCGCCGGAGTGGATGCGAGCGACGACAAGCCCCTCGGAGGCCGCCCGCCCGTACAACGGGCGCACCCCCTCGAGCGGCAGCTGGGAGGAGTCGACCACCTCGGCATCGGGCCGGACATGGTGCAGCACGTCCTCGTGCACCAGGCTCGCCGCCCAGATGACGACATCGGCCTCGCTGATCACCCTTGCCGCGCGCAGGGTCAGCAGGTCGGCTGCGCCCGGGCCGGCGCCGACGAACCACACCTTGCCGGCGACGACGGCGTCCACTTCTGCAGCGGCTTCGCTCACAGCCGGGCTCCTCGGGTCGGGCGGCGGCCCGGCATCAGCAGGGTCGACAGGTACGGAGCGCGTTCGCCGGCGTCGGCGAGCGCGGCGGCCGGGCGGATGTCCTCGCCATCGAGCCCCAGGCTCGCGCCCACCACCGCGTCGTCCAGCCGCCCGGACGTGCGGACGACCTCGAGCACCTCGGGCAGGGTGCGGCCGCCCTTGTAACCGACGACCGTGTCGAACCCGGCGAGCGCCGCACGCAGCCGGTCGATGCCGACAGTCAGCGGCAGCAGCGCGAGCGTCTCGGTGCCCTCGCACAGCACGGTGCCGCTGCGGGCGGCGAGGTCCTGCATCGCCGTGATGCCGGGGACGGTGGCGACCTGCGGCTCGGGCAGGCGTGCGCGCGCGGCCCGCTCGCGGACGCTCTGCGCGAGGTAGGAGAAGGTGGAGTAGACGTTGGGGTCGCCGATGGTGGCGAACGCGACGGTGCCGGCGCCCCCCTGGAAGGCGGCGATCACGGCGTCGGCGGCGGCGTCCCACGCGGCCTCCCGGCGCGGCGTGACGCCGCCGGTGTCGTCGAGGGCGAAGACCACCCGCTGCACCCGGTCGTGGCCGATGTTGGCGTGGACGGTGCGCTCGGCGCGGCCCTCGTCGCCGGCGGCCAGCACAGGGACCAGCACCAGGTCGGCCTCGTTCAGCTCGCGGACCGCTTTGACCGTGACGAGCTCGGGGTCGCCCGGCCCGACGCCCACGCCGACCAGTCTCACGCTGCCACCTCCTGCCGCGCATGCTGCCGGGCAGCGCTGACAAAATTGACGGCCAGCTGTGGGGACCCGGCCCAGTGCAGGTGCAGGTACGAGGCGTGGACGCCACCGTGGACGAACCCTTCGGGCCGCCTGTCGAGCTGCCAGGCCGCGGTGCCCGGGTTGGGCCCGGGCTCGACCGTGGTGCGGTGGAACTCGTGCCCGGTGACGGCCGTACCCGCGGTCATCAGCGCCGAGTCGGTGGTCGCGACGGCCAACCGGTAGCCCAGGGTGAGCCGGGGCGTCATCCGGCCCTTGGCGGCCAGCACCCCTGCCATCGGATGCCCGTCCAGCTCCTCGCACAGGTACAGCAGCCCGGCGCACTCGGCGGCGATCGGGGCACCGGATGCGGCGAGCCGGGCGACCGCCTCACGTAGTGGCGCGTTGGCTGACAACGCGGCGGCGTGAACCTCCGGGAATCCGCCGCCGATCACCAGGCCGCAGGTGCCCGCGGGCAGCGCCTCGTCGGCGAGCGGGTCGACGACCACCACGTGGGCGCCGGCCGCGGCCAGCAGCTCGGGCGTCTCGGCGTAGGAGAAGGTGAACGCCGGGCCGCCCGCAACGGCGACGACCGGCCGGGCGCCGGACCGTGCCGGGCCGACCTCGTGGGGGGCATCCCATGGGCCGGCCACGAGCTGACCGGCGGTACGGGCGAGTGCCAGCACGGCGTGGAGATCGACCGACGCCGCCAGCAGAGCCCCGAGCCGCTCGACAGTCGACACGGCCTCCGTCGCACGTTCGGCGGCCGGGACCAGCCCGAGGTGCCGGGACGGTGTCGCTACCGCATCGTCGCGGCGCAGCGCACCCAGCACGGGCATCCCGAGGTCGGTCAGGGCGGTCCGCAGGATCTGCTCGTGCCGCTCCGAGCCGACCCGGTTGAGGATGACGCCCCCGAGGCGCACCGCCGGGTCGTAGGCGGCGAAGCCGGCGACGAGCGCGGCCACCGACCGGCCCTGCGCCGCGGCGTCGACGACCAGTACCACCGGAGCGTCGAGCAGCTGCGCGACGTGCGCCGTCGACCCGAACGCCTCGGTGCCGCGCCCGTCGTAGAGCCCCATCACGCCCTCGACTACGGCGATGTCGCAGCCGGCCGCACCATGCAGGAACAGCGGCGCGATGCGCTCCTCGCCGCACAGCACCGGGTCGAGGTTGCGACCCGGCCGGCCGGTGGCGAGCGCGTGGTAGCCGGGGTCGATGTAGTCCGGGCCGACCTTGTGCGGCGAGACCGCGAAGCCGCGGGCGCCCAGCGCGGCCATCAGCCCGGTGGCGACCGTGGTCTTGCCGTGCCCCGACGCTGGCGCGGCGATGACCAGCCGGGGGAGGGGAGCGCTCACCACTCGATCCCCTTCTGGCCCTTCTGCCCGGCGTCCATCGGGTGCTTGACCTTGGTCATCTCGACGACGAGGTCGGCCGCCTCGACCAGCCGGGGGTCGGCGCGGCGGCCGGTGATGACGACGTGCTGCGTGCCCGGCCGGTCGCGCAGCGCCTGGACGACGTCGTCGACGTCGACCCAGCCCCAGGCCATCGGGTAGGTGAACTCGTCGAGGACGTAGAAGCGGTAGGCCTCGGCGGCAAGGTCGCGCTTGACCTGCTCCCAGCCCTCACGGGCGTCGGCGGCGTGGTCGGCCTCGGTGCCGGGGCGCTGGATCCACGACCAGCCCTCGCCCATCTTGTGCCAGGTGACGGGCGCGCCCTCGCCGGTCTGCTCGTGCACCCGACCGAGCGCGCGCATCGCGCTCTCCTCGCCGACCTTCCACTTCGCGCTCTTGACGAACTGGAAGACGCCGACCGGCCAGCCCTGGTTCCACGCCCGCAGCGCGAGGCCGAAGGCGGCTGTCGACTTGCCCTTCATGTCGCCGGTGTGCACGACGGTCAGCGCACGGGTGCGGCGCTGCCGGGTGGTGAGGCCGTCGTCGGGGATGACGCTCGGCTGGCCCTGCGGCATCGTCAGGCCACCTTCCGGCTCGGGGTGGCGGTGCGGGCGCGCACCGAGGAGGCGAGCGAGTCTGCGCCGACCTCGTCCAGGCGCAGCAGCTCACCGCCGAGGGCGGTCGCGAGGGTGACGGCCAGCCCCAGGCGGACCGCCCCGGACTCGCAGTCGACCACGACGGATGCCACTCCCGCGGCGGCCAGCAGACCCGCGGCGCGCTGGGCGTGCTCGACGGGAGCACCGGATGCGCCCCCCGCCGCGGTCGCCCGGCCGTCGGTGACGACCACGAGCAGCGGCCGGCGGGAGGGGTCGCGCATCCGCTCCACCCGCAGCACGTCGGCGGAACGCAGCAGCCCGGCCGCGAGCGGGGTCCGGCCGCCGGTCGGCAGCGCCTGCAGCCGGGCGGCGGCGGCCTCGACCGACGAGGTCGGCGGCAGCGACACCTGCGCCTCGGCACCGCGGAAGGTCACCATCCCGACCTTGTCGCGCCGCTGGTAGGCGTCGAGCAGCAGCGACAGGACGGCGCCCTTGACGGCGCTCATTCTTGCGCGGGCGGCCATCGAGCCGCTGGCGTCGACGCAGAACAGCACGAGGTTGCCCTCGCGCCCCTCCCGGACGCTCTCGCGCAGGTCATCGCGGCGCATGACCAGCCCTCGCCCGGTCCGCCCGCGAACCTGCTGATGCGGGGCGGCGGCCACGAGCGTGGCGGGCAGGTGCAGCTTGGTGACTCGGTCGGCCGGGACGCGTGCCGCGGTCACCCGTCCGGAGTCGGTGCGTGCCCGCGAGCGCCGGCCGGCCGCACCGGTCCCCAAACCGGGGACGGTCAGCAGCCGGGCGCGGAACGGGGTCGCCGCAGCCGCGGGCGGGGCCTCGGGCGCAGGCGCTGGGCGGGGTGCGGCGCCGTCGGGGGCCGATGCCTCCGCGCCCGATTCCGCTTCGTCCTGGTTGGTGTCGTCCTGGCCGCCGTCATTCGGCGCGCCACCGCCGGGGCCGACCGGCGGCGGCTCGTCGGGTCCGTCTTCGCTGGCATCGTCCGCCGCCTCCTGCAGCGCCTGGTCGAGCTGCTCCTCGTCGAGCCCGGGCGCATCGAACGGGTTGCGCCGCCGCCGGTGCGGCAGGGCCAGCCGGGCGGCGACGCGGACGTCCTCGGCACGCACCTCGCTGCGGCCGGACCAGGCGGTATGCGCCATCGCGGTCCGGGCCATTACCAGGTCGGCCCGCAGCCCGTCGACGTCGAACGCCGCACACACTGTCGTGATCTGCCGCAGCGCCGCGTCGGGCAGCACCACGCTCGCCAGCCGCCCGCGGGCGCGGGCGATGCGCTCAGCCAGCGCCTGCTCCTCGTCCACCCAGCGGGCGGCGAATGCTGCCGGGTCGTCGTCGGCCGCGAGCCGCCGCCGGACCACCTCCGCTCGCACGTCCGGCTCCCTCGGTGCGCTGGCATCGACGGTCAGTCCGAACCGGTCGAGCAGCTGCGGGCGCAGCTCGCCCTCCTCGGGGTTCATCGTCCCGACGAGCAGGAAGCGGGCGGCGTGCCGCACCGACACCCCCTCGCGCTCGACGTAGGAGGTGCCGAGCGCGGCCGCGTCCAGCAGCAGGTCGACGAGGTGGTCGTGCAGCAGGTTGACCTCGTCGACGTACAGCACGCCCCGGTGCGCGGCGGCCAGCAGCCCCGGCTCGTAGGCCTTGACCCCCTCGGTCAGCGCGCGCTCCAGGTCCAGGGAGCCGACCAGCCTGTCCTCGGATGCCCCGACCGGCAGCTCGACCAGCCGCGCCGGCCGCACCGCCACGGGCGCGGACGCATCATGCGGCCCGTCCGGGCACGCCGGGTCGGGTGCCGCCGGGTCGCACGAGAACCTGCATCCCGGCACCACGGCGACCTCGGGCAGCACCGCGGTCAGCGCGCGCACGGTCGTCGACTTCGCCGTCCCTTTCTCGCCGCGCACCAGCAGCCCACCGATTGCCGGCGACACCGCGTTGAGGACGAGCGCGAGCCGCATGTCGTCCATCCCCACGACCGCGCTGAAGGGGTAGGTGCTCATGTCGGCTCCCCGCCCTCGAGATCGCCCTCGAGCCCCAGGTACGTCTCGCGCAGCCCGTCGAGCGTGGCCTGCTCGGGGTGCTCCCACAGCTCACGGTCGGCTGCCTCCAGCAGCCGCTCGGCGATGCCACGCAGCGCCCAGGGGTTGGAGCGCTGCATGAACGCCCGCACCTCGGGGTCGAAGACATAGGACGCAGCGAGCTGCTCGTACATCCAGTCGTCGACCACGCCCGCGGTCGCGTCGTAGCCGAACAGGTAGTCGACAGTCGCTGCCATCTCGAACGCGCCCTTGTAGCCGTGGCGCTGCATCGCCGCGGTCCAGCGCGGATTCACCACGCGCGCCCGGAACACCCGCTTGGTCTCCTCCGCGAGCGTGCGGGTGCGGACCTGGTCGGGCACCGCGGAGTCACCGACGTAGGCCGCAGGCGAGCTGCCGGTCAGGTGCCGCACCATCGCCACCATCCCGCCGTGGTACTGGAAGTAGTCGTCCGAGTCGACGATGTCGTGCTCGCGGGTGTCCTGGTTCTTCGCAGCCACCGCGATGCGCCGGAAGGCCGTCTCCATGTCGCCGCGGGCCTCGCGCCCATCGAGGTCGCGTCCGTAGGCGTAGCCGCCCCAGACGGCGTAGACCTCGGCGAGGTCGGCGTCGCTGCGCCAGTTGCGGGCGTCGATGAGCGGCAGCAGCCCCGCCCCGTACGCACCGGGCTTGGAGCCGAAGATGCGGGTGGTCGCGCGGCGCCGGTCGCCGTGGGATGCGGTGTCGGCGTCGGCATGCGCCCGGACGAAGTTGGCCTCGGTGGGCTCGTCCAGCTCGGCGACAGCGCGGATGGCGTCGTCGAGCAGCGCCACGACGTGCGGGAACGCATCACGGAAGAAGCCCGAGATGCGCACGGTGACGTCGATGCGCGGCCGCCCCAGCTCCGCCGCCGGCACCACCTCGAACCCGGTGACCCGGCGCGAGGCGTCATCCCACGCCGGCCGGCAGCCGAGCAGCGCCAGGACCTCGGCGATGTCGTCGCCCTGGGTCCGCATCGCCGACGTGCCCCAGACCGTCAGCCCGACCGAGCGCGGGTACTCGCCGGTGTCGGCGAGGTGACGGGCGACGAGGGAGTCGGCCAGCGCGGTTCCGACGTCCCAGGCGGTGCGTGACGGGATGGCCTTGGGGTCGACGGAGTAGAAGTTGCGCCCGGTCGGCAGCACGTTGACCAGGCCGCGGGTGGGGGAACCGGACGGGCCTGCCGGCACGTAGCGGCCGTCGAGGGCGCGCAGCAGGTTGCCGATCTCGTCGGTGGTCTGCGCCAGGCGCGGGGCGACCTCCGTGGCGGCGAATCGCAGCACCCGCACGACGTCTGCGGGGGCGGCGCCGAGCACCTCGTCGGCCACGAGCGGCGCCTTCTCCGCCTCCCACCCGGCGGTGTCGAGCCCGGCGACGAGCTGGCGGGCGAGTGTCTCCAGCAGGTCGACGGCGTCGGCGCCGCTGACCGCCGGGCCGCCGCTGATGGTGGTCAGCGCCGGCGGCACGGGGATGCGGGCGCCGGGGTCGGCGAGCAGCGCCTTCTCGTCCATCCCGACCCAGGATGCGAGGGCGGCCCGCAGCCCGGGCAGCGCCACCGAGCCGCCCCACACCTGCGCGGCCCGCAGCACGGCCAGGACGAGGTCGATGCGCGCCTCACCCGCCGGGGCACCGCCGAGGATGTGCAGCCCGTCGCGGATCTGCACGTCCTTGACCTCGCACAGGTAGCCGTCCACGTGCAGGACGAACTCGTCGAAGTCGTCCTCGCCCGGCATCTCATCCAGGTGCAGGTCGTGGTGCAGCTGCGCCGCCTGGATCAGCGTCCACACCTGCGCGCGCACGGCCGGCAGCTTGGTCGGGTCGAGCGCCTGGACCGTCGCGTACTCGTCCAGCAGCTGCTCGAGCTTGGCCATGTCGCCGTAGGTGTCAGCCCGGGCCATCGGCGGGATCAGGTGGTCGACGATGACGGCATGCGCGCGGCGCTTGGCCTGCGTGCCCTCGCCCGGGTCGTTGACGATGAACGGGTAGACCATCGGCAGGTCGCCGAGCACCGCGTCGGGGGCGCACTCGGCCGACAGGCCCAGCCCGTTGCCGGGCAGCCACTCGAGGGTGCCGTGCTTGCCCAGGTGCACCACGGCGTCGGCGCCGAAGGTGCGGTCGAGCCAGCGGTAGGCGGCGAGGTAGTGGTGGCTCGGCGCGAGGGCGGGGTCGTGGTAGATCGCGACGGGGTTCTCCCCGAACCCGCGCGGCGGCTGGATCATCAGCACGACGTTGCCGAAGCGCAGGCCGGCCAGCACGATCTGCGCGGCGTCGCCCTCGCCGTCGACGTACAGCTCGCCGGGCGGCTCCCCCCACGCCTCGACGACGGACTGCCGCAGCGGTGCCGGCAGTGCATCGAATGCGGCGCGGTACTCGGCCAGCGGCACCCGCATGGGGGCGGCGGCCAGCTGGGCCTCGGTCAGCCACTCGACGTCGTGCCCGCCCGCGGCGATCAGCCGGTGGATGAGCTCGTCGCCGTCCTCGGGGAAGCCGCCGTCCGCCTGGCCACAGTCGTAACCGGCCTCGCGCAGCGCCTGCAGCAGCACGACGGCCGAAGCGGGGGTGTCGAGGCCGACCGCGTTGCCCACCCGCGCGTGCCTGGTGGGGTAGGCCGACAGCACGATCGCGAGGCGCTTGTCGGCGTTGGGGATGTACCGCAGCCGGGCGTGCCGGACGGCGATACCGGCGACCCGGGCGGCTCGCTCGGGGTCGGCGACGTAGGTCGGGATGTCGCCCTCACCGGCAGTCGGAACGAGCTCCTTGAACGAGAACGGGACCGAGATGAGGCGGCCGTCGAACTCGGGGATGGCAACCTGCATCGCCGCGTCCATCGGGGTGAGGGCGGCGTCGGATGCCTCCCACGCCGCCCGCGAGGTGGTCAGGCACAGGCCCTGCACCACCGGCACGCCGAGTGCGGCCAAGGCGCCGACGTCCCAGGCGTCGTCGTCCCCACCGGCTGTCGCGTCGCTGGCGGCCGCGCCACCGGCTGCCAGGACCGTGACGACCAGGGCGTCGACGCCGGCGAGCAGGTCGTAGACGGCGGCGTCGGCGGCACGCAGCGACCCGCAGAACACCGGCCGCGCATTGGCGCCCGCGGCCTCGACCGCGGCGCACAGCGTATCGACGAAGCCCGTGTTTCCCGAGACCGCGTGCGCCCGGTAGAACACAACGCCGACCGTGGGCCGCGCGGTGTCGGCCACGTGTGCGCCGTGCACCCCGATGGCGGGCAGCGGCTGCGGCGGGTCGTAGGCCTCGCCGGTCATCCGCAGCGCGTCGGACAGGAACGCAGCGAGGCTCGCCAGGTTGCCCGGCCCGCCCTCGCGCAGGTAGGCCAGCGCCTCCGTCGCGATGCCGCCGGGGACGGTGGAGCGGGCCATCAGCTCGGCGTCCGGCGCCGCCTCGCCGCCGAGGACGACGACCGGCAGGCCGCTGGCGAGGACGGCGTCGAGCCCGGCCTCCCAGGTGCGGGCACCGCCGAGCAGGCGGACGACGACGCACCACGCCCCGTCCAGCAGCGCGGGCAGGTCGCCGGGCGCGGTGCGGGCGGGGTTGGCGGTGCGGTAGGCGGCGCCGCTGCCGCGGGCGGCGAGCAGGTCGGTGTCGGCTGTCGACAGCAGCAGGATCACGCGGGCGCTCCGGTTGCGGTCGGGATGGGTTCAGCTGGCGCGCCCGGCGGGACGAAGGGCAGCTCGGGCGGCGCGCCGGAGCCGATGAGCTCGAGCAGCGCCGTGGTGTCGATGTGCTGCTCGACGAGGTCGCCGAGCACGTCGAGCCGGCGCTCGCGCACGTCCGCGAAGCACACCGCATCCGCGCCGGATGCCGGGACGAAGTCGCGACCCGCCTGCTCGGCGGCGGCGCACAGGAACGCCCGGCGGAAGCCGTCGTTCTCCATCGCCCCGTGCCAGGTCGTGCCCCACACCGGGCCGGCGGTGCAGCCGTCGAGGAACGGCTCGCCACCGCCCGCGGTCACCACGCCGGAGTGGATCTCGTAGGCCTCGACCGGGTGGCCGAACGCGGCCCCAATCGGTCGGCCGAGCACCTTCTCAGGGCCGAAGCGCACGGCCGCGGGCAGCAGGCCCAGCCCGGCGACAGTTCCGGCCCGGCTCTCGACCTCGTCCTCGATGGTGCGCGCCAGCATCTGGTAGCCGCCGCAGATGCCGAGCACCGGCCCCCCGCGCCGGGCGTGCTCTGCGATGGCGGCGGCCAGCCCACGCTCGCGCAGCCAGCCAAGGTCGGCCACGGTGGCCCGGGTGCCCGGCAGCACGACGAGGTCGGCGTCGGCCAGCTCCTCGGGCTCGGTGACCAGGCGCAGCGCGATGCCGGGCTCGGCGGCGAGGGCGTCGACGTCGGTGACGTTGCTGATCCGGGGCAGGCGGACGACAGCGACGCGCAGCGTCTCGCGCACCGCGCGCCCCCGCGCCCGCGCCCGCGCGGAGCCGAAGCGGGCCAGACCGAGCGAGTCCTCGACGTCGACCTCCAGGCCGTCGGTCCACGGCAGCACCCCGAGCACGGGCCGACCGGTGGTGCCCAGGATCATCTCCAGCCCCGGCGCCAGCAGCCGGGCATCCCCGCGGAACTTGTTGACGAGAAAGCCCGCGACCAGCGCCTGGTCCTCGGGGGAAAGCAGTGCGACCGTCCCGTGCAGAGCGGCGAACACCCCGCCCCGGTCGATGTCACCGACGACAAGCACGGGCAGGTCGGCGGCGCGCGCCAGGCCCATGTTGGCGATGTCGGTGGCACGCAGGTTGACCTCGGTCGGGCTGCCCGCGCCCTCGCAGACGACGACGTCGAAGCGGCTGCGCAGGTCGGCGAGGGCGCTGGTCACCGCCGCCATCAGCTGCGGCTTGAGCGGCCGGTAGGACATGGCGTCGACGTCGGTGACCGGCCGGCCCATCAGCACCACCTGGCTGCGGCCGTCGCCGCCGGGTTTCAGCAGCACCGGGTTCATCGCCGCCTCGGGCTCGATGCGGGCGGCGGCGGCCTGCATCGCCTGGGCCCGCCCGATCTCGGCGCCGCCGCGGGTCACCATCGAGTTCAGCGACATGTTCTGCGCCTTGAACGGCGCCACCCGTACCCCGCGCCGCACGAGCCAGCGGCAGATACCCGCGGTGACGATGCTCTTGCCCGCATCCGACGTGGTGCCGGCGACGAGCAGTGCTCCGGTCAGCGCGCTTCCGGTCTGCGCTCGACCGGTCATGGCCGGGCCTCGACGACGGCCGCGAGCGCAGCGGCGAGCACGACGGCAGCTGCACCGACGGCGGATGAGAGACGCACGGCCCGCCGTAGGTCGACGGCAGTGGGCGGCGGCCCGTCGCCGTGCGGGCCGCGCACCTCCAGGCTCCCCCCGTAGGAGAGCGGGCCGCCGAGCGTCACGTCCAGCGCCCCCGCGAACGCTGCCTCGCACTGCCCGGCGTTGGGGCTCGGATGCCGGCCGCCGTCCCGGACGACCACCTGGAGCGATCGCCGCGTGCTGCCGCCGACCAGTGGCGCGAGCACCGCCGCGAGCAGGGCGGTCGCGCGCGCGGGGACGAGGTTCGCCGCGTCGTCCAGCCGAGCCGACGCCCACCCGAAGTTCGCGTGCCGCGGGCTGCGATGCCCGACCATCGCATCGAGGGTGTTGACGGCCCGGTAGCCCACCAGCCCCGGCAACCCGGCGACGGCCCCCCACAGCAGCGGCGCGACGACGGCATCGGCGGTGTTCTCGGCGACGGACTCCAGCGCCGCGCGAGACAGCCCGTCCGCGTCGAGCTGTTGGGGGTCACGGCCGCAGAGGGTGGGCAGCAGGGCGCGGGCGGCAGCAAGGTCGCCGGCCTCAAGCGCGTCGGCGACCGCGGCGCCGGCACGGGCCAGCGAGGTGCCGCCAAGAACGCTCCACGTCGCCGCGACGAGTGCGGCGCGCCGTTGACGAGGCCTGGCACGCTCCGCGGCACCCGCCGCAAGCACGGCGGCCCCGACGCACGCGGCTGTGAAGGCCATGCCGCGGCCGCGCGAGTCAGCCCAGAGAGCGCGCTCGAACTGGCCCGCGGCCAGGCCGAAGCCGGCGACCGGATGCGCCCGCGCGGGATCAGCCCAGGCGCGGTCAGCGAGGTAGCCGACCAGCAGGCCGGTGGCGCGGGCAGTCGACGTGGGCACCCCTTAGGGCGCCGGACAGCCGCGGGGCAGCACGCTGCCCAACAAGTGTCGCAGGACCAGCGCATGCATCAGCAGGAGCCTCCTCGGGTTTCCACGCCCGTAGGTCGGTCGGTCGCGACGGACGCAGTGTCCTGGCTCCCGGATCAGTGCTCGCCCCCGGCCTTCCAACCCCTGCGGGCCGTGACCATACGAGGGGGGTCTGCTCCCCGGTGACAGTGGCGGGACCGCGTCGGAATCACACCGACTTCCTGCAACCGTCGCAACCCAGACTTAACACGCTGGCACGGCGCCGCGTCAACGCGTGGCCGGGTCGGCGGCATACCTCAGCCGCCCGCGGCCCTGGTGCCGACGACGACGGTCGCGTCGTGCTCCTCCGACCGTGCCACCCGACCGGCCAGCCCACTGCGCGCGACGGCATCCAGCGTCCCTGGCGCCTGGCGCTCGCTGGTCTCGACCAGCAGGTGCCCCCCAGGTGCCAGCCAGAGCGGCGCAGCCTCGATCACGCGACGCTGCACGTCGAGCCCGTCGGCACCGCCGTCGAGCGCCACCCTTGGCTCGTACTCGCGCGCTTCCGGTGGCATCAGCGCGATGGCCTCGGTCGGCACGTAGGGCGCATTCGAGACGAGGACGTCGACCCGCCCGCGCAGCTCGGCGGCCAAGGGCTCATACAGGTCGCCCGCGTACACGTGGTCCTCCTGGCCACCCGCAGCGGCGACGTTGCGCCGTGCGCAGCCCACCGCTACGGGGTCGATGTCGACCGCGTACAGGTCGACCCCTGGCCGCGCCGCGAGCACCGCTGCGCCTACCGGGCCTGCCCCGCAGCACATGTCCAGCACCACGGCGTCGGGCGCGGCAAGGCCGATCGCCTGCTTGGCGAGGAACTCGGTGCGTCGCCGAGGGACGAACACGCCGGGGGCAATGACGATGCGTAGCCCACAGAACGCCGCCCAGCCGAGCACCTGCTCCAGCGGCAGCCCGGCGACCCGGCGGTCGACCATGGCGTCGAGCTCGCCCGCTGTCCCCGCGGCGCCCAGGAGCAGCTCTGCCTCGTCCTCCGCGAACACGCATCCGGCCGCTCGGAGCCGGGCGGTCACGGCAGCTGCAGTCGACACAGAACCTTCCGGAAGGCGGCGGCGGTGCGCCTCGGCCACGCAGCGTCGCGCGATGCTATCCACGCGGGCGCCAGCCCGACAGGCCATTCTTGTCGGCACCGGGTGCGACGATGAGGCCATGGCCAGCAGCTGGGACACCCCGGAGCGGCGCGCCCTGCGCGCGAGCGTGCGGCGCTTCACCGAGCGCGAGATCGTCCCACGCCTGTCGCAGTGGGAGGACGACGGGGAGCTGCCGCGCAGCCTGCACCTGGCTGCGGCCAAGGCGGGCCTGCTCGGCGTCAGCTTCCCGGAGGGGCTTGGCGGCGGCGGTGGCACCACGGTCGACTCCATGATCGTGACCGAGGAGATCATCCAGGCGGGCGGGTCGTCCGGCGTCGTCGCGAGCCTGTTCACCCACGGCATCGGCCTGCCGCACCTGGTGGCCGCCGCCGACCCGGACCTGCTCGACCGGGTCGCTCGGCCGGTGCTCGCCGGAGAGAAGATAGCCGCCCTCGCGGTCAGCGAGCCCGATGCCGGCTCCGACGTCGCCCGGCTGCGCACCCGCGCCGTCCGCGACGGCGACAGCTACGTCGTCACAGGCTCGAAGATGTACATCACGTCGGGCACCCGCGCCGACTTCGTCACCACAGCGGTCCGGACCGGTGGCGAGGGCGCGCACGGGATCTCCCTGCTGCTGCTCGAGCGCGGGATGCCGGGCTTCACGGTCTCCCGGCCGCTGCGCAAGATGGGCTGGCTGTGTTCGGACACCGCTGAGCTGCGGTTCGACGAGGTCCGCGTGCCCGCAAGCAACCTGATCGGTGCCGAGGGCGCCGGGTTCGCTCAGATCATGCAGCAGTTCATCCCGGAGCGGCTCTCCCTCGCCGTTCAGGCCTACGCCACCGCTCAGCGCTGCCTGGACCTCACGCTGCGGTGGGTCAAGCAGCGCGAGACGTTCGGGCGGCCGCTCTCGGCCCGCCAGGTCGTCCGGCATCGGGTGGCGGAGATGGCACGCCAGGTCGACGTCGCCCGCACCTACACGCGGGCCGTCATCGACGACTGGCAGGCGGGCGACGAGGTCGTCCAACGGGTCGCCATGGCCAAGAACACCGCCGTCGCGGCGTGCGACTACGTGGTCAACGACGCGGTTCAGCTGCACGGCGGGATGGGCTACCTGCGCGAGACTGAGGTCGAGCGGCACTACCGCGACAGCCGCATCCTCGGCATCGGGGGCGGCACCACAGAGATCATGACCGAGATGGTGTCGCGGCTGTTGCTCGGCTGATCGCTTTGCCCACTCACCTTCCGACAGGAGAACCCCCATGGATTGGAAGCTCGCGCAGATCGTCGTCCCCGTCGCAGACGTCGACCGCGCCAAGGCGTTCTACACCAAGCAGGCCGGCTTCGGCCTCGACGTCGACCACCAGGCGGGCGACTTCCGCGTGGTGCAGCTGACGCCACCGGGCTCGGCCTGCTCGATCGCGCTGATGCGCAACCCGGAGGCCGCCGGCTCCCTGCAGGGGCTGCACCTGGTCGTCGTCGACATCGAGGCCGCGCGGGCCGAGCTCGCGGGGCGCGGGGTCGAGACCGGCGAGGTCTTCCACTTCGATGCAGGGGGCCAGGTTCCTGGAGCCGACCCGGCGCGCCGCGACTACGCCTCGTTCCTGTCCTTCAGCGACCCCGACGGCACCGGCTGGCTGGTGCAGGAGGTGGGCCGGGAGCGGGCCGGCGGCTAGCCCCTGGCGAATCACGATCCAGCAAATGATCCTTGCGACTGACCCTCGGCCGCCTACGAAAGGAGCTCGATGAGCCGACACGTCCAGGTCACCTTCGACGCCCGCGACCCGCGGGCGCTGTCATGCTTCTGGCGCGACGTACTGGGCTACGTGCACCCCGGCCCGCCCGGAGTCGACCTGCCCGAGGACGCCGACCCGCTGGGCGCGTGGGACGACTTCCTCGCGCGGGTCGGCGTCCCGCAGGACCAGCGCAACGCGAGGTCGGCCCTCGAGGACCCGGACGCGCGCGGCCCACGGCTGTTCTTCCAGCAGGTGCCGGAGGACAAGGTCGCCAAGAACCGCGTCCACCTCGACGTCCGGGCGGCTCCCGGGCTGCAGGGAGACGAGCGGATGGCGGCGCTGGAGGCCGAGTGCGACCGGCTGGTCGCGCTGGGAGCGACGCGGGTCCGCCGCGACGAGCCCGCTCCTCCGATGAGTGCCGGCTTCATCGTGATGACCGACCCCGAGGGCAACGAGTTCTGCCTGGACTGACCCAGCTGAGTAGCGAGAACGCCCCGCTGAGCCGACGGCGGTCAGCCGACGAGTACAGCCGTAAGCCGCTCGAGCTCCGCCTGCGCGTCGCTGGTCAACCCGCTGTGCACCGGACCGGCTGACACGACCGTGCTGCGCGGCGCGGTCAGCCAACGGAAGCGCTGCCCCAGGGAGGTCTCGCCGGCCGGTCCGCCACCGGCGCAGCTGCGGCGAATGGCGTCCGCGGCAGCGCCTACCGCCTCGACGTCCACGTCCGGGTCCCGCAGCCGCAGCCGGTTCTCGTCGAGCCTGATCTCGGCGGCCAGGAAGTCCTGCTGCTGGCAGTAGAGGACGACACCGATGTTGACGCACTCCCCGCGCTCGATGCGGGGGGTGGCGCGCAGCACCGCGTACTCGAACACGGCGTAATCGAGCACGGCGGGCGTCACGGCCGCCACCGCTCATGCTCGGCCGCTCGGCGCAGCAGGTGGTGAGCGTAGGCGCCGCGCACGCCCGCGGCGTCGTCGAAGCCGGGCTCGCCGGTCAGCCACTGCTCGGGCACCAGGTCGACGACCTCCCGGACCAGCTCGGGGGTGACGAGCGGGGCGAGCGCAGCATCAGCCTCATAGCGTGCGGTTGCGGCGGCCGCGAGGACGTGGCCCGATGCGTCGTAGGGCCGCTCGGCCGCCGCCGCAGCCCGCGACCAGTCGTGGGCGAACGTCAGCGTCGCCCCGTGGTCGATCAGCTGCAGCTGGCGGTGCCAGAGCAGCAGGTTGGGGTTGCGCCAGGTGCGGTCGACGTTGCCGACGAGCGCGTCGAACCACAGCACCCGGCTGGCTAGGCCCGGGTCGACGGGATGCACCTGCGGGTCGAAGCCGATCGAGCCCGGCAGGAAGTCCATCCCCAGGTTTGCCCCGCCGCTGGCCCGCAGCAGGTCCTGGACCTCCTGGTCGGGCTCGGCCCGGCCCAGCACCGGATCGACGTCGACGACGACGAGCTCGGGCACCGGCAGGCCGAGCCGCCTGCCGAGCTCACCGGCGATGACCTCGTTGACCAGCACGGCGCGACCTTGCCCGGCCCCGCGGAATTTGATCACGTAGGTCCCGCAGTCGTCGGCCTCCATGAGGCCGGGCAGGGAGCCGCCTTCGCGTAGCGGCGTGACGTAGCGGGTCGCCGTCACCGCCCGAAGCACGGCCCGAGGGTATCGGCGAAGGCCTACCTGACGGGCTGCAAGCATCGGCGGCCAGCCAGGACGCCTCAGCATCGCCGAAACGGAGGCGGTGCAGGGCTTGCCCGCTTTCAGGTCCGCGCGGGCTGCCCACGAGGTCCAACTCCCAAGGAGCCACTGACTATGTCGGTCGCCTTTCATACGACGAAGGGCAACTCCCCCGCTTCCTCTGGTTGTGGCAGCGCGCATTGCGCCTGCCGTCTGACGACTAGTTATCGGGAAGGCCCCTGCTGCTCCGCGATCTCCGTAGCCGATGACAGCTCCGGGTGGACGATGCTGAGCGGATAGTCCGCCGCCACCTTCCCGAAATCGCTGAGATTGTTGGTTGCAAGTAGGAGTCGAGGATCGAAGGACAGGGCCGTCGCGGCGACCAGAGGTCGTTGGTGCCGCCCTTGCGCATGTGCCCTCGGTATTTAACTATGCAGCGGAGCCCACTGCTCGGTCACCGAGATTGAGAACGGCAGCACAACAAAGGTGCTGGGGATTGCCTCGGTCCAATCCTGCTTCCGCCTCTTAGCCCACCCGCGCGAGATCGGCAGCGCAAGTAGTTCTCCCACGTTGGCGAAGGACAGCGAGAGGAGGTGGCCCCGCAGCAGGGGCTTCCAGGACGTCGCCTCCTCGACATTCGCGAGCAGCCATGTGGCCACGTCCGTATCGACGAGGAGGGGGCCGGTGGGAACCTCCTGCGGCCTCATGCGTCTAGGTCCGCCAGCGCCTCAGTCAGGTCCTGTAGCTCTTCATGGCTGGCCGAGAAGGGAGCGCGGTCCAGGGCCGCCGGTGCTACTCCCTGAACGTCTGCGTGTTCCTGCACCGACAAAGTGGTCCAGAACTCGTCCGCGTCGAAGGGCAGGGGAGCGGGAGCGCTGATGTGGCGTAGCCCAACTCGGCGCGCGACGGCGGTTGTGACGTCATAGGTCACGAGCCCCTCGAACTGAGCCTGGCTGCGCAACGCTTGCTGGACGTCGTCGGCCAGCTCAGGTGGGGACGCCACGCTAACGCTCTCGCCAGACGAGGCACGCAGCCGGGCGGTGCTGCGATCGAAGTCGGCCTCCCGCAGTACCCCGACGAGGACGTCGGGCTGGGGCGGCATGGCGTCTGCGAGACGGCGCATCCTCGCCCTGGCCGACCTGTCCAGCCGCGCCGGCCGAGTCCGGCGTGAACTCTCGATAAGTAGCTCCTCGTGGCGCTCACCGATGCCGAGGTTGTCGCAGAGCTCAGCGAGCGCGCGCGCGATGCCCTGGTCGACCTCGTCATCAGGCAGGCCGAACGTCGCGATCAGCCGGTGGAAAGCTGCTCCAGCTAGGTCATCGACCCCTATGTCGAGAGCAGCTTCGGCCGAATCGACGAGCGTGGGTAGACCGAAGGATCGCCACGACGCTTCCCGGTTGGACGTCCCGCAAGGTGAGCCGGGCGGAGCTCTCGATGGAAGCGCGATGCCAGCCCGTGCGTGCTCGGCGTGACTTGCCCACGGCGGCATAGGCGGCAGCCGCCATCGCAGACTCAAGCCCTGTAATGAGGCGCGCGACGTCTTGAGCACGAACGCGACCCAGCCGGGCCTCGTTCCCTCGAAGGATGGCGCGCAGTTCTTCTTCGGCCACGTCGTCACCTTCGCGCATCCTGACGACAAGACACGGCCGGCGAGCTAAGGGTCGAGCTCCGTTTCAAGGGCGTGTCGACCCATCCAAGGTTCCATGCGACGCGAGCAGCAGAAGCAGAGGTGCGTAGAGCTGACCGGATGGCCGGTGACCCACGAAGTTGCAGGTCACCGGCCCCGAGTACTCAGATGTCGTAGTACATCTCGAACTCGTACGGGTGCGGGCGCAGGCGGATGGGGTCGACCTCGTTGGTTCGCTTGTAGCTGATCCACGTGTCGATGAGGTCCTGCGTGAACACCCCGCCCTCGAGCAGGAAGCCGTGGTCGGCCTCCAGCGCGTCGAGCACCTTGTCGAGGCTGCCCGGCACCTGTGCCACCTTGGCCAGCTCGTCCGGCGGCAGGTCGTAGAGGTCCTTGTCGACCGGGTCCGGCGGCTCGATCTTGTTGCGGACGCCGTCGAGGCCCGCCATCAGCATTGCGGCGAAGGCGAGGAACGGGTTGCAGGACGGGTCCGGCACGCGGAACTCGACCCGCTTTGCCTTCGCGTTGCTGCCGGTGAGCGGTACCCGCAGGCACGCGGAGCGGTTGCGCGCCGAGTAGACGAGGTTGACCGGAGCCTCGTAGCCCGGCACCAGGCGGTGGTAAGAGTTCACCGTCGGGTTGGTGAACGCCAGCAGCGACGGCGCATGCTTCAGCAGCCCGCCGACGTAGTGCCGAGCGGTGTCGGACAGGCCCCCGTACCCGACCTCGTCGTAGAACAACGGCTCGTCGCCGTTCCACAGGCTCTGGTGGCAGTGCATGCCCGAGCCGTTGTCCATGAAAAGCGGCTTGGGCATGAAGGTGACCGTCTTGCCCGCCGCGACCGCCGTGTTGCGGACGACGTACTTGAACGTCATCACGTTGTCGGCGGTCTGCAACAGGGTGCCGAACCGGAAGTCGATCTCGGCCTGGCCGGCGGTGCCGACCTCGTGGTGCTGCATCTCGACCTCGATGCCGACGTCGAGCAGCTGGTTGACCATCTCCGAGCGCAGGTCGGTCAGGTGGTCGGTTGGGGGCACAGGGAAGTAACCGCCCTTGTAGCGCGGCTTGTTGCCTTTGTTGCCGCCCGCTTCCTCACGGCCGCTGTTCCACGCGCCCTCGATCGAGTCGACGCTGTGAAACGAGCTGTGCGGCGTGTACTCGTAGCGCACGTCGTCGAAGATGTAGAACTCGGCCTCGGCACCGAAGTAGGCGGTGTCGGCGAAGCCGGTCGTCGTCAGGTACTCCTGCGCCTTGCGGGCGACGTTGCGCGGGTCCCGGGAGTAGCGCTCGAGCGTGAGCGGGTCGTGGATGAAGCAGGAGATGTTCAGCGTCGGGTGGGTGCGGAACGGGTCCATGTAGGCCGTGGTCGGGTCCGGCAGCAGCAGCATGTCGGACTCGTGGATGGCCTGGAAGCCACGGATGGACGAACCGTCGAACGGCAAGCCGTCCTCGAACGCCGATACGCCGAAGTTCGAGGCCGGGAACGTGAAGTGCTGCATGACGCCGGGCAGGTCGCAGAACCGTGCGTCGACGAACTGGACGTTGTTGTCCTTGATGTAGGTCAGCACCTCATCGGTGTTGTTGAACATCCACCCTCCGTGGGTCCATCGCTCGAGCGGCGGCAGGTCGGGATCGATCTGCCGGCGGGTCACTTGAAACTAGCGTGTGGCCGTCTCGCGAGCGTCACGCGGTTGTTTCGGCCATGTAACGCATCCGGGTGCGCGTGCGACGGGCGGATGGGTGACCGTAGCCTCGCTGCATGGGGCGGATGAGCGGTTCCTGGCTCGAAGGCCCGCCGGTCTCCCGGGCTCAGCCGGCCGGGGTGCGACTCGGGCTGCCGGCGGAAGGCGCAGGTTCTGTCGCCACCTTCGGTCGTCGCCTGGGCGGCTTCGCCATCGACGCCGTCGTCGCCAACCTGCTCGCTGGCCTGCCGATGGTCGTCGGCTGGCACTACGGTCCGGTGGCGCGCAACTGGCTCGTGTTCGCCGCGTTCCTGCTGCAGGAGTTCGTGCTCGTCAGCATCGCCGGGCAGACCATCGGCAAGCGCCTGCTGTCGATGCGCCTGGTCCGGCTCGACGGCGGCCGGCCCCAGCCGGGGTGGGTGCTGCTGCGCACCGTGCTGCTCGGCTTGCTCGTTCCGGCGCTGATCTGGGACCGCGACAGCCGCGGCCTGCACGACCGCGCAGCCGGGACCGTACTGGTGCTCGTCCCACGCGGGGCGCCGGCCAGCTTGCGCTGACGTTCGGAGCGGTCAGCGCATCCGACCGCTGCGGGGAACGCTTCGTGGCATCGGGCCCTTCGGCACGGGGATGTTCATCGTCCCCAGCGCCTTCAGGCGCCGGTCGAGCGCCTCCACGTCGCCCTTCTTCAGCACCCGCGTCTTGCGCATCAGCAGCGCCTGCAGCTTGGGCAGCGGCGTCTCGCCCTCGCCCGTCCCGATGACGATGTCGTGCAGGGGAACATCGCCCGCAACTCGCTTGACTCGCCGAACCTCCGCTCCCAGCAGCTCGCGGGGGCCACGTCCGCGCCCCTCGGCGATGAGCACGACGCCGGCGCGGCAGACCACGCGGGTCACCATGTCCTGGTTGCGGTTGACCTGCACGGGTGCGGTCACCCGCCAGTCGCCCCGCATGCGCTCGATGATGCCGGCGGCTGCGCCGGGCTTGCCCTCCGCCTCCGCGTAGGCCGATCGCTGCACCCGGCGGCCGAAGACGTTAAGGGCGACGAGCGCACCGAGCAGGACGCCGAGGACGATCCCGAGCACCAAAGACTTGAGCAGCAGGCCGATGATGACGCCTACGAGCACCGGCACGAAGAAGGCGATGAGCAGGGCCGGCACGAGACGGGGGTCGCGCTGCCGGGTGAGGGTGAAGACGGTCCGGATCTGCTTGATCCTGCTGACCTTCGACTCGGCACTCGCACCGCGCTTGCCCGTCGTCGACCCGGTGTCCTTGCTTGCACGCGCCATGCCTCAAGGGTACGGAGTGGCGGTGGGCCGCCCTACGCGCAGCGAGGCGCCGGCACAGTGGTCAGCCCACGAAGGACGGTGCTTCCTCCATCGGCTTGCGCGGCGCCGCGATCAGCTGGCGTACCTCGATCTCGGTCTGGCGGCGAGCGTGGGCAGCGCGGACGTCGGCACTCATCGACTCCCAGGCGTTGCGCCGGCTGCCCAGCTGGCCGCCCTGTGGCGCGACGACGACGACCAGGCTGCGAACGACACCGGCAGCGAGGTGCCGGGTGGATGTGAGGAGGGAGACGGCGTTGGCGGGGGCGTTCATCGGGCCTCCTGGATGCTGAACCGAGAACTCGGCGAAACCAGCATCTCGTGGTCATGTGTCGAGCCGATGACGTGGACGTGAAGTTCCATCACCGGTATCGGCAGGGCTGGGCAGGCGTTCTCGTGACTCTGGCAGCTTGTGACGGGCTCAGGCGGCCGTCCTCGCCTTCCTCGCCTGCTCATAGAGCCGGCCGGCACGGTAGGACGAGCGCACCAGCGGCCCGCTCAGCGCACCGGCGAAGCCGATCTCCTGCGCCTCCTCCTGCAGCTCGACGAACTCCTCCGGCAGCACCCAACGCTCGACGGGATGGTGCCGCGGGGTCGGCCGCAGGTACTGCGTGATCGTCAGCAGGTCGCACCCGGCCTCGTGCAGGTCGTGCATGGCCTGGCTGATCTCGCTACGCTCCTCGCCCATCCCGAGGATGAGGTTGCTCTTGGTCACCAGCGCGGCTGACCGCGCCTGGCGGATGACGTCGAGCGACCGCTCGTAGGTGAATGCCGGCCGGATGCGCTTGAAGATGCGCGGCACCGTCTCGACGTTGTGTGCCAGCACCTCGGGGGCGGCGGCGAACACGTCCGAGAGCAGGCCGGGGTCGCCGGAGAAGTCGGGGATCAGCAGCTCGACGCCGCAGCCGGGCACGGCGGCATGGATCTGGCGGACCGTCTCGGCGTAGAGCCACGAGCCCTGGTCGGGCAGGTCGTCGCGGGCGACGCCGGTGATCGTCGCGTACCGCAAGCCCATCGTCTGCACGGATTCGGCGACGCGGCGGGGCTCGTCCCGGTCGAGCGGCGCAGGACGCCCGGTGTCGATCTGGCAGAAGTCGCACCGGCGGGTGCACTGCTCACCGCCGATGAGGAAGGTGGCCTCGCGGTCCTCCCAGCACTCGAAGATGTTGGGGCAGCCGGCTTCCTCGCACACGGTGTGCAGGCCTTCGCGGTGCACGAGGCTCTTGAGCTCGGTGTACTGCGGCCCGGTGCGCAGCCTCGTCTTGATCCACGGCGGCTTGCGCTCGATCGGCGTCTCCGCGTTGCGCGCCTCGATGCGCAGCAGGCGCCGGCCCTCGGGGGTGATCGTCGTCATGCCGGCACCGGTGCCGTCGCGGAAAGGACCTCGAGGGCGTGGTGCTGCACGACGGGTAGAGCGTCGGCGACGGTGACGGTATGCCCGAGCTCGCTGCTGAGGCTGCTGACGCTGGCATCGCGGATGCCGCAGGCCACGATGCGCGCGTAGGCGCCGAGGTCGGGGTTGCAGTTGAGGGCGAACCCGTGCATCGTCACCCCGCGCACCACGCGGACACCGATCGCGGCCAGCTTGCGCGACCTGTCGACCGTCCAGACCCCGGAGCGGCCTTCGACTCGCGAGCTGGCAAGCCCGAGATCGGCGCAGGCGCGGATGAGCGCGAGCTCGATACGGCGGACGTGGCCGACGACGTCGAGTGGCGTGGGAAGCCGCAGGATGGGATAGCCGACGAGCTGCCCCGGGCCATGCCAAGTGATCTTGCCGCCGCGGTCGACATCGACGACGGACGTCCCGTCGCTAGGACGCTCCGCTGACTCGGTCCGGCGGCCGGCCGTGTAGACGCTGGGGTGTTCCAGCAGCAGCAGGGTGTCGGGTGCTGAGCCCTCGACCACCTGGGCATGTAGCTCGCGCTGCAACGTCCACGCCTGCTGGTACGGCACCAGACCGAGCACACGCACATCCACACCTCAGGTTATGTCGGATGGTCGACGCGCGCCCCCGGGGCGTTCGGATGCTCGCATGGGCTTGCGACTCAGCCAGGCTCCGGCAGTCGCACCGGGTCGACCCTCGTCTCGACCGCTGTGCCGGCGTCCTGCTCGACGCGCCAGGCGTACGCCTCGTCGCGGTCGGTGACCGCCCCGACCAGGTCGGTGCCCTCGAAGTGCAGCCCGACACCGTCGTCCGTGGCCCATCCGGCGGGAAGCACACCCTCGGCCACGAGCTGTTGGTAGAGCGGTCGCCGCTGCTTCTCAGAGTCGTAGTGCGGGGTGTTGGAGTGCGGCAGCAGCCCCAGACCGTTGGTGACGGGCCGGAGGTCGGGTCCGAAGGAGTCTGTCGTGCCGCCGACGTGCCAGCACAGCGACCCAGCCGACACCCCCCCGAGCACCACCCCGGCCTCCCAGGCGTGCCGAAAGGCGTCATCGAGGCCGTGCGCTCGCCACACGGCAAGCAGGTTGGCGACGCTGCCGCCGCCGACCCACACGACGTCCTGCTCGAGCAGGTGGGCAGCTGGGTCGGGCTGAGTCGGCATCGGGAACAGCGCGAGATGGCTGAGCTGGACGTCGGGGCGGTCGCGGGCGAAGGCGGCGTAGGACAGGGCGTACCGAGTGGTGTCGTCGCCCGTGGCCGTGTTGACGAGGCACAGGCGGGGCCGGCGCCCTGTAACGCCCGCCAGCTCCAGTGCGTGATGCAGGACGGGCCCGACCGCCAGCCCGTACCTGCCGTCCGGGCGAAAGCCGGCGCTGGTGGCAAGGATGGTGCGCGGGCGGCTCATGCGGCTTCTGGTGGGGCGGCGGGGGTCGGTGCGACTCCCGAAGGGGCGGCCTCTGGTGCCGCGGACCGCACGGCAGTTCCGCCGCTGGCATCGGCGAGCAGCGCAACCGCGGCGCGGCGCCCGCTGACCATCGCGCCCTGGATCGACGGGCTGTCACGCCAGTCGCCGCAGACGTACTGGCCGTGCGCTACTCGGACCGGGTCGCGCAGCCTCCCGCGCGGGGGAGGAGCCGCGGGCAGGGCCCGGGGGATGTCGTAGGTGCGTAAGTGCTGCCATTCGTCGACGTCTGGCCCGAACCATGACCGCAGTTCGCCCCTGACGACGTGCTCGGGTACGTCGGCTGTCAGGGTGCTGGCACTGACGAGCGGCCCGGGTCCGTAGGTCGGTGCCCGGTCGGTCAGCGTCAGCACGTTCGACACCAGGCTGGTGCGGTCGCCGTCAAGCCGGATGAGACCGTCCCCCTTCGTCGGCGATGTGGGAGCTGCGTAGTAATACGTGGTGACGCGCCGGGCTGCCGGCGGCGACCCCAGCTCAGGGAGCAGTCGCGTGGCGGTCCACGCGTCGGTGGCGACGATGACGCTCGAGCCGCGGATGGCCTCGGCTTCTTCTACCCGCACGGTCGTACCGGCGATACTGCTCACGGCGTGTTGCAGGCGCACCGGCTCGGGCAGCCGAGCGGCCAGCTGCGCCGGGATGGCACCCATGCCCGCCGCCGGAACGGTCTGCTTCCCGCGCGCGAAGGAGCGCAGAGCCAGCTCGACGAAGCGGCTGGTCGTCAGCAGTTCGTCCTCGAGCAGGACGCCGCTGAGGAACGGCCGCAGCAGCCTGTCAATGACGCGGTCCGACAGGCCCGCTGCCCGGAAGGCCTCGTAGGCGGTGGTCTCCGGCCGGTCGAGCAAGCGCTGCCCATCGGTCAGTAGAACGCGGAGCAACAGGCGCCCAAGGGCGGCCTTGTCCCCAATGGAGCCAAACGGCGCTACCGCCGATCTGAGGCCGCCGAGCGGGTCCTGCCTCGGGTCGACGAGACGGTGAAACCGACCGTCCAGCCGCAGCATGGCACCGTTGGGGAAGGCCTGCAGCTCGAGGGTCGCATGGTCGAGAACTCGAGCCGACTCCGGGTAAGCGGTGTCGTACACCTGGAAGCCCCGGTCGAGCAGGTACCCGTCGGCGTTGTCGGTGCGCACCCGCCCCCCCACGGCATCGGACGCCTCGAGGACGGTGACTGAACGCCCCGTGGCGGTCAGATGCACGGCCGCAGCGAGGCCGGCGAGGCCGGCGCCGATCACCACCACGTCTTCGGTTGCCATGAGGCGGAACCTACGTCGTCCTCCGGACAGAATCCGAGACGCTGGCGCCACCTCTGCAGTTGTCCACAGCCCTTCTGCAGGGTCGCGCCGGGCGCTCTAGCGTCCCGTGACATGTCCGCAGCCGCGTTCATCGAGCCGCTTGCACCGGCCCAGGAAGCACAGCCACCCGAGGTGGCGGAGCTGGCCTGGGGGGCGCCCTGCCACACGTCAGGCAGAGGGAAGGTGTGGCAGGCGCGGTGGGCCGGCAGCGCTGACAGCGCTGACAGCGCTGACAGCGCTGACGGCGCTGACAGCGCTGACGGCGCCGACGGAAGCCAGGCGGCCTGGCCTCTACGGGGGCGCGCCGTCCCGCTGCCACCGGGGGACCGTGGGCGCGAGCGCGCCGTGCGGGTCGCTCATCATCATCTGGACGTCCGACACGACCACCTCGTCTCACTGGTCGACGCTCTGCCGTGGCGCGAGGGTGTGGTCCTCGTCAGCGAGGCGACGCCGGTCGCCCTCACGCTGCGGGCGGCGCTTGAGCGATGGGGCTCGCTCAGCCCC
>JAABVA010001042.1_pt1 | contig 30811 bp, 29 predicted proteins | sample 5560331 | NCBI WGS metagenome assembly JAABVA01 (sample SAMN12812661, study PRJNA571458) | rock metagenome | isolation source: Antarctica rocks | place: Antarctica: Victoria Land, Mt New Zealand sud | collected 2016-01-07 | reverse complement strand
AGCGCGGCGACGTTAGCGACGGAGATAGCCTTGAGGAGCAGCGAGCAGTGGGCGCTCAAGCGCTATCTCACGATGGACGCCCTCGAAGCAGTAGGAAAACCAAACCCACAACTTTCGAGACATTGACACGCATTCTCCGTGGGTTAGACGCCTGTTGGAGAGTTTCGCCCATGAAGACTGCATCAGACGATATGCGAGAATATTGGATAGTCGAGACTGGAGCGCAGTCTTTACGCAGCTTTGGAGCTTGCTTGAGCAGCGAACTTCCACACTGAAAGACACCTACGGTGTAACTATCAGACGAGCGCTATTCCTTCGGAGGGAAGAGCGTGATTTTCATAAGCAAGTTCTGACCCACTTGAACTGAGCGAACAAGGTACAGCCTCGGCTAGCGCCTCCTCCTCAACAGCCAGTAGATGAGGAAGGCTATCAGGGCGAGGATCACTATAATCACCAGTATCACTACGAGCACCAAACCCCCTAAGAACTTAAATATCCCTCCTCCACGGCTCTTTTGGACGTTCATTAGGACGATCATCAAGGGTATCCCAAACGTCCCATAGGCCAGGCTCAAGCGCCCCCTGAACCTGGAACCCACGAGCCTCTCAAAAACCTCTCTGTCGAAAGCAAGCCCTATAAGCAGCACCAAGAATCCGAGCAGGATCTCCACCCCAGCCCCGAGAAAGTCCGCGTTGACCATTTGCCCATAAACTTCCAACGTTCTCGCCTCCCAGAGCTCGATTTAATTCTACAGCAGAGCATTATATAGCAGAGCAAGACCTTAAAGAAACTCGAAGTTGTTAGAGAGGCAAGCGAGAGCACAGGAGGATTACCGAAGACCAAGGAAGTCGAAAGAGTATTTCATAGTCGCCCCAGCAGACCGGCGAGAACGCCGTCTTGTCCCGAAGAAAAACGGAGGTAAGAGCCACTACGCGTTTTTGCGTCTATCGTGCTCTTCACCTAAGGGGAAGGCTAAGGGGAAGGAGAAAATACAATGCCGGAGTTCAGTACGGGTGAGGTACGAGCCAACGGGTTACGATTTCACTACCAGGAGATCGGCGAGGGGCCGCTTGCGCTGTGCCTGCACGGATTCCCGGATTCCCCTTATACTTATCGCTATCTTCTCCCCGAACTGGCCGAGGCTGGCTACCGGGCGGTGACCCCGTTCAGTCGAGGGTTCGCGCCGACGGAGCTCCCGGCTGACCGCCACCACATTCATACCAGCACCATGGTCGCTGATGCGGTCGCTCTACCCGAGGCACTGGACGGAGATGGCGACGCCGTGCTCATCGCCCACGATTGGGGGGCGGTAGCCGCCTGGGGGGCCGTGGGTGTCGAGCCGGAGCGGCTGGCGTCGGGCTGCCATATTGAACATACTGCCGTTCCAAATTTTTGGAGCAAACCTGTTCAGCTATGACCAGATCAAACGCTCTTTCTACTTCTGGTTCTTTCAAATGCAAGCGGTCGCCGAGGAGATTATATCCGCGGACGACTTCGCCTTTATCGATCGTATATGGGGGGACTGGTCTCCCGGCTACGATGCAACGGAAGATCTGCCGCGCGTTAAAGAGTGCCTGAGAGACCCGGCCTACTTCCACACCGCCCTGGGCTACTACTGGGCACAATTCGATCCTCCTCGCATGGGCTCGGCCACATGGGCGGAGGAGCAGGAAGCTGCGTGGGGCCACCCGATCACCCGACCCATCCTCTACCTGCACGGTACCCAGGATGGTTGCCACAGCCTCAACGCGGAGCAAGTTAACGAGGTGCCAGCTTACTGTGGGGAGGGCTCCGAGTCCGAGTTGATCGATGGGGTTGGCCACTTCATGCTCGCTGAGAAGCCAGGGGAGATCAATGGCCGGATCCTGCGGTTTTTTGGCAAGGCGTAGAGACTCCCTGGGTTAGACTCAACGGGGAAACCCAATATAGCCTCCGAACCTCCTGGAGCCGTTCACCCACCTTCCGCTTCCCAGAGCAAGGCAAAATATTCCGGCCGGCGAAGCCGCTCCTTTCAAGAGTCGGCGATCGCCGGGCCGTGCAACAAACTCTGGATGTATCACAACGCCTGCGCCTGCGCTGGTTGTAGACCTTCCCCTTTATTACTACCGTTAGCTACTGCCCACGCTCGGGGTGGTCGCGGATTCCGAAGGATCGGCGCTTGCCGTACGCGATCTCTCTTGTTCCCTCTTCTATATAGGCTGCAGCGCGACCTCTTAGTCGCTTCCGTCCAGCAGCACCCGGAACCCGAGCTCCCGTTTTTCGCTCCCTGGAGCCCACCCGCAGGCTTCAGATAGGGCTCAGGCTATAGTCTGCGAAGCGGAGTTGGGGCAGGACACATACGTCTCGAACGGCTTGCCTTCGCGTAAGATCAGCGCAAACTCGAAGCTCTTACCACACGGGTTAAGAGGAAGATTTGCTTCAGAGAAAGAACGGCTCGACGACTTCACCTTACGTTTCTAGAGTTGCGCGAAAAAACAACCGTTGATACGATGCAGTCTAGGTAGGGTAAACGTCCCATCGAACGCGTCCCATCGAACGGGACAAAGGGGGTTGCGATGACTTCGCGGCGCAACGTAGGGAAGCGTCTGCTGGGACGCTAGAGTGAGGTTTGTCCGTTCTAAAGTTTTTCGCCGGGGTAGGTGGGACAATGGCATCAGAAGTCATCGGAGCTCTCGGTATCAGCCGGAGCGCGACCTATCAGATTCTCGGTACTCCTCAGCGAAGAGGCTATCTGGAGATCAACCCTGCCTCGGAGAAGGGCCGGCTGGGAGTACGGTCCGCTGAACTTGTTATAGCCGCCGTGTCTGGGGCCGACGTGGTTCGGCTGGCCCCCCTTACCCGCACGAGCTTGTCGATAATACTCTGGAAACGAAATTTCTCGCGGTCATGGACAGCAGAGCCATGGTGTACGTGTACAAAGAGGAAGGGCCACAGGCCATCAAGATGAGCTCCCGGCTCGGTAGTCGCCGGCCCCTCTACTGCACCGCCCTCGGCAAGGCTTAAATGTTTGCTCTTTCCGACAAAGCAAGAAGGGTGCTCATCGGCGAACTCGACCTCCAGCGATTTACCGTCAACACTATCACGGACGCCGCCGTACTCGAAGCCGAGGTTGCCGCGACGAGGGAGCGCGGTTACGGGATCGACAGGGTAGAAGCCGAAGGGGACGTGGCCTGTCTTGGGGCACCGATACGCGACCCTCTGGCTTTGCCGGACGCGGCAATCAGTGTAGACGGGCCTGCGGATCGCATCTCTCTCAGAGAAGGCGAGATAGGTCCGCTGGTGGCGGAGACTGCGCTCGCGATCTCTCGGCGCCTCGGGCACGTCGACTCATCGAGTAGGTCCTGAGGCCTTATGGAAGGACGAGCACCGGCTCTGACGACTCTAAACTCCCATGAGGCACGGACGGTCGCAGCGGTCTTCGAACGCCTTTTTCCCGCCGATGAACACGGTCCAGGTGCGAGCGAGATCGGTGTACTTATCTATGTAGACTGGGCTTTGGCGGGTGCGTACAGGGACAAAGTGAAGACCTACCGGCTGGGTTTGGCGGCGCTGGATCGCGCCGCCCGCCAACGCTACGGAGCATTCTTTTCCGACTGCAAACTCAAACAACAAGACGCTTTGATAGCTGGGTTAGAGCAAGATACACTCCCGAAATTTCGAGTCCCTCCCCAGCGCGACTTCTTCAAGATGCTGCGCGCTCACCTCCAGGAAGGGCTCTTCGCCGATCCCGCGCACGGCGGCAATCGCGAGAAGCTGGGCTGGAGGTTCTTAGGTCATCCAGGATTCTGGCTCGAGAACACCGCCGAAGAGAACTTCTCGACCGAGCCTACCACCAAGGGCGGCGTCATCCGGTCTCTCGAAGACGTGGGTTACTCCCTGGATGGCGCCCTTCGTGAACCTGCTGAAATACCCGGCTACGACCCACAGAAGAGCGCCGAGCCCCCGGACGGGCCGGCGGACGTCGTGCTGGTGGGGGTGGGCGCCATGGGTAGCGTGGTGGCACCCGTCCTGGCTCGCGCCGGCCTACGCGTGGTCGGGCTCGAGGCCGGGCCGTGGCGGACAAAGCAGGACTATGTACCCGACGAGCTGGTCTCCTCCTTCTGCTGCAGGGGAGGTATGGGCCCCAAGTTCCTGAGCGAGACGCCGCGCTGGCGACGCAACGAGGGCGAGCCGACTCAGGAGGCGACCTTCTCGCTGGGGCGCATGATGAACGGCGTTGGCGGTTCGGTCATCCACTGGGGTGGCGCACTGCGTCGCTGCCACCCTCACCACTTCGAGCATCTCACCCACGTGCGCGAGAGCTTCGGCGAAAAGGCGCTGCCGGAGGGGCACACTTTGGCGGACTGGCCCGTCTCCTACAAAGACTTGGAGCCATACTATACGGCGGTCGAGTATATGGTCGGCGTGGCGGGCGATGCCAACGCCAACCCGTTCGTCCCGCGTAGCGAGCCCTATCCCCTGCCACCCTTAAGGCCCTCCCGGACGAGCAAGATCTTCCGCGAGGCTGCCGAGGGGATGGGGCTGCATCCTTACCCGACGCCGGTCGCAGTCAACAGCGAACCCTACAATGGATACCCGGCGACCACCTACTGCGCCTGGATGGCTGGGTTCGGCCCCTTTAGGAACGACCGTTGGCATCCGGGCCTGACCTCGGTTCCCGAGGCTCTGAAGACGGGCAATTTGGATCTCCGGATCCACTGTCGCGTAGTCCGCCTTCTAACTGACAGCGAAGGACACGCCAGCGGTGTAGAGTACGTGGACGCCAACGGAGGCGTTAACGTGCAGGAGGCGCGCACCGTCATCCTGTGCGGCTACACGTTCGAGAATGTCCGGCTCTTGCTGCTCTCGGGAGACGGGCGACACTCGCATGGTTTAGGTAACAACACGGCTCAGGTAGGCAAGCACTTTATGACCAAGATGTGGGCCGACGTCTATGGCTACTTCCCAGATGTAATCTTCAACCGCCACACCGGGCCGTCAGCGCAGATGTGGGGGCTGGACGACTTTGTAGCTGCGGACTTCGACTCAGCCTCCCACGGGTTTATCGGCGGCGCCACGCCGAACGTCGAGAACCAACAGTTGCCGATCCAAATCAGCCGCGAGGGTCTGCCCGACGATGTCCCACGCTGGGGCAAGGGATACAAGGACCACATCCGCCGTTGGCAACACGTCTGCGCGATCCGGCTTCAGCCCGAATCACTCTCTTATCACACCGACTTCCTCGACCTAGATCCCCGGCATTCCGACAAGAGTGGGCTTGGCCTTCCCCTCGTCCGCATCACCTGTGACCTCAGGGAGAATGAGCTACGCCTCTCCGAGTGGGTGGAGAACAAGGCAGAAGAGATTCTGCGCGTTATGGGGGCGACGAAGACTTGGCGCGGCCCACGCTTCCGAGGCGTGTGCAGCAGCCACGACCTCGGGGGATGCCGGATGGGTGAAGATCCATACAGCTCGGTGGTGGACCCGACTTTGCGAGTCCACGACACCCCCGGCTTATACGTCTTCGGCGGGGCAGTCTTTCCCACTTGTCCCGGTGTCAACCCGACGCTGACGATGTGGGCCCTCTGCTACCGGGCGGCCGAGCAGCTCGTGAAGCGTCTACGTCGGGGAGAGGAACAGTGAACATGGTCGACCGATCAGGAATGAAGGAAAGGATTAGTACGAGATTATGACTTGTATCGCCAGTGTTACCACATATGCAGTTTCGTACCCCCTCGACGCACCGCTCTCTGACTCTATCCATTACATGCCGGCCCGCACGGCCCTCCTCCTGGAAGTGGCTACTGAGGATGGGAAGGTTGGGGTCGGGGAGTCTGCGATCTACGGGGGACCTCCCTCGGTAGTGGAGACGATGATCCACGACGAGCTTGCGCCTCGTATCCTGGGGCAGGAAGCGACCAGGCCAGAGTGGTTGTGGCAGGTAATGGCGGGCCGTTCCCACCAGCACGGCGACGGGGGTGTGCTCCCGGCTGCCATCTCTGGCCTCGACATCGCAATGTGGGACCTTATGGGGCAGACTGCTGGCCTACCGCTGTATCGTCTATTGGGAGGTTACCGGGACGAGGTCCCAGCCTACGCCAGCGCAGGGTTCTACGCAGAGGGAAAGGACGCTGAGGGCCTTGCCGACGAGGCACGGAGGTACGTGGAGGCTGGGTTCCGGCACGTCAAGATAAAGGTCGGACGCACCACCGATACTCCGATGAACCCGCTGGTTCATATGGAGGCCCCCAATTTTGCCACCGTCACGTTCGCCGAAGATCTGCGGCGCGTCGGCGCGGTACGCAAAACGATCGGTGACGACGTGCACCTCATGGTCGATGCCAACAACGCGTGGACGAAGCCGACCGCACAGGAGGCCGGACGGGAATTTGAGCGGCTCGGCATCCACTGGTTCGAGGAGCCGGTACCTACCGACGACCTCGCGGGAAGCGCGGCGCTGGCAGCCTCTCTAGACGTGCCGATCGCCGGGTACGAGACCCGGACCGGGCTAGCTGGCTTCAGGGACTTTATAGAGGCACGAGCCGTGGACATTGTGCAACCTGATGTTGTCTGGTCGGGTGGCATCACGCCGTGCCGCCGGATCGCGGCACTGGCCGCGGCCGCGGGCCTACCCTGCGTGCCCCACGTCTTCTCGACCGCGGTGAGCCTAGTGGCAAACCTCCACTTCATCGCGTCACTGCCCAACTCGTACCTGCTCGAGTTTGACCAGAACCCGAACGCCTTGCGCACCGAGCTACTCGACGAGCCGATCACGCCGGACGGACGAGGGATCGTCACTGTCCCGAACGGTCCCGGACTGGGTGTACACCTCGATCGGGATACCCTGCGCCGGTACGCCGTCGCCAAGCCCCGGACCACCGAGGCCTCCGAAAATGTATACGAAGGAAAGTAAGCCAGATATACAACGCCGAGAGAGGTTTCGCGACCAGAGATTAAAGCGATTGGAAACCACCAAGTCAGCTTACTGCGTGAAGAGGGGCCCAGCAAAGGCTTAGGAGAAAAACGTGAAGAAATACCCTACCGTGACAAACAACGAAAGGCTTGTGCAGCTCTGTAGCATCGGGGTCCTTAGATGAACGGCAAAACGAGACTACTGCGGAGAGAATCTGGGGAAGGAGCGTATGATGAATGTGAGATGGGCTGAGGGCTTGCTGCCCATAATGGCCCTAGCGCTGCTGCTCGCGGCGGGGTGCACGCCTCCCGCGGCGAACCTGGTCAACAGAGCTGTGTCGGACGTGGGCCCGGAAGGTCAGCAGGATTGGGAGGTGCCTACCGATGCCGATTACTGTAACGTCCAGCCTCCGAACGTGGATTTCAGTTCCGCCACGTTCGGATTCGCCCAGACGGAGAACAACAACCCCTGGCGGATTGCGCAGACCGAGTCGATGAGAAACGCGGCCGAAGAGAACGGGGTTAAGCTCATTGTTACCGATGCTCAATCCAATACACCCAAACAGGTCTCTGACATCCAGGACATGATCGCCCAGGGTGTCGATGTCCTCTTTATACCTCCGCGCGAGGAGCAAGGCTTGGAGCCCGCGCTGCAGTCTGCCCGCGAAGCGGGCGTACCGGTCTTCCTCGTCGACCGCGAAGCGAATGCTGAGATCTGCGGAGACTACATAGGCTTCATGGGCTCGAACTTTATCCAACAGGGCGAGCGAGCGGCCGAGTGGCTGGTAGAAGCCACGAATGGCAAGGCCAAGGTCGCCGAGCTGCAGGGCACGGTCGGGGCGTCGGTCACCGCCGACCGGGGTGATAGCTTCAAATCCGTCATCGACGAGAACTCTGGTATGGAGATGGTCGCCTCCCAGAGCGGCAACTTCAACCGCGCCGAAGGCCAGAATGTAATGGAACAGATCCTCGGAGGGAACCCCGACCTCGACGCGGTATACGCGCACAACGACGAGATGGCCATCGGGGCCATCCAGGCGCTGAAGGACGCCGGGCGGAAGCCAGGTGAGGATGTCACCGTGGTGTCGGTCGACGGTACCAGAGACGCTTTACAGGCGATCATCGACGGTGATCTCGGCGCCACCGTGGAGACCAATCCGCGGTTCGGTCCCCTCGCCTTTGACACCGCCAAGAGGTTTCTATCCGGGGAGCAGGTCCCGACAAAGATCACCGTCCAGGACCACCTGTTCGACAAGAGCAACGCTGACGAGTTCATAGACTCGGCTTACTAGGTGAGAGGAGGTTGAAGATGACTCAGCAAGAAGATCCGATCCTCGAGGTCCGGGAGGTGACCAAGCGGTTCCCGGGCGTCGTTGCCCTAGACAATGTCTCGTTCCAGCTTCGAGCCGGCGAGGTGCATGCACTCGTCGGCGAGAATGGCGCGGGCAAGTCGACCTTAATCAAGGTAATTACCGGAGTTGACCGGCCTGATGGGGGACAGGGCCTTTTCGACGGTCAGGAGGTATCTTTCGCCAGCCCCCGAGAGGCGCAGGAGGCGGGCATCAGCACCATCTACCAGGAGATCAATCTGATCCCGCTCCGCAGTGTGGCGCAGAACATCTTCCTCGGACACGAGCCCCGTACCGGTTTCGGCCTCACCGACACGAGCCGCATAAACCGGGAGGCCGAGGAGATTCTCGAGCGCTACGGAATAGAGGCTGATGTCACCGCGCCGGTGCGCTCCCTAAGTGTAGCGGTCCAGCAGATGGTTGCAGTCGCCAAGGCAGTCTCGATGGAGGCCCGAGCGGTCATCATGGACGAGCCGACCTCGTCGCTCGAGGCGCACGAGGTGGAGACTCTCTTCCGACTGATCCGGCAGCTGCGCGAGGACGGAGTGGGCGTTGTGTACGTGAGCCACCGGCTCGAAGAGCTCTACGAGATCTGCGAGCGGGTCACCGTGCTGCGCGATGGCAAGGTCGTTCATGAGGGTGACCTCGCGGAGTTGCCAAGGTTAGAGCTGATCGCCACGATGCTCGGCCGGGAGGTCCCCGAGGCTGAACAACGCACCGCTGCTCGCGAAGCACGCGAGGCCACGACCGGTGAGCCGGTACTGAGGGCGCAAAACCTCACCGCCCCCCACGCTCCCAAGGGTGTCTCTATCGACGTTCGCAGGGGAGAGGTTGTCGGGCTCGCCGGCCTCCTCGGCTCCGGCCGCACGGAGACCGCAAAGGCGATCTTCGGCGCTCAGCCGCTCATTTCGGGTACCGTAGAGATCGACGGGAAGGATGCAAACCCCGCCTCCCCTGGTGAAGCCATCAGGAGCGGCCTGGCCTTTCTTCCCGAAGATCGCAAAGCCGAAGGAATCATTCCGGATCTGTCGGTCAGGGAGAACATCATCGCCGCGGCCCTTCCGCGGCTCTCCCGCGGGGGGGTCGTGTCCAAGGAGAAGCAGGACGACCTTGTCGAGCGGTTCATGACGCGACTCAACATAAAGGCATCTAGCCCCGACCAGCCTGTTGGAGAACTCTCCGGCGGCAACCAGCAGAAGGTGATGCTCGCCCGCTGGCTCTGCCTGGAGCCGAAGGTGTTGATTCTCGACGAACCGACCCAGGGCATCGACGTAGGCGCTAAGGCCGAGGTGCAGCACCTTATCGCCGAACTGGCCGAAGGAGGCTTGGGGGTGGTCATGATCGACTCCGAACCGGAGGAGATCATAGAAGGCTCTGACCGGGTGGTCGTTCTCAGGGATGGCACCGTTGCCGGTACGCTCTCCGGCGATGAGCTCGACGAGCAGAACCTGGTGCGGATGATCGCTGGAAGCGCGCCTTCGCAACCCGGGAAGGATGGGGGTGACGCCGATGAGCAGTAGGACGGCGACCACGGGCGCCTCGTTCGATAGTACCGCAGTAGTGAGCTGGTTGCGCGAGCGGGGCGTTTACGTCGCCCTCGTGTTGCTAGTGCTATTCAACCTCGTCTTCACAACCAACTTCGCCACCAGCGGGACGGTTCTGGGCCTGCTCTCCCAGGCGACGCCGGTGCTGCTCGTCTCGCTGGGTCTAGCGCTGGTGATCGGGACGGGAGGCATTGATCTCTCGGTTGGGGCGGTGATGGCGATCGCCTCTGCAGTCGTCCCACTCTACCTTGGGTATAGCTGGCCCGTGGCGGTCCTCGTGGCGCTCATTTTCTGCGTCCTTGCCGGCATGCTAAACGGCTTCCTCGTCGCCTTCGTCGGGGTGCAACCGATCATCGCCACGCTGGCGCTGTTCGTCGGTGGACGCGGTTTCGCCCAGCTCCTCGTGAATGGCCAGCTTCAAACCATCAGCGACGGGGCGTTCCTGGCCCTGTGGCGGGCGGCGCCGCTCGGGATCCCGCTCCCGGTGATAATAGCGGCGGTCATGGCCATACTGGTCGGCCTCGTGGTGAAGCGCACCACGTTCGGGCGGTACTTGCTGGCGGTCGGCGGCAACCGCACGGCGAGCTACCTGTCGGGACAGCCAGTGCGGGGAGTGCTGCTGGCGGTCTACGCGATCAGCGGGCTACTCGCCGGGCTCGCGGGCACCCTCGCCACGGCCCGGCTGGCCGCGGGAGACCCCTCCACTATTGGTCTCCTTATAGAGCTTGACGCTATCGCGGCGGTGGTGATCGGGGGCACCCCGCTCACAGGCGGTAAGGTAAACGTCGGCGGCACGGTTGCAGGGGCGCTGCTCATGCTGGTTATCAGCGCGACGTTCGTCATGAACAATCTGCCCCCCACCTACGCCCAGATCCTCAAAGCGGTGATAATCGTGGGCGCGGTATACGTCATGCAGGGAAGGAGGAAGGGCTGATGGCCACCGCTACCCAAAAAACCTCCACGGTCGAGGGGAACACCCTCCGGCGCGAACAGATTTTCGGCACAATACAACGCCGCGGCGCCCTGATCGTCCTGGCTGTCGTCGTGGTCATCGCCGCGTTGACGCTCGATGGGTTCTTTAGCGGCAGCAACATCGAGAATATATTGCTGCATGCGTCGTTCGTCGGGCTGATCGCGGTGGGGATGACGTTCGTGATCATCACAGGCGGTGTCGACCTGTCGGTCGGGTCGCTCGTCGCCCTCGGCGGGGTCCTCGCCGGCCTCAGCGTAAGCGCAGGATGGCTGCTCGCCCTGATCGTTCCGACCCTGGCGTGCGGTATCATCGGGTTCGTCAACGGCCTGCTCATCGCCAAAGCAAGGTTGCCGTTTTTTATCGTTACCCTCGCCGGGTTGCTCGGCTTCCGTGGCCTGGCGCTGGTACTCTCCGGCGCGCAGACCATTCCCATCCCCGGTCCCCCTGCGTTCGTCTGGTTCGGCCAGGGCGAGATCTTTGGTCTCGACGTGCCCATCATAATAATGCTTATCGCCTTCGCGGCCGGCGCGCTGGTGCTCAACCGCACGCGCTACGGGGAGGCGCTCTTCGCGGTAGGCGGCAGCGAAGAAGCGGCGCGTCTGGCCGGAGTGCAGGTCGACCGAGTGAAGATCATAGCGTACACGGTGAGCGGCGCGCTCTCGGGCCTCGCAGGCGCGTTGGTGGCCGCGTGGCTCTCGGCGGGACAACCCCTCGTGGGTCAGGCGTGGGAGCTGTACGCGATAGCGGCGGTGGTGTTGGGGGGGACGCTTCTCACCGGGGGCGCCGGTACTATGCTCGGATCGCTGGCCGGCTTGCTCCTCTTCTACACTATTCAGAACGTGATTAACCAGGTCGGTACCCTGACCTCATATACCCAGCAAGTGGTGACCGGCGCGTTCCTGATCGTGGTGGTCGCGGCGCAGACCTACCTGACCCGCAAGCGGACCTACTGAAAGGGTGCGTAATGAATGTATCGAGCATACTCGGCAGGGAGCCCGCGATGTACATCGACAGCTCGTGGGTAACGACCGACGAGATCAGGCCCGTGATCAACCCGGCGGACGAATCGGTCATCGCCGAGGTGCCCGAGGCCGAGGCTGATCACGCCGAGCAGGCCCTCGAGGCCGCCCAGCGCGCCCAGCGAGATTGGGGGCGGAAGAGCGGCGTCGAGCGCGGGGCGATTTTAAGGGCGATAGCCGAGAGAATTCGGTCCCGGCAGGAGGAGTTTGCCCAACTCGTCGTGGCAGAGCAGGGCAAGACGATCACCGAGGCCCGGAGCGAGGTAGGTGATGCGGCCGCGGGCTTCTTCGACTACTACGCCGGTTACGAGCGCGCCCAGGTAGGCAGCATGTTCGCCCCGGACGAGACGAATGAGCAGCTATTCGTCAAGAGTGTCCCGTATGGCGTGGTAGTTGGCATCATTCCCTGGAACTACCCGGCGGCGCTCTTCGCCCGCAAGGTAGCCCCGGCGATTATGGCAGGGAACGCTGTCGTCATCAAACCGCACGAGGATACGCCGCTTTCTGCGCTCGCGCTCGCCGGGGTAATCGAGGAGGCCGGGGTGCCCCCGGGGATCGTCAACGTGGTTACCGGCGCCGGGCGGGTGGTCGGCGACGCGCTGGTGCGCCATCCCATCACTCAGATGGTCACTGTGACCGGCTCGGTGCGCGGTGGGCGAGAGATCCTGGCCGCCGCTGCGGAGAACATCGTCCCAGTATCGCTGGAGCTTGGCGGGAAGGCACCCTTCGTCGTCCTCGACGACGCCGACGTCGAGTCGGCGGTCGAGAACGCGGTGGACGCGCGCTTTTGGAACTGCGGGCAGGTGTGCACCTGCAACGAACGAACCTACGTGCAGCGCGGCGTCTACGACGAGTTCGTCGAACGGTTCGTCGACGCGGCCTCCTCTCTGCGGCTTGGAGATCCGATGCGAGACGATGTACAGATGGGTCCGAAGGTCAACGAGCCCGAGTTGACTAAGGTAGAGGCCTTCGTCAGGGACGCCGTGGAGCAGGGAGCCAAGGTTGTACTCGGTGGGGGGCGCCCGGAGGGAGAGGAGTTCGAGAAGGGATACTGGTTCGAGCCGACGGTGCTTACGGGTACGAGGAACGACATGGACATAATGCAGCGCGAGGTGTTCGGTCCGGTGCTCCCGATTCAGCAGTTCGACGACTTCGAGGAAGTCATCGAGCTTGCCAACGACTCCCCTTATGGCCTCACCGCCTACCTGTTCACCTCGAACCTGCACAAGGCGATGCGGGCGATCGACGATATCAACTTCGGTGAGGTCTACATCAACAAGATCGGTCCCGAGCAGCTTCAGGGCTTTCACACCGGTTACCGACTCTCGGGTATGGGCGGTGACGACGGGCCATACGGGTACGAAAAGTACCTACGTCGCAAAACCGTATACCTTCACTACGAAGACTTCGGCACTCCGGCAGAGACCCATCCCTAGCAAGCGCGAGGTTAGCCGGGTGGTCGCGATAACACCAGGTCGTATCAGTTTCCCAAGTAGCCGGCACCTTGACTACGCGGCGAAGGCGAAGCGGTCGATGCCTTGCCCGACGATAATGCACTCGGCTCCCACATCTTTTCTGTCAGCGAATCGCTACCCGCGCGCGAGCAGGGTTATGCTGCGAAGGCGAAGAGCAGGTGCTTCGAGCAGAGCGCCGCTCACCGCGCCTCAGGCACGGGCGCGCTCGCGGGCGTGCTCTTCCCAAGAGTCTGAATGGCTGTCGGCAGGATAGTTATCTCCGGCACGTAGGCATGCGGCGGGAGTGTCGCGAGAAAGAGGCATACCGCCGCCACGTCCTCGGGCTTCAGGCTGAGGTCCCGGACCTCCTTGCTTGGCGGTTGGGGGCGATTGTCGAGGATGGGGGTATCTACTAAACCAGGCAGGATCGAGGAGAAGCGTACCCCATTCTGGTGCTCCTCGAAGCTCGCCGCACGAGCAAGCTCGGTCATTCCGGCTTTGGAGGCCTGGTAGGCTGGACCGGACATATCCGGCCACGAGCCGGAGATGCTGCTTATGAGCACCACGAGCCCCCGCGTCTCCCGCAGGTACGGCAGCGCCGCCTTCACGCAGTAGAACGCCCCGCTCAGGTTCACCGAGAGGATGCTGTCCCAGTTCTCTGCCGCAAGCTGGTAAAGGTGGCGCTTGGGAACGTTCATGCCGGCGGCACAAACCAAGATGTCAATGCCTTCAGCGGCCCCAATCTCCCCCATGACCTTATCCACCAGCCCCGCATCCGAGACGTCGACTGCGTGTGCCTTCACCCTGCCGCAGTCCGTTCGTTCCCCTATGCCCTCCTCGATTGCCTCCCTGCGGCGCGCGGCGGCGTGGACCACGGCCCCCGCGTCGGCGAACAGGTTCGTGATCGCCAAGCCTATACCGCTGCTCGCCCCGACGACGACAGCAGTCGTCTCCGAGAGCGCCCCTTCCCGCACCATTATCCTGCCGATCCGGAGAGGAAGACCTTTATTTGGGACGATGGTCCTTTCGCGAGGTCCGCGAAGGCATCCGGTCCCTTTTCGAGCGGCAAGACCGGTGGCAACTCCCCGATCCTCGCCCGCCCCTCGACGAGCCAATCGAGCGCCTGCTCGTAGTCACTCGCTGTGTAGGCGTAGGAGCCCTGTATAGAGATCTGGCCGCGCACGACACCATGGAAACCTAAAGTAGTAGCGTCGTCGTGTAGGCCCACCACGACTACCCGCCCGGCCGGGCGCACCAGTTGCTCGACGGCCATCTGCCGTGTGACCTCTGTCCCCACGGCGTCTATTACCAAGTCGGCCCCGAGGCCCTCTGTCAATTCATCGAGAGTCGCCCGGGCCTCCGCCCCAGAGGAGTATGCTGCGTGGGCGCCAAGCCCTAGTGCCCGTTGGCGGCGTGCCTCGTGAGGCTCGACAACGAAGACCTCGGGAATTCCGTCCAGCACTGCAGCCTGAAGACACATCAGGCCGATGGTCCCGGCCCCGAGCACCACCACGTGCTCCACTGGGTCTCCGGTCAGCCCCAAGCGCACCACGTGTACCCCGTTGGCTAACGGCTCCGTGAGTGCCCCGACGCGGGCGCCTGCATTTTCGGGGAGCGGATAAATGTTCTCTGCCGGGGCACGCACGTACTCGGCGAAACCGCCGGGGGAGTGGATGCCGATCAAGGCCCGATTTGGGCAGAGGTTGGTATACCCGACGCAACACAGACGGCAAGTCCTGTCCGAGGAGAGCGGGTTGACCGCCACGACGTGCCCCACCAATCCTTCGTCAACGCCCTCGCCGACCTCGACCACGGTCCCGGCGAACTCGTGGCCCATAATAAGTGGCGGGGTGCGGTTGCCCATTTTGCCGAGGTACCCCTCGACCTCGGAGCCGCAGATGCCGGTCGCCTCGGGACGCAGGATGACTGCCCCGGGTGCCACGGACGGCTCCGGCACCTCCTCGACGGCCATCTCCTCCGGCCCGTTCCATACTATAGCCTTCACCGCTCGACCTCCGTTTTTATAAGTTTCGGATAAGGATCGCACGCGCCGGGGAGCCGTCGGAGCCCTCGAGCTTCAAGGGTAGGCAGACCAGGAAGTACTCCCCAGATTTCACGTCCGCCAACACCAGCCCCTCCAGGATTACCACGTCCGCTCCGAGCAGGGTGTGGTGGGTGCGGAACTCCGCGTCCTCGAAGGGCTCGACTGAGAGGTAGTCTACCCCCACGGTTTCGACCTCGATCTCGACCAGGTACTCCGCCGCGTCCTCGGAGATGGCGACGTAGCTCTCCTCGAACTCCTCTCGCTGCATGAGCCCCAGGTTCGAGTTGCGGGTCTTGAAGAGCAGGCGGGCTTGCCCCGCGACCTCCTCTGCCTCGAGGTCGGCCCGGCTTATGTGCCCTTGAGCGTGGCCGAGGTCTACGACTCGACACGGCCCCACACTACGCGAGAGATCCAAATCATTCATTTCCCAGCCGCCGTGGATGAAGTGCATCCGAGCGTCCATGTGGGTGCCGGTATGGGAACTCATCTGCCACTCGCTAACGGTATTTGGATCGCCTCGATCAGTGTGGGTGAGGAATTTTTGTGACGGCGGGTCTGTGTCGTCCGGCCACTTCACCGTCTTCGGGCTCACGGCCTGAGTGATGTCTATGATCTCCATCAACCCTCCTTAGGAATAAAGGTTATCGCTTGCATTGAGGGCCGGATCCACCCTCTGCAGCGGCGCGGTCGCATACCGTGCAGTAAGCCTCTCTTAGAGGACCTCGTCTGTGCCTTAGCGAGTGGTGCCATTAAGGATGGAGCGCAAAGAGGCGCGGCCATTCGGGGGTGTTGCGCTCGCCTATCACAAGCTGTTAGTGGCGCACAATGTCGCCGAGCTTACAGAGGATCTGAGACCCGCGCGAGAAAGCTCTCGTCCGAGATTAGTTAAGTCGCTATTCGTATAGACCCGGACAAAGATCCAGTCTAGTTGGCCCGGACTATGACGGTTCACAAGTCCGTTATTATCAAGGCATGCTCCTTACCATCACTCCAGGCTCAAGGCGTCGACCCGGATGCGCTTTCGCGGCCCCCGCTGCGCCGCTATTATAAGGGTCGTTACGATTACGGGTAAGGAGGATGGAGGAAACATGACGCGAGGAGAAAGCTCGTGAGGCGCCTGGAGGACAAGCGCGCTGTCGTCACCGGTGCCAGTGCGGGCATCGGACGGGCCATCGCACTCCGCCTAGGGGCGGAAGGCGCGCGAGTCGTGATCGCTGACGTGGACGAAGAGGGTGCAAGGAAGGTCGCCGCCGAACTCGAAGGGGACTCGATGGTCCATCAGACCAACGTCACTAAACCCAATGAGGTCGAGGCGCTGGTGCGGTGCGTCGTTGAGGAGTGGGCGGCCTTGACGTGATGGTCAACAATGCCGGTGTGGGGGTGGCCGCCACCATACCGGAGACCGCGGAAGAGGACTAGGACATTGTGCTGGACGTGTGCCTGAAGGGCACCTTCTTCGGCATGAAGTACGCCATCTCTGCCATAAAGGACTCAGGCGGCGGGTCGGTCATTAACATGTCCTCTATCGCCGCGCTGGTCGGGATTGCTGATCGTGCGGCCTACAGCGCCGCAAAGGGAGGCATCCTCTCACTCACCCGAGCCGCGGCGATTGACCACGTACAAGTAGGTGTGCGAGTCAACTGCATCGCGCCCGGTACCGTGGATACGCCCTGGGTCGCTCGCATAACCGCCGGCTACGATGACCCCGAAGAGGCGCGTGCCCAAATGCAGGCCCGCCAGCCCCACGGCCGGCTGGTCTCCCCCGAAGAGATCGCAGCTATGGCCGCTTACCTCGCCTCAGACGAGGCGGGCTCCATCGTAGGTGCTGTGATGGTCGTCGACGGTGGGATGACCGCCCGATGAGGTAACTCCAAAACTGCACCGAGAAGCAGGGTAGGCCTACCCACAACTGTTACCGGTGTCGTCGCTTGCGACATCCGCTTCCCACCCTCGGAGACCCTTGACTGGCCCATGCTGCGCCTCATCGCGAGCCGACACCACCGAACCCTCGTCATCCCCGCCTACCGGCAACAGGCGGCAGACGCACCACAAACGGAAAGCTAGCCAGCTAGCTGAGGAAAGGCAAAGGACGCGATGAGTGCCTTAGCTGCAGAAACCCCCAAACCTCGCCCGGCTCAGGCCCTAGCAAGGGAGATGTCAGGCTCCCCGCGGCCCAGCACCGCGCGGAAGCGGAACCCTTCTTTTTTGTCTTCCGGTACCCACTCGCGGCGTTGCGTGGGCTCTGAGCGGCGGGCGAGCGACGTCCTCTGCCGAGGGTACTTCGAAGCGCTGCCGCTTTTAGGGCGGCCCTTCTGCGGGAGATGTGGTGCGCCTACCGCCTTCGAGGTCTTTGGATGCGGGGAGTGCCGAACCAGGGACTTCGGGTTCGATGGGGCGCGGGCGCCGCTGCGCTACGAGGGGGTGGGCAAGGAGCTCGTACATGCGCTCAAATACAGAGGATACCTCGGCGTCGTGGGGAAAGTCATGGGACCGCTCATGTCGGGGGTACTAGACGTTGGTGAACGGTTCGACGTGGTGACGCCGGTCCCGCTGCACCGTTCTTGGCTAGCTAAGCGAGGTTTCAACCAAGCGGAGCTCATGACAAAGAGCGTCGCGCAGAGGATAAGCGCGCCGGTTTTGGATAAACTAAAGCTCGTGCGCAGGACCAGGGATCAGATCGAGCTCTCCGCCAGCGCGCCGGGAGAACGTCTCGGGCGGGTTCGTCTCGCGGGGTCCCGTCGCGGGCAGAGTGCTCCTCGTGGACGATGTCTTTACTACCGGCGCTACTTTGAGCGAGTGTGCCAGGGTATTGAGGAGGGCGGGCGCGGAGGAGGTTTAGGCCCTGACCCTGTGCAGTACTGTCTAAGTAGCCAGCTACCAGGCAGGTCGAGGACGGCGAGAGGCGGTCGTTTCAGATAAGCGGCCATAAAAAGAGCGAGCGGTTCGCGGGAAGCGGCGAGCCGGACCAAAAAGCTGACGGCTGGAAGCTGACAAGCTGCCGGCTGGAGGGAGGCGAACATGGAGCTAGAGGTCAAGGGACGGAACATCGCGTTGACGGAGGCTTTGGAGCGGTACGCTGCTGAGAAGGTCGAGCGTATCGCCAAGTTCTTCGATTATGGCAACAGCGTCTCGCGGGCTGAGGTGGAGTTGACCCACGAACGCAACCCCTCCATCTCCGAATGCGAGGTGGCCGATACTACCCTCTTCATTAACGGGGCGGTCTTAAAGGCGCGGGAGGCGAGCGGCGACATGTACGCCTCGATAGACCTCATGGCGGACAAGCTGGAGCGGCAGGTGCGGCGCTACCGGGGTCGCCAGCTCGACCGCTGGCACCACCAGAGGGAGCGGCATCTTCAAGAGGAGGAGCCTCAGCCCGTTATGATCGAGGAGGAGTCCGAGGAGATAGAGACCCGCATCGTGCGCACCAAGCAGTTCCTGATGAAGCCAATGAGCCCCGAGGAGGCGGCTCTCCAGATGGAGCTCCTCGACCACTCGTTCTTCGTCTTCACCAGCGCGGATACAGGCGAGGTAAATGTGGTATACCGGCGTAGAGACGGTAATTACGGGCTTATAGAGCCTGCGAGGTAAGCAAACGGGTACGGGGCGACGAGCCGGACGCCCGAGCGAGGAAATTAACTTTGGCCAACTTATTAACTAGAATCTTGCGTATGGGCGAGGGCCGTAAAGTCAAGGCGCTCCAGAAGAGCGTCGAGGCCGTGAACGTCTTCGAGCCCGAGATCGAGAACCTCTCTGACGAGGATCTGCGCGCCAAGACCGACGAATTCCGCGAGCGGCTAGGCAAGGGCGAGACCCTCGACGACATCCTGCACGAGGCCTTTGCGGCCGTTCGGGAAGCGTCGAAGCGTACCCTTAGGATGCGGCCTTTCGACGTACAGGTCATGGGCGGTATAGTGTTGCACGAGGGTAAGATCCCCGAGATGAAGACCGGCGAAGGGAAGACCCTCGCCGCTACCATGCCTATCTACCTGAACGCTCTCTCCGGCAAGGGTGCCCACCTCGTCACCGTCAACGACTACCTCGCTCGCCGCGACGCGAGTTGGATGGGCGAGATCTACTCGTTCCTCGGCCTCAGTGTTGGTCTAATACAGGACGGCATGGGATTTGACGAGCGCCAGGTCGCCTACCACTCGGATATCACCTACGGCACCAACGCCCAGTTCGGCTTCGACTACCTGCGCGACAACATCGCGACCTCCGCCGATCACCTGGTCCAGAGGGAGCTCAACTACGCCATCGTCGACGAGGTGGACTCGATCCTAATAGACGAGGCGAGGACCCCCCTCATCATCTCCGGCATGCCCGAGAGCGCCGCCGACACCTACTACCGCTTCGCTTCCATCACGCCCAAGCTCAAGGAGGGCGAGGACTATGAGGTGGACGCGAAGAAGCGCCAGGTCGCCCCGACCGAGGTCGGTGTCGAGAAGGTCGAGAAGGCTTTAGGTGTCGAGAACCTCTACGATGACGTGAACACGAACCTCGTCAATCACCTCAATCAGGCTTTGCGGGCCCACGCTCTCTTCCACAAAGACAACGAGTACATCGTGCGGGACGGCAACGTGTACATAGTAGATGAGTTCACTGGGCGCGTGCTGGAGGGCAGGCGGTACTCCGAGGGGCTTCACCAGGCCATAGAGGCAAAGGAGGGGGCGGAGATCCGGGAGGAGAACCAGACGGTCGCCACGATCACTATCCAGAACTTCTTCCGCCAGTATGACAAGCTCGCGGGCATGACCGGTACGGCCGCCACCGAGGCCGACGAGTTCATGCACATCTACGAGATGGCGGTCGTCTCGGTCCCGACGCACAAGGAGATGGTCCGGGAGGACAAGGACGATCTCGTCTATAAGACCACGAAGGCAAAGCACGACGCCGTCGTCGACGACCTCGTCGAGCGTCACAGGGAGGGCCAGCCGGTCCTCGTCGGCACGGTCTCGGTAGAGGTCTCTGAGCTCTTGTCTACGCTCCTCACGCGGCGCGGCGTGAGGCACGAGGTCCTCAACGCCAAGCAGCACGAGCGGGAGGCGGAGATCATCGCCGAGGCTGGTGAGAGAGGCTCAGTTACCATCGCAACAAACATGGCCGGTCGCGGGACCGACATCAAGCTCGGCGAGGAGGTTGCGGAACTTGGGGGGCTCTACGTGCTTGGTACTGGGCGGCACGAGTCGCGCCGCATAGACAACCAGCTCCGGGGCCGTTCCGGGCGTCAGGGGGACCCGGGCGAGTCGCGATTCTACCTCTCGTTCGAGGACGATCTGCTCAAACGCTTCGGCGGCCAGCGGATGCAGAACGTGATCGAGCGCATCGGACTGGAGGAGGACGTGCCGATCGAGGCCGGGATGGTCTCGGGGTCGGTCAGACGCGCCCAGGAGCAGGTCGAGAGCCAGAACTTCCAGATCCGTAAGAGAATCCTCGAATACGATGATGTGCTGAACAAGCAGCGTGAGGTCATCTACGCGATAAGGCGTGAGATCCTCATGGGCGAGGAGGTCGATACCTGGGAGTACGTCGAGGAGGTCCTCTTGGAGGTCGTCCGCCAGTACGTTCGGGAAGGCTACCCGGAGAACTGGGACATGGAGAACCTAGCGGCGGAGATCAACCGCTTCTACCCAAGCTCGATCGACTTTGACAACCTCGACCTTGAGGACCTGGACGGCGAGGAGTTCACGCGGATGGTCCTCGAAGACGCCCGCGAGCGCCTCGAAGAGCGCAAGGCCGAGTGGGAGGAGCGGACCGACGAGTTGAAGAAGCGCGGCCTTATTCGCACGGACGGTATCGACTCCTTCGAGGAGGCCGAGCGGCGGACGCTGCTCTCGATCATCGACTCCCGCTGGCGGGAGCATCTCCAGGACATGGAGTCCTTGCGCGAGGGCATCGGGTGGCGCGGTCTCTCTCAGCGCGACCCGCTGGTCGAGTACAAGCGTGAGGGCTTCGACATGTTCAAGGAGATGGAGCGTGGCCTCGGGGAAGACTATGTCACCTATATCTTCCGTATAGAGAACGTGAAGCTGCGCGAGGAACCGGAGGCCCAGCAGCTCTCCTACAGCGGCGGCGAGGAGGAGCCCAACCCGCGCCCGAAGAGCCCGCGCAAGTCCGCCCAGAAAGTCGGCCGCAACGACCCATGCCCCTGCGGCTCCGGCAAGAAGTACAAGAAGTGTCACGGCGCACAAGAGACGCCGAGTGCCCGGGCAGGTTAGTGACCGAACCCAAAGAGAAAGCGTCCGAGCTCGAAGGACGTCTCGCGGAGCTTGAGGACTTCTACGACGTAGATGCCCTCCGGCGCTCCTCGACGGCTTTAGGCGAGGAGATGAGCCGTCTCGGGTTCTGGGACGACTCCGAGCAGGCCAAGCAGGTCTCCGCTGAGTTCTCGCGTGTCGAGGGGCGGGTGAGAATGCTTGGCGGCCTGAGGACACGCCTCTCGGATGCGAAGGAGCTTCTGGAGCTCGCCGAGGGAGAAGGGCAGCTCGTCGGCGAGATGGCTGATGAGCTCAGCCGGATAGAGGGCGCTTTAGAGGAGCAGGAGATCGCGCGGCTCTTCAGCGGCGAGTACGACGAAGGGGCGGCGATCCTGACGATAAACTCGGGCGCTGGCGGGGTCGACTCCCAGGACTGGGCGGAGATGCTCGCCAGGATGTATCGCCGGTGGGCGGAGCGCCGGGGGTACGCCCTCCAGACTATCGAGTACACCGAGGGGGAAGAGGCAGGCATAAAGAGCGCCACCTACAGCGTCGCGGGCGACTACGCTTTCGGGCTCCTCTCCGCCGAGCGTGGCGTGCATCGCCTCGTACGCATGAGCCCCTTTGACGCCAGCGGACGCAGGCATACCAGCTTTGCCTCCGTCGCGGTCGCGCCGGTCGTGGGCGACGCGGTCGAGGTCGAGATAGACGAGAAGGAATTGAAGATAGACACGTATCGGGCCAGCGGGGCGGGGGGGCAGCACGTCAACAAGACGGATTCCGCTGTCAGGATCACACACCTCCCGACCGGCATCGTGGCGCAGTGCCAGAACGAGCGTAGCCAGCACCAGAACCGCGAGGTCGCGATGAAGGTGTTGAGGGCGAGGCTCTTCGAGATCGAGCGGGAGAAGCGCGAGCAGGAGATAGCGGCGCAGAGTGGGGAGAAGGCTGACGTTGGGTTTGGGTCCCAGATCCGCTCCTACGTCCTCCATCCCTACAAGATGGTCAAGGACCTGCGCACCGGAGAGCAGGTCGCCGACGTGGAGAAGGTCCTCGACGGCGACCTGGATGTTTTGATCTACGCTTACCTGAAGGACCGGAGCGACGGCTAAGGCCCTGCGCAACCTCCTCGTCGCCATACTCATCCTGTGCGCCGTCCTCCTTGTCGGCTCCTACACCTTCCTCTCGCTCCTCCTCGAGCACCTCGTCGCAAATAACCTGCAAGAGAGCCTCGGCCTCTCTGAAGCTCCTGAAGTGAACCTGACGAGCGACCCGGCGCCAAACGTCTTTCTCGGCAAGTTCGAGGAGGGATGGGTGAAATTCGAGAGCACCGAGCCCGCCAGCGAGATCACGGTGGACCTCGACCCCTTTGACCTCGACTTGCTCGGGAGCCTGGTGAGCGGACGTATCAGGAGTGAGAAGCCGCTCTCCGGCACGCTTCGGGCGGAGCTCTCAGAGGAGGAGGTCGCTAGAATCGCCTCCTCATACGGCGTCGCGCCCGTGAAGGGCGTGGAGCTAGAGGAGGGTATGGTCACCGTCGACTCCGAGGTCGAGGTGGTGGGAGTAAGCGTCCCGGTCGGGGTGAAAGGAGAGGTAGCATTGCAGGACGGCGCGCTCCGTTTCGAGCCGCGCCAGCTCAGGGTCTTTGGGGAGCCGCTCCCGAGCCGGTTGGAGCGGCGGCTGCTCCGGGAGGCGGACTTCTCGTACCCGGTGGGCGAGTTGACGGCCGGGGCGGAGGTCTCCGGGGTCGAGGTCCACGAGGACAGGCTAGTCTTAACCAGCGAGGTAACGTCGCTCGCCTTGTGAGCGCCGGTTGATAGCCTGCCTCTCGTTTGGTATCGTTCGTGACGGCCCTGGGTTTCGGAGGGGGAATGCCACGGCGAGGCAAGTTAGCGATCGCTCGTAGTACAAGGTCCGTCGTGAGGCGGCGTAGAGCGTTACCGGCTGGCAGCCCCTCTGGTCCGCCGGACACACTTGGAGAGACCATTGATCTACTTCGACAACGTCACCAAGGTCTACGAGAACGAGACCGTGGCCCTGGATAGCGTGAACCTCGGAATAGAGTCCGGGGAGTTCGTGTTCCTCGTCGGGCAGAGCGGTTCGGGTAAATCCACGATGATACGCTTGCTCCTCAAGGAGATGGAGCCATCAGCCGGGACCATCAGCGTAAGCGGTCTGAAGCTCTCGCGTATCGCGCGCCGGGAGGTGCCAGCCCACCGGCGGAACATAGGCTGCGTCTTCCAGGATTTCAAGCTCCTCCCGAATAAGACCGCCGCCGAGAACGTTGCCTACGCGATGGAGGTCACGGGACAGAAGCAGCGGGTCGTCCGCACGAAGGTACCCCAGATCCTGGACCTGGTGGGGCTGTCCTCCAAAACGACCAAATACCCGAACCAGCTCTCCGGCGGCGAGCAGCAGCGGGTGAGCATCGCCCGCGCTTTCGTCTCTCAGCCGCCGATACTCATAGCCGACGAGCCGACCGGCAACCTCGACCCGGACACGAGCGTGGGCATCATGCAGCTCCTGCACAGGATCAACCGTATCGGCACTACGGTGCTCGTCGCGACCCACGATCGGGAGATGGTGGACGTGATGCGCAAGAGGGTCGTCGCCCTTGAGCAGGGCCGTGTCGTGCGCGACATGGTGAGGGGAGGCTACGCAAATGAAGTTTAACTGGGGTTTCTTCCTGCGCGAGACGTTCAAGAACATGCGCCTCAACGCTCTGATGAGTGCCACGGCGATAACGACCACCGCGATCTGCATCCTGATCCTCGGTACGGGCATGCTGGTCAGCGCCCACGTCCAGGGGGCCCTCTTCCGGGTGAGCCAGGACGTCGAGATCAACGCCTTCTTCCCAAAGGACGCCTCCGATGAGAAGATAGAGCAGACTCGGAGTACGGTCGAGGGCTACCCGGAGGTCGCGGGAGTGACCTACGTCTCCAAGGATGAGGCCCTCGACCGCTACAAGGAGATTTTCTCCGAGTCGCCCGACCTCTACGAGGGCTTGCCCAGCGACGCCCTGCCGGCCTCGCTGGAGGTGCAGCTCACCGACTCCGGCTACTCGGATGCCGTCGCGAGCAAGCTTGAGGCTGAGGGGGCCTTCGAGACCCTGCGCTATCCGCAGCAGACCATAGAGCGTGTTAACGAGTTCGTCGGCTATCTCACCTGGGCTATGAGGGGTGCGACGGCGCTGTTCCTCGTGGCGAGCGTGCTCCTGATCTTCAACACCATCCGCCTCTCTATTTTCGCCCGGCGCAAGGAGATAGAGGTTATGAAGCTCGTTGGCGCCTCGGACGGATTCGTTAGAACGCCGTTCGTGCTGGAGGGGCTCGTGCAGGGCTTGATCGGGGCTGCCATCGCCGCCGTCGTGGTGCTCTGGGCGAACTCCGTCTTCGTGGTTTGGGCCCAAGAGCAGATACCCTACTTCGCCGTCACCAACAGCGCGGTCAATATTCCGCTCGTGATCCTCGTCCTGCTCGCCGTTGGCGTCTTGGTCGGCGCCGCCGGGAGCTACCTCTCTGTCCGAAGGTTCATGAGAATCTGAGCGCTCACCGCGCTCAGAACTAGCAGCGTTTAGCACAACGACAGGGATCATCGTCCCCGCCACCGCGGTCGTAGCTCTCTTGTTGACGGTAATAGCTGAGGGCTTTCAAGTGATAGACTCAGGCCGTGTTTGACCCCTTGATCCACCTTGCTGTCTCGTCGTGATCCTGCCGGCCCAACTGGTCCGTCGGGGGAAGTACTCGGTGGCGGACCCGCTCTTCGTCGAGGAGCGACGTCCCGTACTGGTCGCCCGCAAGCTCCGCCGGGGCGCCGAAGCCGGAGATGTAGTACTCGTCCGCGTCCGCGAGAAGGGGCGCTCCCTGCGCGGCGAGGTCGTAAAGGTCTTAGGCCCCCCGAAAGACCCCCGAAACGTCTACGATGCGCTCTTCGCCTCGATAGAGACCTCACGTGGTTTCTCCCCCAAGGTGGAAGAGGCGTCCGTCGCCGCGCCCCATAAGGAGCACGGCTCGCGCGAAGACCTTCGCCGGCTCCCGACGGTGACCATAAGGAGCACGGCTCGCGCGAAGACCTTCGCCGGCTCCCGACGGTGACTATAGACGGCGCGGATGCGAAGGACTTCGACGATGCGATCTCGATAGAGCGCACGGATGGCGGCTACCGCCTCTGGGTCCACATAGCGGACGTTACTCACTACGTGCGTCCGGGGAGCCCTCTAGACAGGGAAGCCCGCAGGCGCGGCAACTCGGTCTACCTGCCCGGCTCCGTCGCCCCGATGCTCCCCCGGCAACTCTCCGAGGGTGTCTGCTCCCTGAGGGAGGGCGAGGAGAAGGCGACCGTGACGGTCGAGATGGAGGTTGCCTCCTCTGGTGAGGTAAAGAAGAGCAGAGCGTACCGCAGCCTCACCGCGAGCGACGCGCGCCTGACCTATGAGGGTGTCGACGCGTTCCTGCGCGGCGAGGGGGAGATACGGCAGCCCGAGCTCGTGCAGGAGGCTTATGATCTCTCACGCCGGCTGAAGACGCGGGCGGCGGTGCGGGGGAAGCTGGAACTCGGCGGGCGGGAGCCCGAGTACGAAGTGGACGAGCGGGGGGTGCCCGTAAACTCCAGGGTGCGGCGTTCCACACCGGCGCGAGAGCTCGTCGAGGAGTTGATGATCCTGGCGAACGAGGCCGTCGCCCGCATGATCCGGGACAAGCCGGGCGCGGTGTACCGGGTACACGAGAGGCCGGACGCGGAGGATATGGAGAAGCTCGCCGAGAGGCTCGTGGCGGTCGGGATGCGAGTCGAGCCGACGCCGGAGAACCTCGGGACGATCTCCCAGATGGCCAAGTCCGACGCGGTGAATTACCTGATCCTGCGCTCCCTCCCCCGCGCTTTTTACTCGCCCGCCTCTCTGGGCCATTTTGGGCTGGCCCTCGAGAACTACACTCACTTCACCTCCCCGATCCGTCGTTACTCCGACGTCCTGGTCCACCGCGCGTTGCTGGGCGAAGAGCCGCCGGAGAACGTTACCGCCGTCGCTGGGCAGGTCTCCGAGCGGGAGTGGAGGAGCACCGTCTGCGAGCGCACCGCAGACGCGTATACCCTGATGTGGCTGATGCGGGACCGCGTGGGGGAGAACTTGGAAGGTGTGGTCGTCAGCGCCGCTGCCTTCGGTCTCTTCGTGGAGCTCGAGACGGGGCCGACGGGTCTCGTACACGTGAGCAAGCTCCCGGGTTGGTGGAGCCTGGAGCCGAGCGGCGTGGTCCTCTCGAACGATGCCATAGGCGCGTCCTACAGGGTTGGTGATAGGGTCCTCGTCGAGCTATTGGACGTCTTGCCGCTGATGCAGCGGGCGGAGTTGAGGGTGGTGAAACGGCTGTGAGCAAGAACCGTAGTTCAGGCAGGGTCTTCGCCCAGAACAAGAAGGCGTTGCACGACTTCAGTATAGAGGAGACTTACGAGGCCGGCATCCAGCTAACCGGCCCCGAGGTGAAGTCAATCCGCGAAGGACGGGCGAACCTCAAGGAGAGCTACGCGCGCATCCGGGACGGGGAGGTCTTCCTCGTCGGCGCGCACGTCTCCCCCTACGAGAACGCCACCTACCGCGAGCAACTCCCCACTCGCGACCGTAAGCTTCTCCTCCACAGAAAGGAGATAGACCGGCTCACCGGCAAGGCGCAGGAGGACGGTAAGACGCTCATCCCCCTGAGGCTCTACGGCAAGAACGGCAATGTAAAGCTAGAAATCGCCGTCGCCAGCCGCAAGAAGCAGTATGACAAGCGGCGCGAGATCGCCAAAAAGACCGCCAACCGTGAGATAGAGCGGGCCATGAAGGAGCGTCTAAGGAGCTAGTACTCCCCGCTTGAACGGCCCCCGCGGAGTGGTAAAATATTCTTCGGATAAGGGGGCGCACCGGCTTCGACGGGAGCGGACTGAGTCCAGTGAGACGAGCCGAGTTTGCTGGAGACTCGTAAAACGCCGGCAGCATAAACATACACGCCAATAACGTGAATGAGACGGAGCTGCTCGCTGCTTAAGCAGTAGTTCCCATCGGTCCGGGTGGCCCACGATCCGGGTACCGGTGTCATTTAGTGGGCTTACCCTCCGAGTCCTGGTCCCGGGGCTCTGGGGGAACACTCAACGGGCTAGCCTTTCAGTGGCGCCCCGGTCCGCTGAGGCAGGCGAAATCAAACCGGGAGCTACGCTCGTAGAATCTCACGGACGGCGCGCTCGCGGACGCGGGTTCGATTCCCGCCGCCTCCACTACGAAAGCCCCGGCCTATCAGGGCCGGGGCTTTCATCGTTCCGGTATGGGAAGCTCTACTCCATAGTCAGGACTACGCGGCCCCGGAGACGGCCCTCATGCATCTCGTTCAGGACATCGCCCGCGTCTTCGAGGGGGCGAAGTGTGATACGTGGCCTGACATTGTGGATGGCGGCGAACTCCAGGGCATCGCGGGCATCCTTACGCGAGCCCGAGGGGGAGCCCATGAGATGCCGACGAGCTGAGATGAGATCCATCGGACTAACGGTTATCTCGCCGGGAGCGGCGCCGAGGACGGCCAGAGTACCGTCGGGGGCCAGTCCGGGCAGGGCTTCGGTCATGGGTTCTGTAGAGGGAGCAGTAGCGAGGATGATGTTCGCTCCGCCCTCCCAATCCTGTAGCGCCTCGGAGATCGAGCCATTATTGGTGCTGATGAATCGTTCGGCACCCAAGTCGCGGGCTTCTTCTTCCTTGTCCGAGCTACCCGAGAGAACGGTGACGCGGCCACCCATGGCACGGGCGTAGAGCACACCGAGGTGGCCAAGGCCCCCAAGCCCGATCACTGCGACTCTGTCACCTGGCTCGAAGCCAGCATTTCTCAGACCGTTGTAAACGGTCAGGCCCGCGCACATGAGCGGGGCCGCGTCCGCGAAGTCCAGGGAGTCGGGGATCGGGACGACGTAAGAGGCGGGAGCGAGCATAAACTCCGCGTAGCCACCGTCTTGCGTGATCCCCGTGACCTGCGGCGCAACCTGGCACAGTACCTCGTCACCCCTTGTACATTGCTCGCAGTGGCCGCACGAGGAGTAGAGCCAGGGCATCCCGACCCGAGTCCCCGTCTCCGGCCATGTCACGCCCTCACCGACTTCCTCGACGGTGCCTGCGACCTCGTGACCCGGCACGATCGGGAACTGGGCAATCGGGAAGGCGCCCTGCAAGAGGCCCAGGTCACTGTGGCAGACCCCGCAGGCGTGAACTCGGATCAGGACCTGCCCCGGCCCGGGCGCGGGCCTTTCGCGTTCCTCGACGGCTACCTCGCCCTGTGCTTTCTTTATAACTACCGCTTTCATCTCGGTCTCCTGCCGGTCGCTTGAGAAACGGGGCGTATCTTACCCTATCGTCCCGTTTTGGATTGGGGGACCACCACTTTCATCCCCGTTCGATGCTCTCGTTCCGAGACCCTGTTCGGTGGGTGCCCGCTGCATATATTCCGGGACGAACAGCTATAATATCTCCTGTGAGCGATCCAAGACCCATAGGCGTCTTCGACTCGGGAGTAGGCGGTCTGACGGTTCTCTCGGAGATCCGGAACCGCCTGCCCTACGAGCACACGGTCTACTTTGGGGATACGGAGCGGGTACCTTACGGGGTACGGGATCTGACGGAGGTGAGGTGGTTCGCCTTCGAGATCATCCGCTACCTCATCGGTCTGGACGTGAAGCTAATCGTGATCGCCTGCAACACCGCGACGGCGGCGGCGCTCATGGCGGCGCAGAGATCTTTCGACGTCCCGATAGTAGGGGTGATCGAACCAGGAGCGAGGGCGGCGGTCGAGGAGACGCGCAACCGGAGCGTCGGGGTGCTCGCAACGGAAGGCACGGTAGCCAGCGGGGCGTACCGGAGGGCGGTACACAACCTCGATGCCGGCATAGAGGTCCACGAGCAGGCGGCGCCCGAGTTCGTGCCGCTCATAGAGCGCGGCGTCGTGGACGGCCCGGAGTTGGAAGAGGTTGCCCAAAGCTACCTCGCTCCCCTCAAAGAGCGCGAGGTAGACGCGGTCATTTTGGGGTGTACTCACTATCCTCTGATCTCTGCTCTCATCAACCGTATCCTGGGGCCGGAGGTTCGCCTGATCTCCTCCGCCGGCCAGACCGCTCTCGAGGTCGGCCGCATACTCTCCCGCAGGGGTTACCTGAGACGTCCCAAGCATGCCGAGGACAAGGGCCGCTCGGCCTACATGTGCAGCGCCGACCCCGAAGAGTTTGCGGCTCTTGGCAGCCGCTTCCTCGAAGAGGAAATAAAGGCCGTCGTCCCCGCAGCCGTTATCTAGCGGGCCTATACTCCGCGCTTTGGTATACTTGCTGCGGTCTCGAACGGGGCGTGGCGCAGTCTGGTAGCGCACCTGCTTTGGGAGCAGGGGGTCGGAGGTTCAAATCCTCTCGCCCCGACAGCGAGGTCGCCGCGGCGAACGCCGTCCCGCGGGTGTAGCTCAACGGTAGAGCCCCAGCCTTCCAAGCTGGTTATGGGGGTTCGATTCCCCTCACCCGCTCCACAGGCTCTAGAGAGCCCGGCCCGAAGCCCCAAATGTATCGACAGGAATTTTAGTATTGCAGGTGCTTAGGGACCTGCCCGCTGGATGTTACACAGGTTTACCTGGCGTTGCCACTACTGCTGTTACGGAGCCCAGCGCAGGACCGAGGCTTTATTACAACGTTGCGTTCTTCGTGCGAACCAGCACTCCGGGGAGTGGGGGACTCGGGCTTGAACCGTGGCGCTGTGATTCTTGACGAAGCGTGTGGCCATACCTGTTCCTGGTGAGGTTACTGAGCCAACCCCGAGCGCGGAGGCAAGCCCCCCACAGCGACAGGCTGAAGAGCTCACCCAGCGTCTCGTTCCTGAAGATTTCCACAACACCGCCGGTGGTGTCAGCGTCGATGCTCATTCCCACTATGTCGGCCTGTGCTCCGAAGGGCCCTCCAAGACCTCCGGCTCAAGTGCTGATAGCGCCAGTATCAGTGCGGTGCCCAGAAGCCATGCCATCAGCCCGGCGCACAAGCCCGGACGGCCGGGACGCCTGTCTCAGACTGCCGAGCTTATGCTGGCGACGTATCCGCTGATGAGGAAGGCGAGCAAATTCGGGAAGCTAGACAGGAAGTCATGGCCTAAAGTCACTGGCTGACAAGGCTGCGGCCAAAGATGGCCTGAAGTATGCAAGCAAGTTAGATCGTGGTTATACCTGCGGGAGCTTTTATAGGTTGTGTCCGTAAGATTCTGTAAAAGCGGCTAGAAGAGAAGGCCACCTTCCTCCAAGATTGTTGGTGTCTGAAGTCACCACTCGAGGAGGAAAAGATGGCCCACCACAATCCTAAGGTG
>JAABVA010001041.1_pt1 | contig 30841 bp, 28 predicted proteins | sample 5560331 | NCBI WGS metagenome assembly JAABVA01 (sample SAMN12812661, study PRJNA571458) | rock metagenome | isolation source: Antarctica rocks | place: Antarctica: Victoria Land, Mt New Zealand sud | collected 2016-01-07 | reverse complement strand
GCCGTTTGCCCGATCCGGCAAGAAGCCGCCGCCGGTGGTGCGGCCGGCATAGACGATATTCAGCACCTCGGTCGTCGTGCGGCGGAACGCGAGCGAGTCGGTATCCGACGGCGACGTGTTGAAGCGCAGGTTGCCGACCGTGATGCCCTGCTCCTTGCCGTTGCCCAGCTTCGCGCGGACGGCGGAGATGGCGTCGGCGGCCTTTTGCTGCCCAAGTGCGCCGAGCACGGTGCGGATCGTGCCGGAGTGGTAGGCCTCGATCGCCAGGATGCTGGCGGCCGCACTCAGGTAGTCCTTGTTCTGCAGCAGCGCCGCCGCCCCGGCATAGGCGGTGACACCCACGTCCTCGAACACGAACGCGCCGAGCAGGAAGCTCACCTCGTCCGCGAACGGGTTAAACTGCGTATTGGCGTTCGGGACCAGCCCGGCCGCTAGGGCAAGGCCGTTGAAGCTGTTCAGCAAATCGATATTCGGTTGCGCCACGGCGTCCTTGCCGAGCACGCGGCGGAGGAAGCGAACGTGGTTCACCTCGTCGATGGTGATCTTCTGCGCGTAGGCAGCGATCGACTCGGTCTTGAACGGCACGGCCGAGCCGCCGAGCACGAAGCCGGCAGTGCCGACGCCGTTGGGGTCGCTGGTGTCACTGGGGTCCAAGCCGCGGCCCAGGAACGCCTTGATGTAATACTGGGCCTCGACATACTCGAGATTGAGCGCGAAGTTCAGGATGTCGGCGTCGGTGATTTCCTGAGCCTCGGCTGGCAGGCTGGTCAGCGCCGCACCGCTGGTGACGGCGGCGCCCACCGCCATGACGGTCGCAGCCGTCGCGCCGAAACGACCCATCAGCGAACGGCGATTGATGCCGTCCTTGGCCTGCTCAGCAGTTGTGGTCTGGTCGTCCATAAAAAAAGCCTCCCGGAAATGTAGCATGGCGGTCAATAGGCCGCCAACGCTATACTCTACGAGACGAAGACGGATGCAAAACAAAATCTTCGGCAGTCGTGGTTGTGTCGTAAAACATGGGCGCGCGGGCGAGCCTCACCCGCGCTCCATTTGGCAGTCAGCGCCACGTTTACTGACCAGTGATGGTCAACGGATCGTGCCGTTTGCCCGATCGGGTAGGAAACCGCCTCCGGTGGGCACGCCATTGTAGACGATGCCGAGCACCTCCGCCGCGGTGCGGCGATAGACGAGGCCGTCCGAATCCACCGGAGCGATATTGTAGTTGAAGTTTGGTATCGACAGTCCTGCCTCCTTGCCGTTACCGAGGCGGGCGCGGACGGCCGAGATAGCATTGAACATGTTTTGCTGGCCGAACATCGCCAACAGGGTGCGAAGCGAGCCGGCGTGGTAGGCTTCCGCCGCCAAGATGCTGGCAGCCGCGTCGAGGTTGTCCTTGCTCTCCAGCAGCCGCGCCGCGCCGGCATAGGCGGTCACGCCCACATCGGTCAGGGAAAGCGCTCCGAGCATGAAGCTCACTTCGTCCTTGAACGGGTTGAACTGCGTGCCGGCCGGGATCAGGCCAGCCGCGACGGCGACGGCGTTGAAGCTGTTGAGCAAGTCGACATTCGGCCGCGCGACGGCCGCTCTGCCGAGCACCCGGCGGATGAAGCGGATATGGTCCACCTCGTCGACCGTGATCCGCTGAATGACGCCTGCGACCTCTGCGGTCTTGAACGGCACGGCCGAGCCGCCGAGCACGAAGCCCGCTTGTCCGACACCATTGGGATCGCCTACGTCGGCAGGGTCCAGGCCACGGCCCAGGAAACCTCGGGTATAATACTCGCCTTCGAGGTATTCGAGGTTGAGCGCGAAGTTCAGGATATCGACGTCGGTCACGGCCTGCGCCGCGGCTGGTAGGCTGGTCAGCACCATACCGCCAGTGACTGCGGCGCCGGTCGCCAGGATCGTTACGGCGGCCGCCCCGAACTGACCGATCAGTGAGCGGCGGTCAACGCCGTCCTGCGCGGCGCTATCTTCTTGATTCATAATCGAAACCTCCAGGGCGATAGGCTTAGCGGCCTATATAGGCCGCCGACGACTTACGCTGCAGCAGGAGACCAGATGCCGGCCTCTCCGAAACAAGCACATGAATTTCATGTGATGAAGTTCCACATATCGGTGAAGTCCCATCAGGCCGGAGAGAGGACATGGATGACCCGGCTGGCGAGCATTTCCCTCACCGCGGCGCCATACGCGACCATATGCGGCGAGGCAGCGTGCGCATTGAGCGCTGCGGGCGTCGCCCATCTTTCGATGACCGCGAAGCTGTCCGGGCCTAATTCGGTCTGGAAAGGCGTTTTAGGCTCTGAGTCGATGGCCGGGCCGTATTCAAGACAGCCATCCTCGGCGTGCACAGCGGGAACGTTGACGCGGAACCGCTCCAGCACGGCGTCGCGCTGGCCCGGCTTGGCGGTGATGATGGCGAGTACATGGATCATGGTCGTTTTCCCGTGTTTGCTCGCCTGAATGTCGGCCGGCCTCGACGCCGGTGCAAACATTTCAGACGAATGCTGGCCTTTGCCCGGCCGCAACGCCCTGTGCTCTGCGGCAGGATGCCCTATCTTATAAACAAACCCTGACTTGCGGGCGGGATCGCCACGGTCGACCAAGCCAACTACGAGCCGATCGCCGCCGAGCTATGGTAACTCTCGACCGATGAAGATAATTGGACTGACTGGGGGCATGGGCATGGGCAAGTCCACCATCGCCAAGGCGTTCCGGCGGGCGCGCATCCCAGTGTTCGACGCTGACGCCACGGTGCACGCGCTGCAGGCTCGCGGCGGCCGGGCGGTGCGCCCGATCGGCGAGGCATTCCCCGGCACGCTTCGCGATGGCGCAGTGGACCGCGGCGCGTTGCGGGCTATCGCGATCCCGGACCCGGCGGCCATGCGCGTGCTTGAGCGGATCTTGCATCCGCTGGTCCGCGCTGAAGAGTGTGCTTTCGTGGCCCGCGCCCGTCGCGCCGGCCGTCCCGCCGTGGTGCTGGACATCCCGTTGCTGCTCGAAACGGGCGGCGAGCGGCGGGTCGACCTTGTGGTCGTCGTCTCGGCACCCCGCGCCGTGCAGCGTGCGCGCGTCCGGAAGCGCCGCCGGATGACGGAGGAGCAGATCGACGCTATCATTAGACGGCAGATGCCCGATGCGGAAAAACGACGCCGCGCCGACATCGTAATTCCAACAGGGCTTTCCCGTCACTACGCTCTGCGCCGCCTACACCGCTTGATCGAGGGCCTGCATCCGTGAGCCGTTCTGTCCTTTTCGATACCGAGACCACGGGGCTTGATCCCCTGAGCGGGGACCGCGTCATCGAGGTAGCCTGCCTGGAGCTGATGCGGGACCTGCCGACTGGCCGCAGCTTTCACAGCTTCATCGATCCCGAGCGCGATATCGATCCAGACGCCAGCCGGGTGCATGGCCTGACCCGCGCGGACCTGCGTGGCAAGCCGCGCTTCGCCGAGATCGCGGATGACCTGCTGGAGTTCCTGGGCTCGTCGCCGCTGGTGGCGCACAATGCGCCGTTCGACTTCGGCTTCCTGGACGCCGAATTTGCCCGCCTGGGCCGCCCGGCGCTGGGCCGCGGCCGCATGATCGACACGCTGGCAATGGCCAAGGCCCGCTTTCCCGGCCTGCCCAACAACCTCGACGCGCTGTGCCGCCGCTTCGGCATCGACCTTTCAGAGCGCACCAGCCATAACGCGCTGCTGGACTGCCGGCTGCTGGCCGAGGTCTATATCGAGCTGACCGGCGGCCGCCAGCGCGGGCTGCTGCTCGCCGAGGACGCAGGCGACGCGTTGCCCGCCATCGCATATCGGTTGGCCGGGCCGCGCACGCCGGTGCTCGTAGATCCGGATGAGGCTGCGCTGGCCCGCCATGCCAAGTTCGTTGCCCGGCTGAAGGAGCCGCTTTGGCTAAGCTGAAACCGCTGGACATCTGGCGGGCCATCCGTTGGCAGGCCGTGGTGCTGCTTCTGGTGGTCGCGACATTGCTGTCGGTGGCCGTCCTATTGGAGCGCCAGGTCGGCTCGTCGATCGAAGGCTTGGTCGAAAGCACCAGCATGGCGCGCCAGCAGGCCGGCGTCACGCTGCAGGTGCTCTCGGCCACGCAGGACGCCGAGACCGGGCAGCGCGGGTTCCTTCTGACGGGGCGAGCGTATTATCTTGAGCCGATGCAGCAGGCGACGGCCAGGATCACCATGCTGCTCGACCGGTTATCGGCGCTGGCGGCGAGTTCCCCCTGGCTAGGGGACGAGGTGCCGCCATTGCGTGGGTTGGTGCACCGTAAAATGGAGGAGCTGAAGCAGACTGTGGCGCTGGCGCGTGCCGGACAGCGGCAGCAGGCCATCGACCGGGTGCTGACCGACGAGGGCAAGGCGCTCATGGACGACATCCGCCGCACCGTGCAGCGGATTGTCGACGGGGCCGAGGCAGAGCGGGAGTCGCGAAACACGGCGCTGCAGGCTCGCCAACGCTCAGCGACGCTGGGCATGCAGGTCGCGGCGGCGCTAGGGTTGCTGATGCTCGGGCTCGCGGTCCTTGCCCTGTTGGTGAACCGTGCGCGCCTGCTTTGGCTGCAACGGTGGGAGCGGCTGCTGGCGGCACGGCTCGAGGCGGCGATGGAGCACGTACGCGACGGCATCGCGGTGTTCGGCCCGGAGGACCGCCTGCTGCTGCGCAACAGCCGGTTCGCGGAGGCGATCGGATTGCCGCCCGACGTCGTGCAACCCGGCGTTCCCCTGGCCGAGCTTGCGGCGGCGCAGCGGCTGGACCCGCCGCTGCTGTCCAACCCGCGCCCTGGCGCCCAGCCGGTGATTGCCGAGGCGCAGCAGGAAAGCCGCACGCTCGAGATCTGGCGGACCGCCATGCCGGACGGGGGCCAGATGGTCGCGGTCGCCGACATCACCCGCCGCGTGCGGGCCGAGGACGTCGCTCGGCAGGCGCAGAAGATGGAGGTGCTGGGGCAGATGACCGGCGGCGTCGCGCATGATTTCAACAACCTGCTGCAGGTGGTCTCCGCTAACCTTGAGCTGATCTCGCTTCGCCTGGCAAAGCGGGGCGATCCCGATAGCTGGCTGCAGGCGCGGATAGAGGCCGCCCGGGTTGGGGTCGTGCGGGGCGGGCGACTGACCCGGCAGCTGCTCGCCTTCGCAAGGCGCCAGCCGCTGGCGCCTGAGCCGCTCGACCCGGCCCGCCTGCTGATGGGCATCGAGGACATGCTGCGCCGCACGCTGGGCGAGGCGATCGGGCTGGAGCTGGTGATCGGCGGTGGGCTTTGGTCGGTGCGCGCAGATCCAAACCAACTGGAAAACGCGCTGCTGAACCTGGTCGTGAACGCGCGGGACGCGATGACGGGACCGAACGGGATGCCGCGGGGCCGTTTGACGGTCGAGGCGGCCAATGCCTCGCTCGATGAGGAGTATGCGGCCCGGGCGGCCGAGGTTACGCCGGGCCGGTATGTGATGTATGCCGTGACGGACACCGGCATCGGCATGACACCCGAGCAGCTCCGCCGCGCCACCGAGCCGTTCTACACAACTAAGGCCGACGGCAAGGGCACTGGGCTTGGGCTGTCGATGGTGTTCGGGTTTGCCAAGCAGTCCAATGGCCATTTCCAGCTCTATAGCGAGCCCGGTCGTGGCACCACGGCGCGGCTCTATATCCCACGCACGGTTGCGCCTGCACGGATTGTGGCGTCCGAGCCCACGCATGTGCCCATGGCACGAGGCGAGCTTGTGCTGGTGGTCGAGGACGACCCCGGTGCGCGCCAGGTCGCCACGGACACCTTGACCGGCCTTGGCTACACCGTCGTGGCGGCAGCCGATGCGGATGTCGCATTGCGTCTTCTGGAGGAGGGTGCGCGGCCGGACGTGCTGTTTACCGATGTAGTGATGCCGGGCGAGCTCTCGTCCCGCTCGCTCGCGGAGCGGGCGCAGCGGATGTTTCCGGGGCTCGCGGTGCTGTTCACCTCCGGCTATACGCACAACTCCATCGTGCATAACGGCGAGCTCGACTCTGGCATCAGCTTGCTCAGCAAGCCGTGGCGGACCGAGGAACTGGCCCGGCAAATGCGCTCGGTTCTGGACCAGGCCCGCGCGCCAGGCTCCGCCCGGACGCTGCGCATGTTGCTGGTGGAGCGCGATCCCCTGCTCCGCAGGACGACTGCCGCCATGCTGGCGGACCTCGGCCATGACGTGCTGGAGGCGGGAACCGGTGCCGAGGCGCTTTCCCGGCTGATCCACGGGGTGGACCTGATGATCTGCGGCCGTGAATTGCTGGACATCGAAGGCCCGGCGCTCGTCGAGCAGATACGGAAGCATCTGCCGGGCCTTCCCGTAGTCATGGCATATATGCCGGCTGCCGCAGAGCGGGGCGACGTCATATGGCTGAGCGACACCTTCGACGAGGCAGCACTGCAGTCGGCGGTGCTGCAGGCCGCGGCGGCGGGCGCTAGGGCTGGCTAGTCAGGCCTGGGCCGTTGCGGTGGCGCCCTGGGCCCGTCGGCTCTGCCACAGTGCCACGAAGTCGATCGGCTGCAACAGCACGGGCGGGAAGCCGCCGTCGCGCGTCACGTCCGCCAGGATGTTGCGGGCATAGGGGAACAGCAGGCGCGGGCACTCGACGAGCAGGATCGGCTCCACGGTGTTCTCCGGCACGCCGGTCAAGGTGAACACGCCGGAGTAGGATAGCTCGGCGATGAACACAGGGCGGCCCTCGGCGGCCTGGCCGTTGCCGGTCTGAGCCTGGGGCTCGGTCGCCTCTGCCTTGATCTGCAGCGTGACCTCGAACACGTCCTGCCCGTCCTGGATGCGGCGGGCCTGGACATCCAGGTTGATGCTGACGTTCGGCTGGCTGCGCAGCGTCGTATAGATTTCGGGCGCGCCGGGCACCTCGAACGACAGATCCTTGACGTATTGGATGTTGACCGTCAGCGGCTGGATCGGCTGGGCCTCGGGAGGGGCAGCGGTCTCGGACATCGACTTCCTCGCATTGTAAAGCAGGCTAACGTTGGCGCGCCGGGTAGCATGACGAGCGTCGCTGCGCCACCCAGATGCGTGAGATGCCGACGTTTCGGAACACGCTAGTGCTTCCAGACGATCTCGACCGGTGGTGGGGTTGTCGGGTCGTAGCGCATCCAGTCCCCGTTCATCATGCTGCGCCCGGTCATCGAGAGGATGAAGCCCCAATGGCTGACCACCAGCGTCTGCGACCAGTCGGGAAGGGCGGCCATCTCGGCCCGAAACAGGCTTGCCCGCATGATCACCTGGTCGGCCGGCTCCTCGACCGGGGGCCACCAGACGTCCTCGATGCCCGAGAAGTCGTGTTCTGGCCACCTGGCGGCGAGGGTCGCGCGCGGGCTGCCGATATCGCAGGAGAAGGCATAGCGTTCCCGCACGATCGGGTTGACAAAAATTGGCACGCTCAGAGCCTCGGCAATCGGGGTGGCGGTTTGCAGCGCGCGGGTATAGGGCGAGGCGAAGATGCGTGTGATGCCCTCATGCCTCAGCGCCTCTGCCGCCGCCGCCGCCTGCTCGTGGCCGAGCGGCGTCAGCTTGGGGTCGTGGATGCCTGGGTCCCGCCGCGTCGCGGTGAACAGCACGTTGAATTCGCTTTGGCCGTGGCGGAGCAGGATCATGCCCCCATCTATGGCGCATGGCCGCCGCCCGCAACCGGGCGGGACGTTCCTTGCATGGCACGTTTCCCCGCTGGCACGTTTTGTTGTCCCGGCGTGGCGATGCGCCTATGTATGGCTGGCACTGAGGATCAACACGTATGGGCAGCGGCGGCTTTCCGATCGACCTTTTGCTGTTCGGCATGATTGCCGCGTTCCTTGTGCTGCGCTTGCGCGGCATCCTGGGCCGCAAAACGGGCTTCGAACGGCCGGCCCAGCCCGACGCACCCCAGAGCGCCGTGCCCGGCATCGGCCGCCCCGCGCCCGCGCCGGTCATCGATAGCCGGGTGGAGCCGGCGGGCCGGCCATTGCCGGATCCCGCCACGCCGGCCGGGGCAGCGCTCGCGCAGATGCGGGCGGTCGACCGCAGCTTCGACCCGCAGCATTTCCTCAATGGCGCGGAGGCGGCGTTTCGGCTGATCGTGGGTGCGTTTGCCGCCGGCGACCGGGTGGCGCTGCGCCCGCTTTTGGCGGACGAAACCTACCGCAGCTTCGAGGCGGCGATCACCGCGCGGGAAGCCAATGGCGAGACCCAGCGCAGCGAGATCAAGGGAGTCGAGAGCCTGACGGTCGAGGAGGCCGTGCTGTCCGGCAGCCATGCCGTCATCACGCTTCGCATCGTGTCCGATCAGGTATCGGAGACGCTGGACCGCGACGGCCGGCCCGTTGCGGGCGCCGACGCGGTTGCCGAGATCACCGATGTCTGGACCTTTGATCGCGACCTGGCGCAGCCCGACCCAGCCTGGCGCCTGTCTGCAGCCCGGTCCGGCTGAGGCGTGCTGCCCGAAACGCTGGGGCCGCATACGCTTCACCGCGCGGACTGCTTGGACGTTCTGCCCGCAATGGGGGAGGCCTCGGTCGACGTTATCGTGACGTCGCCGCCGTATAATCTTGGCATCGGCTACAGCACTTATGGCGACTGCAAGACCGAGGCGGAGTATCTCGATTGGATGGTGCGGGTTGCAGCCGCGCTGCGCCGGGTGCTGCGGCCGGACGGTTCGTTGTTCCTGAATGTTTCGGGCTCGTCATCGCAGCCCTGGCTGCCATTCGAGCTGATCGTGCGGCTTCGTCCGCTGTTCGCGCTGCAGAACCACATTGCCTGGGTAAAGTCGATCGCGACGGCGGACGACGCGGTCGGGCATTTCAAGCCCGTGCCCGGCGGGCGATTCTTGCATCGCAACCATGAGCACCTGTTCCATCTGACGCACCACGGCGACGTGCGGCTCGATCGCCTGGCGATTGGCGTGCCGTTCAAGGATAAGTCCAATATCGCCCGGCGCGGCCATGCGCAGGACCTGCGCTGCCGCGGTGACACCTGGTTCGTGCCCTATCCCACCGTGCGGAGCCGGCTGCAAAAATTCAGTCATCCCGGCACCTTCCCGGTCGACCTGCCGCGCTGGTGCATCCGCCTGCACGGCAAGCCCTGCCCTGTCGTGCTGGACCCGTTCGCCGGCACCGGCACCACACTGCTGGCGGCCGGACTGGAGGGTGGGCATGGAATCGGCATCGAGATCGACCCGGACTATGTCGCCACGGCCCGGCTCCGTCTGGCGGAAGCGGCGGCTGCTGCTTAAGTTGGAGATATGCTCCAGACCCGGCCCCGCGTTGCGCTATTCGTCACCTGCCTTGTGGACCTGCATCGGCCCACGGTAGGCTTTGCCGCCATCAAGCTGCTCGAACAGGCGGGCTGCCAGGTCGAGGTGCCGCGCGCCCAGACCTGCTGTGGCCAGCCTGCGTTCAACAGCGGCGACCGCACGACGGCACGCGACATCGCGCGCCAGGTGCTCGAGGCGTTCAGCGGCTATGACTACGTAGTGGTGCCATCGGGTTCGTGCGGCGGCATGATCAAGCATCATCTGCCGCACCTGTTCGACGACGACCCGAACCTCCGCGCCCGCGCGCAGGTGCTGAGCGACCGCACGTTCGAGCTGATCGGGTTCCTCGCCGACGTGATGGGCGTGACCGCCATTTCGGCGAGCTATCCCGGCGTCGTCACCTATCACGACAGTTGCTCCGGCCTGCGGGAGATGGGGTTGAAGCAACAGCCGAGGGCGTTGCTGGCGGGGGTCGAGGGGCTGGAGTTGAAGGAGATGGCAGAAGCGGAGGTGTGCTGCGGCTTTGGCGGCACGTTCTGCGTGAAGTATCCCGAGATCTCGACCCGGATGGTGTCGGACAAGGCGGCGAACGTGGCGGCGACCGGGGCGGACACGCTGCTGGCCGGGGATCTCGGCTGCCTGCTGAACATGGCCGGCCGGCTGTCGCGCGAGGGGAGTGCCGTGCAGGTCCGGCATGTGGCCGAGGTGCTCGCCAACATGACGGCCGATGTGCCGCCGATCGGCCAGGTCCGCGCGCGCAGAGCGTGACGAAGTGTCATTCAGCCATGGCCCGGTAGTCGGCCTATGATGGGGTTGCAGGGGGAGATGAACCATGAAGGCCATGAACGAACTGATGCTGCATTTCATGCATGACATCTATTACGCCGAGAAGCTGGGCGTGCGTTCGATGGCGAAGCTGGCCAAGGCCGTCGAGAACAAGGAGCTGAAAGACGCGATCCTGGCGCACCGGGGGCAGAGCCAGCATCAGATTGAGCGGCTGGACCAGGTGTTCGAGGCGCTGGGCAAGCGCGCCAAAGGCAAGACCTGCGCCGCGATGAATGGGCTTGCCGAGGAGGGCGAGGAGGCGGTCGAGGAGTTCGACCGCGGTCCGGTGCTGGATGCGGCGCTGATCGCCTGCGGCCAGGCGATCGAGCACTATGAGATTGCGCGCTACGGCGCAATGGTGGCCTGGGCCAAGCAGCTCGGCCTGACCGAGGCCGCGAACCTGCTGCAGCAGACGTTGGACGAGGAAAAGGCCAATGACAGCCTGCTGAACGACCTTGCCGAGCGCGTGCTCAATCCCCAGGCGTCGCAAGAAGAGTCCGATGACGACGAAGACGATGAGGACGAGAGCGAGGGGATCGACAAAGGCGACGAGCCGAAGGCCCAGACCAAGAAGAGGCGCCCAAAGAAGTAGCGTGGAAGGGCCTACTGGACCAATTTGCACCCATCGCCTGCGCCGTGCCGGCCGCGAGCGCCGCCGTGTCATAGGTCCATTGCAGGTAGTTTGGGCTGCATGCCACGCCGGTCAGGGTGGCGCCGTCGGGGCCGCTGAACAGTGCGATCCGGTTGCGGTCGCGCACGATGTCAACGACGGCCAGCGCGGTCGCGGAGTTCGGCACGTCCACGATTGCATCGACGCCGTCGCGGTCCAGCCACGCCCGTGCCAGGCCGGCGCCCACCTCCGGCCGGTCCCCCATGTCGGCCGCCAGCACCTCGACGGCTCGATCGAACTGCGCCTCCGCCGCCATGCGGGCCGCCAGCACGGAACCCGTGCCCGCGCCGTCCGCGGCTGGGCCGGAGACGGTGGTGAGCACGCCTAGGCGGAGCGGCCGGCGGAGCGCGCGTGCGCGCTGGGAAAAGCCGGCGAGGGCGCCAGCGAGGACAATGCGGCGGGGTAGGGCCATGCCACGCTGTTTGGCAGTGCCGCTCTGGCCCGTCTATGGCTTAGGGCTGGCGCATAGCGACGGCCGCGCTAGATTATGAAGGATATCCGCCACAACTGCTGCCTGTGGCGCGGGAGACGCCCATGCTGACCACCTCGCCCGAGTTCAAGACCAACGCGCACAACGCCCTGGCGGACGCCGGCCTGCAAAAGGCGCTGGCGTTCAGCAAGCCGCAGTTCATGGCCCGGCGCAGCGCCGCCGTCGCCAATCTGCCGGAGTTTGAGCGCCTGCGCGACATCGGACGCGACATCAAGAATCACGCCCTGGCCAACCTCGATTTCTACTTGGAGACGTTTGAAGCCAACGTGCAGCGCGCCGGGGGCCATGTGCACTGGTGCAGCACCGCCGACGACGCCCGCGCCGCCGTGCTAGAGATCTGCCGCAAAGCAGGCGCTCGCACCGTGACCAAAGGAAAATCAATGATCTCGGAGGAGCTGGGCATCAACGCCCACCTCGAGGCGAACGGCATCGCGCCCATCGAGACCGACCTCGGCGAATACATCATTCAGCTCAGGCACGAGACGCCGAGCCACATTATCGCCCCCGCCTTCCACCTCAACCGCGAGGACTGGGAGGCGCAGTTCCGCCTGTCCCACACCGACCTGCCGGCCGACCGCGTGTTCGCCGAGCGCCGCGACATCCTGACCGAGGCGCGCACGAAGCTGCGACAGAAGTTCCTGGCCGCAGACGTCGGCATCACTGGCGCCAACTTTCTGATCGCCGAGACCGGCAGCAGCGTGATCGTGACCAACGAGGGCAACGGCGACCTGACGCAAACGCTGCCCCGCGTGCATATCGCGCTGGCCAGCATCGAAAAGTGCGTGCCGACGCTTGAGGACGCAACGAGCCTGCTGCGTATCCTGGCGCGCTCGGCGACCGGGCAGGATTTTTCAGTTTATACCACGTTCAGCACCGGCGGGCGGCGGCCTGGCGACCTGGATGGGCCGGAGGAGTATCACGTCGTCATCGTGGACGCCGGGCGGTCGGCGATGATGGGAACCGAGTTCCAGGACATGCTGCGCTGCATCCGCTGCGCCGCCTGCATGAACCACTGCCCGGTCTATGGCGCAGTGGGCGGGCACGCCTATGGCTGGGTATATCCGGGACCTATGGGCAGCGTGCTGACCCCGAGCCTGATCGGCGTGGACAAGGCCGGGCACCTGCCGAATGCCAGCACGTTCTGCGGCAAGTGCGAAAGCGTGTGCCCGGTGAAGATACCGCTGCCCAAGATGATGCGGCATTGGCGGGAGCGCGAGTTCGAACGCCACCTGCAGCCCGGCGGCATACGCACCAACCTCGCGCTATGGGCCTTCTTCGCCCGTCGTCCGGCGCTGTATCGCATGGCTACCCGGGTGGGTGCGGTTGCATTGGGCCTGATGGGACGCCGGCGCGGGCGGTTCGCCAGCCTGCCGCTCGCCAGCGGCTGGACGGCTGGTCGCGATTTGCCGGCGCCTGAGGGAGATACCTTCTTCGCCCGCTATGCCCGCGAGCAGCGGTCCGGCCCCGCCGCGGAGCGGTCAGCAAATTGACCAAGGAGGCGATCCTCGGCGCGATCCGCCGCGGTCTGAAGCGCGGCCCGCTGCCAGGCGACCAGGCCGCAATGCTGCGCGAGCGCATGGTGCATCCACCGCGGCACCTGATTCCCGCACGCAGCCAGGTGTCGCGCCCCGAGCAGGTCATGCTGCTGGTCCGCAACATCGAGAAGGAGTTTGGCACCGTCACCCGCGTGCCGGACAGCAGCGAGGTGCCGGAGGCGGTGGCGAGTTACCTCGCTGGGCAGAACCTGCCATCCAGCCTCGTCATGGCGCCGCATCCGGAGCTGCGGGCGATCCCATGGTCCAGCCGTCCGCTGCTGCTGATCCGCGAGGGCCGGGCCGAGGCGACCGACCTCGTGAGCTTGCAGCATGGGTTCGCCGCCGTGGCCGAGACCGGCACGTTGATGCTGCCCAGCGCGCCGGAGCGTCCGACCACGCTCAACCTGCTCGCCGACACGGCCGTCGTGGTGCTGCGTAGCAGCCGGGTCGTCGGCGCTTACGAGGACGCGTGGGATCTTTTGCGTGCCGAGCGCCACGATGAGCGGACCGGCGGCTTCATGCCGCGCAACGTCATGTTCGTGACGGGCCCGTCGCGCTCTGCCGACATCGAGCAGACGCTGGAACTCGGCGCGCATGGGCCGCGGCGCCTGCACGTGGTGCTGATCGAGGACGATCCGGCCGCCCGCGCCGCCTAGATGCCCATCTCGCGCCGCAAGGCCTTGTCCGAGCACGACCGCGCCACCTGGGCGATGTATGTCCGCAATGTTTCCCCGCTGTTGGGTGTTCCGGTGCCGGACGCGCCGCTCGAGCCGGTGCTGGCGGCGCAGTCATTGCCGTCGCTTGTGCCGCCGGTCTCCTTGCCGGTTGTCCAGCGCTTGTCGCTGGTGACGATCGGCCATCATCCGCCCGGCGTCGACAAGTCGACCTGGAACCGCTTCCGCACCGGCAAGCTGCCGGCTACCCGCACCCTGGACCTTCACGGCCGTACGGCGCAGCGGGCGTTCTTATCGCTGAAGGACTTTCTGGGCAGCGCCCACGCCGAGCGGCTGCGCTGCGTCGAGGTGATTACTGGGCGGGGCAGCGGCGAGGTAGGCGGCGTTATCCGGCGCGAGTTCCCGCTGTGGCTCAATCAGCCGGAGCTGCGGCCGCTGGTGCTGGCGGCAGCGCATCCGCATGCGGCCAACCCGGGCTCGGTCCGGCTTCTGCTACGCCGGATACGGCCGGGGAAATAGGGGGCGTATATGACACGGCTAAGCTATTGCGGCCCAAGGCCTGAGAGGCACCGCTAATGAGCCAACTGCAGCATAAGCCGATGACCGCAACCGAATTCCTCACCTGGGAAGCTAAGCAGGAACTGAAATGGGAGTTCGACGGTTTCCAGCCGATTGCGACGACGGACGGCACCGACGCACATGCAGCGATCCAGGGCAATCTTCTCACGGCACTTAACAACCGATTGCGCGGCAAGCGATGCTATGCGCGTAATTCCGAGGTCAAGATCGAGATTGGTTCGAAATACTGGTATCCAGATGCGTTCGTGTCCTGCACGCGGGTGGCGCCTACTGCAACGGTCGCCGCTGAACCCGTCGTGATCTTCGAGATACTATCAGAGAGTACCGCAAGAACCGACCGTACGACGAAGTTGATGGAGTACTAATCTCTCCCCTCTGTCCAGCGCTACATCCTGTTGGAGCAAGACCAAGCGCTGGCCACGGTCATCGCGCGCATTGCAACCGGCTGGAGCCTCGAAGTGCTGGACGCGGCCGGAACGCTTCCGATGCCGGAGGTCGACATTGAGCTTGTTATGGCTGAGCTGTACGACGGGCTGGACTTCACCCAGCTCGCCGCCGATTTTTGATCGTCAACGAATGCGTATGCAGCCAATGGGCATGTTGGGGATTGGTGATGTCATAAGCTAGGTTTGGCGACCGGGCAGGGTGCATCTACTGTCGGTATGCTGCTTTGCGATAGTAACCTACATTATGGCAGTAAACAGATAGTTCAGCTTCTATATCAAAGGGAACTTCATGTGCCGACTGTAGAAGATGCTATTCAGCAATCGTCATTAGTTGAGCTGCCGACCCATTCTAAAAACCTAAAGTATAATCCCTCTCTGGATCATATTCGTTTTCTAGCATCTTTTCTTGTGTTTGTGTATCACGTCTATAGAAATTATTTGCCATTTGGCAAATTGGAGAAGACCTCATTTTTCACGGGGATCATAACCGAAGGCTATACGGGAATAGCACTGTTTTTTGTGCTGTCTGGCTTCTTGTTCATGAATATCGCCCTGAATAGCGACCACATCTCCTATAAGGGATTTTTGATAAACCGCATCTTACGGATATATCCGCTTTTTCTGTTTATATTCTTTGTTGCGATCTCAATAAATCGAGATAATTTCGCTTCCGCTGACTTGCTTTATATATTTTCCACCAACCTAGGCCGGCCGCCGACATCATTTTCAGTGATAACTGGAAATGCCTGGACGATCTCGGTCGAGTTTACATTCTATTTTGTATTTCCATTCCTGGCCACTTTTGCAAAACAGCGAGGGCCCGTCTATCTGGTGCAAGCCATCCTGCTCATGTTCATCGTCCGTCTCGTGACATACGCAGTCTCTGAACAGCCAACCCAAATCTACTATTGGACGCTCGCCGGGCGTTTCGACCAGTTCCTGATAGGGATGCTCGCCGCACAGATCTGCAGCGGCATCAGCCTCACCCCGAAGCTGTCCCGCTTGATATTGGCCGTCGGTGGTGCCGCGATCATCGCCCTCGTTTGGCACCAAGGGCGCTATGCCGGCCTGCAGCGCCCACAGCCCAGGCAGCCGTTCTGGATCACCTGGGGCATCGTCGAGGCCGCATGCTGGGCTGCGTTCGTCGTCGGTTATTCAAACGCGAAGATCGCCTGGCCGGCGCAGGCGGCAAAGTGGCTGCAGCGTGGCGGGGAGCTGAGCTACTCGCTCTATTTGACGCACATGATAGCCATCACGCTGTTGCTGCACTATGCCGGCCCATTGGCGACCGGCTATGGCAATCCGGCGCTGTTCCTGGGAAATGGCGTCGTCGCGCTCGCGCTGACCTGGATGGCTTCCTCACTCACCTTCCGGGTCATCGAGCAGCCTTTCCTAGCCATGCGCCGTCGATACGTCGTCGGGGGACATAGCTAGCCGTCCGCCAATCCGCACGGAGGTCCGCATGGCCGGATGCCCGGCCTAGTGTGCGGCTGCCACCTTGGCCTCGATCCTGTCCCAAATCGCCGCGGCAAGGTCCACTCCGTCGAGCCGCGCAATCTCCTGCAGCCCGGTCGGCGAGGTCACGTTGATCTCGGTCAGGTACTCGCCGATCACATCGATGCCGACGAAGATCAGGCCGTGCTCGCGCAGGTACGGCCCAATGCGCTGGCAAATCTCCTGCTCCCGCCCGGTCAGCGTCGACTGCTCGGGGCGGCCGCCAACATGCATGTTCGACCGCGCCTCGCCCACCGCCGGCACACGGTTCACTGCACCCATGGCGACGCCGTCGACCAAGATGATCCGCTTGTCGCCCCGGCGCACCGCGGGCTCATAGCGCTGGATCATCAGCGGTTCGCGCGACCGAGCGAAATGCATCTCCAGCAGCGACGCCAGGTTCTCGTCGTCCGGCTTGATGCGGAACACGCCGGCGCCGCCATTGCCGAACAGCGGCTTCACGATGATGTCCGAGTGCTTGGCGCGGAATGCGCGGATCGTCTCGGTGTCCCAGGTGATCAGCGTCGGCGGCATCAGGTCCGGGAAATGCGTGACCAGCAGCTTCTCCGGCGAGTCGCGCACGTATTTTGGGTCGTTCACCACGAGCGTTTGCGGATGGATGTGCTCCAGCATGTGGGTGGCCGTGATGTAGGCCATGTCGAACGGCGGATCCTGCCGCATCAGCACGGTGTTCATGCCCGCCAGGTCGAGCGTCTCGGCCGTGCCGAAGCGATAATGGCTGCCCGCCACGCGCTGCACCTGCACTGGGCGGGCGCGGGCCAGCAGGCGCCCAGCCCGCGACGCTCCGCCGCCTTCATGCAACGACATGTGGCGCACGTCGTAGTGCCACAGCGCATGGCCGCGCCGCTGCGCCTCCAGCATGAGGGCGAAGGTGCTGTCGCCGTTGATGTCCACGGTCTCGATCGGGTCCATCTGGACCGCGACCTTCAGCGGGCTGGTCATGCTGCGCCTCGTTGTTGCCGCCCGCTTGCTAGCAGAGGTTCAAGCCGCCGGCACGCCCTTGCTGGTCGAGTACTCGAAATGCAGCGCCGTGCCGGGGTGCACGATTGGATGGATCGCGTGCGCCGCCATCGCGCCCTCGCTGAAGCCCTGCAGGATCAGCTTCAGCTTGCCCGGATAGGTCGCGATGTCGCCAATGGCGAACACGCCGGGAACCGAGGTCTCGCAGCTCGCGGGCACGACCTGCACATGGCTGTGCTCAAGGTCGAGGCCCCATCCGGCAATCGGGCCCAGGTCCATGGACAGGCCGAAGAACGGCAGCAGCACATCGGCCGCGAGATGCCGGGTCTGCCCGTCCAGGCTTGCCACCTCGACCGACTCAAGCGCGCCGTTCGAGCCGTGCACCGCATGGAGCTGATAGGGCACGATCATCTCAATCTCACCGCGGGCTGCGGCGGCGTCGAGCTGGGCCGCCGTCTCCGGCGCCGCACGGAATTTGGCCCGGCGATGCACGACATAGACCTTTGCCGCCACGTCTTTCAGCGACAACGCCCAGTCCACCGCACTGTCGCCCCCGCCGGCGATGACCACATGGCGGTCCCGGAAGTCCTCGCGCCGGCGGCAGGCGTAGCGCACGGCGCCAGTGGCCTCGAACGATGCCAGCCCCTGCAATGGTGGACGGTTCGGGCCAAACGCGCCAGCACCGGCCGCGACCAGCACAGCCTTGCAGCGGATCTCGTCGCCCTGATCGGTGCCCAGCACGAAATGCCCGGCTTCGCCCTGCAGGCGGTCCACGCGGCGGCCGAGCAGGCGCGGCACGCCGAACGGCTCGATCTGCTGCTCCAGGTTGCCGATCAGGTGCCCGGCGGCGATCGCGGGATGCGCCGGGATGTCATAGATCGGCTTCTCCGGATAGAGCGCGGTGCACTGCCCGCCGACCTCCTCCAGCGCGTCGATCAGTGCAGAACGCAGCTTCAGCATCCCGCACTCGAAGGCGGCAAACAGGCCGACAGGGCCTGCGCCGATGATGGCGACGTCGGTTTCAATGCGATCGGGCATGACGCCTAGGTAGCGACAATACTGGCGACATCAAGCCATTTGCCCGGCGGTTCGAGGTGGCGCAGATTGCGCAGGTGCCGTCGCTTGCGATTCTCCTACCCGACCTCGCCGCGACCGAGGCCTTGGCCGGCCGCATCGCTGTCCTGCTGCGGCCTGGCGACGCCGTGCTGCTCGAAGGGCCGCTTGGCGCTGGGAAAAGCGCCCTTGCCCGCTCCCTGCTCCGCGCGTTGCTGTCCGACCCGGCGCTCGAGGTGCCGAGCCCAAGCTACACGCTGGTTCAGCTATATGACTCGCCGGTCGGCCCCGTCCACCACTTCGACCTTTGGCGTCTTGATGGTCCCGCGGCCGTGGCGGAGCTGGGCTGGGACGACGCGCTGGACGGCGTCGTGCTAGTCGAATGGCCGGACCGGCTGGGGGCCTTGCGCCCCGACGACGCACTCACTGTAACCCTCGGCCTAGCGGACGGCGACGCGCGCCGGGCCGTGCTGACCGGTTGGCCCGGCCGATTGGAGCGACTGGCATGAACCTGCACACCATCCCGCCGCACGTGCCGTTCCTGGATGCGCTGGCCACCTATTGGCTGCGTCGCGCCGGCCCCGATCCTTTGTCGCTGGCGGATGGCCTGATCCTGCTGCCCACCCAACGCGCCGCCAGGGCATTGAACGAGGCCTTCCTGCGCCAGTCCGGCGGCCGTCCGCTGCTGCTGCCGCGCATCGCCGCATTGGGCGCCCTGGACGAGGCGCCGCTTGCCCTGGCCGGAGCGTTGGCGCTGCCGCCGGCGGTCGACAGCCTGCGGCGGCTCGCGGTGCTGACCCGGCTGGTGATGGCGCTCGGCGGCCAATACGGCGCGCCCGGCACGGCCGACCGCGCCTGGCAGCTCGCGATGGAGCTCGCCAGCCTGTTGGACGAGGCGCACCGGTCCGAGGTGAACCTCGCCGAAGCGCTGCCCGCCGCCGCCGACGCCGGCTATGCCGAGCACTGGGGCCGCACCATCGAGTTCCTCAGGATCGTAACGGGCGCCTGGCCCGAGTGGCTGGCCGACAACGGCCTGCTCGATGGTGCTGACCGCAACATCAAGCTGCTGGACGCCCAGGCGGAGGCATGGTCGCAGCAGCCGGCGAACTGCCCCGTCATCGTCGCGGGCACGACGGGCGGCATCAAGGCCGTTGCCCGCCTCATCCGCGTCGTTGCCACCATGCCCGGCGGCATGGTCATCCTGCCGGGCCTCGACCTCGCGATGGACGATGCGGTGTGGGATCAGTTGGACGCTGGCCATCCCCAGGCAGGGCTGCGGCGGTTGCTGATCAACCTCAACGCCTCGCGCGGCGACGTGCAGTCGTGGCCAGACGTGGAGCGTCCGTCCGGGCAGGAGCCGGCCACATCGGTGCCGCCGGGCCGTTGCGCAGCACTTTGGCAGTCGCTGCTGCCCGCCCAGGCGCTTGGCGATTGGCGCTCCGGCGATACCGCCGATGTCATGGGCCTGACGCGGCTGCAGGCGGCGGACCAGCAGGAGGAGGCGGTCGCCATCGCGCTCGCGCTGCGCAACGCGCTGGAAGCGCCGCATGCCCGTGCAGCGCTTGTTACCCCCGACCGGCAGCTCGCGGCGCGGGTGGCGGCGGAGCTGGGGCGATACGGCGTCGTTGTCGACGACAGCGCCGGGGAGCCCCTGGCCGACACCCCGCCCGGCGCATTCCTGCGCCTGCTGGCCCATGCCGTCGCCGATGGCCTGGCCCCCGTGGCGCTGCTGTCGCTGTTGAAGCATCCGCTGGCGGCGCTCGGCCTGCGCCCGGCCGCGACCCGCCGCGCCGCACGGCGGCTGGAGCTCGCATGCCTGCGCGGCCCAGCCCCGGCGCCGGGACTCGATGGTTTGCGCGCCGTGCTGGAGCAGCGGCCCAACGCTGCCGCGCAGGACCTGCTGGACCGCCTCGACGCCAGGATGCAGCCCATCTTCCGCATCGCCGCGCGCGCGGACGTGACCCCGGCCGAGGCGCTGACGGCGTTGATCGAGTGCGCCGAGGCTGTCGCGGAGACCGACGAGCTCCCCGGCGCGGCGCGGCTATGGTCCGGGGAGGAGGGCGAGGCGCTGGCGACCCATCTCTCCGCGTTGGGGGCGGCGCTGCCGATCCTGCCGGCGCAACCGGTCGCGACCCTGCCAGGCCTGCTGGATGCGTCGATGGAGGGCGCGGTCGTGCGCAGCCGCCGGGCACTGCGCGGGCGGAGAGGGCCAGACGCGGAGCGTCCGTCCGGGCCAGACGCGGAGCGTCCGTCCGGGCCAGACGCGGAGCGTCCGTCCGGGCCAGACGCGGAGCGTCCGTCCGGGCCAGACGCAGCGCGTCCGTCCGTGGCCGAGCACCCGCGCGTCGCCATCCTTGGCCTGCTGGAGGCACGGCTGCAATCGGCAGACTTGATGGTGCTCGGCAGCCTTGCGGAGGGTGTCTGGCCGCCGGCGACCGACCCCGGCCCTTGGATGAGCCGGCCGATGCGCACCGCCGTCGGCCTGGAGTCGCCGGAGGAGCGCGTAGGCCAGATGGCCCACGACTACGCCATGATGGCCTGCGCCGCACCCCAAGTGATCCTGTCCTGCCCACGCCGGCGCGAGGGTGCGCCGACCGTGCCGGCCCGCTGGCTGGTGCGGCTGGAGGCCTATCTCGACGGGCAGCGCGCCCCGTTGCCCACTCACCCGAGCGCCGCCTGGGCTAGGCTGTTGGACCAGCCATTGGGCGGGCCCTGCCCCGCGCTGCCGCCGCAGCCCCGGCCGCCTGTCGACGCCCGCCCGCGCCGGCTGAGCGTGACGGAGGTCGAGACCTGGCTTCGCGACCCTTATGCCATCTATGCCAAGCACGTCCTGCGCCTGCGTGCGCTGGCTCCGTTGGAAGAGTCGGCCGACGCCGCCGACTACGGCAGCATCGTGCACGCGGCGCTGGCCGACTTCCTGACTGACCTGCCGCCGACCTATCCGCGGCGGGCCGACGCATTGCTGCGGGCCGCCATGGACCGCGCGCTGGATGCGGCCGGGCTGCGGCCGGCGCTGACTGCCTGGTGGCGCCCGCGCCTGGCTCGCATCGCCGAATGGGTGGCTGAGGCCGAGCGGGAGCGCCGCCTGCGTGGCCCCATGGCGCTGGTGCGGGCCGAGGTCGGCGGGGTTTGGTCTGTGCCGGGCGCCGGCCGCCCCTTCGTGCTCAGCGGCCGGGCCGATCGCATCGAACGCCGGGCAGACGGCACGCTCGCCATCCTCGACTACAAGACCGGCGCGGTGCCCACGGCAGGGCAGGTCGAGCAGGGCCTAGCGCCGCAGTTGCCGCTGGAGGCCGCGATGGCCGCCGCCGGCGTGTTCGGCCCGGAGCTTGAGGGCCGTGCTGCGGAGCTTACCTACTGGCATCTCTCGGGCGGTTTCGAGCCCGGCAAGGAGACCAAGCTGTTCAAGCACGATCCCGAGGAGACCGCGTCGGAGGCCGCAGCCGCGGAGCGCGCCCTGATCGCCCTGATCGCCGCCTTCGACGACCCTGGCCGCGCCTATTTGTCCCGGCCGCACCCCGGCGCAGCACCTCGCTTCTCCGACTATACGCAGCTTGCCCGGGTCGCGGAGTGGGCAGCGCTGGAGGATGACGAATGACCAGTCTTCCAACCGCCGCCCGCGCCCGTGCCGAGGCGGAGCAGCGCCAGGCGTCCGACCCCGCCGTGTCCGCCTTCGTCGCCGCGTCGGCCGGGTCCGGCAAGACCAAGCTGCTGACCGACCGCATGTTGCGGCTGATGCTAACCGGGGCTGCGCCGTCCCGCATCCAGTGCCTCACGTTCACCAAGGCGGCTGCGGCGGAGATGTCGCTCCGGCTGCAGCATCGGCTGGGTCACTGGCTGACCATGGACGATCCGGCGCTCGACGCGGAGCTGGAAGGCCTGCTGGTCCCGGCCGGTGCCGACGCCCGGCGAGAGGCCCGCGCGCTGTTTGCCCAGGTGCTGGACCTGCCGGGCGGCATGCGAATCGGCACCATCCACGCATTTTGCCAATCCCTGCTGCGCCGTTTCCCACTCGAAGCGGCGATCTCCCCCCATTTCCGCCTGGTCGAGGACGCGGACGCCCGGACGGCCATGGATCAGGCGCGCGAGGGCGTGCTGGCCGGGTTTCCCGCGGATGCGCTGCTGGAGCTGGCGGGCCTGACCTCGGCAGAGGGATTCGGGCGGCTCGTCGCGGCGCTCGACGCGAAGCGCGGCGTGCTGGCGCCGGCGATGGCGTGGACGGAGCCGCAGCTGATTGCGGCGATGCGGCGCGCGGCCGGTGCCGGTGCCGGGGACGACGCCACGTTGCTCGCAGCCGCCGTCGGCTGGCCCGGGCGCGAGAGCATCGTTGCGGTGCAACGCCTCGCCCAGGCGCACGGCTCCCCGGGGGTGCAGCAAAAGGCGGAACGCCTGCTCGGTTGGCTAGGCCTGCCGCCCGATCTGCGGCGGGAGCATTGGGACGAATGGCTGAAAGAATTGATCACCGGCGCTGGCGAGCCCCGGGCGCGGAGCGCCTTTGCAGCGAAGGGCCTGGACGCGAAATACCCCGAGATCGCCGAGACGATGGTCGCCGAGCAGGCGCGTGTGCTGGCGGTCGAGGACCAGCGCCGGGCGCTGCGGGTGGCCGCAGTCTCCACGGCGCTGCTGCATTTGGCGACGCCGGTGCTGCGGGCCTACGCCGGGCGCAAGGAGGATGGCGGGCTGCTGGACTACGGCGACCTAATCGGCCGCACCTCCGACCTGCTGCGCGACCCCGGTGCTGCCTGGGTATTGTATAAACTCGACGGCGGCATCGACCACCTGCTGCTGGACGAGGTGCAGGACACCGCGCCGGAGCAGTGGCAGATCGCGCACCGGCTCACGGAGGAATTCTTCGCCGGGCTGGGTGCCGCGGCGGAGGAGGGACGCAAACGGACGTTCTTCGCAGTCGGTGATCCCAAGCAGAGCATCTACTCGTTCCAGGGCGCCGATCCACAAGAGTTCGAGCGGTCCCGCGCCGAGATGGCCGCCCGTGTCGGACCCACGGAATGGCGGGACGTGACGCTCGACGTATCCTTCCGCTCCACCACGCCGGTGCTGGCCCTGGTGGATGCCGTGTTCGCCGATCCGGTGGCGGCGCGCGGGGTGGCCGACGACGGTCCGCTGCACCACTTTGCCGACCGCGCCGGGGCGGCCGGCAGGGTCGAGCTGTGGCCGCTCACGCCGGTGCCGGAAGCGCCGCTGGCCGAGCCATGGACCGTGCCGGACCGCAACATGGGCCAGGTCTCGGCGCCGCAGCGCCTCGCGGACGCGTTGGCGGGCTGGATTGGCGATGCGATCCGGAACGGAACGCGGCTGGAGAGCCGGAACCGTCCCCTGGCGCCGGGCGACGTGCTGGTGCTGGTGCGCCGGCGTGACGACTTCGCCAAATCGCTGGTGCGGGCGCTGAAGGCGCGCGGCGTGCCGGTGGCCGGTCTGGACCGCCTCGTGCTGGACGAGCAGGCGGCGGTGCAGGATATGCTGGCTGTGTGCGACGCCATCCTGCTACCCGAGGACGACCTGGCGGTGGCGTGCGTGCTCACCAGCCCACTCGGCGGCCTCACCGACGACGAACTGATGTGGCTGTCGATCGGGCGGCAGGGCACGCTGTGGGATGCGTTGCGGGACCGCGCCGGCGAGCATGAGGCCTGGGCTCAGGCATGGACCCTGCTGTCCACCCTGCAGTCCCGCGCCGACTACATTACGCCGCACCATCTGATCACCGAGGCATTGGGGCCGCTTGGCGGGCGCGCCCGGCTGCTCGCGCGGCTAGGACCGGACGCTGCGGAGCCACTCGACGAGCTGCTGAATGCCGCTTTGGCCTATACCGCGCAGCGCGCGCCGTCGCTCCAGGGCTTCGTGCACTGGCTGCGCCGGTCGGGCGCCACGGTGAAGCGGGAGGCCGAGGGAGCCGGAGGCACGGTGCGCGTTATGACGGTGCATGGCGCGAAGGGCCTGCAGGCGCCGCTGGTGATCCTGCCTGACACGACGGCGCTGCCGCCCAAGGAAGAGCCGTTCGGCTGGCGCGCCGATCCGCGGACCGGTGTCATGCTGCCGCTGTGGTCGCCCCGGAAGGAGTTCCGCTGCGCCGCGGTTGACCAGGTCCGGGCGGCGGAGCAGGACCTGAAAACCAAGGAATACAACCGCCTGCTGTATGTTGCCCTGACGCGGGCGGAGGACCGGCTGCTGGTATGCGGTTGGGAAACGCGCCGTGGCGTGCCAGACGAGAGCTGGTATCGCATGGTCCAACGCGGCTTTCAGGCGATCGACGCCAAGGCTGCTGCCTTCGATGCCGTGCCGGGCGCATGGGCGGGCGCATGCCTGGTGCAGGAGAGCGAGCAGTCAGCGCCGCCGCAGGGTGGTGCGGCGCCGTCCGCCGATGCTGTCCTGCCGCTGCCCGCCTGGGCTGGCCGGCCCGGCGACTGGCGGCCGGATGCGCCGCCGCTGGAGCCGGCGGTCCCGGTGCCGCTCGCGCCCAGCCGGCCGGATGGCGCGGCGCTTGGTCCGGTGCCGCGCGCCGCCTCTCCATTGCTGTCGCGCGACGACGCGGGACGGCGCTTCCTGCGTGGCAAGCTGGTGCACACCCTGCTGCAGCATCTGCCGGAGCTGCCGGAGCACGCCCGGGCCGCGGCGGCGCGTGCGCACCTGCAGTTCGGCGGCTTTGAATTGACGCCGGCCGAGGTCGAGACGCTAACCGAGCAGACCCTGGCCGTGCTGGCCCATCCAGAGCTCGGGCCGCTCTTTGGCCCAGGCAGCCGCGCCGAGCAGCCGTTAACCGGCCTAGTCGGCAGCGTGGTGGTGAGCGGCGTGGTTGACCGCATGGCGGTGCTGCCGCACGAGATCCTGCTCGCGGACTACAAGACGCACCGTACGGCGCCTACCGACGTCGCGGACACCCCGGTGCGCTATCTGCGTCAATTGGCAGCCTATCGCGCCGTGCTGCGCGGCATTTATCCAGGCCGGCCAATCCATTGCGCGCTGGTTTGGACCGATCAGGCCGAGGTCGTCAGTGTCCCCGGACCGCTGCTGGACGCGCATCAGCCCGGCGCTTGATCGTGCACGCCCCGGTCCCCAAATCCCTGGAATGAATAGGAGAACAGCATGAGCCAGAATACTGTTGCCGTCGGTGACGACACCTTCAAGGCGCAGGTCCTAGAAGCTGAGGGGCCTGTCCTGGTCGACTTCTGGGCCGAGTGGTGCGGTCCTTGCAAGATGATCGCTCCGGCGCTCGAAGAGATTGCGCTGGAGTACAAGGGCCGCGTGACGGTCGCTAAGGTCAACATCGATGAAAATCCGATGTCTCCCAACACCTATGGTGTCCGCGGCATTCCTACGATGATTCTGTTCAAGGACGGCAAGCCTGCTGCAACCAAGGTCGGCGCAGCACCAAAGAGCGAACTTAAGCAGTGGGTTGCCAGCAATCTCTCCTGAAAGAGTGCAATGATATGGGCCCATCCGAGAGGATACCCATATCGTGCAAACCAGGATTTTTTAGCCCGGCGGTCATAGGGTTGCCGAGCTACAGTATTGTGGTCCTGGGTTAGCCAATACATTCATGTGCTTGCCCGTTCGAAAGCGCAGGCTGTAAAGACCTCGATGGGCGCGGAGCCGTCTTATGGCTCCGCGCAGTCTCGTCCACAAACCAGTTTTGAAGGCAGCAAACCGTTGTCACGGTCCACGTGCTGCCGTGAGGCAGACAATAGGTAAGGCCGATTATCCGTCTGCCGATGCGTGGGACCAAGGCATACAGTTCGCCGGCCTACATCAAACGTAACACGTGCCCTCGAGTACCGCGTTGGGCAACCATGTTTTACAGGATACGTGCTATCCCCGCCAAAACTTAGTTCAGCGGAATCTACCATCAAGGTCGAGATCGGTAGTCTCAACTTCTCCAAAGTCTGCCAGGGTCAGGATCGCTCCCCGCCCTCCGGGCCATAGAACATCACCCATGTTGCGAAGTCGTCCGAGAAATCTTCGAAACGATGGACGGTCCCAGCCGGAACGAACAGCGCATCGCCGGGCCCGAATGCCGTACGGTCCTCGCCCTGCACCGGCAAGCTTGTGTCGTCGAACGGCGGGCTTTCTTTATCGCGCATCAGGATGCCAGTGCCGGACACGATAATATAGAGTTCGTCACGGTCATGCGGGGTCTGCGGATCGTGCTGCTTTGGCGCGAACCAGCGCAGTTCCATAGTGCCATGCCGCAGCAACAATGCCGTTGCACGGCCAGCGTCATTAGGCTTTAGCCGAGCCTCCGCAGTAGTCACACGCAGTTTGGCCGGTGCCGGCACGTTTGGACCGTCCATGACCAGCTCCAAGATGTCGAAGGATGCGGCCGAACCGCTTCGAAATCAAGAGTTGGGATGTTCTGCCAGACGCCAAGTCCCCCCAGCGCATCTTATTCCTCGTCGTCCATCCGCAGAACCTCTCCAGCCAGATATAAACTGCCGCAGATCAGCACGCGCGCCGGCGGCCCTGGCAGCAGGCTGGACAGGGCTGCACTGACCGTCGGACCCGGCCTCGCTACGCCGCCAGAGGCCGCGATGATCGCATCGACCGGCAAGGCCGAGTGCTGCCCAGGCTCTTGCACGGCCAGGACCTGGGCCGCATACGGCAGCAGCGGGCGCAGGAACTCGGCCGCGTCTTTCGACTGCCCCATGCCGACGATCAGGTGCAGCAGGCGATCCGCCCATCCCGCCGCGTGTTGCGCCAGCGCTATGCCAGCGCCGGGGTTGTGTCCGCCGTCCAGCCAAACCTCCCAACCCAGTGGCGCCAGCCCGGCCAGCCGCCCCCGCAGGCGCTGAAGCCGTGCCGGCCACTCCGCGCGCGCCAGCCCAGCCCAAGCTGTGTCCGGCATAGCCATTGCCGCACGCAACGCCGCAACAGCGACGCCGGCGTTGTCGACCTGGTGGCCGCCAGGCAAGGACGGCACCGATAGGTCGAGCGTCCCGCTCCCATCGGAGAACCGCAACCCGCCGTCGCGCGGAGCGATGTCCCAATCCCGGCCGCGCGCCAACAGCTGCGCACCAGCCTGGTCGGCAGCGGCCAGCAGCGCCGCGAGCGCCTCCGGCGGCTGTGTTCCGGTCACCAACGGCACGCCGCGCTTGGCGATGCCGGCCTTCTCCGCCGCGATCGCCGCCAGCGTTTCGCCAAGCAGCTCACGGTGGTCGAGCGAAATGGAGGTGACCGCGCAGGCGGCCGGCGCCTCGATCACGTTGGTCGCGTCGCCGCGCCCACCCAGCCCGACCTCCAGCACGCAAAGGTCGGCCGGGGATTGCGCGAACAGATGAAATGCGACGGCGGTGATGACCTCGAATACGGTAATTGCGGCGCCGCCGTTGACCCGCTCGACCGTCTCAAGCGCTTCGGCCAGGACAGCATCGGACACCAGGTTGCCGCCGATGCGGAACCGCTCGTTGAAACGGACGAGATGCGGCGAGGTATAGACGTGCACGCGGAGCCCGGCCGCCTCCGCCATGGCGCGCAGGAAGGCGCATGTGCTGCCCTTGCCGTTGGTGCCACCCACGTGGATCACCGGCGGCAACCGGCGCTCCGGATGGTCCAACTGCGCCAGGAGGCGCTGCAGTCGGCCCAGGCTGAGGTCGATGAGCCGCGGGTGCAGGCCGTGCAGCCGGTCGATGATGGGCTCGACTCGGCTTTTCGGGTGGACGTGGCTCACGCGGCAGCCTGCTCTGGCGGCGGCTGCTCGGGTATCTGCTCCGGCATATGCTCGGGGACGCGCAGCAGGCCGATCAGCCGGGCCAGCGTGTCCTGCATCTCGGTGCGCGGCACCACCATGTCTAGGATGCCATGCTCCAGGAGGTACTCGGCCCGTTGATAGCCGTCCGGCAGCGTTTCGCGCACCGTCTGCTCGATGACGCGGGCGCCGGCGAAGCCGATCAGTGCGCCGGGCTCGGCCAGTTGCAGGTCGCCGAGCATGGCGAAGCTCGCCGTCACGCCGCCGGTCGTTGGATCCGTCAGCACCGTGATGAACGGCAGCCCGGCGTCCTTGACGAGGCGGGTCGCGATCGTGGTGCGCGGCATCTGCATCAGGCTGATGGCGCCCTCCTGCATGCGTGCGCCGCCGCTGGCGGTGAACACGATCAACGGAGCCTGCTGCAGCACGGCCAGGCGTGCTGCGGCGACGATCGCCTCCCCGACGGCAGCGCCCATGCTGCCGGCCATGAACTCGAACGCCTGCGCCGCCACCACGGCCCGGTGCCCGCCGATGGTGCCGTGCGCCACCAGGATCGCGTCGTCGAGGCCGGTCGCCTCCCGCGCCTCCTTCAGCCGGTCGCTATAGCGCTTGCTGTCGCGGAAGCGCAGCGGGTCCGCTGGCACGCGCGGCAGCTCGATGCGAGTGAAGCCCGGCTCGGCGTCGAAGGTGTAGGCCAGCCGCTCCGCTGCAGTCGTGCGCAGGTGGAAGCCGCAGCTCGCACAAACCTTCAGGTTGCGTTCGAGGTCGCGCGTGAACAGCATCTGCTGGCAGCTGGGACACTGCGTCCAGAGATTGTCCGGCACCTCGCGCCGGCCCAGCAGGGTGCGGATCTTGGGGCGGACATATTCGGCGAGCCAGCTCACGCAGGGACCCTTGCCTGCCGCACGCCTTCGGCCAGCGCACGCACCTGGTCCAGCACGCGCCGCACCGTGTCAGGCGCCGCGCGGCCGTCCGCGTCCAGGCTGGCCGACAGCGTGTCGATCAGCGCCGACGCCACCACTGCCGCATCTGCCACCCGCACCGCTTCGGCTGCCTGTGCGGGCGTACGCACGCCGAAGCCGATCGCGATCGGCAGGTCGGTCACCGCCCGCACGCGCGGAATAGCCGCCGCCAGGCTTTCGGCCGAGGCGCTGCGCGTGCCGGTAATGCCGGTTATGCTGACGTAGTAAACAAAACCCGAGCTGCCCTGCAGCACCAATGGAAGGCGCGCGTCGTCGGTCGTGGGCGCCACGAGGCGGATGATGTCCAGGTTGTGCGCATGGGCATGGCCGGCCAGCAGGTCGGCCTCCTCGGTCGGCAGGTCGACGACGATCAGCCCGTCCACCCCGGCGGCAGCCGCATCCTCGCAGAACCGCTGGGGGTCATAGGACGCGATGGGGTTCAGGTATCCCATCAGGACCACCGGCGTGTCCGTGTCGTCGAGGCGGAAGTTCTGCACCATCGCTAGGGTCCGGGCCAGCGTGGCGCCCGCCCTGAGGCCGCGCAGCCCGGCTGCCTGTATCGTCGGGCCGTCCGCCATGGGATCGGTGAACGGCATGCCGATCTCGATCAGGTCGGCGCCGGCGCCGGGCATGCCGCGCAGTATGGCCATGCTGGTGTCGGCATCGGGGTCGTATGCTTCGAGGAACGGGATCAACGCGCCCCGGCCCTCGCGTTTCAGGGCGGCGAAGCGTTCGGCAATCCGGCTCAAAGCTGCACGCCCAGGTGTTGCGCGACGGTGAAGATGTCCTTGTCGCCACGTCCGCACATGTTCATCAATATGACCGCATCCGGCCCTAGCGCGGGCGCGATCTTGGCCACGTGGGCGATGGCATGCGCGGGCTCCAGCGCCGGGATGATGCCCTCGGTGCGGGTGCAGAGCTGGAATGCCTCCAGCGCCTCTGCATCGGTTGCGGCCACATACTCCACCCGGCCGATCTCGTGCAGCCACGAGTGCTCCGGCCCGATGCCGGGATAGTCGAGCCCAGCGCTGATGCTGTGCGCCTCTTGGATCTGGCCGTCCTCATTTTGAAGCAGGTAGGTTCGATTGCCGTGCAGCACGCCGGGGCGCCCGCGCGACAGGCTGGCGGCATGCTCCAATGTGTCCAAACCGCGGCCGGCAGCCTCGACGCCGATCAAGCGCACATCGTCGTCGAGGAAGGGGTGGAACAGGCCCATAGCGTTGCTGCCGCCGCCGATCGCCGCCACGATCGCGTCGGGCAGGCGGCCCTCGGCTTCCAGGATCTGCGCGCGCGCCTCGGTGCCGATGATGCTCTGGAAATCGCGGACCATGGCGGGGTAAGGGTGCGGGCCGGCCACGGTGCCGATCAGGTAATAGGTGTCCTCCACGTTGGCGACCCAGTCGCGCATTGCCTCGTTCATCGCATCCTTCAGCGTGCCGGCGCCACTGGTCACGGCATTGATCTCGGCGCCCAGCAGCTTCATGCGGAACACGTTGGGTTTCTGCCGCTCGACGTCGGTGGCGCCCATGTAGATGGTGCAGGGCAGGCCGAACAGGGCGCAAACCGTGGCGGTGGCGACGCCGTGCTGCCCGGCGCCGGTTTCGGCGATGATGCGGGTCTTGCCCATGCGCCGGGCCAGCAGGATCTGGCCCATGCAGTTGTTGATCTTGTGGCTGCCGGTGTGGTTCAGCTCGTCCCGCTTCATGTAGATGCGCGCGCCGCCGAGCCTCTTGGTCAGCCGTTGGGCGAACCATAGCGGGCTTGGCCGGCCTACGTAGTCCTTCAGGTAGGCGTCCAGCTCGACCTGGAAGGTTGGGTCGCGCTTGGCGTCCTCGTAGGCCTGCTCGACCTGCAGGATCAGCGGCATCAGCGTCTCGGCCACGAAGCGGCCACCGAACTCGCCGAACCGGCCGCGCGCATCTGGACCCAGGCGCAGGCTATTGGGGCGGGCTCCCCGCGCAGTCGGACTAGGCGTGATCTCGTTCAAGGTGCTCTCCTGCATCAAGCGCTTCTCATACTCCACGGCACACGGCCGGTCACGCCCCTGAGGTTCTAAGCTTGACTTTGGCCATTTCCGGTCATGCGCTGGTCCAGAAGTGCGGCTCTGAGGCGATGTGGTCGAGGGCTGCGTCGAGCGGCATGGTTGCGATGCCGAACGGCCCTGACGCAGCCCAGCGC
>JAABVA010001040.1_pt1 | contig 30843 bp, 34 predicted proteins | sample 5560331 | NCBI WGS metagenome assembly JAABVA01 (sample SAMN12812661, study PRJNA571458) | rock metagenome | isolation source: Antarctica rocks | place: Antarctica: Victoria Land, Mt New Zealand sud | collected 2016-01-07 | reverse complement strand
CTAACCTGCCCTGGCCTTTCTTGATCCATCCCGCCGCGCGACCCCGTTGCGCGGCGGTTCTGTTTGTCGGGAGCGTTCCATGATCGAGCCTGTCATCGGCATCATCGGCGGCTCGGGGCTGTACGACATCGACGGCCTGGAAAATAAGCAATGGAGGGACGTGTCGTCGCCCTGGGGCGCGCCGTCCGATCAACTGCTGTTCGGCGAACTGGCAGGGGTGCGCTGCGTGTTCCTGCCGCGGCATGGACGGGGACACCGCCTGTCCCCAACCCACCTCAACTACCGCGCCAATATCGACGCCCTGAAGCGCGCAGGTGTCACCGACGTGCTGTCGCTTTCCGCTGTCGGAAGCTTGAGGGAGGAATTGCCGCCGGGTCGCTTCGTCATCGTCGACCAGTTCATCGACCGAAGCTTCGCACGCGAGAAAAGCTTTTTTGGCGATGGCTGCGTGGCGCACGTGTCGGTGGCCGACCCGGTCTGCCCGCGCCTGGGCGACGCGTTGGAGCAGGCGGCACGCGGGCTCGGATTGCCGGTGACACGGGGTGGAACATACCTAGTGATGGAAGGGCCGCAGTTCTCCACCAAAGCCGAAAGCAACCTGTATCGCAGTTGGGGATGCAGCGTGATCGGCATGACCAACATGCCGGAAGCCAAGCTCGCGCGGGAGGCGGAGCTCAACTACGCCACCGTCGCCATGGTCACCGATTACGATTGCTGGCATGCCGGACACGGCCATGTCACGGTGACCCAGGTGGTGCAGGTCTTGCTGGAGAACGCCACCCATGCTCGCGACCTCATTCGCGCGGTCGTGCCCCTGATCGGCCAGCCCCGGCCGCCATGCCTGGGCGGCTGCGACCACGCCCTCGACCACGCCATCATCACCCCGGAAAATCAGCGCGACCCGGCGCTGATGGCCAAGCTCGACCGGGTCGCGGGACGTGTGCTGGGCTAAATCCTGCCGAGCACCAGCAGGACGACAAGGATCAGGACGATGAGCCCGATACCGCCTGTCGGCCCATACCCCCAGCCGGCATTGAAGCCGTATCCGCCTCCGCCGAGCAGCAACACGATAAGAATGATGACAAGTATGGTACCCACGGCACGCGCCCTCCAGTTGGATGCGAGTTGACAACGCTATAATCCAGCTTGGGTTCGACCTGGCTCTGGCGTCCCAATCCATGCGAGGATGCGGGCATGAGCAAGGTCATCAACCTGGCTGCCGTCAGGAAAGCCAGGGCGCGTGCGGAAGCCGCTTCGAAAGCCGCTGAAAAACGGGTGGTTCATGGCCGCAACAAAACCGAGCGGGCCCGCGACAGCCTCGTTCAGACGCGGCTAGAGCGTCATCTGGATGGCGCCAAGGCCGATGATGCGGCGGGCGCCGACCCGGAGAAGTCCTAGGCAGCGAACCGGGCAAAGGAGCGTGCCAGCTCGTCGTAAATCGGCCGCTTGAAGTCCACCGCCAGCGCGGGAATGTCCGACAGCAGCGCCCACCGCCAGGCGTCGAATTCCGGATGCGGGTCCTGGTCCAGACGGATATCCGTGTCGACGCCGGTGAAGCGGAGCGCGTACCAGCGTTGACGCTGGCCCCGGTAGCGGCCGCCGAGGGCGCGTCCGATCAGCGCCGGCGGAAGATCATAGGTGAGCCAATCCGGATGCTCGCCGATGATTTCGGCCTGAGCCGTGCCGATCTCCTCCGCCAACTCACGCAGCACGGCCGCTGCCGGGTCTTCGTGGTCGTCGATCCCGCCCTGGGGCAACTGCCAAGCGCCGGCCGAACCTTCGGCATTCGGCAGATCGGCGCGGCGGGCGGTGAACACTCGGCCTTGCCGGTCGAACAGGGCCGCGCCAACGTTGGCGCGGTAAGGCAAATCCGTCATGGGTCTTCCTTTAGCGGCACCAGCGCGCTCACCGGCGCCAAGGCAAGGCCCCGTGTGTCCAACCCGCGCGCCCAGGCAGCAACATGGACCACCGTCACAGGGCGCAGCGGTCCGGCCAGGCCCAACGCGCTGCCGTGCTCCCGCGCGATCGCTTCCAGGCGGGCCAGCTTATCGTCGATGTCGCCCCGGGTCGCCGGCTCGTCCACAACGAGGTCGACGGCGCGCATCCCCGGCGACGAGGGCGCGCGAGGACGGGGGTCGACGTAAAACAGGCCCCGAGCGAGCAGGACTAACCGCACTCCGGAGAAGGACGCGGTGGCTTCCGCGAAGCGCTCGCCGCGCAGCCCGTCGAGCGCTCCGGTAGCGCCGACATAGCCTTCGATCCGCCCCAACGCCCAAGTTAAGTTCTTCGCATTCGCTGCCGGATCGGCCCCTGTCAGCAAGGAGTGGTCGCCGGCGTCGTTCAGCGGGTAGCCCTGGCTTTCCATGGGGATCGACAGCAGGTACTCGTGACCGCGCGCGCGTGCTGCCGCCAGGAGCGCATCGGGCTGGGCGGAGTACGGCGAAAAGGCGAGCGTGACTCCGGGTGGCAAGGTGTTGATCGCATCGCGGCTGTCATCCTGGGCCAAGCCGAACCCGTCGAACAGCAGGCCGATGCGGGGCCGCTTGTCCGCCGGGTCGAAGGGCGCTGCATACATCTGCATTGGCGTGCGGCCGTCTGCCGCAATCCGGGGCAGCATCACCGCCGGATCGGCCGTTGGCTCCAGCAACGCCGGGTCGGGCGGACGGATCGCACCGCTGTCCAGAGGCTGGATGACGCGGGCCGGACGCGCCACTGGCGACCCCGTGGCAACCGGACTCGGCGCCGGCTCGGACGCCGCCGAAATCGTTGGCGCCGGCGGTCCCATGATCTGCAACGCGATGGCCCCGACGCCCAACGCGACCAGCACCATCGCCCAGAACACCCCAAGCGCCGCCAGCGCCGGGCGGCCCGCGAGGCGTCCCTTGAAAATCAGGTCAGCGCGACGCGCGATGCTGCTGCTGCTGGGTCATCGCGCGGATCACCACCAAGCCCTGCTGAAGCTGGAAGTCGGTCTCCGGCTTGGCAGCGTCGAACGTAGGCCAGCCTTCGGGCGGCAGCTTGGGGATCGACGAGGCGATCGGCGGCAGATCGGTGCGCGGCGTTGCCGTCCCGGTTTGCGGCGTGCCGCCCTGGTTTTTAAGCACGTGATTGAGGTCCGATTCGCGCTCCGGCCCGAAATGCGGAGTTTCGGTGCGGCTGGCCGCCACTTCGACATCGGGGGTGATGCCCAGGCCCTGGATGGACCGGCCCGATGGGGTGTAGTAGCGCGCCGTCGTCAGCCGCATCGCGCCGTTCCCCGGCAGCGGGATGACGGTCTGCACCGACCCCTTGCCGAACGTCTTCTGGCCGACCACGACGGCCCGCCGGTGGTCCTGCAGCGCGCCCGCGACGATCTCGCTGGCCGACGCCGAGCCGCCATTGGTCAGCACCACCACCGGCAGCCCGCCGGTGATGTCGCCGGGCTTGGCGTTCCACCGCTGGCTTTCGTCGGCGTGGCGGGCGCGGGTGGAGACGATCTCGCCCTGCTCCAGGAAGTCGTCGGAAACGCTGACCGCCTGGTCCAGCAGCCCGCCCGGATTGTTCCGAAGGTCCAGGACATAGCCATGCAGGTGGTCGCCGGCTTGCGCCTTCAGCTTAGACACTGCTGCACGCAGGCCTGAATCGGTCTGCTCGTTGAAGCTGGTCAGGCGGATGTAGCCGATCTCGCCCTCCAAATGGCTTTTCACCACCTGGATGTGGATCACCTCGCGCTGCATCGACAGCACGACCGGCGTGTCGACGCCCTCGCGCTTGAGGGTGAGCTTGATGGTGCTGTTGGCCGGGCCGCGCATCTTGTCCACGGCGTCGTTCAGCGACAGGCCCTGCACGGTGGCGCCGTCGATGGAGGTGATCAGGTCGCCAGCCTTGACCCCGGCGCGCGCGGCCGGGGTGTCGTCGATCGGGGAGACGACCTTGATGATGCCGTTCTCCTGCGTCACTTCGAGGCCGAGGCCGCCGAACTCGCCGCGGGTCTGCACCTGCATGTCGCGGAACGACTTGGCGTTCATGTAGCTGCTGTGCGGGTCGAGCCCGGTCAGCATGCCGTTGATCGCGTTCTCGACCAGGTCCCGGTCATTGACCGGTTCCACGTATTCGGCCCGGATCTTATCGAACACGTCGCCGAACAGCTGCAGCAACTTGTAGGTCTCATGCCCGCTATCCTGGGCGAGGGCGTTGCCGATCCCAAGTTCATGGCGGATCACGTCGGACGCGGGGCCGAGTCCGGCGCCTACCAAGAAGGCAGCGCCCACGAACAGCCCGGTACGGAACTTCATGCGGTTCATCCTCTCGCGCCCAGTTTCGGCGTGTCACTAACCTGAACCTGCCACATAGGGAGCAAAGCCGCTACGGTCAGGATCGCGCACGCAAAAATGGTGCAGGGTTCAGCGGCTGGCCATCCCGGCGTAACTCGACATACAAGGTCGGGTACGGTCCGGGGGAATGGGGGTCCCAGCCGGGCATGATCCCCACCGGCTCGCCGGCCTGCACCGACCGCCCGACCTGCGTGTCGAGCCGGTCGAGGCCGGCGAGCACGATATGGTAGCCGCCGCCGCAATCGACGATCATCAACAACCCAAAACTCCGGAACGGCCCGGCGAACACCACCTTGCCGCCGCACGGCGTCACCACGCGGGACGCGGGCGCCGCCTGGTAGGACATCCCGTTGACCGGCCCGGCCTCCCCGGTTTCGCCCCAGGCGCGAACGATCGTCCCGTTGACCGGCGATGCCAGCTGGCCTAGCTGGTCCGCCAACCCTGGGCCGGCCGGCGCCGCCAGGGCGACCTGCCGCCGACGGCTTGCGGCAGCGTCGGCAAGACGGCGCTGCTGCTGGGCACGCGTGGCATCGGCCAGGGCCCGTGCCTCCTCCGCCCGGCGCCCAGCTTCGATCTCGGCGATTGCCCCGCGCAGGGTGTCGGCGCGTGCTGCCGCTTCGGCCGCCCGGCGTGCTGCATCGGCTCCGGCATCCTCGGCGGCTCGGGCGCGGCCTTGAGCGTCGGCGATCTGTCGGTCGAGCGTTGCTTCCTGCGCCGCCTGGGTGGCCTGTGCGGCGCTAAGGCTGGTCTCCTGGTCCGCCATTTGCGCCGATAGCCGGGCAATGTCCGTCTGCTCCGTCCGCAACGTGGCAGCCTCGGTTTCCAGCTGCCGCGCAAGTCCCTTCAGTACCAGCAAGCCACTCATCACCGCCTCGGGCGGGGCAGGCACGGCGAGCAGGGTTTCCGCCGGGTACAGCGACAGCCGCTCGATCAACGGGAGCAGCGGCGCCAGGTCTTCGGCGCGCTGGGCCATCCGCGCCTGCGCTGCGGCCCGGCGTTGGGCGAGGGTCGCCATGGATTCGGCGGCTTCGGCGGTGGCGGTCTCGGCGGTCCGAAGCTGCGCCGCGGCAATGACCCGGGCGGATGCCAAGCGTTGGGCCTCTGCTTGCGCCGCAGCCAGTCGCGCCTCCGCGTCGCGTGACGCCGCAAGTTCCGCGGTGCGGGCCTGCTCGGCGCGCTGCAACTGCTCGCGCGTGTCGGCAGGAGCCGCGGCAAGCAGCAGCAACGCCAAAATCCCAGCTTGAAGCGCTTTCCCGCCGACGGGAGAGGACTGGATGGGAATAGCGGCGGTTCGGCCAAGAACTGTGTCTATCTTGCGATCCACCCTCACCGCCGCAGCCCTTTCCCGCCAGCGGGCGAGGGAGAAGGAGCGAGCAGGGAATGGCCGGTCATCTCAGGAGGCTGCGCGAGGCCCATGAGGTCGAGCAGCGTGGGCGCCAGGTCGGCCAACCGTCCGTTGGCGAGCATGGCGCCAGGTGCGCCGGCCAGCAGCACCGGGACCGGGTTCAACGTGTGCGCGGTATGCGGGCCGCCGCCGACGGGGTCGCGCATCACCTCGCAATTGCCGTGGTCGGCCGTGACCAGCAATGCGCCGCCCGCCCTGGCCACGGCTTCGGATATCCGTCCCAGCCCGGCATCCACCGCCTGCACCGCGGCGACCGCGGCCGCCAGGTTTCCGGTGTGGCCCACCATGTCGGGGTTGGCGAAGTTCAGCACCACCAGGTCAAACTGCCCGGCGCCGATCGCCTCGACTGCCTTGTCGGTCAGTTCCGGCGCCGACATTTCGGGCTGCAGATCGTAGGTCGCCACCTTGGGCGACGGGACCATGATGCGCTCTTCCCCGACGAACGGGACCTCTCGCCCGCCGTTCAAAAAATAGGTGACGTGCGGGTATTTTTCCGTCTCGGCCATGCGGAGCTGGCGGCGTCCGGCGTCCGCGACGACCTCGCCCAAAATCCGGTCCATGGTTTGCGGCTGGAACAGCTGCTCCATGAACGGCGCAAGGTCGTCGCTGTAGCGGGTCATGCCGGCGGCCGCGGCGAGGCGCACGATGCGGCGGCGGGAGAAACCGGCGAACGCCGGGTCGAGCAGGGCGGCCATGATCTCCCGCACCCGGTCGGCGCGGAAGTTGAAGCATAGCAGGCCATCGCCATCGGCCATGCCGCGGTAGCCGCCGATCGCGCTCGGGTTGACGAACTCGTCCGTCACGTTGCGCGAGTAGGCGTCGTCGATGGCCGAGGCGGCGTCGGCGTAGGTGATTCCCGCCCCGTCCACGATCGCGTCGTAGGCCCGCTGCACCCGGTCCCACCGCTTGTCCCGATCCATGGCGTAGTAGCGGCCGATGACGGTCGCGATCCGCGCGCCGTCGGGCAGGGCGGCCTGCAGCCGGTGCATCTCGGCGGCAGCCGCGCGGGGCAGCGTGTCGCGCCCGTCGGTGAAGGTGTGAACCCGCACCGGGACGCGTTCGCCCGCCAGGATGCGCGCGAGGGCGATGGCATGGTCCAGATGCGAGTGCACGCCGCCGTCCGAGACCAGCCCCATCAGGTGGCACGTGCCGCCGCTGGCGTGCAGGGCCTGGATCAAGCTGCGGAGCGCAGGGGCGTCGGCCAGGCTGCCGTCGTCGATCGCGCGGCCGATCCGCGGCAGCTCCTGCATGACGACCCGGCCGGCGCCGATGTTGAGATGGCCCACCTCCGAGTTGCCGACCTGCCCCTGCGGCAGCCCGACGTCGTGCCCGCTGGTGTCGAGAAAGGCGTGCGGCCCGGTTTGCCACAGCCGGTCGAAGTTCGGCGTTTTCGCCTGCCGCACCGCATTGTCAGCCGGGTCCTCGCGCCAGCCCCAGCCGTCCAGGATCATCAGCATCACGGGGCGGGGCGGGGCGGCTGGGTCGGGCATCGGGCGTACTCCAAAAAGCTGCACGTGCGTAGCGAACCGGTGGCGGGGGTTCAAGGTGGCGTCGGGCGGCCCGTGCGGTGATAGGGATGCCCGGTGCGGATGGCCTGGGCGCGGTACAGTTGTTCGGCCAGCATCGCGCGGGCCAGCATGTGCGGCCAGGTGAGCGGGCCCAGCGACAGCACGGCGTCGGCCCGCGCCAGCACGGAGGCGTCCAGCCCTTCCGCCCCACCGATGAGGAAACACACCGGGCGGGCCTGCTCGAGCCAGCGCGTGGTCAAAGCGGCGAGGCCGTCGCTGCCGATCGGCGGCCCGCCCAGGTCCAGCGCGACCGCGAACGCGCCGGCGGGGAGCGCCGCCAGCAGCGTCTCGGCCTCGCGCCGCTTGATCTCGGAGGGCGTGCCGCGGGCGTCGGCGACCTCGGTCACGCCCAGCCGTGGCCGCAGCCGGGCGTCGTAGCGGGCGAACAACTCGGCTTCCGGCCCGGCGCGCATCCGGCCCACGGCAATCAGGCGCATGGATTGTGGCTCCATCGGCTGTTACGGTCGCGTTGTGATGGGAGGGATACCGTGTTTCAACGAGTGACGTTAAGCGCCTTGGCCGTGGTCCTGGCCGCTGCCGGTCCGGTGTCGCCGGGAACGGTCGCCCTGTCGGCGCGGCCGGGAACCGAGCTGGACGCGACCGCACGGAGGCTTGTCGCCACGGATCTTCGAGAGGATCCGCGCGCGCTGCTGCTGATCGGCAGCGCGCGGCTCGGGCATGCCGGTGTTGGCCCGGCGCTGTTCGTGCAACTGCAATCCAACCGCGCCTGCGGATCGGCCGGCTGCGCCACGTCGGTGTTCCTCCCGGCGAAAGCGGGCTGGACCAAGGTGCTGGATGCCGTCAGCGGCAGCATCGCCGTGGCGCCGGGGGAGCATGACGGCATGCACGACTTGGTAGCGGGAAGGAACGATCGCTTCGTCTGGAACGGCAAGGCCTACGCCGATACGCAGCCGGCGCCGCAGGTGGATTTGCGCCCGCGCAAGCCGGGGCGGGCGCACCGGGCCAGCTAGAGCATGACCCGTGCTGATAGGCGCACGACTGATGCTCTAGCTCTTTGTTTTGGCGAGCATCTTTATCCGATGGGTGATCCCGATTGATCGGATGATGCTCTAGCCGCAACCGGCTCCGGCAGTCCTGCGTTCACCGGCCGCAGCAGGAGAGCGGGCGATGGGCGGACGGCTGGCAGGCAAGAGCGCGATCATCACCGGGGCGGCACGTGGAATCGGCCGCGCCACGGCCGTCGCGTTCGCGCGCGAGGGGGCCGACGTCATGGGCATCGACATCGCCGGGCCTAGCAGTCCCATCACGCGCTTCGACCCGGCGACCCCGTCCGAACTGGCGGAAACCGGCCGGCTGGTCGAGGCGGAAGGACAGCGTTTCGTGCCTGTCACCGCCGACCAGCGCGACCTTGGAGCGCTGCGCCAGGCGGTCCAGCAAGCGGTGGAAGCGTTCGGCAAGCTGGACATCCTGTTCGCCAACGCCGGTATCCAGGCGTTCAAGCCCATCCTGGAATGGGAGGACGCCGACTGGCACGACCAGATCGACATCAACCTGACCGGAACCGCGAACATGATCCGCGCCGCCGCCCCGGTGATGGTCCGCCGTGCGATCGTGAAGCGCAAGCCGGGGCGCATCATCGTCACGTCGTCCACCCAGGGCCGGCACGGGATGAAGACCGGCGCCGCGTATTCCGCGTCCAAATGGGGGATCATCGGGCTGATGAAGTCTGCGGCGCTGGAGTTCGGCGCGTATGGAATCACGGTCAACGCCGTCATCCCAGGGCTGATCGACACGCCGCTCACGCGCAACGACGCCCGCTACACGGCCGCCCTCGGCGAGGCGATGAAGGACCCGCCGCAGCCGCCGCCCGAGGATGAGGTGATCAAGGTGCAGACGCAGAAGACGCCGCTGGGCGTGCCTTGGGTGGAGCCGGAGGACGTGGCGCCGGTCGTGGTGTTCCTGGCCTCCGATGAGGCGCGGATGGTAAGCGGCGCGACCTACGACGTAACGGGTGGCGACAGCGCGCATAATGCAGCCTAATTCAATCCCATGTCAGATATCGCTCCCCCCATCGACCCCGGCGCACGCATCGGCCACGTTCACCTCAAGGTCGCGGACCTCGACCGGGCACTCGGCTTTTATGTCGGAGTGCTCGGCTTCCGGCTGATGCAGCGTTTCGGCCAGCAAGCGGCTTTCGTGTCGGCTGGCGGCTACCATCACCATATCGGCCTGAACACCTGGGAGAGCCTTGGCGGCAAACCGCCCGCGGCGGGGACGACGGGGCTGTACCACCTCGCCATCCTGTATCCGACCCGTGCTGCCTTGGCCGACGCGCTGCGGCGTCTGGGCGCGGCCGGCATCCCGCTCGACGGCGCGTCGGACCACGGGGTCAGCCAGGCGCTGTACCTGCAGGACCCGGACGCCAACGGGGTCGAACTCTACTGGGATCGGCCGCAGGCGGAGTGGCCGCACGACAGCCAGGGCAACCTGGCGATGTACACGCGCCGGCTCGATCTAGACGACCTGTTGAAGGCAGTCTAACGCCCGGTGAAGACCGGCGCGCGCCGGGCCACGAAGGCCGCCAAGCCTTCGCGGAAGTCTTCGCTGGCGAGAGCTTGGGCGCGCAACGGGTCGGCTTGCGGCATCGGCAGGGCGTTTAGCAGTGCGCTCAACTGCTGTTTGGCGGCGGTCACCGACAGCGGCGCGTTCTCGGCGATCTGGCGCGCCATGGCGTAGGTGAACTGCTCCAGTTCGGCTTCCGGCACGAGGTGGTTCAGCAGGCCCAGCGCGTGCCCACGCTCGGCGGGAACGGGCGCAGCGGTGGCGAACATCTCCATCGCCACGTTCAACCCCGCCCGGAGCGCCGCGCGGCGGAGGCCGTCGAGGTCGTAAGGCAATCCCAACCGCGCCGGCGTGAAGGCGAGGCTCGCGGTCGGGTCGCCGATCGCGATGTCGCAGCGCAGCGCCAGGTCGCAGCCGCCGCCCCAGGCGGAGCCGTGCAGCATCGCGATGACCGGCGCCGGGCAGTCGTGCACGCAGCCGAACGCGCGAGTGAGCAGCGTGCCCGGCGCCAGCGGGTCGAAACCAGGCGCGAGCTCCTTGATGTCGAAGCCGGCGCACCAGACGCGGTCATCCGGCCCGGCGCGCAGCACGACGGCGCGGATGTCCGGCCCCAGCGCCTCGAAAGCGGCGATGAACCGTTCCAGCAGCGGCGTGCTGAGCGCGTTGCGGCGCGCCGGGTCGTTGAGGCGGATGGTGGCGACGTGGCCGTCGACGCTGGCCTCGATCACGCCGACCGGTCCCGGATGGCGTTGATAATGGCCGAGAAATCCAACGCCGCGCTGGTTTCGGCGAACGTGGCGAACAGCGACGCCGCGTGCCGGCCAAGCGCGGTGTCAGCCCCGCTCGCATCCGCGGCCGCCTCCGCGAGCTTGAGGTCCTTCAGCATCAGCGCCGCCGCGAAGCCGGGCGCGTAGTCCCGGTTGGCCGGGCTGGCGGGCACGGGGCCGGGCACCGGGCAGTAGCTGGTGAGCGACCAGCACTGGCCGGACGAGGTGGACGCCACGTCGAACAGCGCCTGGTGCGATAAGCCCAGCTTCTCGGCGAGGACGAAGCCCTCCGCGACGGCGATCATGGACACGCCGAGGATCATGTTGTTGCAGATTTTCGCCGCCTGTCCCGACCCGGCCTCGCCGCAGTACACCACCCGGCGTCCCATCTGCGTCAGCAGCGGTTCCGCCTGGGCGAAGGCCTTCGCATCGCCGCCCGCCATGAACGTGAGCGTCGCCGCCTGCGCGCCGCCGGTCCCGCCCGACACCGGCGCGTCGATGCTGGCCATGCCGGCCTGCGCTGCCAAGCCATGCGCCGCCCGGGCGTCCGCCACGTCGATCGTGGAGCAGTCGATGAACAGCGTGCCGGGCGAAGCCGCCGCCAGCAGCGCCGGGTAGGCGTCCAGCACATGCCGTCCAGCGGGCAGCATCGTGACGACGATCCCGGCGCCGTCCGCGGGCGAGTCGCTGGCCGTCACGCCGGCCACGCACGCCGCCTCTAGCGCCGGGGCGGACAGGTCGGTGCCACGCACATCGTGCCCGGCCCGCACCAAGTTGGCCGACATCGGGCCGCCCATGTTGCCCAATCCGACGAAGCCGATCCTTGCCATCCGCCATCCCCCCCGTTTGCCCGCTAGACTCGCGGCGGCGCGGGGCAAGGTCAAGGCTCAGCGGGTCAGGTAATCCAGCAGCGTCATGCCGAACAGGATCGTCACCCAGACGAAGCCGATCGCGGAGAACAACTGCACCAGCGGCGGCTCGTGCTTGATCTCCATCGACACCCACAGCACCGTCAGCACCATGGCCGCCATCACCATAAGCTCGACGATCCAGACGCCGTGGAACGGCACCAGCGCCGCCAAGGTCACGTTGATCGCGAGGCCAAGCAGCAGCGCCGCCGTGGTGATGACGGGGACGCGCATGCGCTGGCGGAACTCGGGGTTCATCGGTTCACCAGATACAGGGTCGGGTAGGCGATGATCCAGATCAGGTCGATGAAGTGCCAATACAGCCCCGTCGCCTCGACCCGGTTCTGGTGCTTCGTCAAGTATCCAGCCTGGTGCACCAGCCACGCCATCGTCGTCACCGTCGCGATGCCGATGGTCAAGTGCGCCGCGTGCAGCAACGTCGCCACATAGTACAGGCTGACGAACAGCTGCGACGCGTTGTCACCGGCCAGCGCGTAGGGCCGGTCTAGGAACGGCATCATGTGCTCGGTGTAGTCCGAGTAGTACTCGTAGCTTTTCAACAGCATGAACGCCGCGCCCAGCCCCCCGGTGATCAGCAGCGCTAGGGCGGTGTCGCGGTTGCGGCCCATCTTCGACAGCTCGATTCCGGCCGTCATCGTCAGGCTGGACGTGATCAGCAGCACGGTGTTCACGGCGCCGATCCACATCTTAAGGTGCTGCGACGCCGCCTGGACCGAGTCGGGGTACATGATCCGCAGCACGGCCGCCGTCAGGAACAGCCCGGCGAACAGCAGCAGCTCCGTCACCAGCCACATCCACATGCCGAGCGTGCCGGTCCGGCGCTGCTGCTCGACGGTGGTGAACTGCTCCTCAAGCTCGACGCCGGGCGTCTCCGCGACGACCGCCTGCGACACCGTCAACTCCGTTCGCTGGACTGGAGCGGGTAGTCATACGGCTCGAAGTCGACCACCGGCGGCGTGTAGAAATTATGCACCGGGGGCGGCGAGCTGGTCATCCACTCCAGCCCCTTCGCGTTCCAGGGGTTGTCCGAGGCGCGGCGGCCGAACCACAGCGACCAGACCAGGTAGGTCATCGGGAACAGGTAGCCGGCCGCCAGCACCACCGAGCCTGCCGAGGACAGCACGTTCAGCAATTGGAATTCCGCCGGATACACGTGGTAGCGCCGCGGCATGCCGAGATAGCCCACGATGAATTGCGGGAAGAACGTCAGGTTGAAGCCCAGGAACATCAGCAGCGCCGCGATCCGGCCCCACACTTCGGGGTACATCCGCCCGGTGAACTTCGGCCACCAGAAGTGCAGCCCGGCCAGGAAGGCCAGCATCGTCGCGCCCACCATGATGTAGTGGAAATGCGCGACCACGAAGTAGGTGTCGTGCACGTGCTCGTCGATCGCCAGCGAGGCCAGGAACAGTCCGGTCAAGCCGCCGATGACGAACAGGCCGATATAGCCCATCGCGAACAGCATCGGCGTGTCGAGCCGGATATCGCCCTTATGGATGGTGGCGGTCCAATTGTACACCTTCACCGCCGACGGCACCGCAACGGCGAAGCTCAACAGCGAGAACGCCGTTGCCGCATACTGGCTCTCGCCGTTGACAAACATGTGGTGCCCCCACACGAAGAAGCTGATGGAGGCGATGGCGAGGCTGGCGACGGCCACGAACTTGTAGCCGAACAGCCTCTTTTGGGCGAAGGCGGGGACCACTTCGCTCATCACCCCCATGCCGGGCAGCACCATGATGTAGACGGCTGGGTGCGAGTAAAACCAGAACAGGTGCTCGAACAGCACCGGGTCGCCGCCGAGCGTGGGGTCGAACACGCCGATGTGGAACGCGCGCTCCATGACCAGCAAGATGAGCGCCACGGTGATGACCGGCGTGCCGAGCAGGAAGATGAGCGACGTCGCGTAGTGGGACCACACGAAGATCGGCATGCGGAACCAGGTCATGCCCGGCGCGCGCATGGTGTGGATGGTGACGACGAAGTTCAGCCCGGTCAGGATCGAGCTGAACCCGGTGACGATGACGCCGATCAGCGCCGGGGTGACGTAGGTGTTGGAGTAGGTCGTGCTGTACGGGGCGTAGAACGTCCAGCCGGTGTCGATGCCGCCGGCCACCAACGTCAGCAGGGTGAACATCGCGCCGCCGACGAACAGGTACCAGCTCAGCCGGTTCAGGCGCGGGAAGGCGAGGTCCTTGGCCCCGATCATGATCGGGATGAGGAAGTTGCCGAAGGTGGCCGGGATGGACGGGATCAGGAAGAACCACACCATGATCACGCCGTGCAGGGTGAACAGCTTGTTATAGGTGTCGTTGGTGAAGATCGACCCGTCTGGCGTCACGAGCGACAGCCGGATCAGCCCGGCCGCGACGGCGCCACCGATGAAGAAGATCGTGATGCTGGCCAGGTACAGCAGGCCAATCCGCTTGTGGTCGATGGTGAAGAACCACGACCGCAGCGTGTGGGTCGCGTGCAAGTAGTCGGCTGGCCGTTCCAGCGTTGCGGCCAGGGTGTGCGGGTCGCGCAGGGCGATGTCGGACGGGCTCACGGGGCGGCCTCCTTTCCGGTGCTTTTGAGGTAGGCGACGATCCGCACCAGGTCGTCCTCGGGCATGACGCCCTTGAAGCTCGGCATCACCTGGCGGTAACCCTTGAGCAGGTTCTTGTCCGGGGTCAGGATTTTGTCGCGCAGGAAGCCGTCATCGGCGACCATCGTGGCGCCCGATGCCATCGGCACGGGGGTGTCGTACACGCCGGCCAACGCCGGCGCCCGCTCGGTCGAGGCCGGGCCGTGGCAACCGCCACAGCCGTAGGAGGTGAACAGCGTGTGGCCGGCCGAGGCCAGCGATGGCTGCGACCCCATGTTGGACAGCCAGTCCTCGTAATCAGACGGGGTCATGATGGTCAGCGTGCCGCCCATGACCGAATGGTCGGTGCCGCAGTACTCGGCACAGAGCAGGTGAAAGCTCCCGGGCTTGTCGGCCTTGAACCACATCTCGGTGTAGCGGCCCGGCAGGGTTTCCATCTGGAGGCGCAGCGCCGGCACATACAGCCCGTGGATGACGTCCTGCGAGACCATGCGGATCAGCACCGGCTCGCCCATGGGCACGTGCAGGTCGTTGATCTCGGCCTGGCCGCCGGGATGCTGGAACTTCCACATCCATTGCCGCCCGATGGCGCTGATCTGCAGCGCGCCCGGCGGCGGATGGCGGTGCGTGTCGTACAGCTTGGCCGCCCAAACGAAGAAAATCAGCGTCAGCACGAACGGGATGATCATCCAGCTCATCTCGATCAGCACGCTGCGGTCCTCGCTGGTGGTGCGGTCCACGACACGGCCGGCCCGGTAGCGCAGGGCGTAGTAGCTGATGGCGAGGAAGATCGGCACCGTCAGCAGCAGCGTCACGACGGTGAACGACAGGATCAGGTAGTCCACCTCGACTGCGCTGGCAGAGGCGGATTGCGGCCAGAGGCCAAGCAGCTGCTGCGGAAGGTTGATCACGGCGACGGCTTCAGGGAGCGCCCGGCGACGAGCGCCATGGCGCGCTCGATCGGGATGCGGGCCAGTTTGTGGTCGGGATCGGCCCAGGCGTAGCCTTGGATTTTAGCTTCCTCTTGGCCTTGCTCGTCGTGCAGCTCGCGATAAGGGTCGCGCTGCAACCGGGGGCCGGGCGGGACGACGTCGGCACTTTGCTGCGCGGTGAGCGCGGGACGGTGGGCGGTGTCGGTGGTGCGGAAGAAGTGGAGCATCACGAACAGCACTGCGATGGAGACGACCGCCGTGCCGGCGAACCCGGCAAGGACGCGGGCGACCAGCTTGGCGCTGACGTCTTCCGTCTCGTAGCCGAGCGACGCGGCCTGCGGGTCAGGCGGCGTCGCGTGCTGGCCCCGCCCCGTCTCGAGGGCGTCGGGTATGGGATGGCGTTTGCCGAGCAGCATGGCGCTGCTGACAAACGCCAGCGCCGTCGCGAGCAGGGGAACGGTCCAACGATGCTTAGGCAACGTGGCCACGGCGGTCCTCCGTCCAGCGACCGAACAGCAGGCTTGCGCCGATCAGCAATCCGCCCAGGCCGCAGACGGCGAGCAGGTCCGGCGCGGTCACCACCAACCGGTCGCGGAAGGCGGGCGTGATCAGCCAAAAAATTTCAATAAGGTGCGCGAACAACACCGCACCGGCGGCAATGGCCAGCGAAACGGTCAGCACCTCATACTGCCGGGGCAGCAGAATCAGCAGTGCGGCGGCGCACGCGCCGATGGCGGTCCACTCGGCCGCAAGGCCAAAGCCATCGCCGCGGCGCTGGTACCAGGCAACCTCCTTCGGAAGGTTGGCGGACCAGACGATCAGGAACTGGGTGAACTCCAGGAACACCCAGGCGGCCAGTAGGCACAGGAACAGCGCCGCCAGACCGCGGGGCGCTGTCCAGGCGCGTGCGCTCCAGGCAGCGAGCAGCACCGCGACCGAGACTGCGGCACCGCATTGCGATATCATCAGCAGCAGCCCGAACGAGAACGAGCCGAGGTCAGGGTCAAGCGAGAGCGCCCAGTCGGTGGCTGCGACCGTGCCGACGATGACGTGGGCGATCAGGCCGACGATGGCGACTGCTCGCCGCGGACTGTCGGCCCGGGCTGGCCGGCGCATGAAGATCAACGACAGCAGCGTCCATAGCACGAGGAACACGACCGACCGCAGGACGAACAGCGTCGTGACGCCTTGCAGGCCGAACAGCGCATCCGCCTGCCACAAGACCGGCAGCGCCAGGATCGCCAGCACGGGGAGGGGCATCACGACGTTCCGCAACGGCCCGGCCACGGCCGCATGGGCGGCACCGGCGATTTCGAGCGCCATCAGCACTGCAAGGGCGCCGACCGGAATGCCGAGGCAGAACAGCCAGGCTGCGAGGTACGAGGGCAGCAATTGCGTGCCGCCCAGCAGCGCGAACGCCACCACCAGCGCGACGACGCCGATCGCCACCGACACGAGCGCCGGCCGCCTCACTTCGACGCCTCGAGCCGCGACCGGTCCTCGGCAGGCAGCTTCGCCGGGTCGTTGTCTTGGCTTGCCTGCAGCGCGCGGATATAGGCGACGACCATCCATCGGTCGTTGGACGGGACACGGCTGGCGAAACTGTACATGCTGCCCTGGCCGTTGGTGATCACGTCGTAGAAATGTTGCGCCGGCGCGCGCTTCAGCTCGGCCGAGTACAACGGTTGCGCCCCGGGAAAGCCGCGCATGGTGATCATGCCGTTCCCGTCGCCGGACTGCCCGTGGCAGTTGGCGCAGAAGATGTTGTAGCGCTGCCGGCCGCGGTCGAGCATCGCCACCGTGATGGTCTTGGGCTCGGGCACGTCTGGATCGGTTGGGTTGCGGGCGACGGTTCCGGCGACCGGCGGCCGCATCGACGACTGGTCGCGGAAAAACGCGTCGCGGTCCCAGTTGGCGCGCTTGTCTTGCGTGTACATGTCGTCGCGCTTGCACCCGGCGAGGGCCAGCAGCGCCGCCGCAGCCAGCACCAAGCCCCGCGTCATCGCGGCACCTGATGGATCGCGATTGGCCGGGACGCCAATCCTTGCAGCGCCCGGGTGACGGCGACCGGGTCGAACCGCTCGTCCCGCGCCTCGACGGCGAGATAGAAGCGGTTCTGGCTGGCGCGGGTGAAGCCCGGGATGTTGAACGCCGGATGGTTGAGGCGAGGCAGCCGGTTTAGGACGATCATGGCGAGCACGACCAGGGCAGCCGCGACCATGAGGGCGAACGAGAAGCTCGGCACGATGTACGACGGCCAGCTTATGTTCGGCCGCCCGCCGATGTTCAGCCGGTAGGCGGCGCCTGTTTCGTAGGCGCACATCGCCATGAACGCCGCGAAGCCGCCGATGACGCCGATGACGCCGATGACCGCGAACGGACGCACCGTTTCGGGGTGAAAGCCCAGCGCCTCCGCGAGGCCCTGGACCGGAACGGGCGTGAAAGCGTCCAACCGGCCGAGCCGGTGATCCCGCAGCGCGCAGACCGCGGCCAGCAATGCGTCCGGCGTGGCGAATTCGGCGCTGACCCCGAACAGCGGCGCGTCCGCCTCGGCATGGCTATGCGCCACTGGGCACCTCCGCACCTGCGCGTACCCGGCGCAATTCCAGGATGGACACGATCGGCAAGGTCCGCACTGCCATTAGCAGCAGCACGAGGAACAACCCGACCGTCCCGGCGAACGTCGCGATCTCCCAGAGGTCAACGGCGTAGGGATGCGCGATCGACGGCAGGAAATCGTGCTGCAGCGTGACCACGATGACCATGAAATGGTCACCGAACATGCCCACGCCCACTAGCAGCCCTATGACCGCCAGCGCCAGCGAAGAGCGCCGCAGCGCCGGTAGCCAGAACAGCTGCACTGGCGCCAGCGCGCAAACGACGATCGACCACGCGGCCCAAGCGTGCGGCCCGAAAAACCGGCGCGTCGTGACCGCGTGCTCATAGGCGTCGCCGTGCAGCGCGGTCCCGTACAGCTCCGCGCCGTAGCAGTACAGGTTCACCGCTGCCAGCGCGAGCAGCAGCTTGGCCAGCACCGAGATATGCCGGGCGGTGATCAACATGTGCAGCCGGAGCACGCTGCGCAGCATCACCACGACGGCCGAAACGATCCCGACTCCCTGGAAGATCGCTGCGAACAAATAGGAGGTTGGCAGCAGCGTGTCGTGCCAGCCGGGCTCGACGGACCCGGCGAACATCACCGCGGCGCCGGTCTGCAAGGTCACCACCAGCAGCACGCCGAGCAAGGCCAGGGTGCGATAGGTTTGCCGCCACCGCTCCCAGTGCACCGCCGAGCCGCGCCAGCCCAGTGCCGCGATGCCGTAGATCTGCGCCCGCAGCAGGCCCTTGCCGTTCGATGCCCGCGCCCGTTCCACCGCCCGGTCGCGCAAGGTCGCGAGGTCCGGCAGCAGGCCGACGTACCAGAAGCTGGCGCAAATCACGATGAAGCTGAGGATGTCGAACGCGTCCCAGACCAGCGGACTACGGAACTGCGGATACAGCAGCAGCGTGTTCGGGTACGGCAGGTTCCAGTAAAACAGCCAAGGACGCCCGAGATGGATGATCGGGTAAATCCCCGCCGCTACGGCGGAGATCAGCGCCACCGTTTCAGCGATCCGGTTCAGGGCGCTGCGCCATTCCGTTCCGAGCAGCAGCAGCGTTCCAGACACCAGCAGCCCGCCGCTGGAGATGCCGATCCACCAATCATAGCTGACGATGTCGAGCGCCCAGGTGACGGGGATGTTGTTGCCCCAAATGCCGACGCCCTCGATGAACAAGGCCGCCAGCGCCGCAACCAGCAGCCCCGACAATGCCAAGGCGACGCCGAGGGCGACCCACCAGCGCAGGCCGAGCGGATGGTCGAACGCGATCGAGGAAATTTCGCGCCCGACCGACCCGTAGGTCTCGCCGGGGACGATGAAGTCGCCGCGAAGGGCGAGGTCGCTGGGCATCAGCCCTCCATCGTGGTTGGCGCGCGCTTGGCGAGGTAGGTGGTGCGCGGACGCACGCCCAACTCCTCCAGCAGCGCGTAATTGCGGCCGTCGGCCCGGGCGGCGCGCACGGCGCTGCCCTGGTCGTTGAGGTCGCCGAAGCTGATCGCCCGGGTTGGGCAGGCGCCCTGGCACGCGGTCACGACGGCGCCGTCTGGGATGTGCTCGTCGCCCTTGTCGGCCGCGATCCGCGCGTCGGCGATCCGCTGGACGCAGTAGGTGCATTTCTCCATCACCCCGCCGGCGCGGACCGACACGGTCGGGTTCCGCTGCAGCTGGACCGAGGGCTGCGCGCCGCCGCTGTAGTCGAGGTAGTTGAAGCGGCGGACCTTGTACGGGCAGTAGCCGGAACAGGCGCGGGTGCCGACGCAGCGGTTGTACACCATCAGGTTCAGCCCCTCGTGGTCGTGCAGGGTCGCCTCCACCGGGCAGCCGACCTCGCAGGGCGCTTCCTCGCAATGCATGCAGGGCACCGGCTGGAAGTGCGTGTCGGGGGCGTCCAACTCGCCGGAGTGGTAGCGGTCGATGCGCAGCCAGTGCATCTCGCGGCCCAACCCGACCTCCTCCTTGCCGACGACGGCGATGTTGTTCTCCGATTGGCAGGCGGTCACGCAGGCGTTGCAGCCGATGCAGGCGTCGAGGTCGATCACCATGCCCCAGGCGCGGCCGTTATCGGCCTGCTTCGGATAGAACGACGCCAGTTCGGGCGCCGGCGGGAAGCTGTCGCCGACCTTCTGCACGCGGACGAAATCGTGGCCCTCCATGCTGCCGTGGTCCTGCGTGGAGACGAGCTTCACGTGCCCGCCGGTCTTGGCTAGGGTCGCGCCCGCGACCTGGCCGGCGGTCCCGGCGCGCAGCGGATAGGCGTCGTAGCCGATGCTGCTCGCCAGCAGGTCCGGCGCGAACCGGCCGTAGCCGAAATACGCCGTCACCGCGTCGTCGGCCTGGCCCGGCACGATCCAAACCGGCCCCTCGATGCTGCGGCCCCCGGCGGAGAGCGTCACGACATCGCCGTTGGCCAATCCCTCGCGCCCGGCGAGCCCAGGGCTAACGGCGACAACGTTGTCCCACACGACCTTGGTCAGCGGCTTCGGCAGTTCCTGTAGCCAGGCGTTGTTGCCCACGCTGCCGTCCCACACACTGGGGTCGGGGCGAAACAGCACCGTCAGGCCTTGAACGCGCGCCGACGCTGGGACTGCCGCCGAACTGGCGGCAGTCACCTCGATGTCCGGCAGCGCGGTGCCGGGCAGGAAACCGTCACGGATTGCCTGCTGCCAGTGCGCGTCGAAGGCGGCCGGGTCCTGGCCTTGGCCCCAGTGGTCGCGCAGAAGGTCGAGCCCACTGCGAGGCTCGGTGAACACCGACAGGATTTCCGGCACCGTGCGGGCGCCATAAAGCGGCACGATCGTCGGCTGGGTGAACGTCACCGTCCCATCCATGGCGCGCGCGTCGCCCCAGGCCTCCAGCGGATGCGCCAGCGGGAGGTGCCAGTCGGCATGGGCAGCAGTTTCATCAAGGTGGCTGCCGGCGTGGATTTTCAGCTTCACCCGGTTCAGCGCGTCGGCGAAGTTGAGGTCGGCGGGCGCCGTGTACACCGGGTTGCTGTCCAGGATGAGCAGCGTGGTCACCTCGCCGGCCGCCATCGCCTGCACCAGTTCCGCCAGCGGGGCCGCTTGCGCCACCACTGGGTCGGTATAGCTGACGGTGTGCCCGGCATTGCCCAGCGCCGCGTTGAGCCGGTGCACCGCCGCGTGCTCCGCGGCGGGCTGCGCCATGCCCGCGACGACGATTGACTGGCCCCGTGCCGCCTGCAGCGCCTTGCCGACTTGGCTAAGCCACGAGTCGGTGCCGGCGTAGCCGTTCACGGCTTCGAGGAGATGATCGGCCATCCCCGCCAACGCCGCCGGGCCAGCCACGTTGTGGAAATCGGCTTTGGCGCTGGTCAGGTTTGGCGTCGCGGCAGCGCTGTACATTGCCAGCAAGCTACCTTGCGCCGCCATCGCCCTGCGCGCGTCGATCCAGTCGCGCGAGCAGCCGACCTGTTGCGGCCCGGGATCTAGGAAGTCGCCCCCCAGCGACACGATCACGCGGGCGCGGTCGAAGTGCAGCCGGGTTTCGACCGGGCGTCCGAACGCTGCCCGGCCGCCCTCGTACAGCGCAGTGCGGGCGAGGGGGGTATGGGTGTGCCAGCGCATCTCCGGGTAGGCTTGCTGCAGGGCCGCGAGCTGGGCGATCAGCGACGGCGACGTGACCGGCCCCGTCAGCACGCGCAGGCCGCGGCCGTGATGCGCGCGCAGGGTCGCGATCGGCTCCGACATGGCATAGCCGAGCGCCTGCCAGGAACTCGGCCGGTTCAGGTGCCGCACGCTCTGCGACCGGAACGGGTCGTACAGGCCGAGAACCGACGCTTGGCCGAATACGTCGGTGCCGCCGCGGCTCCAGGGGTGGTCCGGGTTGCCTTCGATCTTGATCGGGCGGTTGTTCTGGGTCGTCACCACGATGCCATTGGCGAAGCCATCGACGGGCGTGGCCGAGGCGAACATCACCGGGATGCCCGGCTCCTGGTGGAGCGGGTTGCGGACGTAGGGCACCTCGTGGTCGCGGCTATCCTCGTCACCGCAACCGCTCAGCCCGGCGAGGGCGAACGAGGCTGCCATGATCTGGAAGAACCGCCGCCGGTCTGGTCCTGCCGCGAGCCGGGCCGCAGCCGGAAATTCGGCGGCGACGAAGCTGCGGAACGCCGGGGTCCGTGCCACTTCGTCGAGGCTGCGCCAGAACGCCGGGCCGCTGGCGAGTTGGGCGCGGAGGGCGTCGATGTCGTAGGGAACGCTCATCGGTGGCAGATCGAGCAGTCGGACAACTCGGCTCCCGTGCGGATATGGCGTTCGGCGACCAGTTGCGGCCCGATGACGTCCTGGTTGGCTGGGGGCGACCATTCCATGTTCCAGACCTGGTCGGCAGTGCGGATGAATTTCTCGGGCTGGCGATGGCAGCCGAGGCAGAACTGCATTTCGAACGCGTTCGCCCGATAGGTCAGCTGCATCGTGTCGACGGCGCCGTGGCAGGTGGAGCAGCCGAAGCCTTTGCCGACATGGATCGAGTGGTTGTAGTACACGTAATCCGGCAGGCGGTTGACCCGGACCCAGGGAATCGGCGTGTTGTTGGCTAGGCTGTCGCGCACCCGGGCGAGCATCGCCGAACCCGTCCAGATTTGCGAATGGCAGGTCATGCAGGTGTAAGTTGGCGGCAGCCCGGCGGTTGCAGCGTACTCGACCTGCTGGTGGCAGTTGCGGCAGTCCAACCCTAGTTCGCCGTCGTGGTGCTTGTGGCTGAACGGCACCGGCTGCTCGGGCGCCACGCCCACGCCGGTCAGGTAATCGGACTCCGACACGCCCGCCAAGATCAGCAAGGTCATGATGACGGTGGCGAGCGCGCCAAACAGGAACAGACGCATGACCGCGTCCGCGCCTGGGGCGAAAAGCTGTCTCACAGCGAAACTCCCGTATGTAGGCGAGGCGCGACCGACCGGCGACGCCGCTGCGCCGCGAACACGATGGCGCCAATCCCCAACACCGTGACCACGCCGGCGATGCGCAACACCTTCACGATGGCCAGCGTGTAGCGCCCGGTAGTCGGGTCGAAGTGGAAGCACAGCAGCAGCACCGGAGAGGCCTTCTGCCCGATCTCCCCTCGCGCTGCCCGGTCGAGCCCGGCCTCCACATCGCCGGGCGAATAGCCGACGCCGAGCAAGTAGCCGGATACGACCCCGGCGGGCGTGGCGAACACCAGCCCTGCCGGGTGCATGAACTGCGCGGTCGCCGCATCGTAGCGGCTGCGGTAGCCGGTTGCGGCCGCGACCGCCTCGACGCTCGCCGCGGCGCCGGTCAGGAAATGCCAGCCGGCGGGATCGGCAGGGTAGCGCGCGGCGTCATCGGCCTCGGCTTTGGCGGCGTCGGCCGGGGTCTCGTGGGGGTCGATGCTGACGAACGCGAGTTGGTAGTCGCGCCCGGCGACCAGGCCGGTCCGCTCCAGTGCCGCGAACATGTCGTCGCGCACCACGCCGCACAGGTTGGGGCAATGGAAGTACCCGAACGCCAGCGCCAGCGGCATGCCCCCAAGCGTGCCCAGGGTCACCGAGCGTCCGGCCGCATCCGTGAACGCGGCGTCGAGGGGGAGTTGTGCGCCGGGTTTCTGGTCGAACGCGAAGGCATCCATTCCGTCGGCCCAGGCCGGCGTTGCCAGCAGAAAAAAGATCAGGAAAAATCGCCCCACGCCTACTCCAATATCGTCGCAGGTTAGAAGACGGGATGCGGGCGGAAATGCCTAGTCTCTGCCGAGCATTGTCACGGGAACGTCAGGACGCGGAAAGCGGAACGACATACGGTCCTTCCGGAATGACCGCGACCGCATCGTCGCCCGAGCGGGCCATGCTGTCCTGGACGGCTTGTTCCACCGAATCCGCCAGCTCGACCCCGGTGATTCGGCGATCCTCCGCGTCCAATCCGCGGGTGAACAGCTGCACCCGGCCCAGCCGCATCGGCTTCAACTGCATCTCGGTCTGCCATTCGTCGACCTCGGCCAGGCGCTTGGCCTGCAAGCTGCGCAGGAACGCATCCGGCCCGATCTCGACCATCCGCGCTTGGCTGTCGCGGAACTCTGGCGAGCCGATGCCCTCCGAGCACTCCGACGCGATGATCAACGTGCCGGAAGGCGCCAGGATGTCCATCGGCGTCACCATGCCCTTCACCGTCTGGTAGTAGGTCTTGTCTAGCGGATAGCCCGCGGCCGAGGTCACGACCGTGCTGAAGCGGCGGCCGACGGGGATGGCGGTCCAGTCCGCCACGAAGCGCACCGCGTCCATGTGGCTCGCAATGACCTCACCGAAGGTGACGTGCACGAGGTCGCGGTCCTCGTCGATGACGGTGTTGAGGGCGTACACCTCGCCAAGCCGGTGCACGATCTCCAGCTGCTCCTCGTGCAGCGGATTGCCGGCCAGGTTGCACTGGATGGCGAGCGGATGCTCCATGAACCGGGCGCTGTGGAAGGTGCGGATGGTGTCCTCAATGGCGATGCCGGGCGCGATCACCTTCCGGCCGCCCGAGTAGCCCGCCATGAAGTGCGGCTCCACCAGCCCGGTCGCGATCCGCAGCCCGGCGTCCACGAACCGGCGGTCCAGCCCGATCGGGGTGCCGCGCGAGGTCACGCCGAGATCGACGTGGGCGGCGCGGTCGCGGGCGAAGTGGTTCTCGACCCGCACGTTCGCGAGCACCCAGGGGTCGCTGACCAATTCCGCCAGCTCGGCGCCCTCGTTCGGCCGGTGCAGCCCGGTGGCGACAAGCACGGTGATGCGCGAGAGCGGGACGCCGGCGGCGTTGATCCGCTCGATCATCGGACGAAGGAACAGATGGTTCGGCACCGGCCGGGTGATGTCGCAAATCAGGATGCAGGCGCTGTCCCGGCCATGCGCCAGGCCGGCCAAGCTTGCCGGCCCGTCGAGCACGGCGGCGATGGCGGCCGGGCCGTCGGGCAACTTCGGCAGCACACGCTTGCGGATGACGGTCAGCGCGGCGCGGGCGGGGAAGCGGATCGGCAGGTGGGCGCGCCCATATGCGACATCGACGGTCTGCTCATTCATTCCGGCCTCCAAATCTTGGCGATCAACACTACTGCACGGGATATTGCGTGGGGCAAATTTCGCTCATACGGTCGCCGTCCCGCGGCTTCTTTCACCGTTCGACACAAGGAGTGCTGCCATGCACGGTCCGGAATTTGACGAAATCATGGGCTCCCTGCAGGAGATCGTGCGCCGGGCGTATAATCTCGGCCGCAGCGACGCCGTCAAGCAGGTCGTCAAGGTCATGCAGGCGGACGAGTCCACCTGGAAGCCGCTCGCCCTGTCGGCGCCCGCCGAGACCGCGCCGTCGCCCATCCAGCATGCCCTGGAACACCATCAGGAAGCGCTGCAGCCGGTCGAAGCTCGTGAAGGCATCGAGGCCGAAGCCACCGCTGCCGCGCCGGACAACGACAACAGCGATGCGGTCCAGACTCCGCCGCGGAACGGCTCGGCGCCCTGGTGGGCCCGGCCGCCGCAGCCGGCCAAGTCCGTGCCGGCCAAGAATGCCGGCCCGGTCGGCCGGGTTATGATCGGGCTGCCGCGAAGCCGGTAGCCGGCACGCGGATGCCGCTCGCCAACGGCAGGGCGGCTCCGCACAGGGCGGCCACGGCCCAGAACGCGGCTGGGCCGAACTGCTCGTACAACGGTCCTGACACGAGAGTCACGGCGGCGGTGGTCGCTCCCATCGCGACCGTGCCGTAGAAGGCTTGCGCGGTCGCGGCCAGGGATGCGGGCACGACCCGGCTCATGAGGTCCAGGCAGGCGAGATGGAGCAGGGCGAACGTCAAGCCATGCAGCGGCTCGACGAGCGCCATGACGGGAAACCAGGCCGTCTGCGCAGCGGCGCCCCAACGGACGACGCCGGCCAATCCTGCCAGCGTCAGCGCGCGGGCTGGGCCCAAGCGCCGCAGCAGATGTTGCCCGAGCAGCAGGAACACCACGACTTCGGCGGCAACCGAACTCGCCCACAATATGCTCGATTGACCGGCCGACAACCCGGCGTCCCGCCAGCGGATTACCTCGAAGCTGTCGTGCAGCGCGTGGCTGCCCCCGATCAGGGCCGCCACGGCCATCAGGCGGCGGAACATGGGAATGCCCAGCAAAACTCGCATCGACCCGGCTTCGGCCCGCGACGCCGCCGCCCCGGCCACCCGGTTTGGAATGCGCCAGCCGAACCCGGCGGCGACCCCCAGCAGTCCTGCATTCAGCCAGATGATGATGCCGAGCCCCAGCCAGCCCACCAGCGACCCCGACAGCAGGGTGCCGGCGATGAACGCCGCCGAGCCCATGGCGCGCACCCAGCCATACTCGAAGCCGGGCTTGCCACCAGCCGAGCCAAGCGCCAGCGCGTCCGCCACCGGCACGATGGGCGCCAGCACGACCGAATGGGCAACGCTGACGATCAGCAGCAGGAACAGCCCGCGCGCTGGGACGTAGGCCAGGGCGATGACGGCGGCGATGGCGATGAAGCCAGTCAGCACCAGCGGCGCCCGGCTAGTCCGGTCGGCCAGGCGTCCGCCGAGCGGCCCCGCCAGCAGCCGCGTCGCGGTCCCCGCCGCGAGCACGAGGCTGATGCCGCCTGGGCTGAGGCCGTCCTGCAGCAGCAACCCCGGCAAAAACGGCGAGGCCACGCCGAACGCCGCGAACAATGCCCCGTAGAGGACGAGGAAGCGGGGGAGGGGCGAACGACCGGGCACTGCGCCTCAACGACGAACGCTCACGCCCGTTGCTCCCGTCTCACACCACCGTGCGCTAGCAACTATTTGAGGCGGCGCGGCTTCTGCCACGGCATGTCGAACCAGCACCGCGCCTCCGTCGCCTTTGTCTTGGCGACGCTCGGGATGGACGCGCTCGGGGTCGGCATCATCGCGCCGATCGTGCCCGGCCTGGTGCAGCAGCTTGGGCGCTTGCCGCCGGAGCGGGCCGCGCCGTGGATTGGCGCGCTGATCGCCGCTTATGCCGCGGTGCAGTTCTTCGCGGCTCCCCTGCTCGGCGAGTTGAGCGACCGCTTCGGCCGGCGCCCGGTCATCCTCGCCTCCGTGTTCGGCCTCGGCTGCGACTACGTCCTGCTCGCGCTGGCGCCGACGCTGTGGTGGTTGTTCGTAGGACGCCTGATCGCCGGCGCGACCTCGGCCAACGTGGCGGCGACTGCCTACATCGCCGACGTGTCGCCGTCCGAGGACCGCTCGCGCCTGTTCGGGCTAATCGGCGCGACGTTCGGCGCAGGGTTCGTCATTGGCCCGGCGTTCGGTGGCTTCCTCAGCGGCTTCGGTTTGCGAATTCCATTCTACGTGGCGGCCGGTTTGGCACTCGCCAACTTCGCGTTCGGTATTTTCGTCCTGCCCGAAAGCCTCGCGCTAGAGCATCGCCGGCCGTTGACCTGGGGCCGCGCCAACCCGTTCCGGCTGCTGGCCGGTGTCGCGCGGGACCCGACAATGGGACGCCTCGCGGTCGCATGGTCATGCAGCTGGATCGGCCTTGGCGCAGTGCAGAGCAGCCTCGTGCTGTTCACCGGCTACAAGTTTGGATGGGGCGCGCAGATCAACGGCCTAGTGCTCGCGGCGGTAGGCATCTCGCAAGCCGTGGTCGAGGGCTTGCTGCTGCGTCACGTCATCGCCCGTGTCGGCGAGCGTCGCACGGCCATCCTTGGCTACGTCGCCGGGACGGTCGGCTACGGCGTTCTCGCCATCGCGCTGGCGGGATGGACGGTGTTTCCCGCCGTCGTGCTGATCGCGCTCGGCGGATTGGCGATCCCGTCCGTTCGCGCCATGGTCTCGGGCCGTGGCGAAGTCGACAACCAGGGCGAAATGCAGGGCGTGCTGTCGGCCGTGGAGGGCATGACGGCGGTTGCCGCCCCGCTCGTCACGTCGGGGCTGTTTTATGCGTTCACGGCCAACTTCCTGCCCGTCACCTTTCCCGGCGCGCCCTTCGCGGTCGCCGCCGGCTCCGCCGTCCTCGCCTGCCTCCTGCTGCGAAAGCTGTAATCTCTGCTCAATGTCTTCACGCATGGCTGATGGCAAGCGGCCGGCGTTTGCCGCCGTCGCTTCCCTGCTCATATGCCAGTCCCCAAGGAGACAGCTCGATGCCGAAAATCCGGCCGTCCTGGATCGCCGCCACCCTGCTAGCCGCGGTTTCCGCCCGAGCGCAGGACAAGCCCAAGCTTCTGCCCGACCGGGACGTCGACATCACCTACCGCGTCACGGACCGCTCGGACGTGCCGATCAAGCAGCGGGTGCGCTGGCTGGCGACAGACCACCTGCAGCGCATCGACGGTCCCGGCAACACCTTCGTTCTCGCCGATCGCACGACCACCTACGTCACCATCGTGAGTCCGCGCACCAAATCCTACCTCAAGGTCGCGGAGCCGGCCGGCGGCCTGTTCAAGGCGGATCACCCCGGGTCGCTCACCCGGGGCGGCACCAGTAATGTCGTGAACTTGGCCTGCACTGAATGGACCTGGATCAGCGCGAGCACGCAAAAGCCGCGCACGCTCTGCGCCACGGATGATGGGGTGATGCTCCGCACGACCGAGGATGGCCGCACGCTGGTCGAGGCGACCGCCGTCACCTACCGTCGCGTGAAACCGGAAACATTCCGAGTCCCAAACGGTTACGAGCCGACTCTGGCCACGGATAGTTCGACCGAGTGACGCAGATCGATCCCGGCGCCGTGCTGCAGGCAGCCACTTTCGACCTGCATAACCTTCCCGCTGGATTCGATGCCGATCCGTACCCCCTGTATCGCGCCTTGCGGGAGCACGAGCCGGTAAAGCGGATGCCGGATGGGTCGTATTTCCTGACCCGCTACGACGACCTGGCGCGCATCTACCGCGACACCAGGCTGTTCAGTTCCGACAAGACGGTCGAATTCCGTTCCAAATTCGGCGACTCGCCGCTGTATGACCACCACACCACCAGCCTAGTGTTCAACGATCCGCCCCGGCACAGCCGCGTCCGCCGCCTGATCGCCGGCGCGTTGACGCCCCGCGCCATCGCGGCGATGGAGCCGGACTTGGTGGCCCTGGTCGACCGGCTGCTGGACGCGATGGCGGAGGGCGGCGAGGCGGACTTGGTCGCCGACTTCGCCGCGGCGATCCCGGTCGAGGTCATCGGCAACCTGCTGGGCGTGCCGCCCGATGAGCGCGGCTCGTTGCGGGATTGGTCGCTTGCCATCCTCGGCGCGCTGGAGCCGGTCGTTCCGGCCGAAGCTGCCGCACGGGGGAACGCCGCGGTGACGGATTTCCTGGCGTACCTCCAACTCTTCGTCGCCGACCGCCGCCGGCATCCGGGGGACCGGGACGTGCTGACGCGCTTGATCGGGGAGGAGGACGCCGCCGAGCGGCTGACTGAGGCCGAACTTCTGCACAACTGCATCTTCCTGCTGAACGCCGGGCACGAAACGACCACGAACCTGATCGGCAACGCCCTGGCCGTCCTGCACGACCATCCGGTGGAGCTTGCGCGGCTGCTTGGCGACCCGGCGCTGATCAAGCCGGCGGTGGAGGAGGTGCTGCGGTATGAAAGTTCCAACCAACTCGGCAACCGCAGCCTGGTGCAGGCGGCCGAACTCGGCGGCGTCGCCATGCCAGCGGGCACGCGGCTTACGTTGTGCATCGGCGCTGCCAACCGCGACCCGGCGCAGTTCCCCGATCCGGAGCGGTTCGACACCGGCCGCACGCCGAACCGGCATCTGGCATTCGCCGCCGGGCTGCACCAGTGCGCCGGCATGTCGCTGGCGCGGCTGGAGGGCGCGGTCGCGATCCAGCGCTTTGTGACGCGGTTTCCAGGTTTCGCGATCCAAGCGCCGGTCCGTGGCGGCCGGGCACGGTTCCGCGGGTTCGCGAGTCTTCCGTGCCTACTCGGCGCGCCGGCTGCGTGATAGCGTCGCCGAAACGATCGTGGGGGACATGTCATGCGCAGCTTCGGACGGCGGGCGGCCTTGGGCGGAGCGGCGCTGCTCGCGGCGGCGCGGCCGGGGCTGGCCCAGGCCGGCCCGGTGCGCATCGGCGTGCTGACGGACGAGACGGGGCCGTATGCCGATAGCGGCGGCGCCGGGTCGATCGTCGCGGCGCGGATGGCGGCGTAGGACTTTGGCGCGACGGTGCTCGGCCACCCGGTCGAAATCGTTCACGCCGACACGCAGAACAAGCCGGACGTCGCGGGCACGGTGGCGCGGCAGTGGTACGACACGGGCGTGGACGCGATCATCGACCTTCCGGTGACGCCGGTGGCCGCGTCGGTGCAGCAAATCGCCCGCGAGAAGGGGCGCACCGTCATGATCACCGCCGCCGCGGTGACGGAGTTCACGTCCAAGAACTGTTCGCCCGTCAGCAGCCATTGGGCGGACGACACGCACGCGCTGACGGCGGGCACGGGAAAGGTGCTGACCGACCTGGGCGGCAAGACGTGGTTTTTCATCACGGTCGATTTCAGCTTCGGCGCGGCGTTGCAGGCCGCTGCCACGGGCAATATCGAGGCCGCGGGCGGGCGCGTGATCGGCGCGGCCAAGTTCCCGATCGGCAACACCGACTTCTCGTCGCAGATTCTCCAGGCGCGGAGTTCGGGCGCGCAAATTGTCGGGCTCGCCGCGGTCGGCAACGACCAGGTGAACCTGATTAAGCAGACGGCCGAGTTCGGGCTGCAAAGCGGCGGCGCGCAACTCGCCGGGTTCCTGGTGTACATCACCGACATCCACGCGCTGGGCCTCGCCGCCGCCCAGAGGCTCAGCTTCTCGAGCAGCTTCTACTGGGACCAGAACGACGCCTCGAGGACGTTTGCCCAGCGGTTCTTCGCCGAGCGTCACGCGATGCCAACCAAGAACCAGGCGAGCGTTTACGCCGGCACGTTGCACTTCCTCAAAGCCATGGCACAGGCTGGGACACGTGACGCGATGGCGGTCAACCAGTCCATGCGCGCCATGCCAGTAAGCTTCTTCGGCCGTCCCGCGAGCTTGCGCCGGGATGGCCGGTTGCTGGTGGACTTGACGCTGTATCGGGTGAAAAGGCCCGTCGACAGTCACGCGGAGTGGGATTTGTATTCGCCTATTGGCAGCCTGGCCGCCGAGGAGGCATTCGCGCCGGCAAGTGCGGCGTGCTAGGGCGTGTCGTCATTTAGGGGCTTCCGGCGCGAGGCGTTTTTCGATTCGTAGGGGTCAGCCACTGTGGAGCTGACCGATGCGACGTTACGGGCTGCGCGACGACCAATGGGGGCGTATTGG
>JAABVA010001039.1_pt1 | contig 30882 bp, 36 predicted proteins | sample 5560331 | NCBI WGS metagenome assembly JAABVA01 (sample SAMN12812661, study PRJNA571458) | rock metagenome | isolation source: Antarctica rocks | place: Antarctica: Victoria Land, Mt New Zealand sud | collected 2016-01-07 | reverse complement strand
GAGGACGTGTGGAAGAGCAAGTGACGGAGCGCTGACGGAACCGCGGCACCGCAGAGGAGGACGGGACCATGGGGCGGACGGCCTACCTGGGGCACCGGCTGGTGCAGCTGGTGCCGGTACTGGTCGGGCTGACGCTGGTGTGCTTCCTGCTGATCCACCTGATCCCCGGGGATCCGGCGCAGACAATCCTGGGGCTCAAGGCCACGCCGGCTGCGATCGCGCAGCTGCACGCCCAGTGGGGGCTCGACCGATCGCTCCCCAGCCAGTACTGGCTGTTCCTCGAGCGCGTCTTCCACGGTGACCTGGGCCGCAGTCTCTTCTACGAGACCTCGACAGCCGGGCTCATCCTCGGCCGCCTGCCGGCGACCCTGTGGCTGGTGCTGTACGGATCGGTCCTCGCGCTGCTGATCAGCGTCCCCCTCGCCGTCCTCGCCGCCTCCAAGCAGAACGGGGTCCGAGACCACGTGGTGCGCGCCGTCCCGCTGGTGGGGCTCGGCATGCCGGCGTTCTGGATCGGCATCTTCCTCATCCTGTTCTTCGGGCTGAAGATCCGCGCCTTCCCGATCGGCGGGTACGGGAATGGTGCTCTCGGGCACCTGCACGCCCTGTTCCTCCCGAGCCTGACGATCGCGATCGGCATGTCACCGCTGCTCATCCGGAGCCTGCGGACCTCCATGCTGACCGTGCTGCAGGCGGAGTACGTGACCACCGCACGGTCGAAGGGACTCCCCCGGGCCCGGCTGTTCGGCCGCCACGTCCTGCGCAACGCCCTGATCCCGACGGTCACCGTGCTCGGTATCAACATCGGCTACCTGATCGGTGGGACGCTCATCGTCGAGAACGTGTTCGGCCTCCCGGGCATCGGCCAGCTCATGCTGACGTCGATCTCCAACCGGGACTTCCCCGTCGTCCAGGGTGTGACGCTCGTGTTCGGGGTGCTGGTCGTCGCGGTCAACCTCCTGACCGACCTCGCCTACTCCGGGCTCGACCCGCGGGTGGTGTTCGACCGGTGACGACGATCCCGACCCTGCCGCTTCGCGGCACGTCCCCGGGTGCGCGCCCAGCCGCCGCCGACGCCCTCCGGTCACGTGGGCGCCGGTGGTACCGCAACGTCACCCTGGACATCGGCCTCGCGGTGGTGGCGGTGCTCGTCCTCGCAGCCCTGCTGGCCCCCGTGCTCACGAGCTTCGACCCGACCGCGCAGGACCTCACCAACCCCCTCGCCCACCCGAGCGGCACCCACCTCCTCGGCACCGACCAGCTCGGCCGGGACGTCTGGACACGGCTCCTCTACGGGGCCCGGACCGACTTCCGGGTGGGCTTCCTCGCGGTGCTGTTCCCGTTCGTCCTCGGGACGGTGCTCGGGTGCCTCGCCGGGTACTTCGGCGGCTGGTTCGACACGATCATCATGCGGATCGTCGACATCGTCGTCGCCTTCCCGTTCTACGTGCTGATCATCGCGCTGGTGTTCGTCCTCGGACCGGGCGCGCGGAGCATCTACATCGCGATCACCCTGGTCGGCTGGGTCTCGTACACCCGCCTGGTCCGCAGCGAGCTGCTGGTGGCCAAGCGTCAGGAGTACGTGCTCGCCGCCCGGTCCGGCGGGCTCCCGAGCTGGCGGATCATCGGAGTGCACCTGGTCCCGAACGTCATCAGCCAGGCGCTGGTGTTCGCGATGTCCGACATCGTCCTGGACATCCTGGCGATCGTGACCCTGGGGTACCTGGGGCTGGGCATCCCGGCGCCCACCGCCGACTGGGGCTCGATGATCTCCGACGGCCAGCAGTTCATCACCACGAACTGGCAGCTCGCGACGTTCCCCGGCATCGCCCTCGTCGTCACCGGGCTCGGGCTGTCCCTGGTGGGCGACGGCCTCGCCGACGTCCTGCGGAGGGAAGCATGAGCGACGTCCTGGTGGTGCGCGACCTCACGGTCGAGGTGACCACCCACAGCGGCACGTTCCGGGCGGTCGACCGGGTGTCCTTCGACGTCCCGCGCGGGGGTGCGCTCGGCATCGTCGGCGAGTCCGGGTCGGGAAAGAGCCTGACCCTGCGGGCGGTCCTCGGCCTGCTGCCGCCGGCGGCACGGATCACCGGCGGCTCGGTCAGCCTGGACGGCACCGAGCTGGTCGGTCTGGGCGCCACCGCTTTCGACCGGATCCGCGGCCCGAAGATCGCGATGATCTTCCAGGAGCCGATGAGCGCGCTCAACCCGGTCATGCGCGTCGGGGAACAGATCGGCGAGGGGCCGCGCGCGCACCTCGGCATGTCCCGGTCGGCGGCGCGCGCGCACACCCTCGAGCTGATGCGCCGGGTCGGCATCCCGGACCCGGTCCGGCGCTACGAGTCCTTCCCCCACGAGTTCTCCGGCGGCATGCGGCAGCGGGTGATGATCGCACTCGCGCTGTCCTGCGCCCCCGAGGTCGTCCTGTGCGACGAGCCCACCACCGCCCTCGACGTGACGATCCAGGACCAGATCCTGACCCTGCTCCGCGAGCTGTGCGAGGAGACCGGCACCAGTCTGGTGTTCGTCACCCACGACCTCGCCGTCGTCGCGCAGACCTGCCAGGCACTCGCGGTGCTGTACGCCGGGCGGGTCGTCGAGCGGGGCGCGGTTGCGGACGTGTTCGCGACGCCGCACCACCCGTACCTGCTGGGACTGCTGCGGTGCGCACCCGACATCGACGACGTCCGAGACTCCCTGGTGCCCATCCCGGGCGCGCCGCCTAACCCGATGGCGCTGCCGACCGGGTGCGCCTTCGCGCCGCGGTGCGCCTTCGCCCAGGACGACTGCGTGGACGGGGAGATACCGCTCGTCCCGGTCGTCGCGGACGCGCGAGCCGGCGGGCGCATCGTCGCCTGCCTGCACGACGACGAGTGTGCGCGCGCGTCCCGGTCGGAGCTGGTCGGTCCCGGTGTCTGAGCCGCTGCTGGACGTCCGCAGCCTGTCGGTCTCCTTCGGCGGCCCGCCGTCACTCCTGCAGCGGCTCCGCCACCAGTCACCTGCCCGGCTCCGGGCGGTCGACTCCGTGGACCTGTCCCTCGCGCGCGGTGAGTCCCTCGCTCTCGTCGGGGAGTCCGGCTCGGGGAAGTCCACGATCGCCCGGGCGCTGATGGGCCTGCAGCCGACGGACTCCGGTGAGATCCGCCTCGACGGCCAGCTCCTCGGGGCGCACCGCTCCCGGGCGGACAGCCGGCGCATGCAGATGGTTTTCCAGGACCCGTACTCCTCGCTCAACCCGCGCCTCACCGTAGGAGCCGTCCTGCGCGAGCTGCTGGCCGTGCACGGGATCGGCACCCGTGACGACCGGGAAGCCCGGGTCCGCGAGCTGCTCGCGCTCGTCGGGCTCAGCGGTTCCGCCTACGACGCCTACCCCCGCCAGTTCTCCGGCGGCCAGCGTCAGCGCGTCGCGATCGCCCGCGCACTGGTGCTCGCACCCGACATCCTCATCGCCGACGAGCCGGTGTCCGCCCTCGACGTGTCGGTCCAGGCGACGATCCTCAACTTGCTCGACGACATCACCGACCGTCTCGGGCTCACGATGCTCTTCGTCGCGCACAACCTGGCCGTCGTCCGCCATCTGTGCGACCGGACAGCGGTGATGTACCTCGGCCGGATCGTCGAGGTCGCACCCACCGAGCAGCTGTTCAGCGACCCCCGCCACCCCTACACGCAGGGTCTGCTCCGGGCGATCCCCCGCCTGCGGCCCGGCACGCCTTCGCTGCGGCTGGGCGTGCAGGGCGACCCGCCGAGCCCGTACGCCGTCCCGTCGGGCTGCCGATTCCACCCGCGCTGCCCGCTCGCGACCGACCGCTGCCGTACCGACGACCCCGCCCTCGCCGCCCCGGTGGCCGGCGCAGTCCACGTCGCCGCCTGCCACTACGCGTTCACGCCGCACCCCGCCGAACACCTCCCGGACGTCGTCACCGCCGGGGCCACCGCTGCTCGCGTCGCCTCCGCTGAGGTCGCCGGCGCTGAGGTCGCCACGGCAGCGGCCACCGACCCGCTCGCATGACCCGCTCGCGGTCGGGGTGCCGTGGCGCGCGGCCGACCGTGGCCTAGCGGCCGCGTCGATGGCGACGGTCCTGCGGACCCACGGCCGGGTGCGACTCGTCGACGTCGCCGCGACCGCCGGGGTGCATGTCTCGACGGTCTCCCGGGTCCTCAACGACGATCCGGGGCTGTCGATACGCGACACGACCCGGGACCGGATCCTGACCGCTGCCCGGCGGACCGGCTACCGCCCCAACCTGCTCGCCCAGGCGCTGCAGCGCTCGCGGACCGGAGCGCTGGCGATGGTCGTGCCGATGGTCCGCAACCCGATCTGGTCGGTGGTCGAGCGGGGCGCGATTGACCGCGCCGCCTCCCGGGGGTTCGCGATGCTGCTGGTGTCCGAGCCCGCCGACGCGCCGCGCCCGTCGACGCACTACGCGCCGCTGGTCGAGCAGAGCAGGGTCGACGGGCTGGTGCTCGCCAACGCGGTCGGCGCGCGGAGCCGGTCCGCGACGGGGTTGGCGGTGCCGCACGTCTACCTCAACCGCCGCGGCAACCGGCCCGGGCACGACGTCGTCATGGACGAGGAGGGGGCCGTCGCCCTGTTCCTGCAGGAGGTCGACGCGGCGGGGCGGCGTTCGGTGGTGCTGATCGACGGACCGCGCGACATCGACACCGTGCGCCGCCGGAGTCTCGCCGCCCGCCGCCTCGGCAGCTCACTCGGCCTCCGGGTGCGGGTGGTCCACGCGGCGGCGACCGAGGCCGGCGGCTGGGAGAGCACGGGACGCGTCCTGGGCGGCGGTGTCCGGCCGGACGCCATCGGCGTCGGGAGTCTGCCCCAGCTCCACGGGGTCGTCGCCCGCCTCCGCGTCAGCGGGGTCAGGATCCAAGCCCAGCTGAGCCTCGTGAGCTTCGACGAGGACGACTGCCTGCCCTACCTGGGCGTTCCGCTCACCAGCGTGGCGATGCCGCTGGCGGAGCTCGGCGCCGCCGGGGTGGACGCCGTGCTCGACCAGATCGCCGGACTGCCGGCGCGCGATGTGCTGGTGGACGCCCCGATGCGCCTCGTCCGCCACGACTCCTCCCCGACACGTCGCCTGCCCGACCCGGCTCTGTCCCGACGCGGGTCCGCAGCGCTGACGCCGGATGTGCCGACGCCGGATGTGCCGACGCCCGGTTAGCGTGCTCCGGAGGCCGTCTCCGACTGCGCCCGCGTCGTCTGGGCCGGCGTCAGCTGGACCGGCATCGTCCCGGCCGGCAGCGCACTGAGCCGGCGGCCGCGACGCCACGTCCCACGCCGCGACGTGACCTGGATCGACAGCCGACGGCCGTCTGGAGGTACTTCGGGTGCCCAGACCGTCGTCTCGTGCCGATCCAGGTCACCGCGCGGTGAGTCGGACGGTCGCCCAAGAGACTGGGTGCATGGCGGAATCGTCGGCGGTGGCGGTACCGCTATCCTTGGCGGCCGGCGAGCCGGTCGGGGGCCTCTGGCGTCGTGAGCCGCTGACCGGGCTGGTGCGGCTGCTGTGCGAGGCGGTCCCCGAGCCGACGGGTCGGCCGCGGGTGGTGGCGGTCGACGGACGCAGCGGCGGCGGGAAGTCGACGCTCGCTGAGCAGCTGCACCGTGCGGTGCCGTCGTCGGCGGTGGTCCACACCGACGACATCGCCTGGCACCACTCGTTCTTCGACTGGGACCAGCTGCTCGCGCAGGGGGTGCTCGGCCCGGTGCGCCGCGGGGAGGCGGTGCGCTACCGCCCGCCGGGCTGGGAAGCCCAGGGACGTCCGGGCTCGGTGGATGTGCCCGCGGGGCTGGAGCTGCTGGTGGTCGAGGGCGTCGGCGCCGGCCGCCGGGAGCTGACGCACCTGCTGGACGCGGTCGTGTGGGTGCAGTCCGACCTCGTCGAAGCCGAACGCCCGGCCATCGAGCGGGACGTGGCGACCGGCGCGAAGCCTGATCGAGGCGCCGCGGTCGCCTTCTACGACGAGTGGATGGCCCAGGAGGTGCCCTTCCTCGACGGCCAGCGGCCGTGGGAGCGGGCAGTGGTGATCGTCGCGGGAACCCGGGCCGAGGCCCACGACCCGATGCACGTCCTGCTCGCGCTGCCCGGGGAACAGCTGGACAGCTGAGCCGGACGCCACCCGACGGACTGCCTTGACCTGCTCGTGAGCAGCGCGTGCACTGGGACACATGGGGACCGCGGTCGACCGGACCGTTCGGACGGTGCTGCCGGTGGCCTGCACCCTGACGCTGGCGGACGCCCTGGATGCGGTCGCACCGATCGCGGCCCTGTTCGGCGTCACGGCCGGGGTGCGGTGAGCCCGGTCGACGGGCACCCGACGACGTCGCCGGTGATCGCCCAGCCGATGATCGCCGTGGCCGACGTCGAAGCGGCGAGCCGCTGGTACCAGCAGGTCCTGGGCGTCACGAGCGGGCACGGGGGCGCCGAGTACGAGCAGGCTCCTGTCCGACGGCCAGCTGGTCCTCCAGCTCCACCGCGCCGACGCCGGCCACCACCAAGGCACCGTCCGCGACCCGACCGCCCCGATCGGCGATGGGGTCATCCTCTGGTTCGAGATAACTCAGTTCGACACCGCGGTGCAGCGGGTGCGGTCGACGGCGGCCCGAGTCGTCACCGACGTGCACGTCAACCCGAACGCCGGCCACCGCGAGCTGTGGCTGCGTGATCTGGACGGCTACCTCGTCGTGCTCGCCGGGCCCGACGAATGACGAGTCATCCGCAGAACAGCAGGAGGAGTCCACCATCAGCGATGACCAGAGGTTCTTCGTCCGGTCGAGTCCGCTGCCGGCTGCCAGGACCGGCGTCCTGACCGGCTTCGACCCCGGTACCCGGACGCTCGAGGCGGGTTCCCGGGTCGCGCCGCAGTTCCGGGCGTTACCGGTGGACGTGGTGTTCGACAAGGATGTCGCGGTTCGATTGCGGGACGGGGTGACGGTCTACGTCGATGTGTTCCGTCCTGCCGGTTCAGAGCTCGTACCGGTGATCGTGGCGTGGAGCCCGTACGGCAAGGGGCAGGGCACGTCGCCGAGCGTGATGGGCGTGTTCGGGCTGGTCGGCCTGGACCACGCGGTCGTGTCGGGGCTCGAGAAGTTCGAGGCCCCGGATCCGGCCTACTGGTGTGCCCGGGGTTACGCGGTCTGCAACCCGGACTCACGGGGGGTGGTCGACTCCGACGGTGACAGTGTGCTGTGGGATCGGCAGGAGGGTCGGGACTGCTACGACGTGGTCGAGTGGCTGGCTGCGCAGAGCTGGTGCTCGGGCCGGGTCGGGATGAGTGGGACGTCCTACCTGGCGGTGGCGCAGTGGTTCACCGCCGCGGAGCAGCCGCCGCACCTGGTGGCGATCAACCCGTGGGAGGGCGTCAGCGACGTCTACCGGGACCTCGTCAAGCGGGGTGGGATGCCCGACACCGGTTTCGCCCGGCTGCTGCAGGACGGCAGCTTCTTCGGCCGGAACCGGAAGGAGGACATCGTCTCAGAGGTCGAGCGCCACCCGCTGATGACCGACCTCTGGGAGGACAAGATCCCGGACTTCGACCGGATCACCGTCCCGGCGTACATCGTCGCGAGCTACTCGAACACCCTCCACGCCGCCGGCACCTTCCGCGCGTGGCGGCGGATCGCCTCGGAGGAGAAGTGGCTGCGCGTCCACAACAGCCAGGAATGGCCCGACTACTACGACCCCGCGAACGTGGAGGACCTGCGCCGGTTCTTCGACCACTACCTCAGAGGTGAGGACAACGGCTGGGAGCACACGCCCCGGGTCCGCTACGCCGTCCTCGACCTGCAGGGCGGTGACCAGGTCGGTGTCGCCGCGGACACGTTCCCCCCGGCCGACGTGGTCCGGACGAAGTACTACCTCGACGGGCGCTCCCGGGCCCTGACGACGGCCATCCCGGACGAGGAGGTCTCGGCGGCGTATGCCGTCGACGCCAACCCCGACGCAGCGTCCTTCATCGCACGCTTCGACCAGCAGACCGTGACCATCGGCTATCCGAAGGCCCACCTGTGGGTCGAGGCCCGCGGCGCTGACGACATGGACCTGTTCGTGCTCGTGCAGAAACTCGATCGGCACGGGACACCTCTGCAGTCGTTCACCGTGCCCAACCAGAACGCCCGGGTACACGACCTCACCGACCACGGGGCCACCATCCTGCGGTACCGGGGCTCCGACGGGCGGCTGCGTGTGTCCGCGCGGCACCTCGATGAGGCCCTGTCGACCGAGGACGTACCCGCCCACAGCTTCGACCGGGTCGAGAAGCTGTCGGCGGGACAGATCGTCGACGTGGAGATCGACCTGCTCCCGGTCGGGCTCGTGTTCCATCCCGGGGAACAGCTGCGGTTCATCATCAGCTCCCGGAACATCCTCGGGCCGATGATGCCCGGGATCGGGGAGTACGTCGGCACCAACACCGGACAGCACATCATCCACACCGGCGGCGACCACGCCTCCTACCTGCAGCTACCCATCCAGGGACGATCGGATGACCTGGCGAATGGAGTCGATGATGACAGGTGAGGACAACCCCGACGCAGCACCCACCGACGCACCGTCCACCTCGCAGCCGTGGGTGCGCCTGGCCGGAGAAGACCGCGACGGGAGCATCGAACGGTTCGAGCTGCTCACCGCCCGGCGGGCACTCAAGCTGCTGAAGAGCAGCCTCGGCCGGATCCGTCTGCTCGAACTCCTCGACGACGAGATCGCCGCAGGTGATGCCTTCCTCCGCGGGCACGTCGAGCGCTCCGCCGGTCAGGAGACGACCGGCACCACCACACTCCGCGCGCACGGCATCACCGCGGCGCAGTTCACCGGCTGGCTCTCGCGGGCTTTCAGCCGGGAGGACGTCCTCCTTGCCGGCCACCCCGAGCACTACGCGATCCACCCGGAAGCCGGCGGGAACGTGCGCATCGTCGAGACACTCGGCGATCAGGTGTGCTCGTTCCTCCTGGGTGAGTGGGATGACAGCGTCATCTCGGAGCACGAGCCACCCGCGCCAGGTGCCGTCCCGGAGGGTCGCCGCTCCCAGCTGTCACTCGAGGACGGGACCGTCGTCGGCGTCATCGCCAACTCCTTCACCGAAGAACCGGACGGGTTCACCGCACGGCTGTCGGTGTCGCTACCGACCACCTGTGGCACGGCGGTCGTCGAGCAGCACCTGGAACACTTCGCCGTCGAGTTCCGCAACTGGATCCTGGCGGCAGCCGCCGAACAGTCCACCTCCACGCAGGGCTGGGTGCGGTAGGCGTCGGCACGGTGACGGACGGCCGTCACCTCGACCACACGGCGGTTGTCGTCGAGGAGGGCGGGGCCGGCGATCCGTCGTCGGTAGCGGACGTTCACCGATTCTTCGGCGTCCTGCCCGTGGCGGTCATCAGGTGGGTCAGCTGATCGGCGTCGAGGAAGTCCCCGCCCTCGATGGCGGCCCCGCCGTCGCGGTGCGCGTCCAGCAGGACCGGGTCGGAGAGCACCGCGATGGTCTCCTGGAGGGCGTCGTCGTCGTCGGCGGACAGCAGCACCGCAGCCCGGCGTCCGTTCCGGGTGATCTCGAACCGTTCGTGGGTGCCGGTCGCGGCATCCACAAGCTCTGCCAGCTGGGCACGGGCGTCGGCAAGCGGCAGTGTCCTCACGGGCAGATCCTCGTGCATCGGGAACACGCGTACAGCAACACGTTGCGGCACTGGCGGTCGGACGCCGGCGTCGGGCCGTACCGCGTCCGCCAAGCTCTTCGTCAGCCGGTTAGAGCATTACGGTGGCCGCCCTCGACCCGCGCGCCCGGTTAGCGTCGCCGGGTGGACCCCGACGGCGCGCTCGTCGTCGAGCGGGAGCTGCTCCTGCTCCGGGCAGCGGTACGACGCGATCCCCAGCGCGTGCTCGAGCTCCTGCACCCGGACTTCGCGGAGTTCGGGTCGTCGGGTCGGGTCTGGGACCGACTCTCGATCACAGCGGCCACTGCCGACTCCCCACGAGACATCGAAGCCACGGGGATGCAGGCCCGACGCCTCGGGCCGGATGCCTTTCTCGTCACCTACACCAGCCACGACGGTGCCCGGCACGCCCTGCGCAGCTCGACGTGGATCCGCGAGGGCGGCCAGTGGCTGCTGCTGTTCCACCAGGGCACCGTCCTCACCGACGCGCCGCCGCCACTGGATGGGCCGCCGCCGGGTGAGCCGACGGCAGAACGCGCGGACGACCCGGCGGCGGAGGTGGCGCACCAAGACGATCCGGACTCCGAGCAGCGTCTGCTCGGTGGCCGCAACGACGGCGCGGTCCGGGTCGGTGCCACGGTCCGGCGGCGGGCCGGCGACCAGACTCCCGCGGTGCAGGCGTTGCTGCGCCACCTCGAAGCCGTCGGCTTCACCGGCGCACCACGGGCCCTCGGGATCGACGAGCGCGGCCGCGAGGTCCTGACCCACCTCGACGGGCTGACCGTCGGGGACTCCCGGCCGTGGCCGTCGTGGGCCCACAGCAACACCGCTCTCGTCGCGGCGGGCCGGTGGCTGCGCGCCTTCCACGAGGCGGCCTCCTCGTTCGTGTCGCCACCGGATCCCCGGTGGTTCGGCGGGCGCGGTGACACCCGTCCCGGCGAGGTGCTCGGACACCACGACGCGGCGCCCTACAACGCTGTCTGGTCGCCGGATCCGACCCCGGAGGACCCCGACGCCGGTGCGCTGGTCGGGTTCATCGACTGGGACCTCGCGCACCCGGCGCGCCCGCTGGAGGATCTGGCGTTCGTCGCGCTGACCTGGGTGCCGCTGACCGCCCGCGACGTGGCCGCAGCCGACGGCTTCGGGATCGACGTCGACCGCGGCCGCCGGCTGCGCCTGCTGCTGGACGCCTACGGCTGGACGGGGACGGTCGCCGACGTGCTCGCCGCTGTCCGCCAGCGCGCCGCGTCGCATGCCGCGGGCCTGCGCGCCGCCGCCCGAGCCGGCTACGGACCGGCAGCCGAGCTCGTCGCCGAGGGGGTTGCCGACGCGTTCGACCGCGCCGTCACCGAGCTCGACGCCTCGACCGACGAGCTGTCGGGCACGCCGAATCCCTGACCGGCGCTGCTCGCATCCGCGGTGTCCACAGGTCACCTCCCGCCTGGCGACAGCTCAGGTCGCGGTCGGGTCACGTCAGCGCCGACCCGGGGAAGCCGCGGACGGGGTGGACGTCGTAGGTGAAGATCCCCGCCTGCACGCCTGGGTCGGCGTCCATGACGGCGACGACGTCCGCGGCCGGCAGGTCGAAGACGGCCAGCCCGGCGAGCGGGCTGTCGTCGGTGACGGGCAGCACGATCGACAGCAGGCCCGCGTCGACGAGCGCCATGTTGCGGCGGCCGTGCTCCCACACCACCGCGTCCACCTCGGGACGGACGAAGGTGGGTGTCGTGCGCAACAGGACCGCCGTGTACGGCTTCGCCGCACCGAGCCGGGTCCGCATGACCTCGTCGGTGATGGTGGGCAGGACCCGCCCGAGGACCTGTTCGGGCTGTCCGGCCGGCTGCGCGGCGACCTGGGCGTAGCGGGTTAGGCTCCAACCCTCGCCGACCGCGTCGCGCACGGCCTCCCAGCCTTCGCCGTGGCGGTCGAGGTGGCGGTGTGTCAGCACGACGCGGGTCCGGCGCGGCCCCAGCGGGGTGAAGGTGATGTCGACCTCGCTGCACCGGGCCGGGTCGGTCTCGACCTGCCACCGCGTCGTGATGTCCCAGCTGAAGCAGACCCGCAGCGGCGGGTCGTACACGAGGACCCGGCCCCAGCGGCACTCGCTGCCGTCGACACCGCGGTCGATGATGCTGCCACCGACGCGGGGCTCGAACACCATCTCCGCCAGCGGCGCCTGGAGCAGGTGCTTGTCGTCGTCCCACCAGGTGCCCATGCCGGCGGTGAAGACGTGGAAGGCCCGCTCGACCGGGGCGTCGACGTCGACCGCGGTGGTGACCGACGCGGCCTGGGTGCTGGTGGTCATGAGTCGTCCTCCGGTTGTTCGGCCGCGTCCCGGAACGCGGCGAGGGATCGGGTCCAGAACGTGTCGAAGTAGGCGCGGACGACCGCGAGGGCGTCGGGGTCGACGGTGTAGACCCGCCGGGTGCCGACAGCCCGGTCGGTGACCAGGCCGACCGACTTGAGCAGCTGCAGGTGCTGCGACACCGCGGACCGGGTGATCGGGAGGTCTCTCGCGAGGTCGGTGACAGCCGCCGGGTGCCCGGCGAGACGCTCCACGAGGGCGCGCCGGGTCGGGTCGCCCAGGGCGTCCAACAGGACCGATGCGTTAGTCATGACTTTCGTAAGCTACGACTGTCAGACGAGTCGGTCAAGAGGCGCCGCCACGGGGCGCCGGGTTTGCCCAGCAGCCCGGTCGGCCCGGCGGGCCCGAAGCCACCCATGGGCCCGAAGCCAGCCATGGGCGCGGCCCTAGCGTGGTGGTCGTGCCGGTGCTCCCGACTGCGCGCACGGGGCAACGGACGGGGAACCGGGCACTGGACGCCGTCCGGGCTGCCGCCGCGCTGCTGGTGGTCCTCGAGCACACTCGCGGCTACCTCCTCCAGCCGCGCAGCGCGAGCCGGCTCGGCCCGGTGAACGCGGTTCTCTACCCGGCCACCCAGGTCGGGTACGGGGCGGTGCTCGTCTTCTTCGTGCTGTCGGGGTACTTCGTCGGCGGCAGCGTCGTCGACGCCGTCAGCCGCGGGCGCTTCGACTGGCGCACGTACCTGGTGTCGCGCCTGACCCGGATGTGGGTCGTGCTCGTTCCCGCGCTGCTGCTCACCTTCGTCGTCGACCAGGTGGGCACCTCGATGCTGGCCAGCAGCATCCGCTTCGCACCGGGCAGCGAGTCCGCCCGCAACGACTCCCTCGTCGACCTGCTCGGGAACCTCGCCTTCGTACAGGGACACCTCGTCCCGTCGTTCGGGTCGAACGGTGCCCTGTGGTCGCTGGCTTTCGAGGGCACCTACTACCTCGCGTTCCGCTGCTGCTCGCCGGTGCTGCGGGAGCCGGGCCCCCCGTTCGCCGCATCCTGCTGCCCCTGCTGGGTGGGTGGCTGCTGCTGTCGGTCGACCGCGACGTCCTCGCGCTGTCGGCCGTGTGGCTGCTGGGTGCTCTCGTCGCGTGGCAGCAGGACCGCCTCCGCGCGCTGGTCGACCGGGTGCCCCGCGGTCTCCTGGGAGTGCTGCGGGTGGCGGCCGTCGCGCTGGTCGCCTGGAGCCTCTACCTGTGCTCACTGCAGAGCGCCACCCAGACGCGCACCGTCCCGGCATCCTTCGTCACCGGGCTGGCGGCCGCGGTGCTGGTCGTCGTGCTGCTTCCCGACGTCCACCCGCGCTCGCGCGTCGGAGCGGCGCTGCTCCGTTCCACCGATGTCCTCGCGGCCTGCTCGTTCTCCGTCTACGCCGTCCACCTGCCGCTGGTGTCCCTCGTCGCTGCGCTGCTGCACCCGGACGGCGACACCGCGGTGTGGCGGCCGGGACTCCCCGGCTGGGCGCTCGTGCTCGCGGTCTCGGCCGCGGCGGTGGCGGCCGGCTGGCTGTTCGCCCGGTACACCGAGGCCCGGACCGGGGCTCTCCGCGAGCGGGTGCTGCGGCTGGTCTCGAACGGACGACGCCCGCGACGCGACCGCCCTGTGACAGTAGGCGCACGCGACTCCCGGTGATCGGTCGACCTGGCGTCGGCCGCGAGGTCGTGACCCTGTCGATGGGTCGGTCGGCGGTGCAGAGGTGTTGGTGCGCAGGGCCTTGACGCGCGAAGTGATCGGCCGTACCTTACTTGTATTCATCCGACGCCAGTTCGGATCAGGTAGCTGGAGGACCCGCCATGGTTTACGCCTACATCCAGGACGTCCCGATCGGGGACGAGCTCTACTGGAAGATCATCGACAACCTCGGACCCGAGCCGATCGCCGGGTCCCTGATGCACCTGTGCGTCCGCGACGCCGAGGGACACCTGCGCTACATCGACGTCTGGGAGTCCGAGCAGGCCTGCACCGAGGCCTTCGCGGGCCGGGTCCACGCCGCCGTGGACACCGCGTTCGGCGGTCACCGGCCCTCGACCGAGCCGACGGTGCAGCGCCTCGACGTCCTGCACGCGACCGGTGCTCTCCTCGACCAGCGGGCACCCGCGCGGGCTGGCACCGGCTGATGACGGTGACCGCGCCGGCGGCGGCACCGATAACGACACCGGCGCCGACACCGACACCGACACTGGTGGAGTCCGAGGCCCTCACGGTGCTGCGCCGCATCTTCGACGAGGGCTTCGCCACCGGCGACACGGCGGTGGTCGACGAGGTCGTCTCCCCCGACCTCGTCGAGCACCAGTTCGGGCTGGCGGGAACCGGCGCCGACGCGGTCAGCCACGTGAAGGACGCCATCCGCCGGGTCCACCGCGCCGTCCCCGACATCGTCTTCACCATCGAGGACGCCGTGCACACCGGCGACACCGTCTGGGTCCGCGTCCAGGGACGGGGCACGGCGACCGGCCCGTACTTCGGCCCGCCCAGCGGCCGGCCCGTCCAGATCACCGTCATCGACATCGCGCGCGTCGTCGACGGCCGCATCACCGAGCACTGGGGAGTCCCCGACCGCTTCGCCCTCCTCGCCCAGACAGGTGCTCTCGACCGCCTCGGCCACCCACCGCACCCGGTCGTGTGAGGCGCAGCTGTCAGCCCGACCGGGTCGCGGGCCCCGGCTGTCCGGCACAGACTTGATCAGAGGTCCGGTGCGCCGAGCGGGCCGGCAGGACGCGTCGTGTCGAAGGAGGACGGCCCATGGACGAGGCAGCCGACGGTGGGATCGACTCGAGCACAGGGGTGCGGGCAGCTGCCGGTCGACCGTCGAGGCGGGGCGTCCTCGCCGGGGCGGCGGCCGCTCTCGGCACGGGCACACTCCTGGAGACCGGATCCGCGCACGCGGCGACGACCGCGGCGGGCACGGTCGCGGCGGGTGCAGGCAGCACGGCCAGCGCTTCGGCACCGGTGGGCTTCGTCCTCTCCCACGAGCAGTTCCGCACCCCGCACCTGGTGCACTGGGCGCGTCTCGCCGAGGAGGCCGGCTTCCGCCACGTGTGGACCAGCGACCACTTCCAACCCTGGCAAGAAGACCAGCACCACGCGATGTCCCCGTGGAACACCCTCGCGCTGGTCGCCGAGCACACCGCACGCCTGCACCTGGGCTCGGGCGTCACCTGCCCGACCTACCGGCACCGCCCCGCCGAGGTCGCGCAGGCGTTCGCGTCGCTCGGGATCCTCGCGCCCGGGCGGGTGTTCCTCGGCGTCGGCACCGGTGAAGCGCTCAACGAGCTCGCCGCGACCGGTGAGTTCGGCCGCTATCCCGAGCGGGCCGCTCGACTCGTCGAAGCGGTCCGGCTCATCCGCCGGCTCTGGACGGGCGAGCGGACGACGTTCCACGGCACCTACTACCGGACCGAGCAGGCCCGCCTCTACGACGTCCCGTCCACGCCGATCCCGATCTACATGGCGGCCAGCGGACCCAAGAGCGCCTACAGCGCCGGCCGCCATGGTGACGGCTGGATCTGCGGCAGCAAGGACCTGTTCGACCCCACGCTGCGAGCCGCGTTCACCCGCGGTGCCCGAGCGGCCGGCAGGAACTCCGAGACGATGCCGAAGTTCGCCGAGCTGTTCGTCACCGTCGGCGGCGTGGCGGCTGCTCGGAAGGCCGCCCAGCTGTGGCGGTTCACCGCCGACGCGTGGAACCCGGCGCTGCTGTACGAGCCGAACCCGGTCCGGATCCAGCGCAAGGCCGAGAAGATGTTCACCCTGAAGCAGGTCTACGGGGCCTGGCCGGTCAGCACCGACCCGGCGGTCCACATCAAGGCCGCCCAGAAGGTGATCGACGCCGGCGGGACACCGTTCATCCACTCCGGACAGCCCGACCAGGAAGCGGTGATCGCCCTCTACGGCCGCCACGTGCTGCCGCACCTGCACCGTCGCCCCCGTCGGCCGGCCTGAGTCGACCCGGTGCCGGCGGGACCGGTTCCCTGGCAGGTCACTCCCGTCACTCGCGACCTCCCGGCGCCGTGCCTGCGGTGCCTGCACCGCTGGCGTCCTGTCGTGCCAGGTCGGGCGGGGTCTTCCGGAGGTCCGGGTGGCGGCGGCGGGTCAGGACGGCGCCGAGCAGGACGGCGATGGTGACGACGTAGGCCACCGCGAGGACCAGTCCCTGCAGGGCGAACGCGACGCCGATCGAGCCGAACTGGTCGACGGTGCCGGTGATCGTCGCCGACGCCGCTCCCGCTGCGGCGGCGAACAGACCCAGCAGCCCGACTGCGGCGAACACCGACCCCAGCAGCAGCTGCCGCCACCGGATCCGGGCTCCCAGGACGAGGTGCTGGGTCACGAGCAGATAGGGGACCACCAGGACGCTGTTCACGACCAGGACGCCGAAGACCTGCAGGCGGGCCGTGAGCAGCAGCGTGTCCAGGACGCTGAGCAGGGCGATGAACGCCACGAGGGTGACGATCCAGAGGACCTGGCGGACCACCGCCCGGGCGGTGGGTGCCTCCGGAAGGTCCCAGACGAGCTCCGCGATCCGCTGGAAGCTCGCCGGAACCCCGATCACGCTGATGACGAGCAGGCCGAGGCTGCCGACGGTGGTCGCGCCGGCCACGTGTCGGGTGGACGCGAAGACCCGCGCGAGATCCGTCGACGCCGCCGGGTCGAACACCGCGTGCACCCACCGGCCGGTCGGCCCGGCCCCGTACACCGTGCCCGACTCGGTGGTCCGCCGCAGCAGTGCCACCAGGACGAGCGTGAGGGGGATCAGGGTCGTCAGCAGCTGTGCGGCCAGCGCGGTGGCGTGCACCCCCAGGTGGGCGCGGCGGGCACGGCGCAGCGACTCCGCCAGCCAGCTCCGGCGCACGCCCTCGGCGGCCGGAGACGCCTCCACCGCGTCGGTGAGCCCACTCACCAGCCCGGCCACGGTCTCCGCCGCCGCGTTCGCCGTCTCGGTGACCGCTCCGGCCGGCCGCTCGACCGCGGTCGACCCCCCGACCGACGCGGGGGGTCGGTCCCCGGTCCCTTCCTGCGTCACCGTCGGCGCCGCCGTCGCCACCCGGTCGCAGCGCCGGCGCCGGGGGTGGACCGAGGTCCCGCTTGCGCCACCGCCCCGACCCGCCCACGCCTGCTCGTCACCGGACGAGTCTCGTCGCGACCCGCGCCCCCGGTGCGCACCGGGCGGTGTCCGGGCCGCGTCAGCCCACGAACAGACAGAACGGGTGGCCGGCAGGATCGGCGAGGACGTACAGCGGCTCCTCGGGAGTGTCGGTCCGGTCCAGCAGCAGGGTCGCGCCGAGGGCCTCGGCGCGCTCGCGGTGGCGTGCCAGCTCGGCCGTGTCCGCGACGGTGAAGTCCAGGTGCAGCTGCATCGGCACGCCGTCGCGCGGCCACGTCGTCCGCGGCAGGTCACCGACCTGCTGGAAGGCGAGCCGGCGGCTGTCGCCAGGGCTGCCGTCGGCGGCCACGAGCACCAGCCAGTCCGCGTCGTCCGCCTCTCCGTCCGCGGGCGCTTCGTCCCCCGGCCGGTAGGCGAGTCCCAGCAGCTGGCGGTAGAACTCGGCGAGCTGACGCGGGTCGGTCGTGTCCAGGACGGTGTGCAGCAGCTGGGGGAAGTCGGCCATGGCTCCATCTCCGGTGCGGTCGCGTGCTGGTCTCATCCTCCGGGGAGGCCGCGGACCGCGCGATCTCGCAGCGTGCGGGTCGAGCCCCTGCGGGAGTACCTGCCAGCCCGACTGATCGACGACGCGGGCACCCCGACCGTCGAGGAGGCTCTGGCGCAGGTCGAGGCTCGACGCGGCGGGACGCTGAGCCACGCGTGGGAACTCCGGGCCAACCGTGACGATCCATGGCGGGCTGTACGTCGCCCTCGCCGAACTGCTCGACGCGGCGATACCCGGGTATGGGTCAGCTGGACTGGAAGGCCTTGCGACCGGCCTCGGCCACCCGGTGGTCCTCGTCCACCGTGCCCGCGCTGACGCCGACCGCACCGACGATCCGGCCCTGGTCGTCCTTCAGCAGGACACCGCCGGCGAAGATGACGAGGCGACCCTGGCTGGTGGCCTCGATCCCGTAGAGCGGCTGTCCGGGCTGGACGAGGGGCGCGAGGTCGATCGTGTCCATCTGGAAGTACACGGCGGTCAGGGCCTTCTTCTGGCTGATGTCGGCGCCGATGAGCTTCGTGTCGTCCATCGAGGTGAACGTGACGAGGTTGGCACTGTCGTCGACGACGGCGATGTTCATGGGCTGGCCGACCGACTCAGCCTCCGCCTTGCACGCGTCGACGATCCGCTCGGCAGTGCTCAGGGAGATCAGACGAGCCATGGGAACTCCTTCGTCCGCACCGGTGATCGCTTGGCCTCTCAGCGTGGCACCCGGGGCCCCGATTGTCCTGGCGTGTTCGACAGCGACGTCGAACGGTCGACACCCGGGCGACTCGGTAGCCTCCGTCGATGGGCGACACCGTGTCCGACCGGGGATTCGACGCCGTCGACGCGATCACCGAGCACAGCCGTGGGTTCGCCGCGGCGGCCGCGGAGGACCTCGACGCCCGCGTCGAACACTGCCCCGGCTGGACGGTCGCCGACCTCGTCGAGCACCTCACGCAGGTGCAGTGGTCCTGGGCCACGATCGCCGGCGAACGCCTGGCAGCTCCGCCCGGGTCGGACAGGCGGCCCCCGACGGTCCCGCGGGAGCAGCTGATCGCCACCTTCGAGCGCGGTTCCGACCACCTCGCCCGCGTGCTGCGGGACGCCGACCCCGCCGCGCCCGTGTGGACGTGGGCGCCCGGCGCTCAGCACATCGCCTTCATCACCCGCCACCAGGTGCAGGAGGCGGCCGTGCACCACTGGGACGCCGTCCATGCCGTCGGCGGGTCACTGCACATCGCCGCACCCGTGGCAGTGGACTCCGTGATTGAGTTCCTCACCTACTCGGTGTCCAGCGAAGCCGACCCGGCCGAGCCCGAGCTCCCTGCTCTCGCGGGCCTGTTCACCCTGCGCTGCAGCGATGTCGACCGTGGCTGGACCGTCTCCGACGGCCCGACCGCGGGCACCGTGGCATTCGACAAGGTTGTCGACCCGGCCGGGCCCGCGATCACCGCGACCGCGTCGGACCTCCTGCTCTGGCTGTACGGGCGGGTGGACCTCGACACCGCTGCCGTCGACGCCGGCGTCCTGGCTCGCTTTCGTGCGCTCTGCTTCACGACCTGAGCGCCCGACCGCTCGCGGACCCACCCCGGCGGGCCGTCCGCTTGGCCAGGACCGCGACACCACGACCGCGGCGGGCGGTAGCTTCCGCCGCATGACGCAGGACGTGGTCAGCGAGCCGCCGATGGCGGGCGACGAGGTCGCCACCGTGCTGGGCACCCTCGAGCGCAACCGACGCACGTTCGCGTGGAAAGCGCGCGGCCTCGACGCGGCCGGGCTGAGCACCCGGATCGCGGCCTCGACCATGACCCTCGGCGGGCTTCTCAAGCACCTCGCGCTGGTGGAGGCCGACTGGTTCGCGCGCAAGCTGCACGGCGAGGCGCTGGGCGAGCCGTGGGACTCCGTCGACTGGGACACCAACCCGGACTGGGAGTGGACGTCCGCCGCCGAGGACACGCCCGAGGCGCTGTACGCCCTGTGGGACCAGGCCGTCGCGCGTTCGCGCCGGCTCGTCGGCGACGCTCTCGCACGCGGCGGGCTCGACCAGCCGGCGGACTTCACCTGGCCCGACGGCCGGACGCCCAGCCTGCGCAGGATGATCCTCGACATGATCGAGGAGTACGCCCGCCACCTCGGCCACGCCGACCTGATCCGGGAGTCCGTCGACGGCCTGGTCGGCGAAGACGCCCCACGCTGACCGTCCGCGGCGGGCGACGTCGCCCGCTCGGTCGCGGGCCCGCTCGGTGAGGGGCGTGCTCGGTCAGGTCCGCGCGGTCGCCGCGAGCTTCGCGCCGAGGGCGACGAACGACAGGGCGAAGACGCGGCGGAGGCGGTCGACGACCCGTGGGCGTTCGACGACGTGGGTCCGCACGGACGCGGCGAACACCCCGTAGACGGCGAACACGAGGAACGTCATCGCCATGAACACCGCGCTGAGCCCGAGCAGCCTGGGGAGCGCACCGGGTGTGCCGGCGGGGACGAACTGCGGCAGGAAGGCGAAGAAGAACAGGGTCAGCTTGGGGTTCAGCAGGTTCAGCAGCACCGCTGATCTGATGACCTTCGCGGCCGAGCGCGGGGTGGTGTCGGCGTCGACAGCGAGGAGGGTCCTGTCCCGCCACGTCGACCAGGCCATGAACAGCAGGTAGGCGACGCCGAGGACCTTGACCGCTTCGAACGCGAGCCCGCTGGCCCGCAGCAGCGCGGCCGTCCCGGTGATCGCGGCGGCGAGGTGGGGCACGATCCCGAGCGTGCAGCCGGCGGCGGCGACCAGGCTCGCGCGGCGTCCCCGGGACAGGCCCGCAGCGATCGTGAACAGCGCGCCGGTTCCCGGCGTGGCCACGATCAGCAGCGACGTGAGCAGGAACGTCACACTCACGACGGGCGCCCGGATGCACCAGCCGACCGTAGCGCCGCTGACACTCGCCCATCCGAACCCGGTGCCACCTGCCCGAGCGCGACCGGACGGCGAGCGCCGACCGCTCCGGTCAGCTGGCGGCGACCGCTCCTCGGGCTCGCGGTGAGGCGAAGAGGGCCGACCCGTTCGCCCGGTCGGCCTGGTCGGCGACGACGCCCCACGCTGAGAGGATCCACCTGTGACGGTCGGGAACGGGGCGGTGAGGGACGGGACGGTCGAGGTGAGGCACATCGGGATCCTGCTGTTCGACGACGTCGAGGAGCTCGACGCGACGGGCCCCTGGGAGGTCCTGTCCTCCTGGACGAGCACCTTTCCCGAGGACGGCTACGCGGTGTCCTGCGTGTCGACGACAGGCGGGCTGGTCCGCTGTGCCAAGGGCCTGACCCTCCAGGCGCACCACTCTTACGCCGACGCCCCGCCGTGGGAGGTGCTCGTCTACCCGGGTGGTCGGGGCACCCACCGGCACCTCGTCGACGACGTGCAGCTGGACTGGGTGCGCCGCCGTGGCGCTGAGGTGCCCCTGATGACGAGTGTGGGCACGGGATCCCTCGTGTACGCCGCGGCCGGGCTGCTCGCCCACCGTCCGGCGACCACGCACTGGGAGTCCCTCGACACCCTCGCCGCACTCGACCCGACCATCGACGTGCGGGCCGACGAGCGCTTCGTCGACGACGGCGACGTGGTGACCTCGGCCGGCGTCTCGGCCGGGATCGACATGGCGCTGCACCTCGTCGACCGACTCGGCGGTACGGAGCACGCCCGCGCGGTGCGACGGTCCATCCAGTACGACCCCGCGCCGCCCGTCTGACCTGCGTCCTGCCCCATCTGACCTGCGTCCTGCCCGGTGGAACGACGCGGCCGGCCGCCGCGTCAGAAGGAGATGCAGATCGCCCGCCGCATGACCACCGCGCTGGTTCTTGCCACGACCGCCGCGTGCACCGGTGCCGGCGCCGGCGGGACCTCCGTGACGCCGCCGCCGTCCGTCGCGGCGACCGTCGACGGCTCCGCTGGATCAACAGCGCCGGCCTCGGCCGCGGTGGGGTCCGGGCCGGCGTCAGCTCCCGCCGGGAGCACGCCGCCGGGGATCGCCGAGCGTCCCGCGGGCTTCCCAGCCCACGGGGACGACCTCTGCGAACCGCTGCTTCGGGGCCGGCAGCCGCCGCGCGGTGACGGTCCGCTGCCCCGCTCGTCGACCGTCGTCGCCGCCCGGTGGTGCGTCTTCGGCCAGCAACGGCACGGGTCCGACGTCGAGCTGGTCCAGTCGACCGGTGACGTCAGCATCCTCGACGACGTCCTGCACGACCCGTCCGTCTCGCCGTCGCCGGGCACCGGGTGCGAGCTGGTCCTGTACTCGCCCGTCGTCCTGGAGGTGCTCGACCAGCACGGCCGGCGTCACCGCCCGACCCTGCCGACCGACCAGTGCGGCAACCCGGGGCACACCCGGGACGCCCTCGCCACCACCGCGCACACCGTCATCGCCCGGTATCCCCGACGGCCCTGACGCCGGCCCGTCCGTCTGTCCCGACCGTCTGTCCGTCCGTCGCTGAGCCGGCCGCGCGTGGACCAGGCAGGCTGGAGCCGTGGCGAAGGGGTCGGGCCGTCCGCGACGGCGGCCGTTGCGCGCGCTGCTGGTGGTCCTCCTGATCGCGGGGGGCGGTGTGGCGACAGCGGTGGCACCGGTGGCGTGTTGGGTGCACGGGCTGGTCACCGACCCCGTCCGCTACGGCGCCGCGGTCCAGCCGCTGGCAGCGAACGGCGAGCTGCGCGGCCTGGTGACCGCCCGGGTCACCGCCCAGGTGACGTCCGCGGTGGACGGCACGTCGGGCACGGCGCTGCAGCTGCCACCCCTCGTCCAGCAGCTGCTGTCGGGGGCCGGCGGATCCGGGGGCAGCTCGATCGGTGCGCTGCTCGGCGGCGACATCCACCGGGTGGTGGCCGGGGTCGTCTCCGGACCGCAGTTCCCGGCGCTGTGGGCCACCCTCGCCCGGACCGCGCACCCGTCGGTGGCGGCTCTGCTCACCGGCGCGCGCCCGACCAGGGGCACGGTCTACCTCGCGGGCTCTCAGCTCATGCTGGACACGACGGCCGTGGTGCACGCCGTGAAGGGGCAGCTGGTCGCCGGCGGGGTGCCGTTCGCCGCGCAGATCCCCGACACGACGGCGCCGGTGGCGCTGGCTCGGTTCTCCCACCTGAGCCGCTACCTGACCGTCTCCGAGGGACTGGACCGCGCCGCCGGGACACTGCCGTGGCTCGCCGGGGGCCTGTTCCTCGCCGCGGTCGTGGTGGCCCGCCGGCGGCGGCGGGCGCTGGCGGTGGTCGGGCTGGTGGTCGTCGCGTCGATGGGCGCGCTCACCGCTGCCCGGACCGCGGGCCCGTCGTGGCTGACGACCTCCACCACCCCCCACCGCCGGCTGGTCGAGGCGGCGTTCACCGCGCTCACCGACCCGCTGCAGCACTCCGTGTGGCGGGTCGCCGCGACCGGGACCGCGGTCCTCGTCCTGGCCCTGCTCACCTACCTCCTCCCGATGCGTCGGCGAGGCCGGGAAGCCTGACCCGCTCGGCCGGTCACAGCCGGGTCAACCCCGGGCGAAGCGGTCGGTGGCCGCGATCACGGTGGCGGTGACGGTGTCGTCGCCGGCGTTGTGTCCGGCGTCCTCGACGACGGTCAGCTCGCTGCCCGGCCAGGCTCGCGACAGTGCCCACGCGGTGTCCAGGGGTGCGCTGACGTCCTGGCGGCCGTGGGCGAGGACGGCCGGGACACCGCCCAGACGCTGGGCCTCGCGCAGCAGCTGACCGTCGGGCAGCCACGCCGCGTGCGCCCAGTAGTGCGTGACGAGGCGGGCGAAGGTCATGCGGAAGGCGGGGTCGTCGTAGCGGGGACTCGGCCGGCGGCCGCGGACCAGCGAGACGTGGGTGTCCTCCCAGTCGCACCAGCCACGGGCGGCGCGGTCCCGGACGGCCGGGTCCGGGTCGGCGAGCAGCCGACGGTAGGCGTCGGCGAGGTCGCCGTCGCAGTCGGCCTCGGGCACCCCGTCGCGGAACACCTCCCACCGTTCGGGGAACAGCCGACCCATGTCGCGGGTGACCCACTCCACCTCGCAGCGCTGGGTGAGGGCGATCAGGAACAGCACGGCCTCGGTGACCCGCTCCGGGTGGCGCTCGGCGTACGCCACACCGAGCGTGGTCCCCCAGGACGCGCCGAGGACCAGCCACCGCTCGATCGACAGGTGGGTGCGCAGAGCCTCGATGTCGCGGAGCAGGTGCTCGAGGGTGTTCGAGCCCAGGTCCACGGCGGGGTCGCCGGCGTCGGGGGTGCTGCGACCACAGCCCCGCTGGTCGAACAGGACCACCCGGTACGCGGCCGGGTCGAAGTAGCCGCGCCAGAAGGGACCGCAGCCGGAGCCTGGGCCCCCGTGCAGGACCACCGCCGGTTTCCCCGCGGGGTTGCCGCAGGTCTCCCAGTAGATCCGATTGCCGTCCCCGACATCGAGCAGACCGCTGTCGTAGGGCTGGGTCTCCGGGTACCTCACGACCATGGGAGGCATCTTGGCGCGTATGGCGGCCAGCTCAGCCGGTGCGGGACCTGTACTCCGAGCAAGACGGACCCTCGGCGACGTTAGCTGGCCCTGCTGGCCCTGCTGGCCCCCCAGCCACGGCCATCGCAGCTCGTCAGGACTTGACGCTGCCGGCGGTCAGCCCCTTGATCAGCCAGTTCTGCAGGATGTAGAAGAGGACGACTGCGGGCACGGCCGCGATCAGGGCACCGACGGCGAACGCACCCCAGCTGTTCGCGTAGACGCCGCGGGCGTAGGTGAACAGCCCGAGTGCCAGGGTGAGCTTGTCGTTGTCGGTGAGCAGGACCCGGGCCAGGACGATCTCGCTGTACGTCCCGACGAAGGCGAGGACTCCGGTGACGGCGAGCATCGGCTTGGTCAACGGCAGCAGGATGCGCCAGAAGATGGTCGCGTGCCCGGCGCCGTCCATCGACGCCGACTCGTCGAGCTCCCGGGGCAGCCCGTCCATGTAGCCCTTCATCAGCCACACGTTCCCGCCCAGCACCCCGCCGAGGTAGACCAGGATGAGCGCGAGATGGCTGTTCAGCCCGAGGCTCGGGATGAGCCGGCCGGTCTGCTGGACCATCAGGTAGATCGCCACGAGTGCGAGCAGGTTCGGGAGCACCTGGATGAGGACGATCGTCTTCATCAGCATCCGCTTGCCCCGGAACCGGAACCGGGAGAACGCGTAGGCACTCATCGCGGTGAGTACCACCGTGACCGCCGCGACCGTGAGTGAGATCTCGAGGGAGTTCCCGAACCAGTGCCAGAACGGGATCTGGGCGCTGCAGAGGAGTCGGCGGGCGTTGCCGAGGGAGATCGAAGAGGGCAGCAGGCTCTGCGTCGCCAGGGTCGAGGTGGGGTCGACGGCCGCGACCAGCACCCAGTAGACCGGGAAGATCGTGATGATCATCGCCACGCCGAGGATGACGAGGAGCAGCGCACGCCGACGGGCCCGGCGGCGGCTCCGCTGGCGCTTGGCCGAAGCGATGGTCACGACCGCCTCCGCACCCGGGCGGACAGCTGCCCGCCGCCCCACGACGGTCGACCCACTCATCTCAGTCCTCCTTCCAGACGGCGTAGTACCGGAACTGCGAGACGACGACCGGGACTAGGATCGCGAAGATCATCATGGTGACGACGGCCGCCAGCCCGTACTGGTTGTTCGCACCGAGGGCGAACGACAGCTTGTAGGTGAAGCTGATCAGCAGGTCGGTGTGCCCGGCGGGCACCGTGGCGTCGGCCATGGGGGCCCGCCGTTGTTGAGCAGGTACACGACCAGGAAGTTGTTGAAGTTGTAGGCGAAGGCCAGGACCGTCAGCGGGCCGACCATGCGGAGCAGCATCGGGAAGACGATCGCCCGGAAGCGCTGCACGGCAGAGCCGCCGTCCACCTGAGCCGCTTCGAGGAGCTCGGCAGGGATGGCCTGCAGCGCACCGGACGTGATCAGGAGGAAGTAGGGGAACCCCAGCCACAGCGTCACGGCTCGGGCGCCGTTCGGTGTCCCGACCCACGAGGGATCGACCCCGAACAGGTCGTTGACCCAGCGTGGGATCACCCCGAGCTGCTGGTTGAACATCGCCGCCCACACGAGGATCGACAGGTAGGCGGGGATGACGTAGGGGAGCAGCAGGACCGAGCGGATCGCCTTCGCCAGGCGCATGCCGATCGAGGAGTCGTTCAGCACGAGGGCGAGGGCGAGCCCGATGACGAACTGGACGCCGACCACGATGATGGCGTAGGCGATCGTCCAGACGAAGATCCGCAGGACGGGCTTGGCGATCGACGGGGTCGTGAACAGGTTGCGGATGTTCTTCAGGCCGTTGACCGCCTGGAAGCCGGGGTCGATCGTCTTGCCGTCGGCGGCGGTGAACGTCCCGGCATGGGGTCGGTAGACCGTTCCGGACGCCTTGTCGGTGATGGTGTCCGAGCTCTTGTCGTAGCGGTACTGCGACTGGTAGCTCGCGGCGAGGTCGAGCGAGGTCACCTTGTACGTGGCTGTCCCGGCGCCGAAGACCGTCGCCGACAGCGTCGACAGATCGCGGACCGCCGCGACGGTGTTCAGCTGCGTGTAGCCCTCGACCGACGCCGGGAGGCCGGTGACCGCCCGGGACGCAGGCGCTGCCACGTCGTGCCCGGCCTGTGCGGCCGGGGCGAACACGGCGGCCCCCTTGCTGGGGACCAGGTACAGCGCCAGCTTCCCGGCGGCGTTCTTGTAGGCGCGCCACTGGTAGGTCGGCGCGTTCGGCGGGAGGTAGGTGTCCTTCTCCAGCGACGTGATCGCCTGCTGCTTGGTCAGCAGGTGGGTGCTGCTGTAGTTGGTGAACGCGATGTAGGACGTGGAGGCGATCGGCGCGAGGGTGAACAGCGCGAGCAGGGCCAGGCCCGGACTCAGCCACCGCAGCGCGACCAGCTTCGGGACGGCCACGGCGACCGTCAGGCCCGCGATGCACACCAGGACCGCGACCCCGAGGAACCACGACCCGTCACTGAAGAGGGCGCCGATCTTGCTCAGCACCAGGATGTCCAGGACGGCGACGAGAGCGAGCACGGCGACCCGCGCCGCCGGGATGCGTCGCCAGCCCGACGGTGCCGTGTGCAGACTGCTCACCGACGCGCACCTCCCGTCGAAGGTGCCGCCGGCTCGGGGTCGCGCCGGGTGTTCACGCCGCGCTGTCGAACTTCGCCTTGACCGTCTTCAGTGCCTGTGCAGGTGTGGTCTGCCCGGCGACGATCAGGGTCATGGCGTCGGTCATCGGCTGGTAGTAGTCGTTGAACCGACCGTCCGACGGGATGGGCTGGGCGTTCTTGCCGGCCACGATCTGCGCCTTGACGAGCGGGTTGTCCGTCTCGGCCTTCACCGAGTTCCACGCGCTCTCCAGGTTCATGGCCGTCGCGAACTGCTTCATCGGCTCGGCGTTGGCCCAGAACTCCGTCAGGTAGGTCTGCGCGAGCGCGACCTGCTTGCCGACCTTGTTCACCATCAGACCGCGCGCGGACAGGTAGGGGATTGCGGGGCCGGCCGGTCCGGCCGGGGCCGGGTCGAGCACGAAGCCCGCCTTCGCCGCCTGCAGCGTGGCGATGTCCCACGGACCGGACAGCAGCAGCCCACCCTGCTTGGCGAAGACCTTCGCGACGACGTTGCCGTCGACACCGGGCCGCTGGTACTTCTTCTACGAACTCGCCCACATCCTGTTCGGGCACTACCCGGCCGGCGACTTCGCGGAGCACATCGCCAAGGCGTTCCCCGATGTGGCCGGCGCGGCCCAGCAGATGATGGGGTTCGGCCGGTGCCGTTTCGACTACTCCGACCGTGAGGAGCAGGCAGCCGAGACGTTCGCGACCCTCGTGCTCGAGCGGGACTCCCGGAGCGGTACCCCGGACGCCGATCCGGTGACGGCCGCCGTCGCCGACCAGCTGCAGTCCACCTTCGAAGCCTGACTCGGATGCTGTCGCTGTTCTCCGCCGCGGTGGCCTGGGTGGTGGTCATCGCCCGGGCCCGTCCGACGTTCGCGGCACCGGCGACCCCCGCCTCAGCCCGGTCGGTGGCGGCGGTGGCGACCCGCCGTGCCCTCTGGGCGACGGTCCTCACTCTGGCGGTCGCGTGGACGCTGCGGATCCGCGGCGTCTACGCCGGCGTGGATCGACTGTCCGGGATCGGCAATCTTGCTCAGCTGCTCGGGGACGTGACCGGGCTCGGAACGGGACTGGCGATCCTGGGTGTCCTGCGCAGTCAGGGCATGGGAGCCGCGGTTGCCCGGCGGGCCACCCGGCAGCGGGGGATGGTCCTGGTGGTCGCCGCCGCGGTGATGGCGGCGCCGGGCAGGTGTTCCTCACCCACAGCCTGCGGGACCTGGAGTCCATGGCCAACCGGGAGGACCAGCTGAAGGCCCGCGGGTTCGCCGAACGGGCCGGGATGATCATCACCGCCGGCCTCCCGCGGACCGACCTCGAGCTGGTGTCCGCGATCCTCCCCCTGTCCACCCGGGAGATCGACATGGTCGCGTCGTGGTCCACCCCGAAGTCGTGGGCGCCCCGCCGCGTCCGCGACGCCCACGGGCGGGAACGGCCCGCCGCGCCCCCGGGGCTGGGGAAGTTCCTCCTCAAGGTCGGCGAGGGCAAAGCCGGAATCCCGGTGCAGCTGCAGCTCACCCAGACCGAGATCGACCTCCACGACACCAACCAGCGCTGGATCGGCTGATGGGTCGGCTGATGGGACTGAGCTGCCGCCCGCGGCGGTCGCCGAGTCCGGGCGCACTGACGCCCCGACCACGAACGAATCCCCGACGACGGAGAAGCACCTGATGGCAGACGAGACGGTCGTTGTCCGGACGACCCGGCCCCGGACGGGGAAGACCAGCGGATGGGTGCTCCCGACGGTGGGCGAACCCCCGGTGGGGGTGGTCGACGCCACGGCCGCTTCCGACCCGACCGTCAGTAACGGTGGTCGCCGCGTCACCCCGGCTGCGGGCCGGGCCGGCGACACCCCACTCGAGGGCGGGGCGGGCTGATGGCCCCCGCGAACCGGGCCGGCGGGGGTGGGGATTCCGAGGCGCTGCTGGCGTGGGCGATCCCCGGGGTCGCGGTGCTCGCCGGGGCGGCGGCGGGGGTGGCGTGGCTGGCGTCCGCGGTCGACGACGTCCGCGCCCACCGGCCGCTGCCCGGAAACCTGATCCGGCTGATGAAGGTGATGGTCCACCACCCGACGGCCCGGCCGTCGACGGCCGGGTGGGTGATCGCTGCGGCCCTGGTTCTGATCCCTCTTGCGCTGCTGACGACCGGGGTCCTGCTGGTGGCGGCCCGGGTCCGCCGGGCCCGGGTCGCGGTGGACGCGAAGGCGCGGCACCTGGGCCGCGGCCGGGACCTGGCCCCGCTCACCGCGAAGGCGGTCACCGCGACCGCCGCCCGGCTGGGGTCGACCACGGGTCGGCTGCCCGGTCCGGTCCTCGGCCGGGAGGTCACCGGCGGGCGGGTCCTGCACGTCGGACCGGAGGACACGGTGGTGGTGATGGCCGGCCCGCGGACGGGGAAGTCCTCGGTGTGGGCGATCCCCACCGTCCTGGACGCCCCCGGCCCGGTCGTCTACACCTCCAACAAGACCGACGACGTCGCCCTCATGCGGAAGGTGAAGCCGGGGCTGGTGTTCGACCCGCAGGGCCTCACCGGGCAGCCGCCGGGGTTCTGGTGGGACCCGCTGTCCACCGTCGTCGACGACACCTCGGCCGCCCGCCTCGCGGGGCACTTCGCTGATGACGCCCGCAACTCCGCCGCGCACGCCGACGCCTACTTCGACCCGGAGGGCCGCAACCTCCTCGGGTGGCTGCTGCTCGCCGCGGCCGTCGACGCCCGGCCGATCACGGCGGTCACCGACTGGCTCGCGGACTCCCGCGACCCGGGCGCGGTGCTGCTCCTCGAGGGCTCCTACCCGCAGCTGGCGCGGCGGTTGGACGGGCTGCTGCACCTGCCGGACAAGCAGCGCGGCGGGATCTACGGCACCGCCGCCCGGATGGCGTCCTGCCTCACGAACAGCCGGGTCGCCGCCTGGATCACCCGCCCCCCGGCCGGGGACCGCCGCACCCACTTCGACCCGGCCGCGGTCCTCACCGGCACCGACGTCCTCTACTCGTTGAGCCGGGAAGGGGAGGGCTCCGCCGGAGCCCTCGTCACCGCCCTCACCGTCGCGGTGTGTGAGGCCGCGGAGGCCCTGGCGGTGCGGTCCCCCCGCGGCCGGCTCGCGACCCCGCTCACGGCGGTGCTCGACGAGGCCGCGAACGTGTGCCGGTGGCGGGCACTGCCGCAGCTGTACTCCCACTACGGCTCCCGCGGGATCGCCCTCTGGACGTTCCTGCAGGCCCCCGAACAGGCCGAGGACGTGTGGGGGACCACCGGCGCGGGGCTGCTGTGGTCCGCGGCCAACCACCGCATCTACGCCGGCGGGGTCGCCAACGAGAAGTGGCTGTCCGGGCTGTCCCAGCTCATCGGCACCTACGACGCCCCCCACCCGCAGCGTGGGCCGCGGCCCCGGCGGGTCCACTACCACCCACACCACCCGCAAGGAGCCGATCCTGTCCGTCGCGGAGCTCGCCGACCTCCGCCGCGGCCGCGCCGTCCTGCTGTCCAGCGGGGTCCCGGCCACCCTGATCCGGTCGGTGCCGTGGTGGACCGGCCCGCACGCCGCCGCCCTCAACGCCGACCCCGCACCCACCGGCAGCGGCTCGACCGGCAGCGCATCGGTCGGGCCGGCGGTGGCGGTCCCGGAGCCGGAGCCGGAGCCGGAGCCGGGGTCGGGGAGTCCGTGGGTCGTCGCGGCCCGGGCGCGAGCCGACCGGTGACCGCGATCGGGGAGTGGTCCGGACCGTCACCCGACGGCGACGATCCCGGCGACAGCACCGGCGGCAGCGGTGTACCGGCGCGGGTGGCGGCGCTGCGCCGCCGGTACCCGCGCCGGCGCACCGGGAGTCGGTACCGGCCGGTGCAGCTGCGGGCCCGGCGGCCGCCGGTGCCGGCGCGCCTCGGGTACGGGTCGACCGCCCACTGGGCCGAGCAGGTCCTGTTCCCCACCTACCGGCGCGACGTGCACCGCGCCGGGCTCGGGTGGTGTCCCCGCTGGTGGGCCCACCCCGAGGTCATCGCCCGCCTGGAAGCCCTGTGGCGGGCGTGGGAACACCTGCGCCTGGACCCCACCCTCGGGATGGCGGTGTGGTGGAAGGACTACGCCGACCCCACCATGGCCGCCCTGCTCAACCCGGCCGGGCCGTTCACCGCGTGCC